>Ga0310912_10001324_pt1 | contig 13354 bp, 10 predicted proteins | sample GREbulkMGOX080_FD_203443 | JGI IMG/M metagenome (GOLD analysis project Ga0310912, IMG submission 203443) | Lab enrichment of tropical soil microbial communities from Luquillo Experimental Forest, Puerto Rico - GRE.bulkMG.OX080 | ecosystem: Environmental > Terrestrial > Soil > Tropical forest >...
CATGCGGTCGAGCGCCGGTCCTGCAAAGTAGCCCTCCGGCTTGCTGTCTTGATTGGCCACGACCTGGAAGCCTTGCCGCTTCAATTCCGCGAGACCGGCGATCATCTCCACGGATTTCGCGGGCGACGCCGGAGCAAAGACCGCCAGCCGGGAGCCCGATTGCAGGGCCTTGGGTTTTCGCGGAGTGCCTTTGCCCACACTCATTCGTGCCTGCCCTCGACTGGCGTTACTTCGGCAATGACTCCCTGGCGGTTGAGCTGCTCGACAATTCTTTCCTGCTGGCTGTGGCTGACCACGGACTCGAATTCCACGATCGAGCTTCCTCCCGTCATGGACACCCGAAACTGTTGCATCGGGACTTTCATTTGCGCCAGCAATTGTTGCACTTCCGTCGCCACGTTCTCCGCATGGCTGGTGATGAATCGAAAAACCATTGGCCGGTACTTCAAATCGAATCGCTCGGCCACCCATCCCAGGCACACCAGTCCAAACAGCACCAGTGCCGTCGTATACGCGGCCACCGCGAACAATCCGCCGCCCGCGGCCATGCCGATGGCCGCTTCCACAAAAATCGTTGCTGCGGTGGTCATGCCCACCCGGCCGCCTGCCTCCCGTAAGATCGCGCCTGCGCCAAGGAAGCCGATGCCTTGCACGATGTTCGACGCGATGCGCGTGCTCGCGCTGTCGCCGAACAGGCGAGCGATCTCGCCGGAGAGTATCGTGAACAGCGCCGTTGCCAGGCACACAAAGAGACTCGTGCGCATGCCCGCCGGACGGCGCCTCAGGTCGCGCTCGATGCCGATGATCGCTCCCAGCACCGCCGCAACCGTCAACCGTAGAAAGATTTCACCGAGTGAGAGCATGGCTCGGCGCCCAGCACTCCTGTCCTGTGATTTTATCCGCCTACAATTTGAATTGCGTCAATTTTGAGAAGTGGCGTGCTCTCGCGTGTATCTCGCTTTGCTTCAAGTGGCGCAGCCGGTCCAGCCCGAATTTCTCCACCGCGAAGCTTCCTAGCACGGATCCGTAGACCATGGCGCGCCGCAACGATGCGTCACTCGGTCCTTTGCTTCCCGCGAGATATCCCATGAATCCGCCGGCGAAGCTGTCGCCCGCTCCGGTAGGATCGTGCGGCTCCTCGAGGGGAAAAGCCGGGACGCAAAACACGCCGCGCTTGTCCACCATCATCGCACCATATTCTCCTCGTTTGACCACCAGGATTCTCGGCCCCATCTTGAAAATGTGCTTAGCCGCACGCAGCAGGTTGTGCTCGTTGGAAAGCTCGCGCGTCTCCGAATCGTTAATCATCAAAATGTCGACGTACTTCAATGTTTCCCGCAGCTCCGCGTTGGTCCGCTCGATCCAGTAATTCATCGTGTCCATCGCGGCCAGTCTCGGTTTTTTCTTAACCTGATCGAGCACCTGGCGCTGCAGGTCTGGCGCGATATTCGCGAGGAAAACGTACTCGGAGTCTCGGTATTTTTCAGGCAATCGAGGTTGGAACTGGGCAAAAACGTTTAGTTCCGTTGCCAACGTCACGCGTTCGTTCAGATTTTGCGAATATCGCCCAGCCCAGAAAAATGTTTTTCCGGCAGCACGTTCAAGCCCGTCCAGGCTGATCGTGCGACCGCGAAAAACCTGCGCATCCACTTCGGTGAAATCGTCACCGACGATCCCGACCAGGTTCACGTGCGTAAAGAAGCTGGCGGCCACGGCAAAATACGTGGCCGCTCCGCCCACGGCGCGGTCCACCTTGCCGTATGGACTCTCCAGCGCATCAAACGCAACTGATCCTACCACGAGTAGCGACACGCTTTTCTCCTAGGAAGTATACTTTTCGATGATGGCCGCCAGCCGTTTCTTGGTGGCCGTCGACACGAGCTGCAAGTCCGTAACCAGTGCGTGTTCGAGCGCTGCACCGCATTGGCAGGAACGCGCCGCGGGCAGCTCGCGCACCGCCGCACGCAGGACTTTTTGCGCGTTCGCTGCATTCTGGTTGAGCGTCGCGATGATCTCGGCCGCCGTCACCGATTCGTGGTCGGGATGCCAGCAGTCGTAATCCGTAATCATGGCAATCGTCGCGTAGCAAATCTCGGCTTCGCGCGCCAGTTTGGCTTCGGTGAGGTTCGTCATGCCAATGACGTCGAACCGCAACTGCCGATTGACCTCCGCCTCGGCCAGCGTCGAGAACTGGGGCCCCTCGATGCAGATGTAGGTTCCGCGCCGATGCACCTTCACCGCTTCCTCCGCGCAGGCATCCGCCAAAACAGCCGATAATTGCCCGCACGTTGGATGGGCAAAGGCCACGTGGGCAACAATGCCCTCTCCAAAAAACGTCGATGCACGATTTTTTGTCCGGTCGAAAAACTGGTCGGGCACGAGAAATTCTCCCGGTCGCAAATCCTCTTTCAATGAGCCCACTGCACTCGCCGAGATAATCCGCTCAACCCCCAGCAGCTTCATCGCATAGATGTTTGCCCGATAGTTAATTTCGCTTGGCAAAATGCGATGGCCGCGCCCATGCCGGGCCAGAAACGCCACGCGCTTCCCTTCGAGCGTTCCCAAGACGAGGTCATCGGAAGGCTCGCCGAACGGCGTCTTCACGCGAAGCTTCCGCGTTCCCGTCAACCCGCCCATGGTATAGAGCCCGCTGCCACCGATGATGCCGATGCTCGTCGAGTTCGCCTCGCCCTTTCCCGCACTTGCCTTCCTCGCCGACATATTCCTCCGCTCTTTAACTCTCGAGTCCGCTGCGCTTCAATATCTCGCTTACGGCGGTAAACGGATCCTTCTTCCGATCCGCCACTTCTCCGGCCAGCTCCGTCAACCGCGCTGCGCCTTCCGGACCGCCCAGAGCGCGCTCGAGCAACCGCGATTCGAGCAGCTCGACCAGCCGGGTCTTCCAATGCTCCAAATGCTTCCGCTTTCGCTCCCGGCTGGTCTCGAAATGGCTTTCGAATTGCTTGACCGCCGCGGCGAGCTCTCGAATTCCCTTGTTTTCGGTGGCAACCGTCCGAATCACCGGCGGCTGCCATCCGTCCCGCGGCATCACCAGCGAAATCATGGCGAGCAATTGCTGCTCCAGGCGGTCCGCGCCTTCACGGTCCGCTTTGTTCAGCACAAAAATGTCGCCAATCTCCATTAACCCGGCTTTCATGTTTTGAATATCGTCGCCGAGGCCCGGCACCAGCACCACAAGCACGCAATCCGCTAGCCGCACGATGTCAATTTCATCCTGCCCCACGCCCACCGTCTCGATGAGAACATGCTCTTTCCCCGCTGCGTCCAGCAGCAGCGCTACCTCGGCGGTCGCGCCCGCCAGCCCACCCAGAAATCCCCGCGTGGCCATCGAGCGGATAAACGTGCCCGCATCGCTCGCGTGTCCCTGCATGCGAATGCGGTCGCCCAGAATCGCTCCGCCGGAGTAAGGACTGGTCGGATCCACCGCAATCACACCGACTTCGGCCTGGTTATTTCGGTGAAACGCCACCAGCCGGTCCACGAGCGTGCTCTTTCCGGTTCCCGGCGCGCCGGTTACCCCCGTCAAATGAGCTTTTCCGGTGTGAGGGAACAGCAGCCGCAGCAACCCCTCTGCTTCCGGCGCGTGGTTCTCGATCGCGGTGATTGCCCGCGAAATCGCGCGCACTTCACCCGCACGCACTTGTGCGGCCCAAACCTCAACGGGCGGCGGCATGTTTTTCCTGAGTTTTTCTTCGAGGCGTTGAAGGCATCGCCCCTATTATCCCGATTTTGCCACCGAGCCCAAAACTTAAAGCCGTCCCCTATCGCGTAAGTCTGCTTCCCGCCTTTGTTTCGAATTGCTCTTGGGTACGTCGCGGCACGGCTCTTCCCAATGAACCTCGCGCGGAGAGAGAGCGGAGAAAGAGGCGAAAAGGCCGGGCTCCGCAACCCGGGTTCCCTGGGGGGCGGAATGGGATGGCCGCTGTCGGCAGGCCCGCCCTCCGTCTCGGTCGCCACCGGACCACTTACCCAGCGATCGCTGCCATTGCTTGCGGCGGTATTATGCTGGTGAGAGTGACATCATCCAATGGGGGCGGCGAGAAAACGGACGCTGGCTGGTTCTTACCTACTCACGAGCTGTCTTGGTCCCAAGGAGCTGCCGCGCAATCACCAGGCGCTGAATCTCGCTCGTGCCCTCGCCAATCGTGCACAGCTTCACGTCGCGATAGTATTTCTCCGCAGGATAGTCTTTGATGAAGCCGTACCCGCCGTGAATCTGTACGCATTCGTTGGCCACTTTCACGGCAATTTCGCTCGCAAACAGTTTCGCCATGCTCGCCTGGCGCGTAAACCGCACATCTTTTCTGTCCGCCAGCCACGCCGCTTGGTAGACGAGCAAGCGCGCCGCTTCGACCTCTGTGGCCATGTCCGCCAGCTTGAATTGCACGGCCTGGAATTCGCTGATGGCCTGCCCGAACTGTTTCCGCTGCCGCGCGTACCTTGTCGCCGCTTCCAACGCGCCTTGCGCCATGCCCAGCGCGAGCGCGGCAATGGAAATCCGCCCGCCATCCAGAATCTTCAAGCTGCCCGTAAAACCCTCGCCTTCCGGCCCGAGCAGATTCTCCTGCGGCACCTGGCAATCGTTGAAAATCACTTCCGAAGTATCGCTGGCACGCATCCCCAGCTTGTTTTCCTTTTTCCCTGGTGTAAACCCCGGCATGCCCTTTTCGAGGATGAAGGCGCTGATCCCGTGCGAGCCTTTCGACTTATCCGTCACCGCCATCGCAACGCAGTAATTCGCGTAGTGCCCGTTTGTTGTGAAAGTCTTGGCGCCGTTCAGCACCCAGGACTTCCCGTTGCGCACGGCGGTCGTTCGCGTGCCGCCTGCATCCGATCCTGCTTCTGGCTCCGTCAACGACCAAGCGCCAATAGCCTTCCCGGACGCAAGGGGTACAAGATACTTTTTCTTTTGCGCTTCTGTACCAAACTTGAAAATGTGGTTCGAGCACAGCGAATTGTGCGCCGCGACAATCAGTGCCACCGAGCCGTCCACACGCGCCAGCTCTTCAATTGCCAGCGCGTACTCGATGTAACCGAGTCCGGCGCCGCCGTATTGTTCGGGGAAAATCACCCCTAGCAGCCCCATCTCGGCGAGCTTCGGCATAATCTCCAAAGGGAAATGCGACGCCTCGTCCCACTCCATCACGTGCGGTGCGATCTCACCTTCCGCGAATTCCCGCACGCTTTTCCGCAGTTGCTCTTGCTCTTCGGTAAACGCGAATTCCACGGCCCTTCCCTTTCCACTGTCTGTTTTTCCTATAGCGCTCGAAATAACCATTTATAGCACGGCTTGCTCGGACCTGGCCGCGAGTGCCTTCCGATCCGTTCCTCTGCTACACTCCCGCACATGCGCCGTCGCCATTTTCTGACGCTTTCTGCCGCAACCCTGGGCGGCGTCCTCGTTTATTCCCTCGACCGCAAGGCTTCGCTCCTCTCCGCGCAGCGCAAACCCGTTCGCATCCCGCTTCGTTTTCTCACGGAAACCGAGGCTCTCATTATCGCTGCCGCCGCGACACGTATTTTCCCATCCGACGATGCTGGCCCGGGCGCGCGCGAAGCCGGCGTGGCCGTCTTCATCGACCGCCAGCTCGCGGGTTCCTACGGGCGCGATCGATTCCGTTATACGCTGCCGCCCTTTGAAGACGCTCCCAGCGAATTTGGCTATCAAGGGAGCGCCACACCGCGGCAAATTTACCGCGAGGGCTTAAAAGGGCTTGAGGGCTTTCATCTGCTCTCCCCAACCGCGCAAGACCAGGCTCTGCGCAAAATCGAAGCGACCCTGTTTTTTTCCCTCCTCCGCCAAAACACGATCGAAGGCATGTTCTGTGATCCGATTCACGGGGGAAACGCCGGTATGGTCGGCTGGCAGCTTGTAGGCTTCCCCGGCCCGCGCATGAGCAATCTGGAGGAAATCGAAAAGTATTACGGCCAGGCATTTCGCCCCAAGCCCCTCAGCCTACGCCAGGCGACCGGCGTAAAGGTTCGCCCGAGCGAGGACGAGCCGTGAAGACGCTTCCTGCTGTCGACGCCGTGATTGTTGGTGGTGGCTGGGCCGGCTTGTTGATGGCCAAAGAACTTGGTGCGCGCACTTCCCTGTCCATCGTCGTTCTGGAACGCGGTCCTTCTCGCCAGCCCTCCGATTATGCGACCGACATGGACGAGCTCGACTATGCGATTCGTCTCCGCATGATGCAAGACCTCTCCAAGGAAACCGTCACGCTTCGTCATGATGCCACCCGCCGCGCCGTCCCGGTGCGCCAGCATGGCGCATTTCTGCCGGGCGCTGGCGTCGGTGGCTCGGGCGAGCACTGGAACGCCCAGGTTCCTCGTTTCCTGCCGGATTGTTTTGAGTTGCATTCCAAGACTACGCAAAAATACGGTGCGAATGCTTTGCCCGAGGGGCATGCGGTTCGCGACTGGGGCATCACTTACGACGAATTGGAGCCTTACTATACACGCGTCGACAAAATGCTCGGCGCGTCGGGCCAGGCGGGCAACATCCGCGGTAAACGGATCGACGGCGGCAATATTTTTGAGGGCTGGCGCAGCGAGGAATATCCCACGCCGCCGACAAAAGTTCCCTATTTTGCTGCGCTGTTTCGCGACGCCGCCAAATCGCTCGGCTATCATCCCTATCCCGCGCCCTCCGCAAACATCAGCCAGGCTTACACCAATCCAGACGGCATTTCGCGCGGAGGCTGCACGTATTGCGGATTCTGCGCCCGTTTCGGTTGTATGGTTGGGGCTAAGGCGCAGCCCTCGAGCCTGCTTCTCCCGATCATTCAGAAGCGCAAAAATGTCTCTCTTCGCGCGGGAGCCTGGGTTCGTCGCATCCTCTTTGACCCGGCTCCCCAGTCTGCCGCTCGCGGCGTCAGCTACGTCGACGCCGCCGGCCAGGAAGTCTTTCAGCCCGCCTCGCTTGTGTTCCTCGCCTCCTGGACGTTTAACAACACGCGTCTTCTGCTGCTCTCTGGCATCGGCGAACCATACGATCCAGGTACCGGCCGCGGCACGGTCGGCAGCAACCTCACGCACCAGGTCACCGTTCCTTCAGCGACGGCCTTTTTTGATCGGCCTCTTAACCGCTTCATGGGCTCCGGCTCTGCTGGGTTTATGTTCAGCGATTATGAGCGCGACGATCTCGATCGTTCGTCGCTCGGCTTCATTCGTGGCGGCTACTTCGCGGCGCGTGGCTACGGATTTCAGCCCATCGGGGTCTTCGGTGTGCTGCCGCATTCCGTCAAGGCCACCTGGGGTTCCGATTGGAAGAAAGCGGCGATCTTCTACTATGACCGCACCGCAACCATCGGTTTCGCAGGAGAGCACCTCGCCTACGAAACGAATCTCATGGACCTCGACCCCGTCTACCGAGATGCGCTCGGTGACCCGCTCATCCGGCTCACACTGGATTGGCGCGACAATGAACGCGAAATGGCCGCGTTCGCCACCCGCGTAGGCGTCGACCTCGCCCGCGCCATGGGCGCGCGGGAGATCAATCCTTTCCCGGGCCTGCGCTCTTACGATGCCACCCGCTACAACTCCACGCATATCCAGGGCGGCACCATCATGGGAGACTCACCCGCCCGTTCCGTCGTCTCGCCTTACCTCCAGCACTGGCAATTGCCCAATCTTTTCATCCTCGGCGGCTCCACGTTCCCGCAAAACGCCTCCGCCAATCCGACGCCCACCGTCCTCGCCTTTGTCTACCGCACCGCCGACGCCATCATCGATCGCTACCTCAAGCATCCCGGCCCGTTGGCCTAAACGAAGCCTCCGTCTCGCAAAGCGTGATTCCGAGGCCGCGCGCTTCTTGTGGCCGAGGAATCTGCTTTCTTGTCCTCTTTGTTGACACCAGTTCCTCACCACCCTGCCGGATAGCTCTTGGCCTTGTTCTGCGCGTCCAACCAAGTCTTCAGCGGCGCAAAATAATCCGCCAGCGCGGTGGCATCCATCTGCTTTTGTCCCGTTAGCGCGTCCAGTGCATCCTGCCACGGTTTGCTCTGCCCCATTGAGAGCATCTGGTTCAGCCTTTCCCCGGCGGTCTTGTTCCCGTAAATCGAGCAGCGATCGAGCGGTCCGGCATTGCCCGCTTCTTTGCACAGGGCCCGGTGGAACTGAAACTGCAAAATCCGCGCCAGAAAATATCGCGCGTAAGGGACGTTTGCCGGTACGTGGTATTTCGCGCCGGCATCGAAATCCGCCTCCGTGCGCTCCACCGGCGGCGCCACCCCCTGATACTTTCTCCGCAGCTCCCACCACGCCTTGTTGTAGTTTTCCGGCTTCACTTGCCCGCTGAACACTTCCCACCGCCATTTGTCCACCAGCAAGCCAAACGGCAGAAACGCCACTTTCTCGAGCGCCTGTTGCAGCAAGTAATCGATGTCCCCCGAAGCCGGAGGAACCGTCTCGATCAATCCGATCTCCTTCAAATACTCGGGCGTCACCGAGAGCGCGATCGTGTCGCCCACCGCTTCGTGAAATCCGTCGTTCGCGCTACCTTGAAACAGCGGCGGCTGATTCATGTACGCCCGCTGATAAAAGTTGTGCCCCAGCTCGTGGTGAATCGTCCGAAAGTCCTCTTCCCTGATCTGGATGCACATCTTGATCCGCAGGTCCTCTTTCGAATCGACGTCCCACGCGCTGGCGTGGCACACCACTTCACGGTCCGTGGGCTTTGTAAACAGCGAGCGCTCCCAGAACGTCGGCGGAAGCGGGGCAAATCCGAGGGAAACAAAAAAATTCTCGCCGTATTTCACCATGCGCCGGGCATCCGTCTTTCTCTCGAGCAAGGTCTTCGTCAAATCATAGCTGTCGGACGGTTTTGGTGAATCCATCAGCGAATAAACATTGTTCCACTCCTGGCTCCAAATGTTTCCCAGCAGATGCGCCGGGATCGGCCCATCCGCCGGAACCAGATCCTTACCGTACTTTTTCCGCAGTTGCCCGCGCACATAGCCATGGAGCGACAAGTACAGCGGCTTCAGCTGCTCCCACAGGCGGTCTTCTTCTTTCGCGAAATCATCCGGCGGCATGTCGTAATTCGAACGCCACAACGCTCCCACGTCGGTGTACCCCAGCCCCCGCGCGCCCGCGTTTCCTAGCTCCACCATCCGCGCATACCGCTGCCGCATCGGCGCGCCAATCGCATGCCATCCCACCCAGGCGCGCTTGAGCTCCTCTGGGTCCTGGCTTTCTGCCATCCGTTTCTCCACCGCCGTGACGTCCAGGCACTTTCCCTTTCCCCCGTCCGGGCACCACTTTCCTTTCCCATAATCGCCATCGAGGGACGCCAGGATATCCGCCAGCTCTTTTTGTGCCTTTGGATCATTCGGGGCGGGAAATCCCGCCGCCAGCTCCAGCAGCAGACGCTTGCGCGCAAGTTCCGGCGTGAGCTGCAATCCGTCAAATCGGTGCGCTTCCTTTGCGTACACCGTGCTCGCCGTGTTCAACACTTCGCTCGCATCGGCGGCGATCTTTTCCGTATCTTCGGTAATAAAATTCTCTTCGACCCAGGATGCCCGCGAGGCGTTTATGCCCAGGTTCAGCAGCTCAGTTTCCGCATTCTCAATATATTTTTTTGCCTCTTCGGCGGTTGGCCGAGCCTTAATGCTTTCATTCTTCGTCAGAGGCGTCTGCCCGCGACTCCCGAGTTGCGCAACAAGAAAACACACAACCGGGCCGCAGAGAGCCGCCACCCGTCTTATGCTCATGCCCCCGCCTTTCTCTTCCTCGTCACCACTTCCTTCAATACCGTCAATGCCCGCTCGCAGCCTGCCCGGTCCACGTCGCAATGTGTCACCAGCCGCACTAAGTAGAGCGCCGTGTCTTGTGCCCAAACGCCCTGTGCATGCACCGCGTCGCACAATTCCACGGCGGTCATCCCCGCCTGGGCACAGTCGAAAATCACGATGTTCGACCGCACCTTCTCGGGATCGATCTGCAACCCCGGAATTTGTGGAATCCCTTCCGCGAGCAACTTAGCGTTCTCATGATCGACGTGCAGCCGCGCCGGCGATTTCTCGAGCGCAATCAGCCCCGCCGCCGCAATCACGCCAGCTTGACGCATCCCCCCGCCAAACATCTTTCGGTAAATCCTTGCTTTCTCAATGAACGCTTTCGATCCCGCCACCATCGAGCCCACCGGCGCGCCCAATCCTTTCGACAGGCAGAACATAACGGAATCCACTTTTTTCGTCATCACCGCGACGTGGTCTCCCAGCGCCGTCGCAGCATTGAAGATCCGCGCGCCGTCCAAATGCACCTTGAGCCCGAGTTTGTGCGCCTCGTCGCAAATCTCGTTCACGCGGTCGGTTGGATACACCGTTCCGCCTGCCATGTTGCTGGTGTTTTCCAGACAAACCAGCGCGGTTTGCGAGTCGTAATAAATCTTCGGACGGATCGCCGCCTTGATCTCTTCCCAAGTCAGAATCCCGTCTTCCCCGCGAGCCGGACGGGGCATGCATCCCGCAATCGCGGACATCGACGCCAGCTCGTACAGATTTACGTGGCTGCGCTCTTCGCAAATGACTTCATTGCCGTGATGCGTCCAAATCTTGATGGAAATCAGATTCCCCATGCAGCCGGTGGGCACAAACAGCGCTGCTTCTTTTCCAAAAAGCTCCGCGGCGCGCTTCTCCAGTTTGTTGACCGTGGGATCCTCTCCGTATACGTCGTCACCCACCTCGGCGGCTGCCATCGCCTGCCGCATTTCCGCCGTCGGCCGCGTCACCGTGTCGCTTCGCAAATCCGTGACGCCTTCCGGCGCCTTGCCCGTGCCTTTGACGTCATCGGGATCGACTCGCTGATTCCCCTTCGCCACTGTATAGCTCATGTTTTTTCTCTCTTCTCGGGTCGAGTTCTTCAATTCTCCTGCGTCTCGCGGTCAACTTGTCGTCTTTGGCTTTCACTGCTTCTCTATTTCATCAGTTCCACGAACACCTCATTCGATACACTCAGTCTCCCCTCCGGCAACCGCACGACATCTCCTTCGCGTTCCACCAACCCCGCCGCTGCCAGCTGTTCAAATCGCTCCTGTAGCGTGACTCCGTATTCTCTCTCAATCCGTCCAACATCAATTCCATCCAACTGGCGCAATCCCAGAAACAGTTCCTCGTCCAAGGCCTGCTCCGCTGTCACCGTCTCCAGCTGCTCCACCGGCAATCGTCCGCCTTCGATCGCGCGCACGTACGCCGCTGCATCATGCGCGTTCGCCCAGCGCTGCTTGCCCGAAAAGGAATGCGCGCCGGCCCCAAACCCCAAATACGCCTCGCGCCGCCAATACTTCAAATTGTGCTTCGATCGAAACCCGGGCTTTGCCCAATTCGAGATTTCATAGTGGTGATACCCCGCCGCGCCCAGCGTCTGTTGCGCCAATTCGTAAAATTCCGCCATCTCGTCTTCGCTCGGCACTTTCCCCGCGCTGTACCGCGTGCCACCCCCTAGAAGCTCCTTCCCCAATCGGCTCCCCTCGTCCACCTCCAGCAAATACACCGATACATGCTGCGGCGCGAGCCGAATCAACTCCGCGAGCGATTCCTTCCAACTTGCTCTGGTCTGATGTGGCAATCCCGCGATCAAGTCAAAGCTGATATTTCCAATCCCCGCCGCGCCGAGAATCGGCACCGCCCGGTAAATATCCGCCCGCCGGTGCATCCGTCCTGCGGCCTGCAATTCTTTGTCCGAAAACGACTGCACGCCAAAACTCACCCGGTTAATTCCCGCACGCACCCAACCCGCCGCCTTTTCCTCTTCCACGGTCTCCGGATCCGCCTCGAGCGTCACCTCTTCCAGAGCGGTCGAGAACGTTCGCCGAATCTCCTCGACAATTTCCTTCAAGTGTCCCGCTTCCAGCAGACTCGGTGTTCCGCCCCCAAAATAAACCGTGTCCACAAAAAATCCTATGGACTCTGCTGCCGGTCGGTCGTTTTCTCCTTGTAGGGTCCGAGCACCGCTCGGCCCGAAGCCCCCTCGCCAATCCACTCGAGCCGCACTCAGCAACTGGGGGTACTCCCGAATCTCCTTGCACACAGCGTGCACATAAGGCCGAAACCGCTCCTGCGCCACCACCCCTGTATGAAAATTGCAATAGGTGCACTTGGTCTGGCAGAACGGCACTTGCACGTAAATTCCGAGGCTGTTCATCGCACAAAAACTCTAGCACAGACCCTGAATCCCGTTGAGACCCCGAGCTTCAGAAACCCCGGAATAGAAAACACGTGGAATCGGTCGTGAAGAGCGTAGAATCCCGTCGGCCGGCTCGAGCGAGCCTACGGAGTGGCCAGTCTTTGGAACTTAACGTTGGTCCGCGGTTGGGCCGCTGCTGGAGGAGCGCTCGGATTCGCCGCAGAAATCCTTCCTCCATGCTATCTTCGCCGTCACCCTTGGCGTATTGCTTGGTTTGGATGAGGTGGAAGTCGTCGTTTGTTCACGGGCGTTTTGAAATTGGATAATCGGCCCTGCGCACATGAGTGCGATGTTGCGGGTGGTTTTGGGGCGTAGCGCCCGTTCGCGGGAGGATGTTTTTGGTCGCTAAAGTGAAGCCTTCGGGGATTCTAGGGAGGCAGGAACGGTTATGACCATCCTTCATCGCGCTCCGATGGCACTGCGGGGGATCTCGGCGCGACGGCCTATTCGGCGTCTGCTCGAAGTTCTCTCTTGGGCGGTCGCGCCTTTGCTTACCCTACGTGTCATCCTTGCCTGGGGTGGGCCCTCCGCTAGCGACGCGTCAACAGACACCTGGCCCTACTACGGCCACGACGCTGGCGGTATGCGCTACTCGCCGCTAACCCAAATCAATCGGGATAACGTCGCCCAACTCAGAGTCGCTTGGACCTCCCACACCGGCGACGTCTCCGAGGGCGGTGGCCGCAGAAAGCGCAGCGGCTTCGAAACGACTCCGCTCTTTGAGGACGGAACTCTCTATCTGACCACAGCATTCAATCGCATCGTCGCTCTCGATCCCGAGACCGGAAGGGAACGCTGGGCCTACGACCCAAAGATCGACCTCGACGGCGACTACGGCGACGGCCTCGTCAATCGCGGCGTCGCCACCTGGCTCGACCCGGCCCGTTCATCCAAGCAGCCTTGCCGGCGTCGCATCTTCGAGTCCACGCAAGACGCCCGCCTCGTCGCCGTGGACGCCTCGACCGGCGCCCCCTGCGGCGACTTTGGCAGAGCCGGTCAAGTCAGCCTCCGTAACGTGCTCGAGTACGACCCGGGCTGGTACCACATGACTTCCCCGCCTGCCATCATCGACGATCTCGTGGTCGTCGGCTCCGCGATCGACGACAACCATCGCGTGGACATGGCCCGTGGCGTCGTGCGTGCCTATGAC
>Ga0310912_10001329_pt1 | contig 13345 bp, 13 predicted proteins | sample GREbulkMGOX080_FD_203443 | JGI IMG/M metagenome (GOLD analysis project Ga0310912, IMG submission 203443) | Lab enrichment of tropical soil microbial communities from Luquillo Experimental Forest, Puerto Rico - GRE.bulkMG.OX080 | ecosystem: Environmental > Terrestrial > Soil > Tropical forest >...
TCCCTCGGCCTGGTAGGCTTGCACATACTTCACGAAGTATTTTGCGTAAGGGTCGTACGCGGACGGCAGGAGCGAACCCTGGACCATCGCGCCCGAGGTTTTCATCCAGCCGGGCGCGCTCCAAGGCGAGCCGATGACTTTGATTTTTGGGTTGATGGCCAAAATTTCTTTGAGCACCGGAAGGATATCGGCACGATCATGGTCGATGGAGAATTTCTTCAGCTCCGGATCGGGTTCGCCTTCCGGCATTTCATCGTAGCTGTAGAGGCCCAGCGCAAAATCGCTGGCGCCCATGGGTTGGCGCAGCATGTTGAGGCCGATTCCCTTTTGCCGGTCAAAGAGCATTCTGAGCGCGTCGCTGCGCTGCGCGTCATTCAGCTTGCGTTTGAGCAGGTACGCCGACGATTCGGTGAGGGATGCGCCGAAGCCGTCGATCTCCTGGTATTTGGTGGCGTCGTCGACAAAGATCGTGAGGGCGGGAGCGCGTTCGGTTCGAAACGTCAGAGCGGGCTTTTCGGCCAGTGATTCGTGCTTCTCTTCGGATGACTGGTAGACCTGGATTTCGGCCGCTGTCTTTCCGGTTTGTGCCTGAGCGACGGTCGAGAACACCGCGGCAGAGATGCAGGATGTCACAAGCAAACCAACGGCAGCGCTTCGGGTTGGCTTCATTTTTATCCTCGATCCAAGTTCAGGGATTTGGTTCGGGAGTGGCAACAGCTGAGGGGGACTCTGCCAAATTCGGATTTTGCTGCACTTCATATCGCTTCAGCGCTTTTTGCGCACTTTCTGCCTGCTCGTCTTTTAGCTTTTGGAACGTGGCCATAGCTTTTTGCGCGTCCTCCGTTCGACGAAGACGCCGATAGACGATTCCGAGCTGGTACCATGCTTGCTGAATTACATCGGGATCGGATCCGGGCGCCGATGTAGCGCGCTCCAGATGCTGGGCGGCGGCAGCATTATTTCCAAGCAACATTTCGGCGCGACCAAGATTGTAATCGGCGTGGAGCAAGTTAGCCTTTTGTCGCAAGGCCTCATCGATAAGTTGCTTTCCCTTTGCCCCATCGCCTTGTTCTACGGTAATGACACCTAATTTGTATTTGGCCAGGACGTTGCTTGGATCAATTTCGAGTTCGCGAATGAAGGCGTCTTCAGCTTCCTGTGTCTTGCCCAAATTCCGGTATTCAGAGCCCAATTCTTCGTGCAAGCCCGGTTGTGTAGGCGCCAGCTTGATCGCCGCTTGATACTCAGTGATTGCATCCAGGTGACGATCAGCTTCGGCATTCGCCTGAGCCATGATTTGGTGGACACGCCACGAATGGGGATCGACTTCAAACATTTTCCGATAGCTGCTGTTGGAAACGAGCAGGTGCGCTCGGCCACGATGATAGAGGATGTCAATGTTGTCCGGGGCGAGGACGGCCGCTTTGTCCAGCGCTTCTGCTGCTTGATCTGGCTTCTCTTGAGCAAGGCGAACGATGCCAAGCCACATCCAAGCCTGAGGATCTTTCGGATAGGCAGCGACTTCTTTTTGAATCGCAGCAACGGCCGGTTGCAATTGGCCGAGATGAAAATAAGCGAGTCCGAGGAAGAGGCTTGCGCCGCGGAGGCGCGGTTTCAAGCCAAGTGCTTTTTGCAGGTTAGTAATCGCATCTTCGTGGCGCCCTTGCTCTTCGAATACGAGACCGAGATTAAGGTAGGCTTCCGCAAAGGTGGGCGACGCCTTGGTGACGGCGGCGAAACCCTTTGCCGCTTCCTCAAGGTTTCCGGTCCGCATGGCTTCGGAGGCTTGCCGGAATTGGTCGGCAACGGCTGGGCTTATTTGCGCGTGTAGGACTGCTGGGACGACGCACAACAGCGCGAGGAACAGAGTGGCGGTGTGTCTCAACGCCAGCAAAGCCAGGGAGCGTCTTGCTGGTTTCGCTGGCTCAGAGACCGGAAATGGTTGCGGTCGAATTCGCACGTACAAAGTTTATACCTGCACCAAGCGTCCTGAAGACTGGAGTGAAAAAAGAACTCCCCCACTCCTACAAAAAGCGGGAGAGTCTTGAAATATGCGAAAACGCTTTGCGACGTCAGAATTGGTAACGCAATGTTATCTGGATGACGCGGCTCGCATTGATGTTGTTTCTTGGACCTTTTGGTATGCCGAACGTGCCACTCCCGATGAAGCCGTCCAATGTCCCAAACACATGCCTATTGAACGCGTTCGGAATGTCCACCTTCAAGATCAAGGACTGGCCCTCCACGATCCGCGTGTATTTGCTAATCGCAAAGTCCTCGCTGAAGTACGAATCACTTCGGACATTACCTAGCGTCAAGGGCAAATTCCCGAACATATATCCGCGTTGCGCAACCAAGCCGGGCGCATTTTGATCGATGAAAGCCGCGCAATTGAAGTACTGGTTTGTACTGGGTCCATGGTCAACTCCACTGATGATCACGTGCTGGGGTGTGAACAAACCGGTTGCGGAGTTCTCGTCACAGCCCGAGAAACCGAACGATGGGTCGAACTTGGATTTGTTAGGACTGTAAATCGGCACTCCCGGGACCAGGCTGTACTTGAAATTACCACCACTAAACACTGGCGAAGGGGCGAAACTGTTCATGATTACCGGGGAGCCAGTCTGGTATCTATGGACTCCGCCGATTTGCCAGCCGCCAAGGATCTTGCTGGCGACGCCATGGTTCAGGTATTTCTTTCCCGGGCCCGCAGGCAGTTCGTAAAGATAGCTGATCACTACAGCGTGCGGCGTATCCTGGTAGCTCAGCGTCTTTTCTGATTTTAGGTTGAACGGATTCTGCCCGCCAAAATTGTTCGAGGCGAACGCCGAAAACGTGGGGAAAGTGCTATCCGCATCCGTCAGGGTTTTTGAAAACGTGTAAGACGCCAGGAGGTTCAAGCCATTGCGGAAGCGCCGTTCAAGTTTCGCTTGCAGAGCGTGGTACGTCGATTGGCCGACGTTTTCCAGTACGCCGGAGCTGATGCTCTGGTATTGCGGGAAGGGCCGCAGCAACTGGCCGATCGGCTCGCTGTCGCCATACAGCGGTATAAACCAGTCGGGGATGGTTACACCAAGCTTTGCTAGCGTTGCCTGGCCCTCGGGACTACCGACGGTCTGCGTTTCAATTGTTGTACCCAGAGGATAAAACTGGGGATTGATGCTGTTGATTTGAGCCAGATTTGAGCGCAGACGCGTTCCACGAGTTCCCACATAGCCCACGCTCAAGATCAGGTCAGTCGCCAATTGATGTTGGACTTCCAAGCTCCAGTTTTGGACCATGCCGGGGCGACCGTAGTATGGCCCGACATAGTTTGGGGCGCCCGCGAAGTTCCCGTTGAGAAGCGCCGGATCGCTAGCGTTGGACGGTGGCGGGAAGGCGGGAAAACCGGTGTCCAGCGGCTGGGCCGTTCCGATACCAAAGTTATCTTGCGATTTAAAGTCCGGACTGACTGAAGTTCCGCTCGTGAGCGAGTCTCCGAAATCAGAGTAGCTTAGGGCCGAATAGTAGATGCCATAGCCCCCGCGAAGAATGGTTTGCGAAAACAGCCCAAACAGTTTTTCCGGTGCGTAAGCAAAACCGATCCGGGGTCCTACGTTCCTGTAATAAGTTTTTGCCCCTCGTGCGCCTGAACCATAAATCAGGGCGCCTGGGACAGCCGGCGAGATTGGAACGGCCGCGTTTCCGCTATTTGGAGCGTTAAGATCCAAGACCGACTGCGCGTCGGTCGCTTCGTGCCGCGGCGTATCGACCTCGTAGCGCAATCCTAGGTTGAGCGTCAGATCCCTGCGGAACTTGAAATCATCGGCTACATAACCTGCATAGTAATTCTGATTCCAGCGGGGATTGTGAGATGAGACGGTCAGAGTTTCCTCATGCGGAAGCCCTAAGAGAAAGCTGGCAAAGGGATCCCCGGTTTGGTTGTCGTTGGGCTTGTATGCTGTTTGAAAATTCTGGAAAGTGAAGTTGGGCGAAGTGTTAGCGTTGCTGATCCTGGAGAACTGAGAATGCCGCCATTCAAAGCCAAACCGGAAGGCGTGACGTCCCTTAATCCAGGAGACGCTGTCGGCAACGATCAAGCTGTTCGGGATGGCGTTATCGAAACTGCCACCTCCAAAGCCTTGATACTCGATTCCTAACGGGCTGCCGCTGAAGTTGAAGCCCGGAAAGCCCGGACCGCTAGCTCCGCTAATTCCCAGCACTGCCGGCCAGTCCTCGCCAGTAACTGACACTCCTACGCTCGGGTCGTTGAGACGGTTGAAGCCGACATTAAAGTGATTCAGTAGCGTCCCGCTGATGGTTCGATCCCAACCGAAGCGCAGGTAGTGCGAGACCCGCTTTCTAAAGAAGTTCGGATCAAGCGGCGGCGGAAGGGCCGGGGTGCCATTCAAAGCTTCCAGATCGCGGTCGTTGTAGGAGAACCAGAATTTGTTCTTCTCTCCCCAATTTTGGTCGATCCGGAAGGACATTGTGTAAGTACGAACGGGTTTGGTGGATAAAAACAGGAAGTTGTTTGCTAGCCCGTCCAAGTCCCCGGGAAGATTGGGATGTACGTTCAGAAAGGAGAGCACACTCTGCGAGACATTGCTGCGGAGAGGCACCTGATTGTTCGGAAATGCAATGCGGCCGCCGACGAACCCTGTCGGACACGAGACGGTGTCAGGATCGAAGATCTGACCTTTGCGGACTTGGGTGTTGTCGCAGGGATTGAGGATCGGATTGCCAATATGGTCCACAAGGCCCGGTCCGAGCAGCGCCGAAAAGTCGCCAGCGCGTTCAGCGTCGGTGGGCAAGGTGGTGACATTGGAAGTGCCGACATTGTTGCGGTATTGCTCATAGTTGAAAAAGAAGAAAGTTTTGTCATGGCCGTTGTAGACCTTGGGAATCCAAACGGGCCCGCCCAAATTTCCGCCGAAGTCGTTTTGATGGTCCCGTGGTCTGGGCGCGCCATTCAGATTATTAACCCAGGAATTTGCATTGAGTTTGTCATTGTGCAGGATGTCGAACGCGGTCCCATGCCACTTGTTGCTTCCGGACTTAGTTGTGAAGCTCTCCACACCGCCGGTGGTCCTTCCAAATTCGGCGGGAAGCAGTGACGTTATGACCTTGAACTCGTTTAGCGCCTCCACCGAGGGGGCATTTTCGTCGAACGTCGAACCCAGTTCGGCGTGTACGATGCTCGCACCGTCCAGGATGACTTCGGTACTGAAGTTCTGTCCGCCGGACAGCTTGGATTCGAAAATGCCTGAGGATGGCGAGTCGCTGTTGGTGCCTGGGCCCGCTGTGCCGGGCGTCAAGAACACGAAAGACTCAACGGAACGCAGGAAGCTCTGCCCGGTCGCGCTAAGGGACAAGGGGAGGTCTTGGATTTGCCTTTTGTCCACAACTGTACCGATATCGGACGATTCGGTCTGGAGACCGGGCGCATCGGCCAGGACCGTGAGTGTTTCTTTGACGTCGCCTGGCTGCATTGAGAAATCGAGCGAGGATGTTGTGTTCACCTGCACCAACACACCAGTCCGTTCCTCGGTCTTGAAACCTTGCGCGCTAGCCGTGACTTTGTAAGCGCCAAGCCGCAAATCGTAAAGCCGATAGCCTCCGGTCGGGCCCGTGGTGCCGGTACTGACCGCGCCTGTTTCGGTGTGAGTTGCCGTCACGGTTGCATTTGCAACGACACCTCCGGATGAGTCGAGCACCGTCCCCGCTATGGTGCCGCGGTCAGATTGAGCTACAGCACTACCTGTAAGGAACAAAAAAGCGAGAACGAACAGAATGGTAGAGAAATACGAGCGCGTTCCGAGCATATCACCCCCGTAAACCGTCCGAACGATGGACGTCCCCCCGTCCATGGATAATCCAAGGTTGGAACATTCCAGGTACCCTGGATCTTTTTAGAGTGAAGCAGCCCTTTCAAGCTTGCGCCAATTCCCAAACGCGTTCGGCGCGCGGAAGGCTATCCGGCTCCGGCGGTGCCTCAGGAATGCATTTTAAGAGCACACTGCTCGGGCTCTCGGCCATCCGGCTTCGCTCAACTTGCCTTGGGGGCCATTTGGCACCATCCAAAGAACCGTTGTCAAGCAGAAATCTTCCAAATACTCTTAGACAAACGTTTGTCTTAGCCGGATTTGACGGCATTTTTACAGCTCCCGCGCAATCCGCGCTGGAGCCGGTGGCAGTCGGGGCCGCCGCGCAAAGTGTCACAGACGGCAGACACCAGTTCGTCGGCAGGTCGCCCTTCAGGCTATGCTAAAGGCCTCGGCCGGCGAAGGTAGTACCGGAACGATTTGCTTCGAGAAAGTCCATGCCCCCTCGCAAAAAAGCCGAAAACGCCGGTGACCGGCCAGTCAGCCTGAAAATTCTCGCCGACTATCTCGGTCTGTGCCCCGCCACGGTTTCCGTTGTTCTCAACAATGTTCCCGGCCGCTCGATTCCACACGAAACGCGTGAGCGCGTCCGCGCCGCCGCGCGCAAGTTCAACTACCAGCCGAGTTTGCTGGCACGCTCGTTGCGCAAGCAGAGAACTTTCACCGTCGGAGTCCTGGTACCGGAATTGAGCGACGGCTACCACACGCTGGTCATGAGCGGCATCGGAGACCACTTGATGCGCGAAGGCTATTTTTATTTCAGCGCGCACCACAGGCACAAGCCGGACTTGATCGAAGAGTACCCTCGCTTGCTCTTGGGCCGGGGCGCCGAAGGAATCATCGCCATCGACACCTTGCTCGAGCACCAGCTTTCCGTCCCGGTGGTGGCGGTCGCGGGGCACAAAAGAATCACGGGCGTGACCAACGTCGTGCTCGACCACAAGCACGCGGCGGAGCTGGTAATCCGTCACCTCCATCAACTGGGCCACCGGCGAATCGCATTCATGCGCGGGCAGCCGTTCAGCTCCGACTCGGACGATCGCTGGCGCAGCATCGTGGCAGTGGCTCGAGACCTGGGGCTAGAAATCTCGCCCGAGCTGACCGTTCAACTCGAAAGGGATTTGACTTCACCGGAGCTCGGCTATCCCGTCGTCCAGCAATTGCTGCAGCACCGGAAAAAATTCACGGCGCTCGTCTCCTTCAACGACATCGCGGCGATCGGAGCGATACGGGCGCTGCGCGATGCGAACTTGCGCGTTCCGGAAGATGTTTCCGTGGTGGGCTTTGACGACATCCATGTCGCGGCGTATCACAACCCGCGGCTGACTACGGTCCGCCAGCCGCTGCACGACATGGGAGAGACCGCGGCGCGCATTCTGCTGCAGCGCATCCAGGGGTTCAAGGATTATCCGGAAGACTTCGCAGTCGCTCCCGAGCTCATCATTCGCGAAACGACGGCCGCCCCCAACCGCGGCCATCGCCGTCTTTCTTCCTAAGCGTTTCTCTCTCGGACCACCAGGAAGCGCGAAGAAGTTTCGGAGGCAGTTCAACAGACACCACACTGTTGGCGCTACAGAAATACCCTCAGCTTCAGCGTGCCGGGGGCAAAACACGAAGCGCTGGCGGCAAGGTAAGAGGCAGCCGCCGCACTGTCTCCCATGAAGCGCCCTGGACCGGAACAATTTCCATTTCCCTTATGAACTGCTCTGGAACAAACAATCTGGACGGCATGAATCGTGAAGGCCGCGGGGCAAGCCAAACTCAAGCAACATCCAGGGCGATCCGGATGGCCTGTTCGACCGGGGAGTACGCCCCATCCTCGCGATTGAGAAAAAACGGCTCAGCCGGGAGAAGCGGTGGCTGTGCGAGAAAGCGCGGGCGGGAGCCGCGATGCTCTTGAGCTGCATGCACTAAGAATGGATGGCACAGGTAGACGGTGCCTGCGTCGCCTGTCGCCAGTACCTCACGCCGAGAAGCGGTTTCAGCAAAACCCTCCTGAGCGACCAGATCTCTCAGCGGTAAACCGAGCTCCTCTAGCGGAGCCAGAATCCTTGCAACATCATGATGCGAACCGACGCGAATACGAGTCGGCGCGTCAGTTTCGCCAACATCGGAGAAAAGAAACAGCATCAGTAGGGCTCTTCCCTTCGAAATTATGTTGACGCGCCAGTTCAGAAAATCACTAGCATCGTCGATATCGGGCGGAAAACTGCTGTCAATGTGCCAGCCGGCGTCCCCTGGATCGTCACGCGACGGAAAACGAATCGGAAACGTCCCTAGGTCCCTTCGGGGTTGCCACCGGCCGGGTCCAACGAGCTGGTCGAAGGCACGGCGCAGAACTGGAGTATTCGCGGCGCTGACAAATGGTTCCTGTCCGTACATGCCCAAGCGTATCACCGGCTTCGTCCAGGTCGTTGGGTCGGCCTCATCGCAACCGGTGTCCCGCCACAAGATCGCACAGGCATGGTCAGCAAGCTCACGCGGGAAAGCCCTCTGGATTTTCACGAAACCATCGTGGATGAACTGGCTGATCTGCTGGTCACTCAGCATGGGCGCTGCGCCAAAACCTTACCTTAAGCGATATCGAACACTCTGTCCATTTTCCGAGACCGAAAGCCCGAGTCGTTCACTATAGACGCGGCGACGCTCGGCATTCCGCGAGGGTTTTTTGCGGACGCAATTCGAGCCAGTTAGCAGGAGCGTGCAGGGCGTCCCGAAAACAGATGGTTTCTCACACTGGCGTCGGTTGCCTTCCTAAGATGTTCCTAGCTCCGTGGGAAGAGGGAAGAGCCTCGAATGTTAAAGCTTCCTTCTGCTGCACGACCCATCGGGACCAGATTACGTCGAACCTTCCCTGCGAATTCCGCGATTTCCGCGCCCGTGACTGCCAACTCCACAAAGTCCGACGGCGCCACAATCTCCCAGCCCTGAAACACAAAAGCGCGGGCCTCGATCGCCCCCATATAACGCCTGGAGAATGACGCACGCGGATGCCGCGCTTGCGGCATGCAGCCACAGCGCTCATGCTTGTGACATGACGGCGCTGGCCTAGCCTGCTTGCAACAGGCCAGCATACGAAGGAGTTAAATAATGTCGAAGTTCACGCTGCATGCCCCAGGATCCTACGGAGCGCAGCAGAGCAAGCGTTTCGCCTATTCACAGGTCATGGAGATTGAGGGGCGCGTGGAACTATACGGCCAAGGCGGATGGCATCCAGAGACGCTCGATTACCTCTTTGGGATTTCGATTGAAGCAGAGGTCGCCCGTGCGTTCGATAACGTTGCCTTTATGCTGAACTCGGTAGGACTGAACTGGTCGCATGTGGCACATGTCAACTCCTATCATGTGCCAGAGGCGAATGGGCAGATCGCCAAAGCCACAGCGGAAGTCGTCCGTCAATTCGGAATCCGGATGCCCAACCACAAGCCAATCTGGACGTGCCTCGGTGTTGCGGTGCTTGGCGATCCGGGGATGCGAGTGGAGGTCCGCGTAACCGCTTTTCGCTGAATAGGCATTTTTTCGCAGGATGGTCGGCAATGCACTTATCCGTTATGAACGCGATGCCGTGGCGATTGAGCCTGCCGTTCAGGAAGCTGGAGGCGGCCTGATACGAAGCTGGTGTCCGCGTCAAGAATCAAATTCGCATGGAGCAAGAGCGTGGAAGCTGACAATGTAGAAATGACCCCAATGCGGCGAATACCGGCCATTCTTGCTTCTGCAATATTCCTCGTCATTGCTCCAGGAATCGTCGCAGGTTACGTTCCTTGGCGGATTTGTCGATGGCATGTTGGAGTACCGCTTCTGGGCATTTCTTGGTTTCGACTCGTAGGAGTGTTGTTGATTGCCGCAGGTCTCCCTGTCCTTTTGGACTCCTTCACCCGCTTCGCTCTCCAGGGTCTCGGCACGCCCGCGCCGATCCTCCCGACGCGCCATTTGGTGGTGACTGGTCTATATCAGTATGTGCGAAACCCTATGTATGTTGCGGTCGTGGCGCTGATTCTGGGTCAGGGGCTGTTTTTCGGCAGCTTCGGCGTTCTTCAATACGGTATTGCTGTGTGGGCGGGATTCTATCTCTTTGTTCTCATCTACGAAGAGCCTACCTTGCGTAGTAGTTACGGGCTTGAGTACGAAGACTTCTGCGCCAATGTCCCACGGTGGATTCCCCGTTTGCGACCCTGGAGACAGCACCGGCACAAATAATCGAGAGTCGAAATCTTCAGCTACGGTTTCGTAACCTTCGTCTGTTCCATCCTTTCGAGCTAAAGGACTAACCGGAGTCAAAACATCCGGCCAGCACCAGCTTCTGGCCCCGACAATTCCGTTCCTAAATCTGCCGGAATGCCGCCCAGCAGCCCTTGAGACTTTTCCTTCCCGCACTGCGTAACCTATGAAGGGGGAATTGCAATGAAATCCTCTTTGACCTTGGTTGTGCTTGTTCTACTGTTGCTGAACATTCTCTCTGGATGTGCACCGGGTGCTAACCAGTTCAAAGGAACGACGAGCGAACGCGATGGAGTCGCAGGCTTTTGGCTCGGCCTCTGGCATGGCTTTATCGCACCACTTGTGTTCGTGGCCTCGCTGTTCAAAAGCAACCTCGACATCTATGAGGTCCACAACAACGGAGCCTGGTATAACTTTGGCTATCTGTTCGGCCTAGCTTGCTTCTTCGGTGGTGGCGGCAAGCGGACGGCACGGCGGAAACAGACCTGACCATTAACACCAAGTCGCACTGCACACGGGAGTCATCGGATCTGTCGAAACATTAGGTGTTGATCTGAGTTTCAGACGCTCTTTTCCTCAGCGAATCGACGGCTGCTTTCGACGTGGACTCAATAGTGCTGACTGGAGCTAGCTAGACGGAAGGGTGTGCCTTGCCGTAAGCCAGCGTTCGCCAAAGCCACTCGGCAGGCCGGAATCGGAAACGGCGCAACCACCAGACACTCACCGCCATTTGCACCGAGAAAATGAAAATAGTGATGGCGAACATTCCGGAGTGCGACACTCGTCCATACAAACCGAGACCATAAGGGTAGAACAGCGTCGTGCAAATCAACGACTGCGTCAGATAAGTAGTCAGGGTCATCCGGCCAACAGCGACCAACGGTTTCAGCTTCGCTGCCCAGGAAGAAATGGACATCAGCAATAAACAGCGGATACGCAAAGAAAGCATTACTGACTATCGTGGGTATGGCCTCCGAAGTGGGCACCAACCAGAGTCAAAACATGCGACCGGTACCAGATTCGGGTGTATGGCGGCTCGGTGACGATTACAGGATAAAGGCGTTGCGATCTATGGGATTTTTATTGTATGGTGAGTGTATGGCACGCATGATTTCGACAACGGTTCGCTTGAACGAGGAAGATGTACGCGCCCTGAAGCGTGCTCGAGCCGCGGGGCACTCTGTATCGGAACTGGTTCGAAAAGGCTTGCGCGTCGTGGCCTCGCGATACTACACGGGCCGCCGACCACCATCTACGTTGCTATTTGAGTCCACGGACAACAAGCTTGGAGACGAGTCCGAGCTGTTTCGGAATCTCGAAGATTGAGTAGCCCAGTCCTCGCCGACACGGGCGGACTCTTGAAGGCACTTGCCCGTACAGCCGACAGCAAACCAAGCTTTCCCGAATACCAAACGATTCTGGCGACTGCGAGCGTTGTGATCGTGCCAGCACTGGTGCTCGCTGAAGTGGACTACTTCCTTAGGGGAAATCGAGCAGTCATGCGCAAGCTAATCGCCGAGATCTTCGATCCAACGACGCGGTATGAGTACGAGCTACCATTGCCTTCCGACCTTGTTCGAGCCCTCGAATTTGAGGCCAAGTTCAAGGAGCTTAATCTCGGATTAGTCGACGGTACGGTTGCGGCCCTTACCGAGCGTCGCAGAGTATACCGAGTGCTGACCACAGACCGCCGCGATTTCGGAACGATTCGTGTCGGTCCGCATTTCTCACGAGCGCTCGAGCTCGTGCCTTAGCGAATCAGCGCGGCCTGCGACATGGCTGTAGTTGGTGGACGCGAGGGACGCGTCGCAAGTCCAAAATCCTTGGATTGGTGGCGGAGCTGGTTTTCCTGTTTGCAGTGATGCAGTCGCTTGGGCTGCGCAGGGTTGGCAGAAGCAGGCAAGTGGCATAAGCTCTGGGTCACAATCGATGACCAACCAAGAAAAAACGCCCGCGCAGGGGACGCGAAAGTGGAACTGGCGAATCTGGTCTGGATTCTTGTTCGCCGTGGCGGTGGTTCCCGGCTACTTCCTGTTTTTTGCAAGATTTCCAATCACGAGAAACGTGCCATGGGCGAGTTGGCTGATGTTCGCCGCGGCCGGGGCGCTGTTGTGGGCAGGCGTGGGCAGGGCTTTCACGACCCCGCAAGTGTACCGCGGAAAGGTGGTTGGCCCGATTCTTGCTTTGCTGAGTTTGGGGGCTGTGGGACTTTTCGCGTATGTAACGTTGTATGCTTCGCGCCAGTTGCCCGCAGCGGTGGGTGCGCCTGCGGTTGGGGACAAGGCGCCAGAATTTGCGCTTGCCGACACAAGAGGAAGAATGGTGGCGCTATCCATGCTACTCTCCGAGCCGATGCCGGGAATGCAACCGGCAAAACCACGAGGAGTGCTTTTGGTTTTCTATCGGGGATATTGGTGACCGTTCTGTAACTCCGAGTTACGGGGTATCGAGGAGAGTTTGAGTGAGCTGGAACGGCGGGGCGTGCGGCCGGTAGCAATCAGCGTGGACTCGCCGGAAGAATCCTCGGCGCTGTGCAAGAAAGTTGGATACACGTACACGTTTCTGTCGGACCCAAAAGCGGAAGTGATTCGCCGCTACAGCCTGCTGCACCAGGGCGCCGGCCTGGACGGGAAGGACATCGCCCGTCCGGCGGAATTTCTGGTGGACTCCTCGGGTGTAGTGCGCTGGCGGAACCTGACCGAAGATTTTCGCGTACGGGCAACTCCTGAAGAGGTCTTAAAAGGCGCGCAGGTCCTTCCCTAGGATTGGAAGTCAGTTGGCTTCCTGCGACCGTACAGCCTTTGACGCCCTCCGACGACGCGACCTAGAATGACCGCCACACGGACCTAGAACCGCTCATCGGGCAAACCATTTTTCGTTACCGCATCATCGCCAAGCTTGGCGGTGGTGGAATGGGTGTCGTCCTCAAAGCTCCGGACGCCCGCCTCGACCGCTTCGTTGCCCTCAAATTTCTTCCTCCCGATGTCGCCAACGACCCGAAAGCTCTCGCCCGCTTCCGGCGCGAAGCCAAAGCCGCCTCGAGGCTGAATCATCCCAATATCTGCACGATTCATGAAATTGGTGAGGAGAATGGCCGGCCTCGGCCTGGGATACGGGGATCGGTACTAACCGGGCAAGGTGCATCAACTCTTTCGAGTGCTACTCCCCGGGATCTGAATCCGCCGGGTCACCGATGAATACCTGACACGATCACCGCATCTCGTCCGGTCCTTTTTCGCATCGCGCACAAACTCCCGTGG
>Ga0310912_10001332_pt1 | contig 13331 bp, 11 predicted proteins | sample GREbulkMGOX080_FD_203443 | JGI IMG/M metagenome (GOLD analysis project Ga0310912, IMG submission 203443) | Lab enrichment of tropical soil microbial communities from Luquillo Experimental Forest, Puerto Rico - GRE.bulkMG.OX080 | ecosystem: Environmental > Terrestrial > Soil > Tropical forest >...
GGTCGATTTGGTGACGTAGTCGAGATATTCGGCCTGCTTCGGCGTCAGCGGGCCAGTCGAGGGATCGGAAAGGAAATGGGCGAAGCCGATGATGGTGGTGAGCGGCGCCCGCAGCTCATAGGACACATGGTGCACGAAATCGATCTTCATCTGATCGGCGGCCCTCAGCGCCTCGTTGCTTTCGCGCAGCGCCCGCTCGACATTCTCGGTGTCGGTGATGTCCTGGAAGGTCAGCATGGTGGCGCCGTCGGGCAGCGGCCGGCTCATGCAGTCGAGCACGCTGCCGTCCTTGCGCTCGAGCTTCAGCGAGAGGTCGTTGCGGTTCTCGATGCCGGTGATCGCCTCGTGGATCGCGCGCCAGCCTTTCGCATCGTCGAACAGCGGCCTGCACCAGGACGCCACCGTGTCGACATGCGGCTCCTCGCGCAGCGCGTCCGGCGACAGCTTCCACATCTTGGCGAAGGCCGGGTTGAACAATTGCGCCTTGCCGTTGCTGCCGAACACCGCGACGCCTTCGGCAAGGCTGTCGAGCGTTTCGCGCTGGACGCGGATCAGGCGGTCGAACCGCCGTGCCAGGTCGAGACTCTCGGTGACGTCGTCGAACAGATAGGTGACGCCGCCTTCCGGGTTGGGCGTGGTGACGACGCTGAGTGCGCGCCCGTCAGGGAGGTACCAGGTGTCCTTGGCAGGCTCCATCGCGCGATAGGCCTCGTGCAGCTTCGCCTTCCAGGCGCGGAAATCGGCTTGCTCGGGCAGCTTGCGTGCGGCGCGCAGCCGGTCGAGCACCGTTGCGTCGTCTGGGTTGGAGTCGAGGAAGGCGGGCTCGAGGTCCCACAGCCTGCGATACGAATCGTTATAGAAGGCAAGCCGCCGCTGTCCGTCGAACACGGCAACGCCCGAGGACAATTGATCGAGCGTGCGGCGATGTGCCTCCGCCATCCGCACCAGCGCCGAGCTCAATGCGTCGGCCTCGCTGGCATCGAGCGCAATGCCGACACTGCCGCCGCCGACATTGGTCGCGCGTACGTCGTAGATCCGCCGCTCGCCGCGCGCCACGATCGGAAGCCGTGCGGCGAAGGCGGCGGTCGCGCCGAGCGTGCGCTCCATGTCGGCGCGGTCGGCGGTGCCGAGCAGTTCGAGATTGCGGTCGATCGCGTCGTGGACGGTCGCGGCTTCGGTCGCCTGGGCGTAGGCGGCATTGGCATAGGTCAGGGAGCCCTTGGCGCCCTTGGCCCAGATCGGCCAGGGCGCGGTCGCGGCAAAGCCGCGCAGCATCTCCGTCTCTTCCATCAGACCCTTCAACCGATGGTTCGTCTCCGCCAGCTCCCGCCGCAGGCCCGAAAGCTCGCGAATCCGGACAATGGCCTGGCCGCCGATCGCGCGACCCATCGCCTCGATGGCGTGGCCGGCGGTGGTGGTCAGGTGGAACAGAAAACTTTCGCCGGTCTCGCGGAGCGCGTCAACGGCATGGTCCATTTGCAGCGCCGGCTCCGGCGGCAGCCAGGTTCCGAAGGCGAGAATCCGTTGCGGTGTGTCGTGCTGCAGCAGAAGCGAGGCGTCGCCCGAGATCTTTGGGCGATTGCCGCCGGCTGCCCAGGAGATCAGGACCTGCGGTTCCGCGAACAGCAGGGCGCGGTAGGAATCGGCCTGCACCTGCAGTTCGGCGATGTCGGCGCGCAGCTTCGCCTCTGCGCGGGCGGCGCGGACGCGGTTTCGCATCAGGAGGATCGCCGCCACCACGGAGAAGCCGAGCAACGCCATGGCCGTGGTCAAGACCGCAACTTCCTGGTGGTTGAGGTCGAAGAAGGTCGTGACCGCATGCGGCAGGCGCAGGTCGCCGGCTGCAGCCGCGCGGCTGGACGGCAGCACCAGCGCTGTGCACGACAGCAGTGTCCGACGCATCGCCACGATCACGTCTGACATGGTTTGCCCCAAGACCGCACGAAAAAAGCCCGCACGAAAAATGTCCGTACGTCATTGCGCCCGGCAAACTCCCCACCGGGCGCGAATCAAAGAACAATATCGCCAAAGGGGACTCGGGGGGTAAGAGTCCAGACCGTGAACGCGAGGCTCGCTGGGGAAAAAAGCAGGACTAAGACGTATCCGGCGAATTTTTGCGCGAAGTGTTGCGGCGAATTACCGTCCCGTCGAGCCGAAACCGCCGCCGCCGCGACCCGTCGGCGCCAGCGAGACCACGGGAACGAGCTCGGCATTCGCGACCTGCGCGATCACCATCTGCGCGATGCGCTCGCCGCGAGCTATCGTGAAGGGCGCGCTGCCGTGATTGATCAGGATCACGGAGACCTCGCCGCGATAATCCGCATCCACCGTGCCCGGCGCGTTCAACACCGTGACGCCATGCTTTGCCGCCAGTCCCGAGCGCGGCCGCACCTGCGCCTCGAACCCTTCCGGAAGCGCGATGGCAAGCCCGGTCGGCACCAGCGCGTACTGGCCGGGCGAAAGGATCAGCGGAGCATCCGTCGGGACCGCTGCGAGCAGGTCGAGACCCGCCGCATGGGCGCTCTGATAGGCCGGCAGCGGCAGCCCCTCGCCATGCGGCAATTGGTGGATCTCGATCGTGACCTGTGCGCTCAAGGTGATGTCCCCGCGCTCTTGCCAAAGCGGTTTGCGACTTCGGCGATCAGCGCGGTCGCGACCTCTTCCTTGGTCATGACCGGCCATGAATCTACCGCAATGTCGGCCCCGTTCCGGGTCAGGAGATGCACGGTGTTGCGGTCGCCGCCCATCACGCCTGACGCGGCCGACACATCGTTGGCCACGATCCAGTCGCAGCCCTTGCGCTTCAGCTTGGCCTTGGCGTTGTCGATCAGATGCTCTGTCTCGGCGGCAAAGCCGATGACGAGCTCGGGCCGCCGCTCCTTCAGTTTCGAGATCGTGGCGAGGATATCGGGGTTTTCCACGAGCTCGAGCTGCGGCGTTGCGGCGGCGGCGGTTTTCTTCAGCTTCTGTTCGCCTTCACGGGCAACGCGCCAGTCGGCGACTGCGGCGGCAAAGATCGCGATGTCGACAGGCAGACTCGCCTCCACCTGGCGCAGCATGTCGCGAGCGCTTTCCACATGGGTGACGGAGACGCCTTTGGGATCGTCGAGCTCGACGGGACCTGAGATCAGCACCACATCGGCGCCGGCGGCCTCGGCCGCCACGGCAATGGCGAATCCCTGTTTTCCGGAAGAGCGGTTGGCAATGTAACGCACCGGATCGATCGGCTCGTGGGTAGGCCCTGCGGTGATCAGCACGCGCTTTCCGGAGAGCGGGCGCGGCGCTGCCGGACGCAGCACACGCTCGGCCGCATCAACAATCTCGTTCGGCTCTGCCATGCGGCCGATGCCGGCTTCGCCCGCTTCCGCCATTTCGCCGGCATTGGGGCCGACAAAGGCGATGCCGTCGCGCGCAAGCTGCGCGGCGTTGCGTCTGGTGGCAGCATTGCTCCACATCATCGGGTTCATCGCCGGCGCGAGCAGGATCGGCCGGCTCGCTGCGAGCAGGATGGCGCTTGCGAGATCATCGGCGGCGCCGTGCGCCATCTTGGACATCAAATCGGCGGTCGCCGGCGCCACCACGATCAGGTCGCAGTCGCGCGCCAGCCTGATATGGCCGGCATCGAACTCGCTTTCGGGATCGAACAGGTCGGTATAGGCGCGCTCGCCCGAAAGTGCGCTCGCTGCCAGAGGAGTCACGAATTGCGTCGCGGCCTTGGTGAGCACGCAGCGGACGCGGATATGCCGCTCCTTCAGCCGCCGGATCAGGTCCAGCGCCTTGTAGGCGGCGATGCCGCCGCCAATGATCAGGGTGACGCGCGCTTCGCCGGCGACGCGGTCGGGGTGCGGGGCCAGCGCGGACACCTGCAGAGGCGGCGGCGAGGCGGGCTGCAACCGTCCGTCCGTGTACTCCCGCAAAATCCCCCGGACTTCCTCCTCGACCGAACGGCCGTTTCTGGCGGCGCGGACCCTCAGGTAGATCTTGATGGCCTCGTCAAGTTTTCGGATCGTCAGGCTGGCCATGTCGGCCTCTTACGAAGGATTGCAATGATAGCAGATGTCTGATTGCATTGCAATCAGAGTTGCCGGACGGCGAACAGGATCGCGATAAAGGTCGCGGCGATGATCCAGAGCGCGATCGTGCGCCAGCGGCTCTTCCTGGCCTCAGTGCGGCCCAGGGCCGCGATCGTCTCGGGCGACAGCCGCAGCCCTTCGCGGCTCATGGTCTCAAGCTGCTCCAACACGATCACCGAACGGCTTGCGATTTGCGGCAAGGTTGCGAGGACGCGCGCGAGGTCGCCGGCGCCCGACACCGCGCCCTGAATGCGGCCCACGGGCCCGAGATTGCGCTCGATCCATTCGCGCACCACGGGATCGGCGATTTTCCAGATGTCGAGTTTTGGATCGAAGCTGCGCGCCACGCCTTCGACCACAACCATGGTTTTCTGCAACAGGATCAATTCGGGCCGCGTGCGCATGTCAAACAGCCCGGTGACCTCGAGCAGCAGCGTCAATAGCCGCGCCATCGAAATCTCTTCCGCGGTACGGTTGTGGATCGGCTCGCCGATCGCGCGGATCGCCTGCGCGAAATTTTCCACCGAGTGATGGCTCGGCACGTAGCCGGCCTCGAAATGCACCTCGGCAACGCGGCGATAGTCGCGCGTGATGAAGCCGAGCAGGATTTCGGCGAGGAAGCGCCGCTCCTTGGCGCCGAGCCGGCCCATGATGCCGAAATCGACCGCGACCAGGCGGCCCTGGGCGTCGAGGAAGAGATTGCCGGGATGCATGTCGGCATGAAAAAAGCCGTCGCGCAGCGCATGCCGCAAGAAGCTCTGGATCACCTTGCGTCCGAGGTCGGGCAGATTGACCTTGGCCTCCTGGAGCCGCGCCTGATCGGAGAGCGGCAGGGCGTCGATCCACTCCATTGTCAGCACGTTGTGGGTGGTACGGTCCCAGTCGACGGTGGGCACGCGGAAATCCGGATCGTCGCGGGTGTTTTCCGCCATCTCGGAGAGCGCCGCCGCCTCGAGCCGCAGATCCATCTCCATCGCAACCGAGCGCGACATCGTGTTGATGACTTCGATCAGCCGCAGCCGCCGCGCATCGGCAGAATAGGTTTCCGCTTTTTCGGCGACGAAGAAGAAGTCGCCGAGGTCGCGGCGGAAGCGGGCATGCACGTTGGGCCGCAGCACCTTGATGGCGACAGGATGACGGATACCATCGCGCAAGACCTCGCCGCGATGGACTTGCGCGATCGAGGCCGCAGCCACCGCGGGCCCAAAGCTGGCAAATACCTGTGTGACCGGGCGTTCCAGCGAGGCCGCAATCGCGGCTTCCGCCTCGGTTTGCGAGAACGGCGGCAGGCGGTCCTGCAGTGCTTCCAGATCGCGCGCCAGCACCACGCCGACCACGTCCGGCCGCGTCGCCAGAAACTGGCCGAGCTTGAGATAGGCCGGGCCCATCCGCTCCAGCGCGCGCGACAGCCGCGGGCCCGATTTGGCGCCGCGCCGCTGGACCAGCCCCGCAATCTTCAGCGCAAGCTGTCCCGGCGGCGGCACCAGCGACGGATCGACGACCCCGAACACGCCTTCCCGTGCAAATACGAAGCCGGCACGCGCGAGCCGCGCAATGTGGGTGAGAGCTGAAATCACAAACGCCAGCCCGAATGCAAGGCCACGATCCCGCCGGAAAGTGTCTGCCAGTTGACGCGCGCGAAGCCAGCCGTGCGGATCATGTCCGCGAACGCGTTCGGTTTGGGAAATTTGCGGATGGATTCCACGAGATAGCGATAGGCGTCCGCATCACCCGTCACGGCGCGGCCGAGCTCGGGGATCACCCTGAACGAGAAGAGGTCGTAGAGCCGGTCGAGCCCAGGCACGTCGACCGTTGAAAATTCCAGGCACAGAAAGCGCCCGCCCGGCCTGAGCACGCGGAATGCTTCGGCGAGCGCCTGATCGATCCGCGGCACGTTGCGGATGCCGAAGGCGATCGTGTAGCCGTCGAAGGTACGATCAGGAAACGACAGCGCTTCCGCATTGCCCTCGACAAAAGCGAGGCGGTCGTCGAGATGGGCCTTGGCCGCGCGCTCGCGCCCGACCCGGAGCATGTCCACATTGATATCGCAGACGGTCGCGCGAAAGCCGCTTCCCGCCGCTTTCGCCGCACGAAGCGCAATGTCGCCGGTGCCGCCGGCGACATCGAGCAGCGCGAACGGGTGATCGCCCTTTGGCGGGTTGAGGGTTGTGACCATAATGTCTTTCCAGACGCGGTGCAGGCCGCCAGACATCAGGTCGTTCATCAGGTCGTAGCGCGCAGCCACGCTGTGAAATACCGAATTGACCAGCGTCTGCTTGTTGTCCAGGGGGACATTACGAAAGCCGAAATGGGTGGTGTCGTCCGGTTGACTCATACGCGTTCGGTCCCAAAGCCCTTACGGCGGACATAGGCGATTTGAGCCGTCATTGCGAGCGCTGCGAAGCAATCCAGGGCTGCGGAAGAGGCCGGATTGCCTCGTCGCTCACGCCCCCCGCAATGACGGGCCTTGTCGGGCCGGGACCATAGCGTGCCCGGCGCAATGGGGCTATCACGTCACTTCCTTAAGGTGAATGATCCCAAAGTAACGAGCCCCTATGCCCGAATTGCCCGAAGTCGAGACCGTCCGCCGGGGGCTGCAGCCCGTCATGGAGGGCGCGAAAATCATCAAGGCCGAAGCCCGCCGCAAGGATTTGCGGTTTCCGTTTCAGAAGGATTTTGTCGCCCGCCTGACCGGGCAGACCGTGACCGGGCTTGGCCGCCGTGCCAAATATCTGTTGGCCGATCTCGCCTCGGGCGACGTGCTGTTGATGCATCTCGGCATGTCCGGCTCGTTTCGCGTCCAGACGGCAAGCGAGGCGCAAACGCCCGGTCAATTCCATCATCCGCGCGGCAAGAATGGCGCCCACGATCACGTGGTGTTTCACATGTCGTCGGGATCCGACATCGTTTTCAACGATCCGCGCCGTTTCGGCTATATGAAGATCATCGCGCGTCACGCGCTCGAGGCAGAGCCGCTCTTGAAGGGGCTCGGGCCGGAGCCGCTTGGCAATGAATTCGACGCCGACATGCTGGCGCGGTCGCTTGTAGGCAAGGCGACCAGCCTGAAGGCTGCACTGCTCGATCAGCGCGTGGTCGCGGGCCTCGGCAACATCTATGTCTGCGAAGCGCTCTACCGCGCACATCTCTCGCCGCGCCGGCACGCCTCGACGCTTGCGTCCCGAAAGGGCGAGCCGAACGATCACGCGCGACGCCTGGTCGACGCCATTCATGCCGTGCTCAATGAGGCGATCAAGGCCGGCGGTTCGTCGCTACGCGATCACCGCCAGACCTCGGGCGAGCTTGGCTATTTTCAGCATTCCTTTCAGGTCTACGACCGCGAAGGCGAGCCATGCGGCACGCCGGGTTGCGGCGGCATCATCCGCCGCTTTACTCAAAACGGCCGCTCGACCTTCTGGTGTCCGAAATGTCAGAAATGAGCTGGGTGGTTACAGAGGCCTCACTTCCGCACGCAGATCACGCGCACGGCGGCAGCCTTGGCATCCGTCGAGGTGCCCGCCGCAGTCACGCCGTTGGCCTTGAGAAAGCCGCGCACGGCGTCTGACGGCACCAGCACGGCTTGCGAGGTCGGCGCGGCATTGGTTGGCCCGGCGACGACCACGGGTTTCAACAGCGCGACGCCGGCGAACTTCCCGTTTTCGTCAAGCGCGGCTGCGCCGGAAAATCCGCTCCCCGGTGGCGGCGATAGCGCGAGTTCGCCGCCGCTACTGACCGGTGTCACCGCGGCCTTGATGCTCGTGACTGCCGACCTGCCGCCCTGATTCTGCGGATCGGCGACACCAAAGAGATCGACGGTCGCTTGCGTTTGCCCGTCGGCGAGATTGAGCGGCTTCAGGCCACGCGCGCCGTAGATGTGCAGGAGCGCAAGCCCGCGATCTCTGTCCTCGGCGAGGCGGTCGGCATTGCCGAAGCCGCCGATCGTGATCGCAAGACAGCCATCGGTGACCTCGCGATCGGCGACGATCGCGCCGTCGTCACTGACGAGGATGCCGGTGCCGTAATCGACGGTCTTCTTCGGCGGCGGGCCCTGGGCTCCCGTCGGGAACGCGTTGAAGGCGCTCGACATCGCGATCACGACCGGCTCGACCGTGTGTTCCGTTGCCTGGTCGTAGAGAATGGTGAGGATACGAACCTCGTCGCCCTTGAACGTGCCGCGCAGGTAATATTTTTTCAGTCCCTGCAGCCCCGACATCACGAAGAAATCGGGCTTGACCACGGTGTAGTCGACGGTGCGTCCGGCTGGCTCTTTCCGTTCGCGCTCGGCGAGCTTCGCGGTGGTGGGACCTGCTTCCTTGCGCCGCGTCAGGACGACCTGGATGGTCCCGGTCGGAGAACTCCATCTGGCGCCGTTGGCATCGCTTGTCTGTTGCGGCACAAGCTTTGTGGGGATGCCGAGCCGGGCGCCCGTGCCGGGATCGGTAACGATCTTCCAGCCGACAGCCTCCTGACGCCGCCGCGCCGTCTCCGCGAGCGCTGCGCGCTCCTGCGGATTGAGCACGCCGGTTTGTCGGCTTCCTTTTGCTTTCTGGTAATCCTTGATCGCGGCGACCATGCGCTCCGAGACTTCACCCGTGATCGCGCCGTTGTACTCGCCAACCCAGGCGAGGTCCGATTGCAGCGTCAGCCGCTCGCCCTGCGCCATCGCGTTTGCAGTGTCCTTCGGCGTCTGCAGCGCGGGCGGGGTGACCGGGACGGTCGCCACCCGCTTCGGCCTGGTGCCGGCAGCCGACGGCGCCGTCATCTGCGCATGCGCGGAAACCCCAGCGGCCACAAAGAACAGTGTTGCTGCGAGCCGCGATCTCATGACAAATCCCGGGGAGCGATTAGATAATTTGATAATGACGTACAACTGCTTGGTCGGCAACAATGGCGCCGGGGTTCAGCCTCACCTACAGGATCGAAGCGCCATGCGACGAGGATTTGAGCGAGGATGCTGAGCGCCGACGAACTGGAACGCTATGCCCGCCATATCGTGCTGCACGAGGTTGGCGGGCCGGGGCAACAGGCGCTGAAGGAAGCCTCCGTTCTGGTGATCGGCGCGGGCGGGCTCGGTGCGCCCGCCCTGATGTATCTCGCCGCGGCCGGCGTCGGTCAACTCGGCGTTGTCGACGACGACGACGTGACGCTATCCAATCTGCAGCGCCAGATCATCCACACCACGCCGGATATCGGTCGGCGCAAGGCCGACACTGCGGCCGAGCGAGTCTACGCACTCAATCCGCATGTACGCTTTGCCGCGCATGCGACACGGATCAATGCCGACAACGCCATGGAGCTGATCGGCGGCTACGACATCGTGCTCGACGGCTCCGACAATTTCGAGACCCGTTATCTCGTCTCCGATGCGTGCTTTCTCGCCGGGCGGCCGTTAATCACGGCATCGCTCGGTACTTTCGACGGCTCGCTGACCACCATCCGCGCGCATGAGAAAAACGAGAAGGGCGAGTTCAACCCGACCTATCGTTGTCTGTTTCCGGAGCCGCCGCCGGCGGGTAGCGTGCCGACTTGCGCAGAAGCCGGCGTGCTCGGCGCGCTTGCGGGCGTCCTTGGCTCGCTGATGGCGCTGGAAGCGATCCGCGAGATCGTCGGCTTTGGCGAGGGACTGGTCGGCAAGCTCCTGATGGTGGATGCGCGCAGCATGCGCTTCGAGACAATGCGCTATACGCGCGATCCGCTGAACATCCTCAATGGCGACGCGCTGACCATCACCGATCTCAGCGGGCATAAATGAGATGTGGCCCAACGGGAGGGCGCCAGCCCCCTCCCGTTGCTCCGCCTTCTGTCTTCACGCCGTCAGCCGCCGTTCGCTGTCCATATGCGCAAGCTGCGATTCCGGATAGCGCTCGCCCGACGCGACGCCGGGCGGAAACGCTTGCGCCAACGCCGCAAGATGCTTCGGTGTCAATTTGACGTCGAGCGCACCGAGCGCTTCCGACAGGCGGTCGCGGCGGCGGGCGCCGACGAGCGGCACGATGTCGTTGCCTTGCGCTGCGACCCAGGCGATCGCGACCTGGGCGGGCGAGGCGCCGACATCGTCGGCGATCGCGCGCAACTTCTCCACCAGCACCAGATTGGCGTCGAGATTGCTGCCCGAAAAGCGCGGGCTGCGGCCGCGGAAGTCGCTGGCTCCGCGATCTTTCGACCAGTGGCCGCTGATCAGGCCACGTGACAACACGCCGTAGGCAGTGATGCCGATGCCAAGCTCGCGACAGGTCTTGAGGATGTCGCTCTCGATACCGCGCGAGATCAGCGAATATTCGATCTGGAGATCCGAGATCGGATGCACGGCATGCGCGCGGCGGATGGTCTCGGAGCCGACTTCGGAGAGGCCGATATGTCTGATGTAGCCCTTCTTCACCATCTCGGCCATGGCGCCGACAGTCTCCTCGATCGGCACCGCCGGATCGAGCCGCGCGGGCCGGTAGATGTCGATGTGATCCACGCCCAGCCGCGCCAGTGAATAGGCGAGAAAATTCTTAACCGCCGCCGGCCGGCTGTCGTAGCCGAACCAGTTCCTCTCCACGTCGCGCAACGCGCCGAACTTGACCGAAATCTGGACGTTGTCGCGACTGCGCGAAGCAAGCGCCTCACCGATCAGCATTTCGTTGTGGCCCATGCCGTAGAAATCGCCGGTGTCGAGCAGCGTCACCCCGGCATCGAGCGCGGCGTGGATCGTGGCAATGCTCTCGCTGCGGTCGGCGGGGCCGTAAAAGTCCGACATGCCCATGCAGCCGAGGCCGATGACGGAGGTGGTTGGACCGGTTGAACCGAGTTTGCGGGTGATCATTATTGGCTCTCCTCGTTATGGCGGCGGTCGGGTGCGCCGCTTCAGATGCCGCATATATGGGGCCTTTCGATTGCAGCGATAAGCTGGACAGTTTCGAATAGATTGTTCACTATAAAGAACAATGAGCGATCTTGATCTCCGCGACCTCAACGCCTTCGTGGCCGTAGCGCGGACAAAAAATTTCCGCCGCGCTGCGCGTGACCAGCGTGTCTCCGTGTCGAGCCTCAGCCAGCGCCTGCGCGACATGGAGGATCGGCTCGGCGTGCGGCTCGTGAATCGCACCACCCGCAGCGTTGCGCTGACGCAAGCCGGCGAGATGCTTCTGGCAAGCGCAGCGCCCGCGATCGCCGAAGTCAATGCGGCGTTCGATCGGGTGCGGGGCCTGCGCGACGTGCCCTCGGGACGCCTGCGCATCAACGCGCCGCCGCCGGCGATTGATCTGGTGCTGGCGCCGATGGTCGGCCCGTTTCTCGCAGCCTTCCCGCAGATCGAACTCGAGATCGTCGCCGAAAGTTCTTTCGTCGATATCGTGGGCAGCGGCTTCGACGCCGGCGTGCGCTACGGCGAGCATCTCGCGCAGGACATGATCGCGGTCTCGCTGAGCGGGACGCAGCGTTATGCGGTGGTGGCCTCGCCCGACCATGTCGAACGGCACGGCCGCCCGAAACACCCGAAGGACCTGCTCGATCACACCTGCATCCGCACGCGGTTCGGCAGCGGCGCGATGCTGGATTGGGAATTCGAGAAGGCCGGCCGCGTGGTGAAGGTATCGCCGCCTGCCAAACTGATCGCGACCTATCTCGGCCTTGCGAGAGCGGCGGTGCTTGACGGCGTCGGCTTCTGGATGACGTTCGAGGGCTACGTGCGCGGCGCGATCGATTCAGGCGCGCTCGCGAGCGTACTTGAGGACTGGTGCGCACCGTTTCCTGGACCGTTTCTGTATTATCCGAGCCGGCGCCAGCCGCCGCCTGCGCTCGCCGCGTTCGTGGCCTTCGTCGGCGAGTGGCGCAAGCGTGAGCGCAGGAAGGAGCGGGAGAGATAGCGCCTTTCGGCACCTCCATCGGTACGCCTTGTCGGTACCAACTCGGGCAGTCACTTAGACGTGGAAAATCTCTTCCATTTTGGCGCCGACTGCTCGTGCAACGTTTGTGAACTGCCCGGATTCCGCCTTATCGGACTTTCGCTTTGTGATTTTCTCTTTCGGCATGCCGCCGCCCGCAATGTGAGCAATGCCGGCAGCGGAACCGATATTTCGTAATGCTCTTTGTTCTCGAGACCGATGACCTTGCCTCTGCTCGTGGTTGCCATGCGGACTGCATCATTGGGCCGCGCTTCGCGCAGACCCGCTGGCGCGCAATGAGGGTCGGCTACAGCATGCTCGGCAGCACGCGGTCTGGCGGCTTGTGGTTGTCGAGGAAGGTGCGGATATTGATGATCACCTTCTCGCCCATCTCGACGCGGCCTTCGATCGTGGCCGAGCTCATATGCGGCAACAGCGTGACCTTGCCGTGCTTGGCGAGCCGCACCAGCTTCGGATTGATCGCCGGCTCGTTCTCGTACACGTCGAGTCCCGCGCCGCCGATCTCTCCGGCCTCGATCAGCTTTACCATCGTGTCCTCGTCGATCACCTCGCCGCGCGCGGTGTTGACGATATAGGCCTCCCTGCGGATCAGCTTCAATCGCCGCGCGGAAAGCAGATGGAACGTCGCCGGCGTGTGCGGACAATTCACCGAGATGATGTCCATCCGCGCCAGCATCTGGTCGAGACTCTCCCAGTAGGTCGCGCCAAGTTCCTCCGCGATCATGGGCGCGACCGGGCGTCGATTGTGATAGTGGATCTGCAGGCCGAAGGCGCGCGCGCGTCGTGCAACCGCCTGACCGATACGGCCCATGCCGACGATGCCGAGCCGCTTGCCGCCAATCCTGTGGCCGAGCATCCAGGTCGGCGACCATCCCGCCCAGTTCTTGCCATCGGTGAGAATAGATGCGCCCTCGATCATCCGCCGCGGCACGGCAAGGATCAGCGCCATGGTCATGTCGGCGGTGTCCTCCGTCAGAACCTTCGGTGTGTTGGTCACCGTGATGCCGCGCGCATGCGCGGCCACAACGTCGATATTGTCGACGCCATTGCCGAAATTGGCGATCATCCTGAGCTTGCAATCGGGATCCCTGATCACCTGTTCGGTAATCTCGTCGGTGACGGTCGGGACCAGAATCTCGGCTGAACGCGCGGCGTCCATGATCTGTTGAGGCGTCATGGGCGTATCGTCGAGATTGAGCTGCGCGTCGAACAACTCGCGCATGCGCGTCTCGATCGAGTCCGGCAATTTGCGAGTGACGACGACGAGAGGCTTTTTCTTAACCGACATGTCCTGCTCTCATGAGGCCGTTCAGACCCCATTAACCCGGGTGTTCGACACTGCCGTTGCCGCTCGGTCCCGGCGTTTCCTTGG
>Ga0310912_10001333_pt1 | contig 13329 bp, 13 predicted proteins | sample GREbulkMGOX080_FD_203443 | JGI IMG/M metagenome (GOLD analysis project Ga0310912, IMG submission 203443) | Lab enrichment of tropical soil microbial communities from Luquillo Experimental Forest, Puerto Rico - GRE.bulkMG.OX080 | ecosystem: Environmental > Terrestrial > Soil > Tropical forest >...
GATGGAGTGATCAGGCGTTCCCTCCCATGACGGCTCATCGTCCTCGATGCAGCCGTAGGTGACGATCATGCGGCCCGCGACGTACATGCGCGGCCCCTCCATCAGGCCGAGCTTGATGGCATCGCGCACGCCGACGTCGGTGAACCAGGTGCCGCCCGGCACCGAGATGCCGGTGACGCCGGAGCGCAGCACCTTCTGCACGCTGCGGGCGGACTTGAGCGTGGAGAATTCCGGCCGCGTGGTGCCCTTGCCTTTGCCCTCGCCCTTGATCACCGGATACCCGTAGGAGACGTGGCAATGCGCGTCGATCAGGCCGGGCATGATCCACTGCCCGCCGGCATCGATCACCTCGACGGTCCTGCGGTCCTCAAGCTCGACGTCCGGCGGCAGCGCGCCCACGCTTGTGATCCGGTTGCCTTCGATGACAACGGCGTCGTTGCGCGCAGGCGGCCGGCCGGAACCGTCGATCAGAGTGCCGTTGCGGACCACCAGGGTCTTTTTGCGCGCCGCGCTCATGCTGATCCTCCCTGTCGCTGATCGGACGACGGACGTTACCTCCAAACGGGCGGCTTGCTCAACCGCAATCGGCTCGTCATGCGAGACTCTCGCCGCGCGCGCGGCAGCCGTTGTGAGCTCGCGCCGGATGGGCTTAATATTCTCCGCAGGAGAGGAATGGCGCCATGGCAGACAAGCAATTCGACCGCTCGACACAGGATGTCGGCAACATCGTCAATCTCGGGCACGTCAATGTCTGCATCAGCGATCAGCGCCTGGCGACCTGTTACTACATCACCGGCCTCGGCCTCACCCGCGATCCCTTCCTCAATACCGGCGCCGGCAACATGTGGGTCAATGTCGGCATGAGCCAATTCCATTTGCCGACCGGGCAGCCCGACGTGCTGCGCGGCGTTACCGGGCTGGTCGTGCCGGACCGCGCCGTGCTGCTCGAGCGCCTGACGCAGATGCGCAAGCCGCTGGAAGGAACTAAATTCGACTTCCGCGAAAACAACGACTGCGTCGAGACCGTCTGCCCCTGGGGCAACCGCATCAACGTTCATGCGCCGGACGAGACCCGCTTCGGCCGCATCGTGCTGGGGATGCCCTACATCGAGTTCGACGTTCGTCCCGGCACGGCGGACCGCATCGCGCGTTTCTATCGCGACGTCATGGGCGCGCTCGCCACCGTGATCGAGAGCGCAGACGTCCGCAAGGCCTGCGTGCAAGTGGGCGAGAAGCAATACTGGTACTTCCGCGAGACCGACGAGTCCGAGAAGCCCTATGACCGGCACCACGCGCAGATCTACATCGCGAATTTCTCGGGTCCCTATCGGCGGCTGAAAGAGCTCGGCCTTCTCACCGCCGAGGTCAACGATCACGAATATCGCTTCAAGGACGTCGTCGATCTCGATACGCGCGAGGTCCTGTTCACCGTCGAACACGAGGTGCGCAGCCAGACGCACCCGCTCTATGGTCGGCCGCTCGTCAACCGCAACCCGGCGCAGAGCAACCGCAATTACAAGCCTGGCCATGACAGCATGTCGTGGGCCATGGCATGAAGCCAGCGTCGCCAAGCCAGTCATGGCCGTTCGACGTGCCCTGGTGATCGGCGGTTCGCTCGGCGGGCTGTTCGCGGCATGTCTTCTGCGCAGTGTCGGCTGGGACGCCGTCGTCTTCGAGCGCAACACGGAGGATCTCACCGGCCGCGGCGCCGGCCTCAGCACGCACCCGCAGCTGATCGACATCTTGCGCCGCCTCGGAATCGATTTCGACGAGTCCATGGGAGTTAGCCTCGACACGTTCATCTTTCTCGATCGCACCGGCAAGACCTACCTCGAGGCCAAAACGGTGCGCACCATGAGCTCTTGGGGGCGCCTCTATCGCGCGTTGCGCGATCCGCTGCCGTCGGAAAGCTATCGTCTCGGCATGTGCCTTCGAAACGTGGAGCAGGATGCCACCGGCGTCACCGCCGTCTTCACCGACGGCGCGCGCGTTGGCGCAGACCTGCTCGTCGGCGCCGACGGTGTTCGCTCCACGGTGCGCGAGCAATTTCTGCCGGACGTTGCGCTCAACTATGCCGGATACGTCGCCTGGCGGGCGATGCTGGACGAGAGCGAGGTCCCGACCGACATCCGGGCGGAGATTTTCGAGCGCTACACTTTCTGTCTGCCGGAAGGCGAGCTGTTCTTGGCCTACCCCGTTCCCGGCCGCAACAACGAGACGCAGGTCGGCCGGCGCGCCTACAACATCGTCTGGTACCGGCCGACTGACCCCGGCACGTTGGTCGATCTTTGCACCGACGCGAGCGGCCGATATCACGGCACCGCCATCCCTCCCCCCTTGATCCGGCCCGAAGTCGTGGCCGAGATCAAGGCGATCGCCCGCGTGCTCATCGCGCCCCAGGTCGCGGAGATTTTTGCGCGCGCGCAGCCCTTCTTCCAACCGATCTTCGATCTCGAGTCGCCGCGGATTGCCTTTGGACGCGTGGCGCTGTTGGGGGACGCCGCTTTCGTGGCGCGGCCGCATGTGGGCGCCGGTGTGACCAAGGCGGCGTTGGATGCAGCGAGCCTTGCCGACGCCGCTGCGAGCGACGATCTCGTCGCCGGCCTTCAACAATATCAACGCAAACAACAGCCGTTTGGCAGCGCCCTGGTGGCGCTGGGCCGCACAGAGGGCGCCTACATTAGCGCCCAGCTCAAGCCGCGCGATCAGCGCACCGCCGCCGAGCTCAAGCGGGACGCCCAGGACGTGCTGCTTTCACATCAATTGCGCAGCGAAAGTCTGCACAAGGTGCTGGTCGCCTCGCGCCGCGCGTCGTGATTGGATTGATGCAACGGCAAGCGCGGCGTGACGATTGCGAGTTCACGTAACATGAGCGAGATCGCACGGCTCCGGATCGAGATCGACGATGTGACGCCCCCCGTCATTCGTCGCGTCGAAGTGCCCGTCGCCATCCGCCTCGACGACCTTCATTTCGTGCTGCAGATCGCGATCGGTTGGCAGAATTGCCACCCCTTCGAGTTCCGTGTCGGGGAGACGGCATGGGGGTTACTCGATCGCGATGATCCGGAATCGAGTCCGCGCGCCGCCGAGACGGCGACGCTGGCCGACGTGCTGGCGCTCGCAAAGACGTTCCGGTACGACTACGTGTACGGTGAAGATTGGGGACACGCGGTCGAGTTGGAGGCGATGTCGGTACCGGCGCCCGGCATCAATTATCCGCGCCTCGTCAGCGCTCAAGGCCGCTGTCCGCCGGCGGATATCGGCGGACCAATGGGCTATGAGACCTTTCTGCAGGCGATCGCGGATCCCCGCCATCTTCACCACGATGGCATGATCGAATGGGATGATCCCGACTTCGATCCCAATACGGTCGACGAAGCGGCTATCCGGGCAAACCTTGCAAACCTCGGACGATATCTTGGCCGCCGCAAAGATGAGCCGCGTTGAGTTGCGGCCTTTGCCTTCAAGACCAGTGGCTTGAGTGCCCGGCCCCGCACACAAGCGCCAAAGGGGAGGGGACGCGAGAACCCATCGCCATCATTGGTGGCGACGGCTGCTCGCTGCGACATCTTCTCTTACAGGGTGATCCGATCGATCTCGGCCAAGTCCTCCGCCGATAGTGTCCACCCCGCGGCGCACACATTCTGCTCGACCTGCTCCGGCGTGGTGGCGCCGGCGATGACGCTGGCGACCGCGCCCTCGCGCAGCAGCCAGCCGAACGCGAGCTCGAGCATGGTATGACCCCGGCGTGCGGCGAATGTCTCGAGTTCGCCGACGATGCGCCAGTTGCGCTCGGTGATGAACTCCTGGGCGTGGCGTGGGTTCTTCGCCAACCGCGATCCCGCCGGCAGCGCCGCGCCGCGCTTGTACTTGCCGGTCAGCAGGCCGCTCGCGAGCGGGAAGTAGGGCAATATCCCCAATCCGAGTGCCTTGGCCGTCGGAATGAGCTCGCGCTCGACCTCGCGCACGAGCAGGCTGTACTCGTCCTGACATGACACGAACGCGGCGAGCCCGTGCTGCCGTGCCGTGGCCTGCGCCTCGACGACCTGCTGCGCCGACAGATTCGAGCAGCCGAGGAAGCGCACCTTGCCCTGCCGCACGAGATCATCGAGCGCGCGCAAGGTTTCCTCGATCGGGGTGTGCGGGTCCGGTCGATGCAGCTGGTAAAGGTCGATCCAATCGGTGCGCAGCCGCTTCAGGCTCGCCTCGACCGCGTGCATGATGTAGTGCCGCGACGCGCCCTTGAGCTCGCCTGTCTCATCCATCGGCATGCCGAACTTGCTCGCGAGCACGATCGCTTTGCGCTTCTCGCCGAGAATTCGTCCGAGCCACTCCTCCGAGCCGCCTTTGTCGCCGTAGCTGTCGGCGGTGTCGATGAGGTTGATGCCCAGCTCGATCGCCTTGCCTACGACCCGGCTCGACGCCGCAAAATCGATGCGGCCGCCGAAGTTGTTGCCGCCGAGGCCGACGACGGACACTTCGAGCGTGGAGCCGCCGAGCCGCCGTTTGCCCGTCGGGGCCATCTTGCTCACTGCGCGCGCGTGAGCCCGAGGATCTTCCGCGCCTCGTCGGGGGTGGCGATTTCGCGTCCCAGCCCGCGCGCGATGCTTACCATGCGTTCGACCAGCACGGCATTGTTTTTGGCGAATTCGCCCGGCGCGATATAGGGATTGTCCTCGTAGCCGACGCGCACGTGTCCGCCGAGCGCGACCGCGAGCGCGAGAATCGGCCACTGCTTCTGCGGGTTCATGACGCTCACGTTCCAGATGCAATTTTGCGGCAGATTATCGACCATGAACTGCAGCGCGCGCTCGGTCGGCGGCGTCCAGGTGCCGCCGGGCCAGCCGATGAACAGCGTGGTGTAGGTGTTCTCCCTGAGATAGCCCTGCTTGCGCAAGAATTCGAGATGCCAGAACGCGCCGGTGGTGAAGCATTCGCACTCCAGCTTCACCTTGTGCTCCTCGGCGGCCTTGGCATAGGCCATGAGTTCCTCGACCGGGTGGATCGCCATCATGCGTTTGGGCGGCAGCGAGGGCTCGGGCTGGAAATATTCGTCGTGCGCGTTGAAGCAGACCGCCATCATGTCGGGCCCAAGCTCCATCAGCTTGATCTTTTCCTCGATGCGCGCCGACGCCACGCCGAACTGCATGATCGGATCGACCTTGTTCATGATCGCGTCTTGCAGATGTTTCCAGTCGTGGTGGTGAATGCGCGATACTTGTCGGCCGTCGGCCTGGATCGTCTCCTCGAGCGTGCGTCGGCCGTGGATGTGCGCGATCGCGGCGCCGGCGTTGACGGCGTCGATGTATTGCTGCGCGACCCCCGGGATGTCCTCCTGCGGCGGGCAGAGGTGGTTGTGCGGATAGGACGTGCGCGAGTCGCAGGCGACCGTAATGATCAGCTTTTCCATGGGCGCTCCTGAATTATCGTGCGGGCTTGGGTCAGGTATCCATCCTGCTTCGAAACGATGATGAACTCGAAAGTCATCGTGCTCGCACCGCAACGATCTCGTTCGACCGGGCCGCTTGCACGATGGCATCGAACACCGACATGCCGTGCAGGACCTCGTCGATCGGCACCGGGTAAGGTCTGCGCTCCCGGATCGCGCGCGCGAACTCGGTAAGCTCCGCATTGAGCATGTTGAAGCCGGGATGCTCGCTGATCTCGTCGGGCGGCGCGGTCACCGGGCCGGTCGGCGCCTGCTGCGAGGTCGGCACGAAGCGCAACGTCTGCAGGTTGGGCCTTGAAATCTCCGCCAGCCCTTTGCTGCCGTAGAGCGTGAAGGAAAAACTCGTGGCGGTGGCGACGGAGCAGAAAATCAGCCCGGTGGCGCCGCCGTCGAAGCGCAGCATGACGGTGGTCGTGTCATCGGAGGGACCCGGGATGTTGCGGGCCGTCACGCAGCGCACATCGCGCACCCGGCCCGCGAATTCGATCATGTGATCGAGCGCATGCACGCCGACGGCCGTCAGCGCGCCGCCGGGCGCTTCCTCGGGCGCGACGCGCCAATTGTCCGGCGCGATGAATTGGCCCGTGCTGGTGGTGTGCTGCGCCACCATGGAGATGACGGTGCCGAGCCGTCCCTCGGCGAGACGCTGTCGCACCTCCACCACGGACGGATGGAAGCGCCGGCAGTAGCCGACCGCCAGCACCACGCCCGCCTTGCGCGCGGCGTCGGCCGCCCGATCGGCGCCGGCGCGGTCGAGCGTGATGGGTTTCTCGACGTGGATGTGCTTGCCCGCCGCGGCGGCCGCGATGATTTGCGATTCATGCAGGCTGTGGGGCGTGGCCAGCACGACCGCGTCCACATTCGGATCGGCGAGAAGCTGCTCGTAGCTGTCGACCAGCGCCACGCCCTGGCCGCGGCAGAAGTCCTCCGCCGTCGCGCGCGTGCGAGTGTGGGCGAGCACGAAGCGTAGGTCTTTGCTCTTGCCCTGCACCGATGCGACCAGCGAGCGTCCCCAGCGCCCCAGTCCGACGATCGCGGCACGGATCATGTGAGCATCGTTCGCGTTTCGCGGGAATGGGGACCGATATCATCGGTCGTGGCTGGATCGCCCGCTTTCGCGGGCGATGACAGTGAGGCTAACATCAGGATTACTGCCTCTCAACGCGCTGCCGGGCAAAATCATGCACACGAATGCCGCCATCATCGGGGTAGGACAGTCGGCCTATACGCGCCGGCCGCAGCCGGGACAATCGACGCATACCTTCATCCGCGACGCGGTCATTGCCGCGCTCGCGGACGCCGAGATCGACCTGCGCGAGGTCGACGGAATGGCGGTCGCCTCGTTCTCGCTCGCGCCGGACGCCGCCGTCGATCTCGCCTGGAAGCTCGGCTTGTCGCTGCGCTGGCTCGTCCAGGACACCAACGGCGGCTCCTCCGCCATGAACATGCTGGGGCACGCGCTGCGCGCCGTCGAGACCGGTGCCGCGTCGGTGATCCTGGTGGCGGGCGGCGATGCCACCGGGCTCGGCGGCTACGCCAAGGTGGCGGCCAATTTCAACGTCGTGACCCAATTGCACCTGGCGCCGCTCGGCCACGGCGGGCCCAACGGCGTCTACGCGCTGGTGACCAGCCGCCAGATGAAGACGTACGGCTTGCAAAAATCCGATTACGGTCATCTCGCCATCGCACAGCGCGCTTGGGCGGCGCATAACCCCTACGCCGTGTACCGCACACCGATGACCATGGAGGACTACCTCGCCGCGCCGTTGGTCGCCGACCCGCTGTCGCGCTACGACTGCGTGCCGGTGGTCGCGGGTGCGCAGGCCATCGTCGTCGCCCACCCCGATCGTTGCCCCGACGGCCGCGCGGGCGTGCGCGTGCGTGCCCACCGCGCAAGCTTCAACTACGACAATCAGGAGGGCGACGGCCTGCAGACCGGCATCGCCACCTTCGCCGGCGAGCTGTGGCGCGGCGCCGGCGTGGACCCCGGAGATATCGATGTTGCCTCGATCTACGACGATTACCCGACCATGGTGCTCGCGCAGCTTAACGATCTCGGCATGATCCCGGGCAACGATCTTGCGCGCTTCGCGCGCCGCGACATCGGCGAGCGACGGTTTCCCCTCAATACCTGGGGCGGGATGCTCTCCGCCGGCCAGCCAGGAGGACCCGCCGGCGGGCTGAATGGAATCTCGGAAGCGGTGCTGCAATTGCAGCATCGCGCCGGCGCGCGGCAAGTCGAGGGCGCAAGGCTCGCGGTGACGACTGGATATGGCATGACCCTATATCGCTATGGCGCCACTGCCGCCGCTGCTGTGTTGGAGCGCCTGGAATGAATCGAGGCGTTGCAATCTGGCGCTGCGTCAAATGCCGGACGGGATTCTTTCCGCAGCGGCTCCTGTGCTCGCGCTGTCACGGCGATACGTTCGAGCAGGATCGGGTCTACCAGGCCGTGGTCGAGGAGATTTCGACTATCCGGCATATGCTCGGGCAGACCAATTGGCAGCCGCGACGCATCGCCAGCGTGCGCACCTGCGACGGCCAACGCATCACGGTCGGGCTCACCGACGAGTCCGAACCCGGCACCGTGATCGAGTTGTTCGAGGAGAACGCGGCGCCGTTTGGCGCTGCTAAGAAATGATCCGCCGCGCCTGCCACGACCCGCCCAATCCTACCCCGCCTTTTTCCACGCCGCGTCCGCCTCCAAGACCCTGCGCGCGGCATTCGCCATCGCCGCGTCGACCATGCGGCCGTCGACGGTGGTCGAGGCACTGCCCTGCGCCAGCGCCTGGTCGAACGCCTCCAATACGCGCGCGTAGTAGTCGAGCTCGGCCGCACTCGGGCGGTAGAGCCGGTTGCAGGGTTCGATCTGTGAAGGATGAATGAGCTTGCGCCCGCGATAGCCGAGCCGGCGCGACAGCGCGGTATCGCGCTCGAATCCCTCCGCGTCGCGCACATTTGCGAACACGCCGTCGAGCGGCGTGTCGAAGCGCGCGGCGCGCGCCGCCAGCAAGGTGTGCGAGCGCGCGTGCAGCATTTCCGGGCCGTCGATCGACCAAGCGCAGCCGAGGTCGGTGTTGAGATCGCCGTCCTGCGCGCCGCCGAAGGTCAGCGACACGACCCGCTCGGCCGCAATGGCCATGTCGTAGGCGCTGAGCACGCCACGCGCGCTTTCGATCGAGAGCACGACCTGGATCGCGCCCGCCGTGACACCGCGCCCTTGCTCGATCGCGCCGATCAGGGCGACCCAGCGCATCACCTCGTCCCGCGCCTCCACCTTGGGCAGGAAAATGCCGGCAAGCCCGGCGACGCCGATGATCGCGTCGAGATCGTCGGTGGCGAAACCGCTGTCGAGCCCATTCACCCGCACCCAGACCCGATTGCGCGGAAATTTCGGCGCGTATGCGCGCACGCCGGCGCGGGCATCGGCCTTCTCGGCGGCGGGCACGGAATCCTCGAGATCGAAGATGAACGCGTCCGCCGGCAGCCCAAGCGCCTTCTCCAGGAATTTTTCGCGATTGGCCGGGACGTAGAGAAAGCTGCGTGCAACCGGCATGATCCTTCGTCCTCGCGAGTATCGGCTGTCGCTACTCTGCGGCCTGCACCGCTCCCTTCGCCGTCCCCAGGCGCGTAACCCCTGCCGCCACCAGATCCCGGATCGCGGACTGCGAATAGCCGAGCGCTGCGAGCACCTCCTCGGAGTGCTCGCCCAGCATGGGTGCATGCCGGTCGATCGCGGGCCCGTTGTGGTCGAAGAGGACGGGATTACGGGTGGTGCGCATCTTGCCTAAACGCGGATGCTCGATTTCCTGCATCACGCCTCGGGCGATGATCTGGGGATCGTCGAACACCTCCTTGAAGTTGTTCACGCGCGCGCACGGCACGCCGGCAACGAGCAGCGCTTGCTCCAGTTCCTGGCAGCCGCGTCCCCGTACGGCGGGTTCGACCAGGGCGAGCAGCGCGTCCTCGTTGGCTTTGCGCTTGGAATAGGAGGAAAAGCGCGCATCGCCCACGTTGGCGTCGAGACCGAGCACCTGCATGAATCTGGCGAAGAGCGCATCGTTGGGTGTTCCGATGGCGAGATAGCGGCCGTCTTTGGTCTCGAACAGCTGATAGGGCGCGTTGAGGCGATGGCGATTGCCGAGCGGCTGCGGCACCTTTCCTGTTTCGAGATATTCGGCAACCTCCCACGCCGCGGCGGCAATCGAAGCCTCGACCAGAGATACGTCGGCGATGCGGCCCTCGCCGTTGCGTGCGGCACCCACGAGTCCGGCAAGCGTCGCATAGGTCGCGAACAATGCGCCGAACACGTCGGCCGTCTGCACGCCCGGCCGCATCGGCATCTTGCCGGGCTCGCCGGTCACCGAGAGCGCGCCCGAAAATGCTTCGATGATGAGATTGACGCCGGCGCGACGCCGGTCGGGTCCGCTCTGGCCGAAGCCCGATACCGACGTGTAGACGATGCGCGCATTGACGGCTTTGACGTGCGCGGCGCCGAGGCCGAGCTTGTCGAGCGCGCCCGGCCGGTACGCCTCCAGGACCACGTCCGATACGCGCGCGAGCTTGAGCAGGATCTCGATCGCCTGCGGTCGCTTGAGATCGAGCACGAGGCTACGCTTGTTGCGATTGAGCGCGACGAAGCTCACGCTCTCGCCGTCGCGGATCGGTGGCGTGGCGCGGCCCATGTCACCCTGCGGCGGTTCGACCTTGACCACGTGGGCGCCCATGTCGGCGAGCAGCGTGCCGGCAAGTGGGCCGGCGATGAAATTCGCCAGCTCGATGACTCGAATTCCCGCCAGCGGCTTCGGCATGTCGATGTCCTTCCGCCCGGAATATCAGGCGTGGGCGAGCGCATTTCCTCTGTTGTGCATCAGGCGCGGACGCGTTTTAGCTATTGTATCTTCAATCCTGCCTTGTCGATGATGTCCTTGTACATTGGAACCTCGCGTGCGATGCGCGCGCGGAAAACCTCCGGCCCCTCGGCCACGACGGGCAGGCCCGCTTTCACGAACTTCTCCCGGATATCGGGGCGGTTGAGGATCAGCGCGAGCTCCTTCGCCAGCCGGTCGATGACCGGCTGCGGCGTCCCCGTCGGCGCGTAAATACCCTGGAAGGTGTCGGAGACGGCGTCCTTCACCCCGAGCTCCTCGAGCGACGGCACGCTGGGAAGATCGGGCCAACGCTCCTGCGACGTCACGGCGATGGGACGCACTTTGCCGGCGTCGATGAGCGCCATCAAGGATCCGATGTTGGCGGTGTAGAGGTCGACTTGTCCGGCGAGCACGGCGGTCGTCGCAGGCCCCGCGCCTGGGAACGGGATGTGCAGCATGTTGATCCCGGTCCGCAGCTTGAGGACTTCGCCGGCGAGATAGGGTGTCGTCCCGGCGCCCGGGCTCGTCCAATTGAGCTTGCCGGGATTGGCCTTCGCCTTGGCGATCAATTCGGGCATGGTCTTGATGTCCGATTGTGCCGGAACCACGAATGCGTTGGGCGACGCGCCGATCACCATCACCGGCACGAAGTCCTTGTATGGATCGTAGGTCGCCTGGGCGTAAAGGCTCGGATTGACCACGTAGGCGCTCGAGCACACGAGCAAGGTATAGCCATCGCCGACGGCGCGCGCCGCCGCCGCAATGCCGATATTGCCGCCGGCGCCGCCGCGGTTCTCGATGACCACCGGCTTACCCAGCGCCTCGCCGAGCGGGGTATTGATCAGCCGGGCCGCGATGTCGGTTCCACCGCCGGCGGGAAAGCACACGATCATGGTGATCTGCCGCTCGGGATATTCCGCGCGTGCGGCGGAACGTGGCGCGCCCGCCGCGGCGATCAAAATCATCGCCGGCAGGATGTGTCGCAGAATCCGCCTGGCGCGCGGGAGGTTCGACATGGGGGCTTTGCTCCTGGGCGTGTTTTATTGTCCAATGATTATGGCAGCCATTTCCGCCGCCGTCATGCGGCGGCGCGCGGGCGCTGCGGGTGCGAACCAACCAGATCGCGCAAGGAGCCATGACCAACAGTTTCGATACGATCATCATTGGCGGCGGCGCGGCGGGATGCGTGCTGGCCAACCGGTTGTCTGCGCGCTCGGGTGCGAAGGTGCTGCTGCTCGAATCCGGACCGGACACGCCACCGGGCAAAGAGCCGGCCGACGTGCTCGATACCTATGCGACCTCGTATTACAACGACGCCTATTTCTGGCCGGACCTCAAGGTGCATTGGCGGCGCAAGGACAATTCCCCGCCGGTTCGCTTTTCGCAGGGGCGCATCATGGGCGGCGGCTCCTCCGTCATGGGCATGGTGGCCTATCGTGGAACGCCGGACGATTACGCCGAATGGGAGGCGCACGGCGCGGCCGGTTGGGGTTGGGCCGACGTGCTGCCTTACTATCGTAGGCTCGAGAACGAGCTGGATTTTACCGGCGAGTTGCACGGCCGCGACGGCCCGGTGCCGATCCGCCGCACCAAGCCGGAAGACTGGGCGCCGCTGTCGAAGGCGGTCTACGCTTTCGCGCAAGAACGCCAGATCCCGTTCATCGCCGACATGAACGCGGATTTCCGCGACGGCTACGGTGCGGTGCCCATGAGCAACTGGCCGCACAAGCGCGCGTCGGCGGCGATCTGCTATCTCGACGCGGGGGTGCGCGCTCGCGGTAATTTGACGATCCTGAATGGTGCGGCTGCGAGCGGCTTGGTGTTCGAGGGACGCCGCGTCACCGGCGTCAGTGCCCGGATCGGCGGCAAGACTCAGGTATTCCACGCGCGCGAGATCATCCTCTCCGCCGGCGGCGTGCACTCGCCCGTGTTCCTGCTGCAATCGGGCATCGGGCCGGCCGACCATCTGCGCGACCTCGGCATCGAGGTGCGCGCGGATCTGCCAGGCGTCGGGGAAAACCTCTCCAACCATGCCATCGTGTTCGTCGGCCTGCTTCAGCATCGAGACGCTCGGCAGGCCGAATCGGTGCGGCCGCATCCGATGACCGCGTTCCGCTATTCGTCCAATCTTCCGGCGGCGCCGCGGACCGACATGTACATCAACGTGCAGTGCAAGACGTCGTGGAGCCCACTCGGCTTCCAGGTCGCCAATCTGGCGCCCACCCTACTTAAGCCGATGGCGCGCGGCCGGATCTCGCTGTTGGCGCGCGATGCCGGGCGGCCCTGCGTCGAATTCAACTTCACCGGCCACGAGCTCGACCTGAAGCGCTTCATGCAGGGCTTCCGCCGGGTGGTCGAAATTCTGGCGCACGAGAAAGTGCGCGCGATGAGCGGCGTAACGTTTCCGGTGAAGTTCACCGATCGGCTGCGGCGCCTCAACCGGATCACCCCCGCGAACAAAATTCAGAGCGCGGTCATCGCTGCGATCATCGATCTCGTGCCGCCGCTCGCCGGTCCGATCTTCTCGACGCTGGCCGATCGACGCGTCGATCTCGCAGCGCTGGTCGAGGACGATGATGCGCTGGCCGAGCACATCCGCCAAAATGTTGCCGGCACGTTCCATCCCGTAGGCACGTGCCGCATGGGCGCCGCGAACGATCGCCAAGCAGTCGTCGACGCGGCAGGACGCGTGCGCGGAATTGCTGGCCTGCGGGTCGTCGACGCCTCGATCATGCCGACCGTGCCGCGAGGCAATACCAACATCCCGACCATTATGGTGGCGGAGAAAATCTCGGCAGAAATAGTGTCTGAGGCCGTCTGCCCATATCGGCAGACATCTGTGTTGAACTAACAACTGTGCCGGTTTTCCGTCCGTCACTGTCTTGACCTGTCTGCCACCATCTGACAGTGTCGGCGTTGCAAATATGGGCAATGTCTATGGCATTGGGTGGTGGCGGACGACATGACTCGATCACTCAATCGGCTGACGTCGCTCAAGGTCGCGCGCGC
>Ga0310912_10001335_pt1 | contig 13328 bp, 14 predicted proteins | sample GREbulkMGOX080_FD_203443 | JGI IMG/M metagenome (GOLD analysis project Ga0310912, IMG submission 203443) | Lab enrichment of tropical soil microbial communities from Luquillo Experimental Forest, Puerto Rico - GRE.bulkMG.OX080 | ecosystem: Environmental > Terrestrial > Soil > Tropical forest >...
GTTACGTGACGCCGACCATTCGAGAAGCGATAGAGGTCTTGGCCTCGCGATCGATTTCCATGATCTTTTGCGAGGAACGGCTACCAGACGGCCCTTATTCCGACCTATTGACAGGGGTTCGTGCGAGCTGGTCTGAGGCGCAATTCGTAGTCATGTTGTGCACCGGCGAATGGGAAGAATATCTCCAGGCGATGCGCCTCGGCGCGCAGGAGGTATTGCGCTGTCCGCTGCTGCCCACGGATATCGACCTCGTGCTGATTCAAGCGATGAAACGAAATCAAAAACGAAATGAGCTTACGAAGGAGTGGGAACCAATAACATGGGCACATTAGCCGATGCCGAGGTGGTTAGGTTGAGTTCTCCCAGGAGAACGAAAGCGTCTTTGTAGGTGCCGATTTTGTGGTAGCTGGGAGGTCCACCGGCAGACTAACGGCATCAAGCGATTGATTCGTGCTTTCGGTTCGCCCCGTACTGGTGCGCGGGGAGCGACCGAAGCCTCGACGCTCCGGTTTTGCGGGTATTGAAGCCCGCACTTCCGCGCAGCGCTGCGCAGTTAAATCTGGCCTCTAAGTGGCTGGGTTTGTCACGAAATTCTGGGCGGGATTTCCTGACCTGCGCAGCGCTGCTCCATAATGCGAATCTGTCCAGGTATTAGGCGTAGCCTCCTTCCCTTGGGATCGGATCGCGCGTTAGGCCTCTACCCAGGCGATTGAGAAATCAACTAGCATAGCGCCTCCTGCAGAACCACGAACCTTTGGGGTCCAGCCCCAATTGCGAATCTGTCTAGATTCGAGGCCGCGCGAACACAAAGAAGCCACGTGTCTACGGGTGAACGGGCTGTTCGGGAATCGCACGTTAATCAAAGTCTTGCCTTAAATTCTGTGCCGGAGTTGGGGCACGGAATCGCAGGGTATAGTCGCTATTATTGGCGCGCCTACGCAGATGGCGTCTCGAGAACATTTTTCACTGAAGCGATCAGTTCCGCTAGTTTGTAAGCGTCGATACGATCGCCCTTGCAGCCATCTTTTAGCAGAGCAGCCTTCCGTGGATTGCACACCACGACTTCCGTCACGCGCGGCTTCAGCAGGTCGTACAACCAGGCCGCCCAGGTTCCTTCTTCGAACGTGACGGGCACATCTCCGCGCAGCCCGTCTTTGAACTGCAGAATCGTACTCGCCTTTGTTTCGATGACGCATTCCATCACCACCTTGCCGACGGAGTTCATCATCGCAATCGAAATGCTTTCCTTGTGTACGTCTAGGCCGATATATTTAGTGCTAGTAATAAGGTGTTCCTTTCTTGTAGCCGTTGAGCCAACGCACTCAAAACCTACTCCAAAGGGGCGCCCTTTTATAATGTCCAGGAGAGCCTTCGGCCCGCGAAAATGAATGAATGCTCTGGCAGTAACCGGTTTGTTTTCAGCAGCGGGAACGCGGCTTTCGACCCTGCGTGACAAAGCCTTATCGTATCTTGTTGATTTTGAAGGAAGACGGAGTTTTCGGAAGCCACAGTAGCGTATGGGCAGGGGAAAAGTGATACACCGCTGAGGTAAATAGCCGCCAGGGAACCGAAGCGCCTGGCGGACGGCATCTTCCTCCAAGAGCCATGACCGGCTCACCGGGGATTTTTCTTTCGAACAGGGCGCCGAGAAACCCATGCTTCCACTTCCAAAAGTTGCAGCGCCATTCCAGAATCACAGCAGGGGGATTGCCGCTGAGCTGGCTGGGATCGCTATTGTCGATTAGCTCTGCTGGATACGCTGTCGGCCGGTTTGTCAATCGGCTCCATGCCCACTACTTCGTAAGAACGCATTTTCTGATCGCCGTCCGGAACCTTGACCATCATGCGATCCTTTTTCAACTTGAAGACAACTTCATGACCGATGGGCAGAATCGGCGGGTGCTTCATGTTCATGGGTCGGACGCGATAGTCTGTATCGTCCGTTCGTATCAGATATTGCGGGCAGAGCTTTTCGGTCGAATGCACATCGGTAACGCCTATGGATGCCCAGAAGGAACCCAAGCCCGCTAATCCCTTCTGCTTCGCGCCGCAGGGAACTGCATCCATCTTCTCCAACAGGCCCCGATCCGGCTGGTTTTTCTTCTTCGCGCCGGCACTAACGGGCACGGCGACAACCATGACAATCGCTAGAATAATTTGAGTCTTCGTCGCCATAACACCTCCTCTGAGAATTCCCTGGCCTTCCTGCGCTTGCGCTCTCCTACCAACGAACTGCGATGCCCACCGGCCGAAAGGCCAATTCCGCCTTTCGGCCGTGGCCGGCAGCGCCGTTAAGGTTTGGGTTGGGCCGTCGTTGGGGCTGCCGCATTCGGGGTGGATTTAACACCAGGGCTTTTGCCCTGCTGCATGGACTTGAGGAAGGCCTGTGGATCGGCCATGAGCTGTTGTTTTACCTCGGGATGGGCGCTCAGATACTCCTGAAGTTCGGGATGTTCATGTATGTAGGCATCCTTCTTGACTAGTGAAGGATCCTTGGAGAGATCCTTTGCGACGTTGGAATGCCCGGCGAGGAATTCGCCGAAGTGGCGGTGCGCAACATCCGCATCACCAATACGACCCGGCTCAGGCTCGTGACGGTCATAGCGGTTTTCCGCGCTCATGAAGGCATTGGGATTTTCCCTCAGTTCTTCACGGACCGCGGGGTGCTGCTGCACATAGGCCTGCAGTGCCGGGTGGTCCTTCAGAAACTGCTGGTTGTCGACGAGCGATGGGTTCTTACGAACTTGATCGGCGATTTCGCGGTGGCTGTCGAGGAACTTGTCGAAGCTCCCCAGCTCCCGGCGCGTGATGTCGCGGTCCCGGTCACCTTGGTTCTGATCCCGGTCCACGCCTCGGCGGTTGGCATCCTCGTTGCGGTCATAGCTGTTTTCCGCGCTCATGAAGGCATTGGGATTTTCCCTCAGTTCTTCACGGACCGCGGGGTGCTGCTGCACATAGGCCTGCAGTGCCGGATGGTCCTTCAGAAACTGCTGGTTGTCGACGAGCGATGGGTTCTTACGAACTTGATCGGCGATTTCGCGGTGGCTGTCGAGGAACTTGTCGAAGTTCGCCAACTCCCCGCGCGTAATGTCGCGATCCTGATTAGACTGTTCATTGTCATTGCTCGGGGGAGGGCTCTGCATGGGCGTGGTTTGCGCCCCTGTGGAGATAGCGAACCAGAAAAACATCGACAGGCCTAAAACCACCGGCCACTTCCTGAAATGCATTTGCATTGTCATTCGACGATCCTCCTCACGGTGAATCTGAAGCCTTATGGTGCAACCGGGATGCCGAACTGACCGAAAAGATAGGGAAGCTCGCTGGTTTCAAGGCGTTGCGTTGTATTGATGGCTGTGAAAATCCGGCAGCTGCTGGAAATAGTTACAATCCAGGGCAACTTTTCCTATGCAGCAAAAACTTGAGAAAAATCTGCGTATGCGAACAGCTGGAGACGTGTCGCGAAGAAACCCCTGAGGCTCCTTAAAATCTTCAGGTGTCGAATTCGATGACTAACACACCAGGATTACACGGCCAGGATCGTAAGATTCTGCAGCGGCACGCTCACACTCGCACTGCGGAGCAAGGTTTCCGGACAGATTGAGTAAATTGGTCAGAAATCACTGCAGGGCTTCCAAACTGCATTTACAGTCCGATGATTGAGACTGCAAGTTTGTTGTGGCTGCGCAAACCAGCCTCTCAGTGCGCGGGCAACCGTGCCGTGATGCGACTTGCTTGGAGTGCTTCGAGCATGCGCCTTCTCATGCGATATATGGATCCGAGCTCGGGCACCGTTCTGGTCGATGGTCATGACTTGCGCGATGAACGACTGTCTTCACGGCTCAATCTCGTCTGTCCCTAACGGAAATTCCGTGTGGCGCGCTGGTGGGTTTCCGTGAGAACCGTGACAAGGCGGAGCGGCTCGAGTAGCAAATTTGCACACAGAACCTGAGAACGTGCGGACGAGCGAGCACCACTGCATTGGGTGCAGGCGGAACGGTCGCCTAAAAATCATGAACACGTACCCGATATTCAGGCTGCTCGTCGTTCGTAGCGATGGTGCAGTCCACCCGCTTGGCGAGGGTCGCGGCTAAGCACCTGCCGGCCGTGCCGCTAGCAGATACGAAATTTCAGTCGTCACGTTGAAGAGAACGGTCGCGCCGCTTAGGGTGTTTCTAGGGTATTTGTCGTATCGACATAAAGGTCCGCACCGTTGAACTGTAAAGGTTGAGCCCTCCCCTCAGGAGGGTCTGATGCACACGCTCGTCGACATTTACAGGGTTGACGTTGGTGGTTCGGCCGAGTGGCTGGACAGTGTCGAGTCCTACAGTGTCGCACTTTTGAAAATCGAATTGATCGCTGTAGAAGCTCCTGGCGATTACGCTATCGTTAACCGCCAATCTGGCGATCGAACCGTACTGAGCTTCGGATTGCGGTCAAGCAGCAGTTGGAAGAAGCGCGTGCGGAGTGGAGACGCAGGACCCAAAGCCGCAGATCGTGTGCTCGGGAAGTCCGGAAAGCAACGGAATTGTTCTGGGGCTTGAGGTAGCACGGGTCGAGAGGCCCTGTTTGCCGCTATTTGTGCTGCAGCCTGGCTCAAACCGCGTTCTCTCCGGGCGGCGAGATTTAGTTCACCAAAACTTCACCTCCGGTGCATTGATCGAAAAACGAGCTTAGGGCAGAGTGGGCTTACGGCAGAGTGACCGAGTGGTTGAAACTGCGGGACGGGGAATCTGCGATCGAAAGAGATCTCTTCCCGCGCTCCAGTATGAATTTCGCCTGACTAATCGCGTTCTCAACCGCAGCCCTCTATTGCCAGGCAGGCCCGTTACGAGAGCCAATGGTTCGATAGCCACTAAGGTTTCTCGTCGCAGCAAAATACGGAAGTTCCTTTATAGACGCTGGTCGAACTGTGGTTGTACGTTGTGCTTCCGAGGGTCAGACCACGCGGTGGCACTTTGTGGTGCCGACGGACTGCGGACAGGGTGCCACCGCACTCCCACGTCCCCGTGATTGAAGCCCTCGGTTTAGAGAAGGCGGCGACAAATGTTAGCTATTTTCAGAAGGGAACCTGAAGGGGGTGTCCTTTGGGTGGGCACGGCCAAGGACGAGGAAGAAGTCAGAGAGCTGTTTAAGAGGCTTCACGTTGCAAGCCCCGGAGTATATTTCACCTACGACCATAGCACGGGAATCAAGCGCACCGTGAAGCCCGAAGAGTCCGGCGAGGACGGTCAGCCCTAGCCGTAAAGGCCCCGGTGGCCACCTCTCAATCCTTAACGACCTGCCTGTGGCTCGCCACAACTCTGGCCGACTTTGAAACCAATAACATAGCCGGCGGCCGCTGCCAGAATTCTGTTGGTATTGCGCGAGTGGACGGACTAATCGAGCGAGAGAAACCTAAGATAAAGCGCGTGCCAACAGAACTGGCCGACAAGTCGAAAATCCAATTAAGTAATCATTGGCCGGACGGGGTGGTTTGCAACGGCGTGCAGCTACGTCACTTAGTTCGTAGCATTGTTATTTCGACTTCCGCACGCCCCCGCCAAATTCTTCAGCATTAAATCGTTTTAGATCGATGACGGATGTCGCGTGCCGAGATGGCCAAACGTCCCAAGGGCGTTGAGAGTAAATGATCATGAGAACAAAGCTGATTTTTGTCGCCCTAGGATGAGTATGCGGGGCGCTCGCCGGATTTCTTCTTTTCAGCTATCAGTCGTACACGGTGCAAATATTGGGATGATTCGGGGCCGATGCGGCCCGAGCCTCCCTTTGAAAACGTTCCAGTGCCTGTTGATCTCCAGAGAGCTGGCCGGAAAGAATTTCAAAGCCACGAAACGACCGAGGTCGGTGTCCTCGGCCTTGTAAACGACTGCCATTCCTCGACCCTACCAAGCCAGTCCTTGGAAAAATAGCGCTTCTTCTCAACTAGGAAGGTCACGGACACACGGATATTAAACTGGAACGGAAGTGGCACCTGAAAGCTGATTTGGTCGCGCGATAAGACGTACATTCGGCACTAAAAACTGCCGGGAAGACCAAAGTGAAGCGGTTGTAAATATGCAGCGCACCGGCAATGTCAACGTTACAATTTTTGGTAATTGGTATTGGTAACCGCAATGGTGAGCTGTTTGCTCACTCCGTCCAAGATCATGCTCGATACGTGGTTTGTTCCGTCCGGCAGGCTGCTGAACTGGACATTTAACTTCACGGCGTCGCTGGGGTCGTTAAGATAAGACGAAATGCTCATACTGAGCAATCGCTTCTGTTGCTTGTCGAACACGAGCGTCACGGAATCCTGCGGTTTGACGTAGTTCGTTATAACAATCCGAACTTCGTTAGGCACCCCGGCAGGACCAAACATCACGTTGCCCTGCTGATAGGCCTGATCCAACCGGGCCTTCTCAGGCGGGACGTACTGCTGCATCAGGCTCCTCATCTGGTCCGCGTATTCCTTGTATTCCTCTATCTTCTTTTCCCTAATCCGGGCCCGCAGACCCCGGCGGTGTCTCTCGTCATCGGACATGTTGGGATCTAAGTTGGTTTTCTGCGGTTTGCCATCTGGACCGAGCTGGACATCAAACAGCTCTTCTTTCCTCTCTTCCCCCTTGAGGCTGATAATGTCTTGCTGGGTCCAAGTGTAGTGAGCGAGCTGCTGCTTGTTTCTTGCCATGGATTCTTTCAGTTCCGCCAAGCGCGCCTGGAGTTCAGGGTTCTGAGCCCGGCTGACGGGAATGGTGAACATCCAAAGAGCCAATGTGGCGAGAGAGAAACGAGAGAGCGAGAAGTCATTGGTTCCCCGGAACGGTGCCTGTCTCATCGAGCCTCCTTGTGACACTAGTTGAATCGAAGTTTGCTTACGGCCGCAACGATTTCTGGCGTTGCCTTGACCGCCCGCCGTTCTATGGTTGAGGCGGAAAATGCTTCAACAGTTTGGCGACCGCTTTTTTTAGCCTCTTCATGTCTTTTTCTTGACTGCCGCTCGGATTAAGCGTTTGCGCGGCCGAACCGCGCCAAATCAGTTGTTGAGAGGTAGGATCATAAAAATCGACGGCCAGCATTCCGTTCGTAATCATTGAACTCGTGGCCGTTCCCATTCCGCCCCAGCGGAGCCCGCCGCCCATACCCCACGCGTTCCACTCGCGCTCTCGGTCAACGGAACATTGGTAGCCGACGTACAGGTCGGCCTTGTCACCTGTGGCAAGCGTAAAGCCCTTGGTCGCGAGTAAGTTGTTAACTGCATCGCGGATCTCCTGGGCCACGATTTGGTTGGGATGAACATTGGAAGGAATGTCCACCCATTTGTATGTGTGATATTTCGAAAAATCAGTTCCCGGCATGAAGTTATAGACCACCTGCTGTGCTGGCAGTGTCCCGGCTGTTAGACAGAGAAGCCCTCCAACGAGGGCCACCAAATAAAGCCTACAGCTTCGTGCTGCTTGCATTTCCACCCTCCATTTTGTCTACCTTTTATTGCAGCGATGCGTTTACCGCGCTGTTTTTTTGGGAGGTCCGTGAAGCCGTCATTTCGCGACTACGATGTCGATTTCGCCCGTCGCGTTGTTAACAGTGGCGGCTCCACATTCGGTCGCATTGCCGTCTGCGTCAAACTTACAGCCGAAAGTGCCTGCCTTTTTGGCGGCACACTGTCCGGCATTGAGATTCACGAGATACCAGCCGGAACCGACGGGCTTGTTCGCCGGGTTGCCCTTGGCGTAAAGCGCCAAGAGGATGCTGCCTGATTCAGGATTTCCGTTGGAGCATGCGAAATCTTCTTCGCGGTAGGTGTAGAGAGTGCCTCTTTTCGCGTCGTAGAGATAATCTGAGGTTTCGACAGTGCCATCGTCATCGACGTCCAGTTCTTCGGTCCAGAATGAAGACGGCTGGGAAGCCTTTACCGTGGTATTGCCTTTCCCGACGCTGGCTTTCTGGGCGCTGTTCTTTGCAGTGGTGCTCGGCGTGGGTGTGTTGGCCTTGGCAGTCAGTTTCGTTCCGACCTTGACCTTAGGTGCAGTCTGCTGTGCGGTTTGAGCAACTGCGAGTAGGCCCAAGCCGGACAGCAGCACGAGGCTGACAAACAAAGTAGCCTTCTTCATCGTATCCTCCTTGAAAATCCCAACAATCGAACTCGCGATACGGCGACCCGTTACCTCCAACTCATTCAATGCCCGTCGGGTACTTGCCTTCTAACGGCGCCAGCCGCCGCCTCCCCAACTCCGGCCGCCGCCACCAAAACCGCCGAAGTTATGTCCTCCCCAACTGCCGCCGAATCCACCCCCATGCCCCCAACCGCCACCACCAGAACCGGTACCACCACGGTCCCAGCCGCCCGAGGGGTGCTGAAACTGCTGGAATCGTTGACTCTGCGCCGTACCATTCATGCGATTCTGACGGTCCTGATCGAGGTCCTGCGAGTTCCATCCGCCGGAAGAACGCTGCTGATCAAAACTTTGCTCGCGCTGCTGAAAATTGGCCTGGCTGTTGGGATGCTGCTGTTCGAAGTTCTGCCTGTCCTGTTGTGCGTTAGGATGCTGCTGATCGAAATTCTGCGCGTCCTGGTGGGCTTGCTGTTGAGGCTGTTGCGTGTTTACATTGCTCCACGAGTTCGAACTGTTGTTGTATTTTTGCCAGCCCGAACCGGTGTTCTGATATACATTGCCGTCGTGTCCCGCATACAAGTCACCGCTGGAGTTCTTCCCAGCGTAGCTATTGCCGAAGGCGGTAGATGAGGCATAACCTTTGCCGCCTTGTGATCCTTGGATAGAACCGACCGAACCATTGGCAGTGGAATAGTGCTGGGTATATGCGGACTGGTTTCCTCGAGACACTACCGACTGACCCCATTGGGCCGTTGGGCTCGACCCCTGATGCGTTGCTGCATAAGTTCCAGTGTAGGGGTTGTAGGCTTGGCCGAAGCTCTGCCGGCCGTAAGGAGTAGAGACCGAACCACCTTGTTTGTAGGTTCCAGTGTACGGATTGTACGAGGCTGCGCGCGTCGCGGATCCATATGGCCCATACGCTGTTTGCGAAACACCGTACGCACCCGTGCGCGTATTGTAAAAGGGCGTAGCGCCGTAGGGCGTCGCGTAGGGCTGGTAAACGGGCAATCCGTAGGCCGGATAACCGATATAAGGTGGATAGTAGTAGCCCGTTCCGCTGGCGACGATTGCTCCGACAGCAGCACCCGTCACAAATGCACCCAGATATCCTGCGGTATAGCTGGCTTGAATGTTTCCGTTGGATGTGGTGGTCTGCGTCACATACGTGACGTTGTAAACCGGCGAACTTGGCGGAATCGTATAAATCACTTGCGGGACGGAGCTCGCTGTGGTCCACGGACCTTGTGGACTAGGAGACATGAACCACACGCCTTGGAGGCATAGGTAATATACATCTCCGACCTGAATCACCTTGTCTCGCGTGTTGGTCGCATACTGCATGGAAGTACCTTGAATTGGTGCAAATTGAGGTTCGCCCGTGTAGGTCACTTTGGCCTGTGCGGCGGCAGCGGTCGGATTCAGAGTCATGGTGGTCGGAATTTGCGCGATCAGCACGGCGTCTTGCGCCTGAGGCATACCCGGCACGGAAGAGAGGATTTCGCCCACAGGACTCGAGGGCGGAATGTGCGAAAAGTCGGCCGGGAGGCTCAGAGAAGCGAACGTCCAGGGTCCGTCGAGAGAGGATGCAGAAAACCACCGGCCTGCGGCGAGGTAGTAGTAAGTCTGCGTTGGACCGTAAAGGAAAACAGGGCTCTCGGTATTGTTTGCGTAAGACAGCTGTGTTCCCGGAATCTGAATGTAGCTCGGCTGCCCATCGAACAGAATGACTTCTGCCGGTGAGGTGCTGTAGAAAACCCTCGGAATAACGGGATAAGGCACCGCGGGAGGCGGGACCATTTTCTTCACGTCGATCCAACGCCCGGAATCCGGCAACTTGTTTATGTCCTTGGGGATTTTTGTCGTGCGTACCCAGGGTCCCGGCAGATTGCCGGCCATCAACCATACCTGGCCAACCAAGAGGTAATACTGCGAGTCCGATTTGTCCTGAAAAATCGGCCAGCCTGTGTTGACTACAAACTTCAGATTGGTCTTTAGCATGTCGGCCAGCACTGGGTCACCGTCGATTTGCAGTAGTATCGCCGGGCTGTAATTTACAAAGATCGTTGGAGGAGTGTTGTTGAGATCAACGGTCGGAACCGATTCTGGCCTCTTCAGACACGCGACGACCCGGTCCAAACTAATGTTGATCTCGCCGGGTATGAAGTTATTGAGCAACTGCGCCATCTGTGCGGATGTGGCAGGATCCAAGGAAGGGAAGTAAGTATCCTTGATAAACGCCCCATTGATGTACACCGTGTGAGTGTCGTTATCGACCCACGTGGCACCTTGCATCGTGGCCGCACCAATAACCTTTTTTCCGCCTGTTGGCGTCAGCGAGAAGGCCATTCGCAAGGTAATTTGCTGATGATTCTGCCAGTCATCCACCTGTGGTTGGTACGCAACTAGGGTTCCGGATGGTTTGACGATTTGTCGCGGCCATCCGGGATCCTGACCTAGTATGCAAGTCACCATCGAGAAGACCATCGCAAGAGTGGCCATCCCGTGTTTCAGGTTTTTCATAGGGTCCATCCTTCTCCGTTCCGAAACTCCTCTGAGTTGTTTTGTGGAGGTGAGTTTAGGAATGCGATGGCCATATCCTGGCATTTCAAACCAAACTGGCCTGGAAGGCATTGACCCTTCTGCTGAGCCTCGAGCGGCAAGGCCGCTACTAGCACGACAGCGAGGATGAGAGGGCGAAGCTCCAAGCTCAAGTCGGTCCTCAGTTGGCTTCGCACTTCCCACAAAAACCTCTGTGGGCTAGTTCCGAGGGATTCGGGCAGAGAGGACAAAGGCCGCGCTCGTCCTTACCTCGCGCTGAAGGACGCGTTTTAAGTGCACGTCGGGCCGCCCGCCCTTGATACACTTAGCGCCCCTCACCCTCTCTGCCTGAACTGTCGCAGTGCACTGTCCTGCGGCAGCTCACAAGTGAGCTCCAACGGGCACAAGGATGCACAAATCTAGTTGTGATTCCTACTGTCACGAGTGACAGGTCCAAGAAATCGGTCCGCAGTGTGTTATTGCAAGGGAAAAACCCATTGTCAGCCGGATTAAGTACAGAGGAATTAAGTCAAGTAAAACTGACGTATGGGAGATTTGCTTCGACAAATACAGTGAACGTTATGTCCGATATCGATGAAGGGCCGTCCCAATCTTCGAGCAATCCTCGTTAGTCGGAGAGTGTTCCTTGAACCGAAATCGACTTCGGCGGTAACGCCGTTTTTCAGGACCTCGTGATTGTCACCTTCGACCAGGCGACGACCGTATATAGTTTGTTTGGTGGACCTGTTCCCCTTCGGCACAGCGCATCCCCGTCGGCGCCAATCCAATTGTGCCGAACACCGGAGACATCTATGAAGAAGACTAGATTCGGTATTATCGTTGCGGTCACCTTGGCACTCGCGTGTATTGTGCCAACGAATCTGTTGGCTGAGAGCAAAGCGGAGAAGCAAGAAGACATCCAGAAGATGGCACAACAGACTCTTCAACAGTTGTACCAAGTGCAACCATTGGCAAAGGCAGTAATCGAGAAACTGGCTGGCTACGCAGTGTTCAGCGATATGGGGTTCAAGATTCTCTTTGGGGGCTCGGGTACTGGGCAGGGCGTTGTGGTGGATAACCAGACGAAGCAGAAGACATATATGAAAATGGTCGAACTGCAGGCTGGACTTGGCTTTGGAATATCGAAGTTTCGGAATGTCTTCGTGTTCAGGACCAAGGCTGCCATGGACTCGTTCATCAACTCGGGCTGGCAGTTTGGCGGTCAGGCGACGGCAGGCGCGAAGACGGCGGACAGTGGTGGGGCAATGCAAGGCGCGGTCTCGGTGGACAATGACATCTGGATGTACCAACTGACGGAGAGGGGCCTGAACGTGTCGGTTACGGTGACAGGCGCGAAGTACTACAAAGATGATTCCCTGAATTGATGCCTGTAGCGTGGCTGTCTTTGAACGTCAATCTTGCACATGCTTGCCGAATGAACTGCCGCAAAGTAGCCTCCCAGTGCTTGGTCTGCCCGAGGACGGGTCCGCCGAAGCTGGTTGGCGGAAACGACCTGAGCATCTCAGAAGGAAAATTCTAATCCGACGGTAGGACCTTTCTCAGTCAAATCAAGTCCGATTCGATTGGTGCTGGTATCTCTGTTAACGACAAGGCGGCTCCCTAATTGGTAACCTGCCTTCGCGCTGAGGTGCTTGACGATCGTGAACCCTAAGCTGCCCCAAGCAGACACGTAGTTTCCATACCCGAAGAAATACATGCCATAGACCTGGCCGTCTACAAACACGCGTGGAGAATTGGTTACGTAAAAGCGGAACTCCGGTCCGGCCACCGGAATCGGAGCCACCAATGAGTCCGAAGCCGAAACCGCGGCATGATGAACGCCATCAGCCGTAACCTGGGCCGCCGCCTTGATGGAAGCCCTAGTGTCGAACACGTTGAACTGCAGACCCAGTCCTAGGTGGCCCCGCTTTCGCCGGATAATGTCGTATTGATACCCGAAACCATACGCCGGAGAGTCCAAACTGCTCTGGACCGTGAGACCCGCCACGAATGTTTTTCCGTCGAAGGTAATCGTACGGGTCAGCACCGTTTCCTGCGAAGAAGTCAACCGGCTTCCAAACACGTAGATATGGTTTTTGTGCGTGAACTTCCAGTCGAGCTTCCCAAAAAACGTCGAATACGTTTGGAAGTTCAGATCTTTTACTAAATCAACCGCGCCAAGATCAGTCGTAGCGGACCCTTGTATTGTGCCCGTGGGAGTTGAATACACCCAGAAGCCGCCAAGTTTGACATGGTAGTAATCGAATTCCTCCGTGCTCTGCGCAGGGAGTTTCGGAACGACCAGGATGACGAGGAGCAGAACCAGCATAAATGTGACTCGTGCGAGTCTTGGAATCCAGATTGTTGCTCGTGAAAAACAACATGCGTAATCTACCCACATTTGTCCCCCCATTGGACTATGCACGAAGGTATGACGTTTTAGGCCACTACAAACTCGGCGGGACGAGACACTGCGATGGCCTAGCGTTGACGATATTCATTCAAGGAAACTATAGAACTGTCACTAGTGACAGTTCTCGTTGTCTTGAGGGTGCCCAAGTCCCGATTTGTCCGGTTACCGGTAAGGATCGAGTAGCTGGACGGGATTACTCCCATCCAGCCCTCTAAGAACCGTGCGTGAAAGTTTCCCTTCACACGGCTCAAGCCCTTCAAACGCTTCCGAGGAAACGCGGTTTG
>Ga0310912_10001336_pt1 | contig 13328 bp, 10 predicted proteins | sample GREbulkMGOX080_FD_203443 | JGI IMG/M metagenome (GOLD analysis project Ga0310912, IMG submission 203443) | Lab enrichment of tropical soil microbial communities from Luquillo Experimental Forest, Puerto Rico - GRE.bulkMG.OX080 | ecosystem: Environmental > Terrestrial > Soil > Tropical forest >...
GCACATGACCTCGACCTCGGCGCTGGTCGGCAATTTCGGCCAGGCCAATTACATGGCGGCAAAGTTCGGCATCGTCGGGCTCTCGCGCGCGATCGCGCTCGACATGCAGCGCTTCAACGTGCGCTCGAACTGCATTGCGCCGTTCGCCTGGACGCGCATGATCGATTCGATTCCGGCCGAGACGCCGGAGGAGAAGGTGCGGGTGGCGCGGTTCCAGGAGATGACGCCGGAGAAGATCGCGCCACTCACGGTCTATCTCGCCTCCGATCGGGCGCAGGGGATTACCGGGCAGATTTTCGGCGTGCGCAGCAACGAGATTTTTTTGTTCAATCAGCCGCGCGTGATCCGCACGATCCATCGCTCCGACGGCTGGACGCCGGAAAAGATCGATCAGCAGGTCAGGGGCGCGCTCGCTCCTTCGTTCACCCCGCTCGAGCGCTCGAGCGACGTGTTCTCATGGGATCCGGTGTGAGGTTTCACCCGCACACATCCGATTTTGTCATTCCGGGGCGCGGGCGAAGCCCGCGAAACGGGAATCCAGTAGCCTGTGATTACTGGATTCCGGCTCTCGCCGCCGACGCGGCTCGGCCGGAATGACAGTCTTCTTCTCGACCGAGTGAGTGCCATGCCCATCGTCTACGAAAAGCTGATCGCGCTGAAAATTCCCGACGTCGAGCACAGCTATGGGCCGAAGGACTGCATGCTCTACGCGCTCGGCGTCGGGCTCGGCCTCGATCCGACCGACGAGGCGCAGCTCGCCTTCGTCTATGAGAAAAATCTCAAGGTGCTGCCGAGCATGGCGGTGGTGCTGGCGCATCCCGGCTTCTGGATCAAAGATCTCGATACCGGCATCGACTGGGTCAAGCTGGTTGCCGGCGAGCACAGCCTCGCGCTGCACCGGCCGCTCAAACCCTCGGGCACGGTGCTCGGCCGCACAAAAATTCTCGACATCGTCGACAAGGGCCCCGGCAAGGGCGCGATCGTCTATTCCGAGCGCATCATCGACGACAAAGCAAGCGGCGAGCGGATCGCCACCATCGTGCAGAGCGCCTTCTGCCGCGGCGACGGCGGCTTCGGCAGCCCGCCGCGCGAGCAGCGGCCCGTGCATCTTATTCCCGAGCGCGCGCCGGATCTTTCTTGCGATCTGCCGACGCGGCCGGAAATGGCGCTAATCTATCGGCTCAGCGCCGACCCCAATCCGCTCCACGCCGATCCTGCAACGGCAAAGGCCGCCGGTTTTCCGCGGCCAATCCTGCACGGGCTCGCCACGTTCGGCGTCTGCGGGCATGCCATCCTCAAGGCGCTGTGCGGCTACGATCCGACGCGGTTGACCGCGCTCGCCGGCCGCTTCTCGGCACCGGTGTTTCCCGGCGAGACCATCCGCACCGAAATCTGGCGCGACGGCGCGGTGGCAAGCTTTCGCGCCCGCGTGCTCGAACGCGACGTGGTCGCGATTAACAACGGCCGCGCGGAAATCAGGGATTGATATACTCGGCCGCGAATTCCACCCTGCGAGTAGAAGATGGCCGCCACCGTCCCACAGTCCGAAGAGGACATCGCGCAAATCCGCGAATCCGTGCGCGCGCTGTGCGGCAAATTTCCCGGCGAGTACTGGCGCAAGCTCGATCGCGAGCGCGCCTACCCCACGGAATTCGTGGCGGCACTCACGCAAGCGGGTTTCCTCGCCGCGCTCATTCCCGAACAATACGGCGGCAGCGGCCTGACAATGCCCGCCGCCGCCGCCATCATGGAGGAAATCCATGCCTCCGGCTGCAACGGCGCCGCCTGCCACGCCCAGATGTACACGATGGGCACACTGCTGCGGCACGGCAGCCCGACGCAGAAGTCGCGCTGGCTGCCGGCGATCGCATCGGGCGAATTGCGCCTGCAAGCCTTCGGCGTGACCGAGCCCACCTCTGGCTCCGACACGCTCAACCTGCGCACGACAGCAGTGCGCGAAGGCGACCACTACATCATCAACGGCCAGAAAATCTGGACCTCGCGCGCCGAGCATTCCGACCTGCTGTTGCTGCTGGCGCGCACCACGCCGCGCGAGCAGGTGAGCAAGCGCGGCGACGGCCTTTCCGTGTTTCTCGTCGACATGCGCCTGGCGCAAGGCACCGGCATCAGCGTCAATCCCATTCGCACCATGATGAACCACGCGACCACCGAACTGTTCTTCGACGATCTGCGCGTGCCGGCGGAAAACCTGATCGGCCAGGAAGGCCAGGGCTTCCGCTACATCCTCAGCGGCATGAATGCCGAGCGGATTCTGATCGCGGCGGAATGCATCGGCGATGCCAAATGGTTCATCGCCAAGGCCACGGATTATGCCAAGCAGCGCGTCGTGTTCGATCGGCCCATTGGACAGAACCAGGGTGTACAATTTCCCATCGCGCGCGCCTACGCGCAGATGCGTGCCGCCGAATTGATGGTGCGCGAGGCGGCCATCCGCTACCAGGCTGGCGAAGACTGCGGCGCGGAGGCAAATATCGCCAAGCTGCTCGCCGCTGACGCCTCCTGGTTCGCGGCCGACACGTGCCTGCAAACCCATGGCGGCTTCGGCTTTGCCGAGGATTTCGACGTGGAACGCAAGTTCCGCGAGACCCGCCTCTACCAGACCGCGCCGATCTCGACCAACCTGATCCTCTCCTATCTCGCCGAGCACGTGCTCGGCCTGCCGCGCTCCTACTGACACGCAGATCGCGCCGCAACACCGGTTTTGCTTGCCGCCGCGGTGACCTCGCGGCTAAGAAGATCACGGGCAGAGCCGGGGCGCCCATCATGCGCGCGATCCTTCTTGCCGATGTCGGCGGCACCCACAGCCGCTTCGCGCTCGCAGGCGCCACGGGGCGGCCCGAGCGCATCGTCGTGATCGCCAACGATATGTTTGCCGACCTCGAGACCGCGGTCGCGCAGTACCTCAACGATACCGGCGCGCCTTTATACGGGGCGATATTGGCGGTCGCGGGTCCGATCGAGGGCGAGGAGGTCGCGCTCACCAACCGCACCTGGCGGTTTCGGCGCGACGAATTCGCCAAGCGATTTGCGCTTTCGCCGCTGCGCGTCATCAACGATTTCGAAGCGATCGCCTGGGCATTGCCAAGTCTGGGCTCAGCCGACACGCGCCCGCTGGGCGCGGTGCGCCCGCCGCGGGAAATAACCAAGGTCGTGCTCGGACCGGGTACTGGTCTCGGCGTGGCGGCGCTGCTGCGCGCCGACGGACGCTGGCACGTGGCGGCGAGCGAGGGCGGCCACGCCTCGTTTGGTCCGCAAACGGACGACGAGACCGAGGTGTTTGCACGGGTTCGCCGCGAATGCGGAGGTATTGTCACCGCCGAGGCCGTGCTGTCGGGACCGGGGCTGCTGCGGCTCGCCCGCGCGCTCGATCCGAATGGGAGCTACCATGACTCCGAGGCAATCGTTGCGCAGGCCCTTGCCGGCGAACCGCGCGCGCTTGCGGCGGCGCGGCTGTTCGTGCGGCTCTTGGGGCGATTTGCCGGCGGGCTTGCGCTGACCTTCAAGGCATTCGGCGGAGTCTATGTCACCGGCGGGGTCGGCCGCGGGCTCGGCGCGCTCCTCGATGAGCCGCAATTTCGCGCCGCGTTCGATATGCATCCGCCGCACGAGGCGCTGCTCAAGGCGATCCCGACGCTGCTTATTACCTACGAAGAGCCGGGCCTGCTCGGCTGCGCGACGCTGGCGAAGGAATTTGCGGCGGGGTGACGCGCGATCGGTGGCCCATCCTTTGTCGTCCCGGCCGAGCGCAGCGAGAGCCGGGACCAGTAATCACTGATCCCTCGGTGATTACTGGGTCCCCGCTATCCGGGTCCCCGCGAAAAATCGCCGGGGACACAGCCGCGCAGCGCGGATGGTCTCGTATCGGCGATTTTCGTGGGGTGCCCGGCGCGGCGACGACATCTTCGAGAGGCGAGTCCGTTAAACCAATCCCAATTCGGCGAAGGCGTTTTGGTGATGCGCGGCCGAATCCGGCGAAAAGCAGCAGAACACCGCGCGCGTGATGCCGCGCGGCGCATTGGCGATTTCCCCTGCTACCGTCCCGACCGCGACGCGCGCCGCGCGATCCACAGGGAAGCGATAGACGCCGGTCGAGATCGCGGGAAACGCGATCGACACAAGCCGATGTTCGGCGGCAAGCGAAAGCGCGGTGCGATAGCAGGAGGCGAGCAGATCATCCTCGCCTTTATTGCCGCCGCCCCAGACCGGCCCCACCGCGTGAATGACGTGCTTCGCCTTGAGCCGGTAACCGCGGGTGACCTTCGCCAAACCGGTCTCGCAGCCGCCCAGCGTGCGGCATTCCTCGAGCAGCTCGCGCCCGGCGGCGCGATGGATGGCGCCGTCGACGCCGCCGCCGCCGAGCAGCGTGCGGTTCGCCGCGTTGACGATGGCGTCCACGTCGAGCGTGGTGATGTCGGCGACGCAGATTTCGAGCCGGCTCGATCCGACTTCGGCGCTGATGAGAGGCGTGGCACTCGCTGCCATTGGCGGATTGTACTCTTCACGCCCATGATCTGTCATTCAGCGAGCGAAGCGAGCGAGAGCCGGAATCCAGTAGACACCGAACGTACTTTGTTCAGCGCCAGAGCGAAATGGCGCGGTCAGTGTTTACTGGGTCCCCGCTTTCGCGGGGACGACAGTAACATCACAGCTCCGCCAGCTCGGCTTCCGCGTGCGCGGAAATATCGATGGTGCTGCGCCGGCCGATGTCGTCGAAGTGCGCGTCCAGAAAGCGCCGGGTGGCGCGCTGAGCGAGCTTGCGCAGCGCCTCAAAATGTTCGTAGTCGCGGGCGAGCGTGCCGCGCGCGCCGGAACGCTCGCCCAGCTCATCCATAACGATCCGATGCAGCTTGAGGCGGCGAAACGCGCCGGGCCCGGTCCCGGGCGACAATCGGCCCTCATCGATCAGCCGGTTGACAAAGGCGATCCCGCGCAGCTCCGAGAGCAGCGGCGCGTTGAAATTGATTTCGCTGATGCGGCTCATGATCTCACGCGCGCGGGTCGGCACCTCGCGGCGCTCGCGCGGATTGATCTGCACCACCAGCACGTCCTCGGTCTCAGTCGCGCGGAGAAAGGGAACGAGGGCGGGATTTCCGCTGTAGCCGCCGTCCCAGTAAGGCACGCCATCGATCTGCACCGCCCGGAACAGCAGCGGCAGCGCGGCCGAAGCCATGATCACTTCGGGCGTGATCTCCTCGCGGGTGAAAATGCGCGGTTCGCCGGTGCGCACATCGGTGGCGGAAACAAAGATTGCGCGGCCCGTGTCGCGGCGCAGCACTTCGAAATCGACAAAGCGCTCGACCACCTCCTTGAGCGGATTGATATTGAGCGGGTTGACATCGTAGGGCGACAGCAAGCGCGTCAGCGGGCCGAACCATACGCCTCCGGTCGTCGCCAATGGGAACAGGCGCTCGACCACGGCGCGCTGGAGATCGGGCAGGTGCCCGTCGACGCTGACCGCCCGCCAGAAATCGGCGAGCCGCGCCCGCGCTTCATCCGCGCCACCGCGAATGAGCCCGTCGACCAGTACGACCGCATTCAAGGCCCCAGCCGAGGTGCCGGAAATCCCGTCGATGCGGATACGGCCGTCGGCGAGCAGCTGATCGAGCACGCCCCAGGTGAAGGCGCCGTGAGCGCCGCCCCCCTGCAGCGCCAGATTGACCGGCTTGCCGCGGGTTCGGCTTCCGCGCGAGGAGCCGCCGATGCGGCGGCGCCCGTGGCGCGGCACCATATGAGACAAGAAGTTTGCCAGGAGGAGTGGGAACATACGGGTGCGCAGGATTGCGGAGCAGAGCCGACCCGTTAATGTGGGGAGCGGATTGTTGCGTCGCAATATCGATTTATCGCAGTGCAGCAAGCGCGACTCTTGGGTCTATCGGCTGCGGCAATGCGGCCAAACGGGTAAGGTCCGCCTATGAGAATCCGACCCTCGCGCGAACCCGCCCGACGCGGCAGGCCGTCGGTCTTCCCTGCCCCCGGCCACGATCACGACCGCTGCTCGACCGATGCCATGGCGATCGCGGAATCCATCTGCAGCGAGCGCGGCCAGCGGCTCACGCCGATCCGCCGGCAAGTGCTGGCCGCGCTACTCGCCAGTCACAAGCCGCTCGGCGCCTACGAGATCATCGACCGTCTGGCGCCCCGAGGACTGCGGCCGGCGCCGATCACCGCCTATCGGGCGCTCGAGTTCCTGCGTGAGAACGGCCTTGTGCATCGCATCGAGAGCCGCAACGCGTTCGTCGCCTGCGTGCACAACCACGCCGCCGGCGCGCTGGTGGTGTTTCTCATCTGCGAGCGTTGCGGCACGGTCGGCGAAGCCTCGTCGAGCGAGGTCACAAGCACGCTGAGCTCCGCTGCGCGCGCTGCCGATTTCACGCCGAAGTCGCCGGTGATCGAGGTCACCGGTGTCTGCAGCCATTGCCGCAGGACAGAGGAGAGATGACGGAGGGCTTGCGTCCGCCCTCTGACTTCTGACATCTGTCCTCTGAAAGGGAACCCGACATGAGCGATGCCGGACCGCAAAAACGCCGCCGATCCGTCGCGGTCGACGTCGCCGGCGTAACCGTCGGCGGCGACGCTCCGGTCGTCGTCCAGTCGATGACCAACACTGATACCGCCGACGTCGAAGCGACGGCGCGGCAAGCGGCAGCGCTCGCGCGCGCCGGCTCCGAACTGGTGCGCGTCACGGTCGACCGCGACGAGGCGGCTGCCGCGGTGCCGCACATCAAGGAGCGGCTCACGCAAATGGGCGTTGCGGTGCCCATCGTCGGCGACTTTCATTACATCGGCCACAAGCTCCTTGCCGCGCATCCCGGCTGCGCCGAGGCGCTGGACAAATACCGTATCAATCCCGGCAATGTCGGCTTCAAGGAGAAAAAGGATCGCCAGTTCGGCGCGATCGTTGAAATGGCGATCAAGCACGGCAAACCAGTACGCATCGGCGCCAATTGGGGCTCGCTCGATCAGGAGCTATTGACGAAGCTCATGGACGAGAACGCGCGCGCACCCGAACCGCTCGATGCTCGCGCGGTGACGCGCGAAGCGATGGTGCAGTCGGCCTTGCTCTCGGCGCAACGGGCGGAAGAGATCGGGCTATCGCGCGATCGCATCATCCTTTCCGCCAAAGTCTCGGCGGTGCAGGACCTGATCGCGGTTTATCAGGAGCTCGCCCGGCGCTCCGACTATGCGCTGCATCTCGGGCTGACCGAGGCCGGCATGGGCTCGAAGGGCATCGTGGCATCGTCTGCGGCGCTCGGCGTTCTTTTGCAGCAAGGCATCGGCGACACCATTCGCATCTCGCTCACGCCCGAGCCCGGCGGCGACCGCACGCTCGAAGTCAAGGTGGCGCAGGAAATCCTGCAGACCATGGGCTTTCGCGTGTTCGTGCCGTTGGTTGCAGCCTGCCCGGGTTGCGGGCGCACCACCTCGACCACGTTCCAGGAGCTGGCCGGCGACATCCAGAGCTTCATTCACAAATCGATGCCGGACTGGAAGCGCCGCTATCCCGGCGTCGAGAATCTCAACGTCGCGGTGATGGGCTGCATCGTCAACGGACCCGGCGAATCCAAGCACGCCGACATCGGCATCTCGCTGCCCGGCACCGGCGAACAGCCGGCGGCGCCGGTGTTCATCGACGGCAAGAAGGCCGCGACCTTGCGCGGTCCCACCGTTGCCGCCGATTTCAAGCAGATGGTGATCGATTACATCGAGCGCCGCTTCGGCCACGGCAGCGCCGGCCGCACCGCGGCGGAGTAACGCGGCGCCAGCCGCTGAATTGACTCGTCATGCGCGGGCTTGACCCGCGCATCCACCATAAAAAATTTCTGATTTGAAGAGATCGATTGCCGGGTCGGCCCGGCAATGACGACGCGCAGCGCGCAGCTACGCGCCCGGGCGCGGGGCGCGGCCGAGTTCGGCGATCACGCAGATGATCGTGACCAGAAAACACAACAGCAGGATCTTTTCCATGAACACGTCCACCAGCGGTATTTCCAGCTTCGGCGAACTTAAAACGCGATCGTGACATCGCGAGTTCCGCTCGGTGGCAATCTCGCGGCAAACCGGCGCATAAAATTTGCATAAGGAACCGAAGAGGTACGGGAGCGCCGATCAATTCCGCCAAACCCGGAACGCCGGGGCCAGGCGTTAACCGGTGGTTAACTTTCGGCCTCAGGTCCGGCAACAGAAGTTGTGACGGTCACTGCTTCGCAGCGCGAGTGTCTGCCGCAAGGGACTTTCAGGATGACTACCGATCGGTTGCTGTCCGCGTAATTTCCGGTTTCTGAAGCTGCACGGCCCGGCTCGGCTTGCCGTTCTCGACGCTCATTACCACGAGGTACCGGCGCTTATCGCCGGTCGGCGCCGCCGGATCGACGATCTGGCGAATCGGACCGACTGCATTGACGACCGCGGCGCCGGCCGGGTTGGTCATGAATTGAGCAACCGGTTCGATCTCCCCCGTCCCGTCCGCATTGGAAGTCAGCGCGAGTACATAAGGCTTTTTCGGATCGAGACCGGCGACCGCGGCTTGCAGCACCTGCGTGAGACCTTGGTCGAACAACGAAACCGTCGTGGCACTCGCGCTGCCGGGCGCAGCCAGTGCCAAATGTATCGCGGCGCCGGCGAGGCCGAGCGGTTGCAAATTCTCCGCTCCCGCCGTCGGCGCTGGAACAGCTTCCGGCACGTAGACCAGCGCCTGCGCCGCTTGCCCGTTCGGGATCGTCGCAATGACCTGGTTGGCCGATGTATCGATGGCGGTCACCGCATCGCCGTTCTCGATTCCGACATAGACACGCGTCCCGTCTCCGGAGGGCCAGATTCCATGCGGCAGGTCGCCGACCGAAATGGTCGCCACTTGCTCCAAATTATCGGTTCGAAAGGCCTTCACTTGGTTCAGGCCACCGATCGTGACATAGGCGAATTGTCCGCGCGGCGTGCGCGCGAAGTTGACATGATTGGTGATCGGTCCGGCGTCGAAGACGCGAAGCACCTGGAACGGCGGCTTGGCGGAGAAAACCATGACGCTGCCGACGTCTTTCAAAGTAAGCCAGACCTGCTCCCCATCCGGGGAAGCGGCGATGTTGGGACAGAACGGCGAGACCTGGCTCACACGTCCCACGATCTGATGGGTCTTCGTGCTCACCACGACGGTTTCCGGCGTGAAGCTCGAACAAATGTATCCGTAGGCTCCATCAGGCGAGAAGATCGTCATGCCGGGCCCGTTCGGGACCTGAATGCGCATTTTCTCCGCGTAACTCGCGGCGTCGAGGACAGCGACGTAATCCTCGCCGCGCACCGTGACCCAGACCTCTCTGCCGTCCTGCGTGAAGAAAGCCTCATGCGGGGATCGCCCGACATAAGTCGTATGTTTGACCCGATTGGTGGCGGTATCCACGAATGTCACCGAGTTCGAGGCGATCGAAACGACGACCAGTGTCTTGCGGTCGGGCGAGAAGCCGAGCCCATGGACCAGGACTTGACCCTTGTAGAGCGGCGACAAGTTCATGGGTTGGGGATCGCCCAGGCGGATGACGCCGAGATTCTTGTTGGTTGAAGGATCAACCACCGAAACGGTGTTGGAGAATTGCTCGGCCGCGTAGACGCGATCTCTCCCACTGATGGGAAAATCGGGAGCGGACGCGGCGAACGGTGCCTGTCCCGCATAGGCTGGGGCGCCAGCGAGCAGCAGTACCATAGAGAGGTACAGAGGGCGGCGGTTCATGGTCGTCTCCTCATCGGTCGGAATCGCGCGTGGCCGATGCCGCTCCGGGCGGCGTCGCAAGCAGCATGCGCATGTAGGCAATCTCTTGCCCCTGCTCGACGATGATCGATTGGGCGAGGCGCTTGAGCTTTTCGTCGCGCCCGTACTTCAACTGGAGCAGTGCCATGTCGATCGCACCCTGATGATGCGGGATCATCATCCGCATGAAGTCACGATCGATGTCGCCGCTCGCCGCAATCTCCATGGCGGCGTGCATACGCCCGCCCACCTCGGCCACTTCCGAGTAGAACGTTGGTTCGGCAACATTGGACGAGCTTGTGCAAAGGGGCGCGCCGCCCAGATGCGTTTCCGCTCCCTCGGCCGGAGAGCCCGCCGCGGCCGAAGCAACCGCGGGTCCGATAACACCGCCTATGCAAACATTGCCGGCCCAACCCAGGACTTCCCGTCTGCTGCGAACCTGTCTGTCCTGGCCCATGGATTTCTCCCGACTGGTTCGCCTGCCGTATCGAGCAAAATGGCGAGCACCTTTCTGGAAATGAGCATCTTCATCTCACATTGTTGGAAGCGCAATGCATCCTCCGGCATTAAGATACCAGAAGGTAACAGCTGGACGAACTAACGCTTGGCCAACTCTGCTGTCGGTTGGCCTCAATGGCTGCGATCTAGGCAGGCTGGTGATTGGGCTCGCCGCTGCTCGCCGGGCAATCTTTGGATATTTGCCGGCGCGCGCGCCGCGTGAGGCGATCGAGATAGAGGAACACCACTGGCGTCGTGTAGAGCGTCAGCAATTGGCTCAAGGCGAGACCACCGACGATGGCATAGCCGAGCGGCTGGCGAATCTCCGAGCCGGTCCCGGTGCCGATCATCAGCGGAACGGCGCCGAGCAGCGCCGCGAGCGTGGTCATGAGGATAGGCCGGAAGCGCTTCAGGCAGGCCTGGTAGATCGCTTCTTCCGGAGGGAGGCCCTCGTTGCGCTCGGCGTGAATCGCAAAGTCCACCATCATGATGCCGTTCTTCTTGACGATGCCGATCAGCAGGATGATGCCGACGATGGCGATCACGCTCAAATCGAAGTTGAAAGCCATGAGCAGGAGCAGCGCGCCGATTCCCGCTGACGGCAAGGTCGATAAGATGGTGATTGGATGGACCAGGCTCTCGTAGAGAATACCGAGAACGAGATAGATCACCACCAGCGCGGCAAGGATCAGGATCGGCTTCGACGACAAGGATGCCTGGAAACCCGCCGCGTTGCCCTGGAAGCTGGTCGCCAAGGAGAGCGGCTTGCCGAGTTGCTTTTCCACTTGCTGGATCGACGCCACCGCTTGCCCGAGCGAAGTCCCCGGCATGAGGTTGAACGAGATCGTCACCGACGGGAACTGGCCCTGATGGTTGACCACCAGCGGCGCCACCTTAACGGTGCTGGTGACGAGGGTGCGCAACGGCACCTGCTGGCCGCTCGATGAGCTCACGTACAGCTCGTCGAGGGCTCCCGGGCCGAACTGGAACTGCGGCAAAACCTCGAGCACGACGTGGTACTGATTGAGCGTCGTGTACATCGTCGAAACGATGCGTTGGCCGAACGCGTCGTTGAGGACGTTGTCGATCGTCCCGGGCGTTATCCCGTAGCTCGAAGCGACGTCGCGGTTGATCGTGATGTCGAGCAGCGGACCCGCGTTGAGCTGATCGGTGGCGACATCGGTGATGCCCGGCAACGTCTTGATCTTTTCCACGACTGCCCAGCGGCTGAGCTCGCCCGGATCGACGTCCGCCAATGTGTACTGATACTGGGTCTTGGCGACCCGGCCGCCGACGGTGATGTCCTGCGCCGCCTGCATGTAGAGCGAAATGCCCTGGATCTTGGCGAGCCGGTTGGAAAGCCGTCGGATCACCTGATCCGCGCTTGCATCGCGCTGTTCCTTGGGCTTGAGCGAAATGAAGACACGGCCGGTGTTGAGCGTGAAATTGCCGCCGCCGGCGCCGATCGCCGCGGCGACCGAATCGACCGCGGGGTCCTCCAGCACGGCGTTGATCACCGCCTGCTGCCGCTCGGACATGGCCTGAAAGGAAATGTCCTGCGCGGCTTCGGAGAAGCCGATGATCAAGCCGGTGTCCTGCTGGGGAAAGAACCCCTTCGGCATCACCACATAAAGACTCAGCGTGAGAGCGATCGTGCCGAGCATCACCATGAGCGTTGCGAAACGGTGCTGCAGCACGATCTTGAGTCCAGCCTCGTACAGATTGAGCAGACCGTCGAAGGCGCTTTCGAACAGGCGGTAGATGCGTCCGTGCTGCCGCCCGCCTTCCGACTTGAGCAGGCGCGCGCACATCATCGGCGTGAGCGTCAGCGAGATGAGCAACGAGAGAACCAGCGCCACGCTCACCGCGACGGCAAATTCGCGGAACAGCAGTCCGATGTAGCCGCTCATCAGGAACAGCGGAATGAACACCGCGATGAGCGAGAGCGTAATCGATACGATGGTGAAGCCGATCTCGCGGGCGCTCTGGATTGCCGCCGCCATGGGCGAAAGGCCTTCTTCCAGATGGCGCACCGTGTTCTCAATGACCACCACAGCGTCGTCGACGACAAAGCCGGTCGCGATCGTCAGCGCCATCAAGGAGAGATTGTCGAGGCTGTAGCCCAGCTCGTACAGCACCGCGAACGTGCCGATCAGCGACAGCGGCCCGGTGACGGCGGGAATGACCGTGGCCCAGAAGCTGCGCAGAAAGAGAAAGATCACCATCACCACCAGCGCGACCGAGAGCAGCAGCGTGAACTGCACGTCCTTGACGGAAGCGCGGATGGTCGCGGTGCGATCGGAAACCACATCGACCTTGATCGCCGGCGGAATCGAAGCCTGCAGCACCGGCAGCATCGCTTTGACGCGATCGACAGTCTGGATGACGTTGGCGCCGGGCTGACGCTGGATGATCAGGATGATAGCTGGCTTTTTGTTGTACCACGCGGCGAGCCGGTTGTTCTCCGGCCCGTCGATCGCTTTGCCGATATCCTTCACGCGCACCGGCGCCCGTTGCGATAGGCGAGGATCAAATCGTCATAGGCGCTCGGATTGAGCAGCTGATCGTTGGTGTTGAGCGTGTAGCTCTGGCGGGGGCTGTTGAGCGTGCCTTTCGGCAGGTACACGTTGGCCTGACTGATCACGCTGCGCACGTCTTCCAGACTGATGCCGCGCGCGGCGAGCGCCTGCGGATCGACCTGAACGCGGACCGCGGGCTTCTGCTGGCCGCCGATGCCGACCAGACCCACGCCGGAGATCTGCGAGATCTTCTGCATCAGGATGTTTTCCGCGTAGGCGTCGACCTTGGTGATCGGCAAGCTGTCCGAGGTGAGCGCAAGCACGAGCACCGGCGTGTCGGCCGGGTTCACTTTGCGGATCGTCGGCGGGTACGGCATGTTGAGCGGCAGCTGCGCGCTCGCTGCGTTGATGGCGGAGAGCGTGTCTGAAACCGCTCCGTCGATAGCCCGGCTCAAGTCGAACTGCAGGGTGATCTGGGTGTAGCCGAGCGCGCTCGACGAGGTCATCTGGGTGAGGCCGGGGAGTTCGCCGAACTGCGTTTCGAGCGGCGTTGC
>Ga0310912_10001349_pt1 | contig 13277 bp, 11 predicted proteins | sample GREbulkMGOX080_FD_203443 | JGI IMG/M metagenome (GOLD analysis project Ga0310912, IMG submission 203443) | Lab enrichment of tropical soil microbial communities from Luquillo Experimental Forest, Puerto Rico - GRE.bulkMG.OX080 | ecosystem: Environmental > Terrestrial > Soil > Tropical forest >...
CCGCTGCCTGACCCATACGCAGTCTCAAAACGACACCCGGCTCCGCCGGGTCGCTGTCGCCGGCCCACTCACCCTGGCCATTTTCCGGTCAGTCGGGACTCAAGCAGGGTCGCGGCCGAGCGGGTGTGCTCTGTTCCAGGAGTAGATATCGCATGTGATAGCGAATTGCGGTTTGGGTGCGAGTCGGCGACGCGCCCCGGCGGGCCGCGGTTGCATCAGATCGGCATCCGGTAACCGTAGAATTCGTGATCCTCGTTGTATCCGCCCTGTCCTAAGCCGAGATGGACGAAACTCTCTACGAACTCGATCGCCTCGATCCATTTGACTTGCTTGAAGCCAAGCTCACGCTCATTGCGTAAGCGCAGCGGTGCACCATGGGTTTCGTTCAACGGAACGCCGTTCATCTCATAAGCCAGCAGACACGTGGGTTCGCGCATGTGCCCGATCTTGTGACAGTCGTAATAACGGCCTTCTTCGGGGGGTCCAGCTCCGAACGCAAAAGAGTAGAACACCACCCAGCGGGCCGACGGCAACGGGCGGACGATATCGAGGACGTCCGACATGCGCACCCCTCCCCATTTCGCCACACCCGACCAGCCCTGAATGCAGTAATGCTGGGTGATAGTTTCATGCTTGGGCAACGCGCGAAGATCGTCGTAGGAGAGAGTGCACGGATTTTCGACGAGCCCCTCGATACGAAGCGAATATCCCGACCAATTGGCGTTCTGCAAGCGACGATAATTGTCCGAATCTGGCAAAGTGCCGTTGGGCCAAAGATAAGGTGAGATGTCTTTTTCGGAATATGTGGCGTTCGGACGTGACCATTCCAGAATTGCCTTGAACCAGCCCACCATCCAACGACCGATTCCCTGAACCAGGCCGGGGTATCGCAGCGTGATCGGCGAGGCGAGCAGCCACAACGCGACGATGATGATCATGGCCAAAACGTAAATCGGTACCACCCAATAAGATTGCGTGTTAGTCCCGAACACCATGTGGTTCAGGTTCCCCACGAATCCGGTGATGAATACCATCACGGTGTGCATGGCGATGAAAAAGACCATCCACAGAAGAATCGCGAAGTGGACGGTCCGCATGACCTGCCGATTGAATGGACCCCGGCCAAAACCAAATCGCGCCGCAACCGCTGGCGCCTGCAACAGGCCCGTGACGAACGCCAGCGGCGCCGCGACGAACACCGTAGCGAAGTAAGCGACGATCTGTAAGCCGTTATAGTTGGTAAAGCCTTGGTTCGCCGGGAAATTCAATGATGCGTATTGAACCGCCGTGGACAGCGCATTCGGGAAGACTTCCCATGAGCGCGGGACGATCCGACGCCATTGCCCACTGCTGAAGAGCAGCACATAGAAGACGAGTCCGTTGAACAGCCACAACAGATCGAAACTGAAGTGCCACCAACGGGCCAGCCCGATCGAGTGCCGGATGCCGGGTATCCCTAACCACGTCGGAAGGGCCACCGAATCGTCCTTTGCCGTCCACACATGAGCCGCGTCGTCTTGGTCCATGCGGTCACCGGGGATCGGATCGCGCATTCGCAACCACGCGGTTCCCGGCTGGCAGCCCGAGTTGAGATACAGGCGCGGGTGATCGGCCAGGATCTGCAGCCCCGCCCGAATGATGAACATCATGAAGACGATGTTGAACAAGTGCTGCCAGCGCAACCACGCCGGGAAGCCCGAAGTAACGGGCGGCGCGTAGGTAGGTGATGTTCCCGGGTAGGTGTCGATGAAGTTCTGCATCCAGCCGTACTGTCGCAACTGCTGTGCCAGCGCTACCGCGACGAGAATTCCGGCCGCGCCGATCGGCACCAGCCATAACGAATTTATCCAGCGCCGGCGGATCCGGATCGCGGGCACGCGTGCTTTTTGTTCCTGCGATATTCCCCCTGCCCAGTGAGCGATGTCGACGCGTCGGTCGAATACTCCCGGGCGTTGGCGCTGGTCGAGCAACGATTCAAGGCGGGTGGGAGAATTCGGATCGTCAGCGCGCGGGGGATTTTCAACCATCCGTTGCATTCCTATTTTGGGCGACTCGCCCCGCGAGTATCGAGCTCACGGAGTGGTCAATCGCGGGGAAACAGGAGTGCTGTCGATAACGTGGTGCCGGTTTCGCCACCGTTGGCCTCCTGGAGCTCTGAGGGTGTGAAGCACCCCGGCGGGGAAGAAGCCACAAAGCTACTGTACGACACGGTTATTCAGGTCTAGTGGCATTGTTCGAACGCACGAAACGCCAGAGTGACTGCGGGCCTCGGTCCTAGATCGGCGTGATGTAGGCGATCAGCCACTGCTTGCCGACTTTTTTGAAGTCCACTCGCAACCGGCTGCCGTCGTAGAGCGGTTGCCGTGACTTGTCGGTCACAGTGCGGTTCATGTAGACCATCACCGACCCCGAATCCCGCTTGGCCGACATCATGCCGACGCCAACGACATTGGCCTGGACGACCACCTCGCGCTTCTTGGCCTCCGGGATGATCTGCGCATTGGCGCTCTTCTGGAACTCCCGGCGATAGTCGGGCGTCAGCATCGGGTAGGCGGCGGAGAGGCTGCGTTCGACGGTCTGGTAGTCGTAGGCGAACACCTCCGGTATCTCCTTGGCGGCCAGCTGGGGCAACACCGCCCGCGCCGCCGCCTCGCCGCGGGTCTGCACTCGGTCCCAGTAGGCCCAGCCACCCGCCGCGGAGAGCCCGACGAAGACGGCGATACCCAGGTAGCCCGCGACGGCGATCAGCCACCGCCGGAAGCGGGGCCGCCGCATCAGTTGCCCCCGTCGGGATACTTCAGGTCGTAGCCGGTCATCCGCCCCTGCTCGTCCTCGTGCACGATGACGCGCAGGCGGTAGGGCATGGACGGCTTGTTGGTTCCGTCGATGTCGGCCACCGTCACCCGCACCGACACCAGCACCGACGCGTTGTCGGTGACCGCGTCGACGCCCTCCAGGGCGGCGCCGTTGACGACGGCTTCCGAGGTCGCGTTGGTGGAGCGGAACAGGCCCTTGAGGTTCTCGATGTTGTTGTTGGCGCCGAGCATGCCGCGCAGCGGGCCACTGGTGCCGTTGAAGAACCGGTTCACGCTTTCGTCGATGTTGTCCTGCTTGTAGCTGAACATGTTGACCACGGTCTGCGTGGCGGTGTCGACGAAGCGCTGATCGCGCGCTTGTTGGGCCTCGGCGTGCCGCTGTTGGATGTGCAGGAATGCCAGGCCGCCGGCCAGTCCGCCGATCGCCAACAGGGCGGCGGCAAAGGATATCCATCCGACCAGGGCGCGGTGGGGCTGCCGCCGTGGCGGCGGCTTTACCGGTTTGAGGGCGCTGACGGGTTTCGGGACGGGTTTGGCCGGCGGCTTCGACTTGGCCGGAACCTCGACCTGGACGGCGGAGGCCTCGCTCGACTCGCCTTTCGCCGGGCCCGCCGCGCGCGACGCACGCCGACGAACGCGCTGTGTCGTCGTTTGGTCGTCTGTCACTACCGAGTCCTCTACATCGGCCTTGGATCGAGCATCAGGTCCACCCAATTCTCTGCGTTCGACGCACCGTTCGCGCCGGGCGCGAAAATACCAGTGCCGCCTGCAGGGTCCACAAATGCTCCGGTGCGTTGGTCATAGGTGGTGTAAGCCGGGCCGCTGGCCTGCGGCTGCGGGCCGGGCGGCGGCCCCCACGGCTTCTCCGGTCCCGGGCCCGCCGGGGGAGGATTAATCCCTTCGGGCGGTGGTGGCGGCGGCAGCCACTTCGGGAAGGGAATCTGCGGCGGCACGGGCGGGACCCCCGGCGGCTGCCACGACGTGAACGGCGGCGGTGGCCCGTTGTCGTTGGGCGGCGGCGGAGAGTACGCCGGCTGGTGGTTCGGCAACGGCCCCGGCCCGGGTTCTACACCGGGCGGGGGCGGCCCGACGATCGGCGTACCCGGATCGGGCTCGGCGCCCGGCGGGATGTACGGAAACTTGTTGGGCGGCAGGGTGTTTAACCCATTCGTCACGGGCGTGTCGTACGGCACCGGCGGGCCGCGCCAGGGGTTGCGGCCAACCGGCACGTAGCCCTTCGGGTCACGGCACAGCTGAATCGTCGGCGCCCGTTTGCCGGGGAACTCCTGGCACGGATAGTTCCGGGCGCCACGCACGGTGCTGGGATCGTTCTGGGCGACCCTGCAGTACATGTCCCTCGGGACCTCCCGCAACGTCTCGTCGGCCGGCGTGCGCTGCAGCGGCGGGGGCAGGAAGCCGACGGCGCACGGCGGTGGGTCGTTGAAGTCGACCTTGAAGTCCAGCTTGGCGCCTTCGTCCTGCGGGACGCCGCCGGCGGCCGTGGTGATCGCGGCGAACAGCGCCGGTAGGACAACCAGCAGTTGCTCGATCGACTTGTGGTAGATGACGCCGACCCGCCCCAGGTTGGCCAGGCTGGCGGCCAGCGCCGGGAAAGAGGGGCGGATGCCGGAGAACGCGGTGCTGGCCTCGTCGATCGCGCCCGGGGCGGTAGCCAACGTCGAGCGAAGCTGCGGGTCGGCCTGACGCACCTCGGAGGTGAACCGCGCCAGCCCGTCGGACAGCGACTTGATGTCGGCGCCGGCCCGAATCTGGGCCTGCAGGAACGGGCCGGCCTGGTCGATCAACCGCGAGACTTGCGGATAGTCGGCGTTGGCCTCGTCCACCAGCAACCGGGCGGACTCGATCAGCCGCGCCAGCTCGGGACCCGAACCGTTGGCCGCGGTGAACGTCTCGTGCAGCAGTTCGCGCAGCCGGGTGTCGCCGAGGCTGTTGACCAGCGCCTCCGCCCGCTTCAATAGCTCGGCGATGTCCTGGCCGATCCGGGTGTTCTGCCGCTCGATCCGAGATCCGTTGTGCAGCTTGCTCGATGCCGCATTGCCCGGCGGCACCAGGTCGATGTATTGCTCGCCGACGGCGGACACGCTCTTCACGGTGGCGGTGACGTTCGACGGAATCGGAGTGCCGGTGTTGAGCCGCATTTCGGCGGTGACCCCGTCGGGGCTCAGGCCCACCGACTCGACCCGGCCGACGGCGACGCCCCGGTAGGTGACGTTGGCGTTCTTGTACAGCCCGCCACCGGCGACGAAATCGGCACTCACGCCGTAGGTTCCGATGCCGAACGTGGCGGGCAGGCGCAGATAGAAGATCGCCATCACGGTCAGCGTGACGGCGGTGATCACCGCGAAGATGGCGAGCTGAATCTTGGTCAGTTTGTCGATCATCTGCGGCCTCTATCGCCCCTCAGAACCAGAAGCCGTGCCGGGCGGGATCTTGAACGGGTCGGCCACCTGTCCGGACAGGTTGGCCAATTCGCCGGTCAAGAAATCGGGCGGGTTGAGGATCTCGTTCATGTGCGCCATGTTCGGGTCGAAATACGCCGTGGTGAAGAATGTCTCACCGAGGCGCCGAAGGGTGAGGTCGAAGGTGGTGAACACGTTGAGGTAGTCGCCACGCACCGCCTGTTTGATGCCGAAGTTCGGGAAGGGGAACGTCGGCAGCAGCTGCAGCGACGTGATGAAGTTCCTCCGGTTGTCGTTGAGGGCCTTGACGACCGAAAACAGGCCCTTGAGGTCCTCGGCGAAGTCCACCTTGGTTTTCGCCAGAATATGGGAGGTGACCGTCGCGAGTTTTTTCAGCGCGGCGAACGCATCGACGATGTGGCCCCGGTTCTTGTTGAGTACTCGAAGCGCTTCGGGCAGCGTGTCCAGTGCGCGGCCCAGATTGTCCTTGTCGCGCGCCAGGATCGCGGAGAACCGGTTCAATCCGTCGACCGCATCGATGATGTCGTTGACCTGATGGTTGAGCCCTGCCGTCAAGTCCGCCAGCCTGGGGACCAGGTCGACGAATTGGTCTTGCCTACCGGCGACGGCCTGATAAGTCTCGTCGGTGATCTCTTCCAGCGCACCGAAATTGCCCTTGTTGACCACGACGCCCAGCGCGGAAAGCACCTCTTCGGTGGTGGGATAGCGGCCCGTGTTGGACTCCGGGATCCTCGACCCTTCGGTCAGCCTGCCCGTCGCCGGCTTGTCCTTGGGGCGAGCGAGGTCGATGTGCATCGAACCCAGCAGCGACGTCTGGGCCACCGTCGCGATCGCGTTGGCCGGCAGCACCACGCCTTTGTCCAACGCCAACTTCACTGCGGCGTAGAAGGATCCGTCGGACCGCTGCTCGGCTTGAAGGCCGGAGACACTGCCGACGGTGACGTCGTCGACCATGACCGGCGAGTTTTGCGGCAGCGTCGCCACGTCGGGCATTTCGACGGTGACCGTGTACGCGCCGAAGCCATGCCCGGCGGTGCCGGGCATCGGCAGGGTGTTCAGCCCGCCGAACTGACAACCGGCCAGCAGCGCGCTGCCCGCCGCCAACGCGCCCCCGCGCAACCAGGTTCGGTTCATCTGCCGCCCCCCAGGTCAGCCGCCGGCGCGTTGGGCGCCGGGCTCGGCGGGGGGCCGGGCAGCGGGCCGAAGGCGCTCCCCGGCGCGGGACCCGGCGGGGGACCTGGCGAGGGGCCGGTCTGCGGCACCGGCGGGACCAACAGGGCCTGCAAATCCGCCGGATTCTGGGTGCCCGGCGGCGGTGCACCCTTGGCCGGTATCCAGGTCAGCTGCGGGATCGGAGTGGCCGCCTTGGTCTGGGTCTCCGGGGTGTCGTAGATGATCTGACCCTTGTACGCGGTGATCATGTTGAGCGGGTGGAACATGATCGGTGGGTAGTTCACGGCAAGCCGGCGCAGCACCGGGCCCAGCCGCTCACGACACAGCTCGGCGCGTTTGAAGTAGTCGGGCGCTCTCGGTCCGCCCGCGGTCTCGAAGGAGCCACCACAGATGAATTGCACGGGGTTGGCGAATTCGGGTATCGCCAGCAGGCCGTTCAGCGTGCCCTGCGCCGGGTCGTAGATGTTGTAGAAGTTGGCGATACCGGGGCCCGCCACATGCAGCACCTGCTCGATGTTCTCGCTCTGGTCACTCAGCGTCTGCGCAAAGTCGTTGAGCTGGTTGACCGTATCGATGATTGTCGAGTTGTTCTCGTGCAGGAACCCCCGGATATCGGAGAGCGCCTGGTTGAGCGTGCCCAGGGTGTTGTCGAGATGGCGCGAGCTGTCGGCGAGCACCTGCGAAACCGAGGCGACGTTCCCGGCGAACTGCACGATCTGTTCGTTACTCGCCGACAGGGCGTTGACCAGTACCTGCAGGTTCTTGACCGTGCCGAAGATGTCGCTGCGCGAATCCCCCAGGCGCCCAGCGGCTTGCGAGAGCTCGCGCAACGCGTTGTGAAACGACTCGCCCTTGCCGTCCAGCGTGTCCGCGGCCTGGTTGATCGCCCTGCCCAACGGCCCCTGCATCGACCCTCCAACAGATCCCGTGGGACCCAGCTGGACGGCCAGCTGAGTCAGCGCCTCCTTCACCTCGTCCCATTCCACCGGGACCGCGGTACGGGCGAGGTCGATGCTTCCGCCGTCGGGCAGCACCGCTCCCCCGGTGTATGCCGGGGTGAGCTGAATGAACCGCGCCGACACCAGGTTCGGCGAGATGATGACCGCCTTGGCGTCCTTGGTGATCTTCACGTCCTTGGACACCGACATGGTGACCTTCACGTCGGAAGGCCGCGGTTGGATCGTGTCTATCGAACCGACCGGCACTCCGAGGATGCGGACCTGATCGCCGGGGTAGAGCCCGACGGCTGAAGAGAAGTAGCCGACGACAGTTCGGTTATTGCCTTGCGACGAAAGCAAATACACGCCCCCCACCACCAGCACCGCGACCAGCGCGATGACGGTGGTGTAGCGCAGCCTCCTGGATCTCCTCGTCATGGCGACTTCGGCCTGATGGTCCAACGTTCCTGGATCAGCCCGCGCAGGTAGTCGGAGAGGCTGGCCGGCAGCTTGCCCGGCTGGTAGAAGAAGTCGAACATCGCCGCCAGCAGCGGCGCCGGTATCACGCCGTAGACGTTGGTAGTGAATCCCGGTCCCGAACCCACCACCTCGCCCAGTTCGGTGGCGTAGGTGGGCAGCCGTTTCAGGGCCTCGGTGATGTAATCGCGGCGCTCGTTGAGATTGGACAGAACCAGGTTGAGCTTGCTCAGGGCCGGACCGAACTCCTTGCGGTTGTCGGCGACGAATCCGGAAATCTGTTCCGAGAGACCGCTGATGCCTGAGATCAGCTCACCGATCGCCGCGCGCCGCTCGTCCAGCGCGGCGAACAACTCGTTGCCGTCGTCGACCAGCTTGTTGACCTGATCGGCGCGCTGGGACAGCACCGATGTCACCGACTTCGCATGCGCCAGCAGGCTTTGCAGGGCCTCGTCACGGCGGTTCAGGGTGCGCGACAGCGATGTCACGCCGTCCAGCGCACCCCGCAGCTCCGGGTTGGCGTCGTGCAGCGTATCGGTGAGGACGTTCAAGGCCTGCTCGAACTGCGGCTTGTTCAGATTGTTCGCGTTTTGGCCCAGATCCTCGAGCGCGCCGGCCAACGTGTACGGAGTGGTCGTGCGGCTCAGCGGAATGGTGGTCGCCTTGCCGCCGCCGGCCGGGGTCACCGAAATCGAACGCTCACCGAGAATGGTGTCGGTGCGGATCGCGGCCAGCGACTGGTCACCGACGGCGACGTGCCGGTCCACGCTGAAGGTCACCTTCGCGCTGTCGCCGGCCAGACCGACCGACTGCACCTTGCCGACCTTGAAGCCCGACACGTAGACGACGTTGCCCGGCGTGATACCGCCGGCGTCGCTGAAGTAAGCGTCATACGTCTTTCCCTGCGGCCAAAACGGCAAGCCCGCGTACCCGAATGCGATCAGCACAACGCAGACCACCAGCACCACACCGAAGACGCCGGTGCGCAATGGGTCTCGTTCGCGCTTCGCATTACTTGACAAAGGAGCACCTCCCCTTGCTGGGATCCACCTGGCCGCCGAGCGGCAGCAGGATGTCGCTGCCGGCCGGTCCGTTGATCTTGATCGTCACCGAGCAGAAATAGATGTTGAAGAACGACCCGTAGGCGCCGAGCGCGGACAGCCGCAGGTAATCCTCGCCCAGTTGCTCGACGTCGTTGTCGACCTCGGCCTTGCGGTCGTCCAGCTCGGTGGCGAGCGGTCGGGTGTTTTCCAGGATCCCTTGAAGCGGCCGGCGCGAATTCTGCAGCAGCTCGGTCAAATCCGTCGTCGTCGACGCCAGCGGCGGGATGGCCCCCGCTATCGAGTCCTTGTTCTTGGCCAGCCCGGAGATCAACTGCTGCAGCTGGTCAACGCTGGCCGAGAACTGCGCGCTCTTCTGGTCGACCGTCCCCAGCGCGGCGTTCAGGTTGGTGATCACGTCACCGATGAGCTGGTCGCGCTGACCCAGCGCCGACGAGAAGGCGCTGGTGTCGGACAGCACGTTCGCCAACGCCCCACCCTGGCCCTGCAACAACTGAATGACCGCGCTGCTGACCGTGTTCACCTTGTCGGCGTCCAGGCCCTTGAGCACCGGCCGTAGTCCGCCCAACAGCGCATCGAGATCCAGCGCGGGCTGGGTGTGCTGGGAGTTGATCGTGCCACCGGGCGGCAGCTTGCGCAGCTCCCCCGGACCCGACGTGATCTCCAAAAAGCGGTCGCCGACCAGGTTTTCGTACCGGATCAGCGCGCGCGTGGACGAGTACAGTTGGTAGCGCTGGTCGACTCCGAACTTCACGTCGATGGTGTTGTCCGGGTTGAGCTTTATCCCCTGCACCGAACCGACCGGAACTCCGGCGATGCGAACCTTCTGGCCTGCCTTCAGCCGCGTTACGTTGGTGAAGGTTGCGTGGTAAGTACTTTCGGGGCCGAAACGGAAGTCACCGAAAACCACCACTAGGGCGGCGGCCACCAGCAACATGGTCACCGCGAAGGCGCTGACCTTTATCACCATCGACCGGTGCGACGGAATCCCGGTGCTTGCCATCAGAAGTCGTCCCGTTCCGCGAAAGCGCCGTGGAACAGGAACTGCAGCGTGGAGGGAGCGTCGACCTGCAGTTCGGTGGACGGCTCGTACGGGATGTTGGCGTTATCGGTGACCAGGAACGGCGAGCGGAAGAACGACCCACCCGTCTGCTTGGTCGGGATGTCGGGCAACCCGCGACAGTTGGGGCCTCCGGAGGCGTTGACGATCGGCAGGGACTCCGGATACGTATACGCCGGCGAGCCCAATATGAAGCTCGACGACGTGAACAGCCCCGCCTTGCGGACACCGATCAGCGGGGCGAATTCCTTGATACCGCGCTCGATTCCCGCGAACAGGCAGCCGAATTCGGGCGAATAGTCGTGGGCCACCTTTATGGGGGCCCGCAGCCTGTTGATGGCGTCGATGAAGTTCTGCTCGGCGGGCTCCAATGTGTCGTAGGCGTTGTTGGCCAGCCCGATCGTCGCCAACAGCGTGTTGTTGAGGTTGTTCTGCTGGTCTACGACCGTCTTGTTGATCGTCGGCAAGTTGTCGAAGACGGTGGTGAGGTCGGGGGCGGCGTCGGCGTAGTTGTTGGTGACGACCGCGGTCTTGCGGAAGTCCTGCTGCAGGGCGGCCAGCTTCGGATTCGCCTGTCGCGCCAGCGTATTCAGCCCCGACAACAGCGAGCCCAGGTCGTCGCCGTGGCCGCGCAGGCCTTCGGCCAGCGCGCTCAGCGTCCCGTTCAACTCGACCGGGTCGACCTTGTGCAGCAGGTCGATCAGCGACTGGAACAAGGTGTTGACCTCCAGCGACACTGCCGAGGCCTCCACGTGCGCATCGGGACGCAGCGACGTCGGCGAAGGCGTCTGGGGCGGAATGAATTCCACCGACTTGGCCCCGAAGATGGTGTTGCCCGCGATGTGCACCGGCGCATTGGCGGGGATGAAGTGCATGTCGTCGCTGTTGATGGCCAGGGTCAGCCGCGCCTGGTCCCCGCTATAGCCGATGTCGGTGACCTTGCCGATCTGGATGCCCCGGTATTTGACCTTGGCGCCCTTGTCCATCACCAGACCGGCGCGCGGCGCCGAGACGACGACGGTGTCGGTCGAGGCGAAGGCCGCCGAGTAGGAGAGGTAGGTCAGGACGGCGAAGGCCACGAGCGCACTGGCCAGCAGCGCCGCTGCCAGCCGCACAGATGTGCTTCGTGATCCCGTCTTCGCCATCTGCTTTCGGGGTCCTCCTTATCCAGAGAGGTTGAAGTTACCGGAGGCGCCGTAAACAGCCAGCGAGATGAACAAGGTAATGACGACCACGACGATCAGCGAGGTCCGCACGGCCTGGCCGACCGCGATGCCGACGCCGACCGGCCCGCCGTGCGCGTTGTAGCCGTAATAGGTATGCACGAGCATCACAGCGATGGACATGATGATCGCCTGTAGGAACGACCACAGGAGGTCCGACGGGATGAGAAAGGTATTGAAGTAGTGGTCGTACAGACCCTTCGACTGCCCGTTGATGTAGACGGTGGTGAAGCGCGCGGCGAAGAAGGCGGCAAGCACCGAGAGTGAGTACAGCGGAACAATCGCGATGAGGCCGGCTACCAGGCGGGTCGACACCAGGTAGGACACCGAGTGCACGGCCATGCATTCGACGGCGTCGATCTCCTCGGATACGCGCATCGCGCCCAGTTGGGCGGTAGCGCCGGCACCGATCGTGGCCGCCAACGCGATACCCGCAATCACCGGAGCGACGACTCGGACGTTGAGGAACGCCGACAGGAAGCCGGTCAGCGCTTCGATGCCGATGTTGCCCAGTGACGCGTAACCCTGGACCGCGATGACTCCGCCGGAGGCGAGTGTCAGGAAGGCCGCGACCCCGACCGTGCCCCCGATCATGACGAGCGCGCCTGCGCCCATTGTCATCTCGGCAATGAGGCGGACCGTCTCCTTCCGGTATCGAGTCAGCGCGTTTGGGACGTAGCGCACGGTTTCGCCGTAGAACAACGCCTGCTCACCGAACCCGTCGACCGGTCCCTGCAGCACCCTGCCCGCGATGTTGCGAAGTCGGTAACGGACGTCGTAGGTCATCGCGCAGTCACCCGCCCCATCACTTGGCCGAGATCCGCACGCCGACGGCCGTCATCACCACGTTGATGACGAACAGGCAGATGAACGCATAGACGACGGTTTCGTTGACCGCGTTGCCGACGCCCTTGGGTCCGCCCTTGACGGTCAGGCCGCGGTAACACCCTACGAGCCCGGCCATCACGCCGAACAGCAGCGCTTTGACTTCGGCGAGAACCAACTCGCGCAGTCCGGTCAGCACGGTCAACCCGTTGATGAACGCACCCGGGTTGACGCCTTGCAGGAAGACCGAGAACACGTAACCACCGGACAAGCCGATGGCGCATACCAACCCGTTGAGCAGCAGGGCGACCACCGTGGACGCCAAAACCCTTGGTACGACGAGCCGATGGATGGGGTCGATGCCGAGCACCCGCATCGCGTCGATTTCTTCCCGGATGGTGCGCGCACCCAGATCGGCGCAGATCGCGGTGGCGCCCGCGCCGGCCACGACGAGCACCGTCACCACCGGGCCCAGCTGGGTAATGGTGCCGAATGCCGTTCCGGCGCCGGACAAGTCGGCCGCGCCGATTTCGCGCAGCAAAATGTTGAGGGTGAACGCCACCAGGACCGTGAACGGGATGGATACCAGCAGCGTCGGGACCAGCGACACGCGAGCGATCATCCAGGTCTGATCCAGGAACTCGCGAAATTGGAAGGGCCGTCGGAAAGCCGCACGGGCCGTGTCGATCATCATTTCGAAGAACCCACCGACGGCGCGGGCGGGAACCGCAAGTTGCTCGATCAACTTGGCAGCCCCCCTCTGCTGCTCGCGACGAATCCAGCGGATCGCCTTTGCGTTGCCGTCGGTCGTATGCGCTCGATGTGAGCCGCAAAATATTAACTCATCGGAACTTCACGGTGTCAACGAACGGAATTTCTCTGTCAGAAACGTTAATTTGTCCAGTTCAGAGCTTTTCTGTCGTTTATCAATCTGACACATGTTCTATTTTCCGATTCCCCCCGCAAAGTAGCTTTACACCGTTATTACTCCGTCAGGCCGACCGCTGAAAAGTTCCGCTCCGGATCACGTCCAGCAAAGTATTCCTGCAGCGCGTCGCCAAGTTGTCCCGGCTCCCACGCCGACCCCTCGGCGCTGAACTTATGCTCCGCCGTCGGTGCCGAAACCAACGTCACCTGGGGACCGTAGACGACGAACACCTGACCGTTGACTTCTGCGGCGGCCGGCGATGACAAGAACGTGACCAGACTGACCACGTGCTCGGGCGAGAGCGGGTCGACCTCCCCCGCCGCTATCTGCGGTGC
>Ga0310912_10001351_pt1 | contig 13263 bp, 12 predicted proteins | sample GREbulkMGOX080_FD_203443 | JGI IMG/M metagenome (GOLD analysis project Ga0310912, IMG submission 203443) | Lab enrichment of tropical soil microbial communities from Luquillo Experimental Forest, Puerto Rico - GRE.bulkMG.OX080 | ecosystem: Environmental > Terrestrial > Soil > Tropical forest >...
CGCCTGGCGAATGGTTGCGAAGCGCTCCCCGTGCAGTCGCTCCACCTTCAGGGATCCGAACAGTGTTTCCGTTACTGCGTTGTCCCAACAGTTCCCCTTGCGACTCATCGAAGCCATGACGCCGTGCCGATCGAGCACAGCACGGAAATCGTCACTGGCCTACTGGCTGCCACGATCACTGTGAAACAGCAACTGCCCCTTTTGCGGATGGCGCTGCAACAGGCCCATCTCCAGCGCGTCGATCACCAGACTGCGGTGCAGGTCCGGCCGCATCGACCAGCCCACCACCTTGCGACTGAACAAATCGATCACCACTGCCAGGAACAACCACCCTTCCTCGCTGGCAATGTAGGTGATGTCACCACTCCAGGCCTGGTTGAGCCCAGCGGGACGGAAGTTGCGGTTCAACCGATTCGGCGCCACCGGCAGATCGTGCCGGCTGTCGGTGGTCGCCACCCGGAAACGCCGCTTGCCCCGAGCGCGAATCCCCTGCTGCTGCATCAGCCGTTGTACCCGTTGCTTGCCTACACCAATGCCGCGCTTGACCAGCTCCCGCCCAATGCGCGGCCAGCCGTAGGCTCCGCGATGCTCCGCGTACACCGAACTGATATGGGCCAACAATGCCGCATCACTCAGGTGCCGACGTTGGACCTTCCGCCGTGCCAGGTGCTGATGAAACCCCGACACGCTTACCTTAAGCACCCGACACTGCACACAGATCGGCCAGAGGCGCCGATGGCGTTCGATGAAGGCATACTTCACTTCTGGCCTTTGGCAAAGTATGCCGTCGCTTTTCCCAGAATGTCGCGCTCCATCTTCACCCGCGCCAGTTCCGCTCGCAAGCGACTGATCTCCATCTGCTCCGGCGTTACACCAGCCTGGCCGCTGCCCTCCTTCAGCTTCCCCGCCCGTTTCGCCCTGACCCAGTTCGATAGCGTCTGCTCGACTACTCCCAGACTGCGGGCTGCTTCCGCTATGCTCTGCCCTGACTCCACAAGCCGTACCCCTTCCAGCTTGAACTCCAGCGTGTACCTGCCTCGTTTTCCGTTCCTCATCCACGTTCCCTCTCCGCTATTAAAGCAGTTTGCTAAGGGATACGTTTTGTAGGGGCAAGCTCAGGCGGGCGCCAAAAGTCATCCGGCGACATACAGCTTTCCTACTGAGCCAGAACAAAATGGGTCTGACAATTGCACGATGGTATCGTCGATACTTTCGTATCGACGGCATTGGCAAAGTCAACCGCAAGGGACAAATCGACACAATGATGGTCGCGATCAGGATGAGGTCGAGCCAACTGATTACCGCGTCTTGGCAGAACATCTTTGCTTCTTCTTGAAGTTGTTTAGAATCAGAGTCTTCTTGGCGACTCATAATCCCTGGTGGGGGGTTCGAATCCCTCCGAGCCCACCAAAAAGGCTGCTAACAACTAAAGAGAACCAACCGCCCGCTTTCGCGGGCGTTTGCCTTTTGCAAGCTTCTGGATGTGTGCTCGTGATGCTGAAGGACCCTTTTTGCTTTCACCTGAATTAGTACTGCTCTTCCAACCTCCGAGATTTAGCGCTGCTTCCAGGCAAGAAGCGCGAAGTTGGTCCGCGTGCGAGCGGTCGACTAATGTTCTCGCCACTACCATCCCGCCGATGCTAAGGGCGGCAATTGCCTGGGCTACCTCGCGGCGCGGCCGCTTCTTCTCTAACAGACTCCGCTCCAGCACACTAACCATCGCTCGAAACACCGTCTCGAACGCAGTTCTCGCCGCGACACCACTGCGTGCGACGTCCGTCGGCAAGGCAACCATGGGACACGAATTCTCCACGTCCTCATAATGTTGCCGCGACAGGTATGCCCTCACGACTTGCGCACCAACATCGGTTGATGACAGGTCCACGTGCACGCCTTCCCAGCAGTTCTTCCATCCCGGGTCGGTGAAGAAGCAATTCAACACTTCCGCATACAAGTCGCTCTTGCTGTCGAAGTACGAATAGAAGCCGCCATGCGTGAGTCCCGCCCCAGCCATGATTTGCTCGATCGATACATTCTCAAACCCATGTCGATTGAAGAGCCTCCGTGCGCTGTCAATGATGTTCTTCTTTGTCGCAATACGATGTGCTCCGGAGTAGGGCATGTAATTCCTCCAAGGCAAACCCACGAATACGGGCAGGAAAATTGCCACGCGAAAAATATTATATTGATCATATTTTGTTTAGGTGTTGTGATTCCCTCGCCGACAAAGATCCCACAAACTCTTCTCGGCGACATCAGTCTCAGAGGAATCCGTGAATACCTTCGACAACTTACCGGTTCCAGAATGTTCTTCCAATCGACGGCAATGGTTGGTTGGCGTCGCTGCCGCAATTGGCGGCCTTGCCGTTGGCTCAAGCTATTCCTGGGCCGAGACCGGCAACGGCCTCTCACATAACGCAGACGCTATTCATCAGGAAACAGTGTTCAAGGCGAAGCCGCAGCGCATCTATGACGCTCTCACCGACGCACAGCAGTTCCAGAAAGTCCAACTGCTCAGCGGGACGATAGAAGGCATCGACCTCCGGGCCCATCCTGCACAGATCAGCCGGGAACCCGGCGGCTCATTCAGCCTCTTTGGAGACTATATCGTCGGACGGCAGCTCGAGCTCGTGCCCAATCAACGAATTGTCCAGGCATGGCGTGAGGTCAGTTGGGAACCCGGAATCTTTTCTATCGCGCGCTTTGAATTGAAAGAACAGGGACCCGAAACAAAGCTGATTTTTGACCACACCGGCTTTCCCGCCGGTAATGGCGAGCACTTGGCAGTCGGATGGAAGGCCCACTACTGGGAGCCTCTGGAGAAGTATCTGAGCTAGCGGCGACAGTTGGGTGCCCCAGACACGATCGACGATCCACGTTTGCGCTCACTCCTTTTGGCTCTTTCATGGCCCGATTCTAGCGCCCACACGCGCTATTCAGGAGCGTCTGCCTCAAGTTGTGTATCATCAGAATCTATTTCTATATTCGCCAATATTGTCTTCGGCTTCAATGTGAGGAGGATTCATCAGTCGCTAATCGTGTGCCGCCTCAGTTGGAAATGGAGAAAGCGTTCGTCCCCTAAGATAACGGTCGGAGTTGCAGTCTGGCTACTCCAGCGAGACTGTTCGAGGGAAGTTGCCTCAATAGATCAACGCTTCCGCTTTGAGCAACCCGCGATTGGAAAACGCACTATTGGCAGCCGGTGAAGGTCAGGGTTGAAGCTGTCGTTGTTCCCCCCGCCGTCACTGACAAAGGAGTGCCACCCGATGTGGAACTGGTCTGCACGTCAGAAGGAGAACAGTCAGGGAGACCGCCGCCACCCGGCACCACGGCTTGCGCATCAATCGTGTAGTCCACCGGGGCGGGAGCTGGTGGAGCAGGCTGTTGGCTTCCGCTGGTGCTGAATACCCCTACGCTCGGATTCTGCGCGGGAACCGCAAGTGTGTAGGTCACGCACTCGGTGTTCGTGGAGCAACTGCCACCCGACGCAGTGGTCACGATTGCGGTTGCCATAGACTGCGAAGCCAGAGGTATCGTTACCATAACCTGCGAACCGTTGATTTGAGCGGGCTGCAATGCAGACAAGACGATGTCCACAGAGGTAGGAGCGCTGCCGGTGCTGCTCGTGACCTGGCCCGTGATGGATGCTGGCGAGGTATTGGCGCCGGTTTCGGCCACCAGCGGTACCGTGCCGAGAGCGCTCCCCGGTTGCACGTCGGTGATGATTGTGGCACCGTAGGCTGTCCCCGCGCCATTAACCGCGGCGGCTACAACGTCATAGCTTCCCGCTGGGACTGGGCAGAAAACGAAGCTTCCATTCGAGTCCGTCACTGTTTCCATGACGACGCGATCGACGCCGCCAGAGTCTTTCTGTTCCAGAGCTATAACTGTTGCCCCACCGTTGATGGCCTGTCCGGTGACATTGTCAATCACTCTGCCGTTGATTGACGTTGAGGTAAGAGCGATCTCGCCCGCGTGCAGGACCGGCTTGAGCCGGTACTGGCCGTTGCCCTGACTCACGATCGAAGCACACGCATCGAAATCAATGTTCAGGTCTTTCGTCTGGCCGGCAGCGATGCTAAACTGCCCTCCCGCGATCTGGCCACTGGGAATCTTAATGCCCGTCTGTGATTCACTGGACAGATTAAGAGGCAGCGGCGTGGTGGGATTGGCGCTGAGCATCACGCAGTTGGCGGTCATGCCGCATCGATTCGACTGCACCGAAACACTGTTAGCGGCAAGAAATATGCGGATCTGCTGATAACTGCCGGGCTGGAGTTGCGTGGTGGATCCCAGGCTCGCCAAGAAGCATTGATTGTTAGCCTGGGCCAGCAGATCAACCTGCTGGGGATTGTTCTTCAGATTCGGCGTCAGATCAACCCATCCAGGATCGTTCGGTCCGGCAGACGAACTGGCGTGGATTTCTACATCGGTGATGGTGACGTAAATGTGGCTGAACGGCCCCGAAGGCCCGGCGCAGGTATGAGGATCGCTAACCGTGAGATTAACGGTTGTGGCCATGCTGTTGCTGGAAGTGGACTGTGAACTCGATCCGCCACAACCGCTGAAACACAAAACCATGCAGAGTACTAACCCGAATCCAACGCCCTCTTTGCTGTTGATGGCTCGCATCTCGTTTCTCCTACGCCCATAGTACGGGCAATGAAACCAGCCGCGGTCGTGCAACGAGCCGCTCCTGTCTTGGCTGAGAGTGGTTCTCTTGACGACCAGGTGGAGGCGCTGGTCCTCTTTACCTAGGAAACAACCGGGATCACTATAAGCCGAGGAAGGGCTGACCTGATTGCAGAATCAATCGGTGAATATCTGAATGCTGATTGCTTTTTTGATGGAATGACCGAAATGACGAGTCCGCCGGTTTGGGTGTGACTCCGTCTCGTATGGAAATGCAAACAAAGTTGATATGGCCACAGCGGAGCGATCCGGGTAAGTCAGTTCAACTAGATGACCACGCGCGATTTGCGTTTCCATCTGTGCACCCGCCAAGTTTCTCGAGCAAAGCGTCATCGATTCAGGATACCGAATACCGAATTTGGCTGTCCTGTCGGACGAGTCGCGGATTGATTCTATTAGCGCCCTCAACAATCTGAAAGACAAGTCCCCGTTCGATTAGTCAAATTAAAGTGATTGGTGGTCAGCGTGCGCAATGAGTCTGAAATCATGAAACCAATACGATGCTTGGCAGTTCTGATCGCGGTAGTACTTGCCGCCGCAGCGGTTTCCTGGGGAGCCGTATCTATATCGGTATCGTTCGGCCCTCCCGCGTTACCCGTATATGTTCAACCACCGTGCCCTGCCCCTGGCTACGTCTGGGTACCCGGATATTGGGCATGGAGTCCAAACTCCAACGAAGACTCCGACGAGGACTCCGACGAACACTCCCGCGAACACTCCCACGGATATTACTGGGTTCCAGGCACGTGGGTGCTTCCGCCGCAAGTCGGCGTGCTGTGGACGCCTGGCTACTGGGGCTTCTCAGTAGGACTGTATTACTGGCACCCGGGACACTGGGGACCAACAATCGGCTTTTACGGCGGCATTAACTACGGCTTTGGATACCCAGGCACCGGCTATCGTGGCGGCGAATGGCGTGGCCGCGACTTCTACTACAATCGCGCGGTCAATAACGTGAACATTACGAATGTACACAATGTTTACAACCAGACTGTGGTCAACAATGTGACCGTGAACCGTGTGGCCTACAACGGCGGCCCGGGCGGAGTCAAGGCACAGCCGACGTCGGCGCAGCTCGCCGCCGAGCGCGGCCGTCACATGGATGCTACGCCGGTCCAGATGCATAACGAGCAGTCGGCCCGCAGCGACCACAGTCAGTTCGCCTCAGCAAATCACGGCAGGCCGGCGGTTGTGGCAACTCCCAAGCCTGGGGCGCTGAACAGTCCCGAAGCGGTGCGTGCCAGTTTTCCCGCCGCCCACCGATCAGCCAATGCGAACGTAAACGCAGGACCGGGGCCGCGGCCGCCGCAGAATGAGCAACACATGCGAATGCAGCAGAACATGCCGCGTTCTCAGCAAAGTACTCCACCGGAACAATCTGCGCATAACGTGCCGTACCCGCCGAGTCACCATGCGCAAGCGAATGTGCCGGAAAGCACACAGCGCGCGGAAAACCATGCGCAGAACCACGTTTCGCAGCCTCCGTCGCATGTGACTAATGCTCCGCCGCAGGAAAGTCAGCCGCAGGCGCACCAGAAGAACGCGCAGCCGCGACATTAGCCCCAGCATCCGACAGGCGGAATGGGCCGGTTTTTATTCCCAGGGCTGAAAAAAAGGCCCCTTGCCATGGAAGCAATTGGTGCAGAGGCATTGAAGTACTTTGTCCCTGTACTGACTGGTGTACGGTTCTGTGCCGAGTCACCGGCTTCGGTCATTTCCGTCTCCGGTTCATGTCGATATTTGCTGGTGTTTGGCGCGATGACTATTTTTGCGTGACAGTCATAAAATGAGAGTTCCAAGGCCCTAAATTCACATATAGACCTGAAGCACTCAATTCATCGCCTGAGCGCTCGTATGTTGCGCCTGACAACTTGTCGATCAAGGTCCAGCCTTGGCCCGCATAATCGTTCAAAGCTAAATGGACATGCGCTTGCGCAGGACGGTCGCTCAGGTTCACGACGATCAGATATCGATCCCAATCGTTGCTCCAGTGCCAGGCAACTATATTCTGATAGCTCGAATTGTCGGGCCAGCCTCTGCGCTCGCACAGCTCCCATTGCCCTTGGCGAAACACAGAAGTGTTGATGGCCTCAAGCAGTTTCCAATAGAAATCCTGCAATTCCTCGTCGACGGGCTCTTCTGGCCGTCTACCCAGGAACACGGGCAGCCTAACCCTGCGGCCCTCGAATTGTCCTTCGTGGAAGAGCCTTGCGCCGGGCAAAGTGGACGTCGTTACCGCCGCCGCTCGCTCTTTCGCAGCCGTGAAACTCTCCGCCGCACGAGGCTCGTCGTGGTTCTCAATGAAGCGCAGAAGCTTGTTTTGATAAACCGGTTCAGCAGAAAGATGGAGGCGGACACTTTCTGCGTTGTCATGCTCGAGCCGATCATAGAGTCTTTTGTCGTAACAGAAGTCAAAGCCCTGCTGTTGCAACTCCCACTCGAGATCCCAATAAGCCTCGGCAATGAAGCGGAAGTCGGGATGCGTCTGCTTGATGGCGGGAATTACGTCAACCCAGTATTCTGTCGCCGGTCTGGCTCCAGCGCGTTCGCCCCAGGTGCGTTCAAAGACCGAGTTCAACAGCAGCATAGCCATGTCGCAACGTACGCCATCGGACTGGCTGGCAATGTCGGATAAGGTTTCTACGACGGCCCTTCTTAGACCCGGCTGAAAGGCGTTAAGTTGCACAACATCAGGCCACGCCGGGAAATACGGATCCTTCCCGCAGGCATACACGGTATCATTGACTTTGATGTAGGAAACCGGGTCATTCCGGAATTCCTCATCGCTCGCATGAATAAAGTATTCCGGATCTTGGCCCACCCAAGGGTGATCTGGCGCGACGTGATTGGGCACGAAATCCAGGATTAGACCGACGCCCCGCCGGGCAAGCTCCTGGCGGGCATCCACCAGTCCCGCAGGACCTCCAAGGTGCCGATCGACAACATAGCGGCGTATGCAATAGGGGGACCCTACATTGTCTTCCGGACGAAAATCGGGTAGCGCCCTGCGAAAATCTGCAAGGAGATTCGCATTCTCATTCGCGATCGCGATGCCCGCAGGGCTACGCTCCCAGACTCCCATGAACCAAACGGCATCAAGGCCAAAAGCAGCGATGGCATCCCATTCGGCTGACGGAACGGAGCTCAAATCAACTAGTCTCCCAGCCTTGCTGCTCAGTTCGCTGAGCCACACCCAGGTGTTGATCTCATACAAAGTGGGATATCGCGGCAAGGTTGCCATGCTCAGACTCCTCGTTTTCGCTCAAGAGTGTGGCCGTCATTAAGGGTCTTCCTCAGCCTAATGCCCCCACATGTGGATAGGGTATCCACGGTGCTCCGCACCAACCATATTAAGTCCGACTAAGGTCTGTCAGGACCTAATGCCCCAAATGTGAAAAGGGTGAGGTCTGGTGTGTCTAAAATCTCTCTCATTCCTCCCAATTTTAACGACCGAATCGAGCCGCCAGCGTGGACCGGAAATACCCTGGCAGCTTTCTCTTCTTCTAATGTCTATGTTGTGACACTTAAAAACTGACGGCTCAACCCTGACAGCGAAGTTGTGTTCCCGCTCCGATTCATATTCTTCCAGCACTTTCAGGCATTCCACCAGTTTGATCGCCAGCACTCCACATCTGCAGGTGTTTCTTTGCGGGCCGTCGCAAGAATCTGGCGTTCCGCTTCTGCAGTGGCAATTTGGCCCTTCGCGGCAAATGCAAAACCACGTGCGAAACGCCAGAATGCATTGGTCATAGCCATGCCGGGGCTCGGTGCCGGTAGCGCAAGGACCTAATCCCAACGATGGAAGCGAAGGAACATGAAGATCGGGTAGGGCGCATGGATCTCCGCCATCGGCATGTCCTAGGAGCATCGGCGCGGCGTGCGCAGCGACTTCGACGGCGGCATGTTTGGCGTGCGCGAAATCGCCGGCCATGCTGTAGCTGGCCGCGAGAAAGTGAAAGGATGGAGATCCATGCGGCTCTCCGCATAGAGAGTGGCCGCATCGAGATCGTCCGGGCAATGCCTATGCAATTCTTGCATCGCATTGGCGTACTGCGCATCAAGCCTTCTCAGGTCGACGTTTGGGTCAGACGAATGGCGCTTTGACAAAGCCTGAATAGAGCCGTCGTACCTTCCAGTGTAAAGTGGGTTGAGGCCAAACCCGTTGAACAAAGGCCTATAACCTCCCTGGTTGCGCCTTGATTGTTTTGAGAAGAATCGAGGAACTATGAACGAAAACAAAAATTAAAGTATGTTCCGTGCCCGCGATGATCGCGCGGCTCCGGAACGGCATGCGTGCAGAATGGCCGCATCATCTCAATCTCCGAGGAGGATTTTAGTAAATGGCCCGACTGCTCTCGCTGAATGTCGGCCTTCCCCGCGAAGTGACGTGGAACGGCAAGGCTGTGCGAACAGCGATCTGGAAATCTCCGTTGACCGAGCGGCGGATGGTGCGCAAGCTCAATATCGATGGCGATGCACAAGCGGATCTCGCTGGTCACGGCGGGGAGCAGCGGGCCGTATTTGTCTACCAGATAGATTCGTACCATTACTGGGAGCGCTTACTTGGCCGCGATGACTTCAGGTTCGGCCAATTCGGCGAGAACTTCACGGTCGAAGGACTTGCCGATGACGAGGTCTGCATCGGCGATCGATACCGCATCGGTGATGCAGTATTCGAGGTGACTCAACCGCGTGTCACCTGTTATCGAGTCGGCATCCGTCTAAACGAGCCTCGCATGCCAGCCCTGCTTGTGACACACCGAAGGCCAGGATTTTACTTTCGCGTGTTGCAGGAAGGTGAGGTTGGCGCTGGGGATGACATCATGAAAGTCGCTGATGGTCCCGAAGGAATCACAGTGGCCCGCATCGATGCTCTTTTGTATTTGCCCGGACATTCTCGTGAAGATATGATGCGAGCGCTTCGAGTCCCGGCACTCAGCAAGGGCTGGCAAGCTTCTTTCCAGGCGATACTCCAGCAAGACTCAAATGTGAAATCCGATGTCAGGAATCCGGGGCTCGCCAATGAGGAAGAAGCCCCCGCGTGGCAGGGATTCAAGCAGATGCGGGTCGCGGATATCCGTAAGGAAAGCGATAGCGTGACCTCCTTCTTTCTGGTTCCGATCGACGGACAACCTCTTCCTATTTCTCGGCCTGGTCAGTTCATTGTATTTCGGTTGCAAGTAGATTCGGACAGGCGGCCAATTCTTCGCAGCTATTCATTGTCCGACTTGCCATCCAGCGACCACTTCCGCATAAGCGTTAAGAGCGAATCGAATGGAATTGGAAGTTCGTTTCTATGCACTCGCGTAGGCGTGGGCGATGTCCTCGATGTCAGCGCACCACGTGGCAGCTTTACTCTGGGGTCGGGCGACGACCCTGTTGTTCTACTGAGCGCTGGCGTCGGCGCAACGCCGGTCATGGCAATGCTGCACGCGCTTGCTGCGGAAAGATCCCAACGCCAGGTCTGGTGGATCTATGCAGCCCGCAATCGTGCTAATCATCCTTTTGCGGAAGAATCGCGTTCTCTCGTTAAACGGTTACAGAATGGTAGAAGATACATCCTGTACAGCAGACCCGCTGCAACTGACGAAATGGGCCCGAGCTTCGATTTGCAAGGGCACATTGAAGTAGCTCTGCTCAAGAAATTGAACGTACCGCGCAACAGTGATTTCTATGTGTGTGGTCCACCGTCATTCTTGCAGAATATGCGCGACGGTCTCTCAACATGGGGTGTGCCCGCCGAGAATGTACACGCTGAGATTTTCGGTGCTCTTGATGGTATTACACCTGGTCTGAAGGGGACGGCTCACAATCCCCACCTGCCAGAAGGGCCACGGGGATCTGGGCCCTCAGTCTCGTTCGCACGCAGTGGTATCACCGTCGCATGGGATTCTAGATTCGCGACTTTGCTTGAGCTAGCGGAAGCCTGTGACGTTTCCGTCAGATGGTCGTGCCGGACTGGGGTATGCCACACCTGCATGACAGGTCTGATCGGAGGATCGATTCATTATCAACCCGAGCCTCTTGAGAGGCCATCTCACGGGAATGTGCTCGTGTGCTGCTCGCAGCCAGATGGGGACGTCATTCTTGACCTTTGAAACAACAAGGTGGCTCGGGGCGGAGCATCAGCGGGAGCCACCCTTCCGACCCAGACTGGCGGATGCGATCGACTGCGCGCGCTTTCCACTTACGCACTAAGCCGGGAAATGGCGGAACTTGCGGTTGGTGAACTCCTGTAACGCTCTGCTGTCGGATAGTCACGAAACAGTCACGCCAGCGAGGAGCCGAGCCCGAAGGCGGTCAGCCTGTCGAAGAGGGCCAAAAGTATTTGTAGGTCCTCTTCCTTTAGGTTTGGCCCTCTTCGCGTCCTAGGCAACTTAGCGCCGAGGTTGAATATGCCCGGCGAAAAAGCCGAATCGTGTGGCGGCGGGCACACCAACTCCTTACCCCTTTTCACATTTTGGGGCATTAGGTCGCGACAGGCGTTAATCGGACTGCGGCGATCTACAAAAGATCCGCTGAGCGTTTTCGCCGCCAAAATACATCGCCAAGCCGAAACTCCCGAGAAACGCTACAAAATGCTGAACCACGTAAACCGGATCGACGGTAAAACCGCGCATCCTGATAAACGCGAAACCTGCGATGTTGACGCTTTGCAGCGCGACATTAAGCCAGCACAGCAGCAAGGCACAGGTTCTTCCCCAATTGCCACAATCCCAAGGCCGCAACGCACGCGAAGGCTCCGAAAATCACATCCAGAATGCCACTTGCAACCAGGAGACGAGCGGAACTCGCCACCCCACCGGAAACTTGCAAGACGCCAAGAGAAATGCCAATGGCTCCGCCGAACCAGAACAGAAGCGACAGTACAGTAGCAGCTTTGGGACGAGTGGGGTGGTCATAGTAAGCCGCGCTGCTCTCGTCGTCATCATCGAACCAATCCGAGGGGAGCTCGGTGGCGACTCGTGGTTCGGATGAAGCTTCCTGAGGACCGACCTCTGGTTCCTCCTCGGCTTCCAAGCGGCGTCCTTCGCGAAACACATGAAGAGCATCTTCTCCCAAATTGCGGGAAGCCATTTCTCTTTCGAGAGCTGAGGCGGCGGATTCCAGCAATTCGTGTTTCTGAAGAGCGAGGTTCAACAACTCTTCATCCGCGAGGCCGCGATAGTATTCCGCGAACTCTTGAGTCGAAGCACTCACTTCTGCACCTCGATACCAAAGTCAGGCGACAAGCTAGAGTTCTCCGTTGCGCAAGAGGCAACTGATGCCAACGGCGGCGAATCTGGGCACTCGGCCCACACGGGCGGACGCTAAGTCCGATCGCCCGGTGGGACCGGATCAACATACTTGATGAGCAGGGCCTCGTTACCAATCTCGCTGTAAATCAGCTCATCGACGGTGCCGCTGGCCAATAGAAGGCCGTAGCCTCCAGGACGCATTCCTTCTGCTTCGCGCTGTTCGATGTGGGCCGCTGGATCGTCCGCCGGATTTGCAATAACCGCATGGGTCAGCGATTCGCGGCGGAAACCGGCTCCAGGATCGCGAAGGTAAAATACCATTGCTCGTCCAGTGCGGACGCCTGTGACCTCGACCACTTGCTCGGGATTAAACGCCGCTCCGTGTTCCATCGCGTTCAACAAAATCTCTCGAAACGCCTGCAGCATCTCCTGCCGCGTATCCTCCGGCAGTTGAGCACTCAATTCGTTGGCAAAGGTCATCAAGCGCTCGGCTGTGAGCAAACGGCAACTTGCTCGGACTGACACCCAGCCCGGCTTGGCGGATAGAACTTGTATGTCATCACGCCATTGACTGTCAGAGGCTGCCTTACGAGCCAGGTTCGCAATCTCCGCGGCGTCAAATGGAGGGGTGAAGCAAGCGAACACACGGGCACGCAGAGCAGCGATAACCTCCTCAGGAGTGCTGTGACGAGCCAGCACGATGCACTTTACACCGGGCCGGACGGCGCGCATCTCTTCCAGTAACGCCAGGTCTTCCTCTACAGTACTGGCGGGGCTGGTGACAACGATACCGAACGACCGTGAGCGCAGCCGCTGAAGGGCGTCGGCGTGCCCAACTGAGTATTCCATGGGAAAGTCGGCGGCGGAAAGCGCATCAGCGATTGCTTGGCTTACTTCGTTCTCGCTTCCGATGACCAGAACCCGGCTCATGTCCTATTCCGCAGTGTTGAATCAGTGGTGGCTCATTGTAGCTGGACTCAAGGCAAAAGATTTCGAGCATACCTCACTTATTAACCCATTCTGGCAGAACCCTCACAATCCGCAAATTCCCTGGAGCGATTCTCGTCGGGATCGTTGTCACCGCCCTGATCGGGTTCCTCGCCGGTACGGCAGAACCACCCAGGCATCTCGTAAGCCTGCCTCCATCCATCACTCCGATCTTCTGGCAACTCGATTTTCGTGAAGCAGTGACTTGGCACGCTTTCCCCATCGTGCTCACTGTGTTCATCATGGCCTTCGTCGACACCATGGGGACACTGATCGGCCTCTCGGCCCGGGCGGGATTTCTCGATGAGGAGGGCAAACTACCGTAAATCGAGCGCGCTATGCTGGT
>Ga0310912_10001359_pt1 | contig 13239 bp, 13 predicted proteins | sample GREbulkMGOX080_FD_203443 | JGI IMG/M metagenome (GOLD analysis project Ga0310912, IMG submission 203443) | Lab enrichment of tropical soil microbial communities from Luquillo Experimental Forest, Puerto Rico - GRE.bulkMG.OX080 | ecosystem: Environmental > Terrestrial > Soil > Tropical forest >...
TCATGCGTCAGCGCGGCAATCAATATCGCGATCATCTCGCCCAAACTGTGCCGCATGTGCTCGATTACGAGGCGGAGCTGATAATCGACGGACGCACACTGAAGCGTCCGGTCAATTATGGCCTGGTGCGCATTGTTCCGCCAAAAGGCACAGTTTTTGATCCGACCAGACGCCCCTTTGTCGTTGTTGATCCGCGCGCTGGCCATGGTCCCGGAATTGGCGGGTTCAAGGCCGATAGCGAAATCGGCGTCGCCTTCAAAGCGGGTCATCCCTGTTATTTCGTGGGTTTTCTGCCCGACCCGATGCCGGGGCAGACCATCGAGGATGTTGCGCGCGCCGAGGCGGTGTTCCTCGAGAAGGTGATCGCCTTGCACCCTGATGCTGAGGGCAAGCCGTGCGTCATCGGTAACTGCCAAGGTGGATGGGCGGTGATGATGCTCGCCGCAATGCGCCCCGAATTATTCGGACCCATCATTATCGCCGGCTCGCCACTTTCGTATTGGGCCGGCGTGCACGGAAAAAATCCTATGCGCTACAGCGGCGGACTCCTGGGCGGCAGCTGGCTGACCGCGCTTACCAGCGATCTTGGTGGCGGCAAGTTCGACGGCGCCTGGCTGGTGCAGAACTTCGAAAACCAGAACCCCGCAAACACGCTGTGGACAAAGCAATATAATGTCTATTCCAAGATCGATACCGAGGCACCGCGCTACCTGGGCTTTGAGCGCTATTGGGGAGGCCACGTCAATCTCAACGCCGAGGAGATCCAGTTCATTGTCGATGAGCTGTTCATCGGCAACAATCTAGCCGCAGGCAAGATCAAGACCTCCGACGGCTTCGGCGTCGACCTTCGCAATATCCGTTCTCCCATCGTGGTGTTCTGCTCGAAGGGCGACAACATCACCCCGCCCCAGCAGGCGTTAGATTGGATCCTCGACCTCTATGACGATGTCAACGACATTCGCTCCTATGGACAGACCATCGTCTACACGATCCACGACAAGATCGGTCACCTCGGCATCTTTGTCGCTGGAGCCGTGGCCAGAAAGGAGCACGGCGAGTTCGCCAGCAATATCGACCTGATCGACACCTTGCCGCCCGGCCTTTATGAGGCGGTGTTCGAGCCAAAGACGGACAGCATCCCCGGCGCCGATCTGGTAACCGGCGACTGGATCATGCGCTGCGAGAGGCGGACGCTCGACGATATTCGCGCGCTCGGCGGCAATGATGCTGCTGATGAACGCTGCTTCGCAACTGCAGCGCGGATCTCTGAGGTGAACCTCGCGCTTTACAGGACTTTTGCGCAGCCGGTCGTGCGTGCGCTCGTATCCGCGCCTCTCGCGGATACGCTTCGTCAGATGCACCCACTGCGGATTCAATACGAGATGTTCTCCAACGCCAATCCGTTCATGGCACCAATCGCCGCATTGGCCGAGGAAGTCCGTAAGAACCGGAAACCCGTCGCGCCCAATAATCCTTTCATTGCCGCGCAGGAAAGCGTGTCAAAGCAAATCGTCGCCGCGCTCGACGACTGGCGCGATTTGATGGAGACTGTTGCCGAACGGACTTTCCTAACCGTCTACGGCTCGCCCGCTCTGCAGGCCGCGGTCGGTATCGATCCTGCCGACACACGCCCACTGCAAAAGCCCGCCAAGAATAAGCTCTATCAGGAGCTTATCCAGAAGCGAATCGCCGAACTGAAATCGCATATTCCGTTAGGCGGCTTGCGCGAAGCCATCATTCGCGCACTGATCTATGTCAATCTCGGACGGGGCTCTGTCGACGAACGCGGATTCGAAACTGTGCGTCGTCTGCGAAATCGCTATGGAGATATGCCTCTATCGGAATTCAAGACGCTCGTGCGCGAGCAATTTGCGATGCTGCTGATCGATGAGAAGGCCGCGCTCGCTGCCCTTCCCTCGCTGCTTCCAGCCGATGATGCGATCCGCAGCGAAGGTTTCAATGCTATTCGACAAGTGCTGGCAGCTTGCGGCGACGCTTCGGCGGAGGACAAGAAGAGATTAAGCGAAATTGGCCGGCTGTTTGGAATCGGAGAAGGCAGCGCCGCTATTCCCTTTCCGCAAAATCGCAGAGGGGCTTCAGCCAAAGCGTCATGACCAAAGAGCCCACCAGGAAAACAGCGACAGCGGAGATAATTAGCATGTTGCAGCACAGAGAGATTGGCGCCACTACAGACGGAAGCCCTTTCGGCCATCCGCCAACCAGCAAGTACGACAAGCTCATCTCGCTCGCGAAAGAGGTGCCGCCGGCCAACACGGTTGTTGTCCATCCTTGCGACGAGACTTCGCTGCGCGGCCCCTGCGAGGCAGCTGAATTGGGCATAATCACGCCGATTTTGGTGGGGCCGGCCGAGAAGATTACTGCGGTGGCCAGGCAGCATGGGATCGATATCTCTCGCCATCAGCTGGTGGATGCGCCGCATAGCGAGGCCGCCGCAGCCAAGGCTGTCCAGCTGATTCATGAGGGGAAGGGCGAACTCCTCATGAAGGGCAGCCTGCATACAGACGAGCTGATGCGTGCGGTGACCTCCGGCACAACGGGCCTGCGTACCGCGCGCCGCATCAGCCACGTCTTCATCATGGACGTGCCGACCCATGCGGACACTCTTTTCATTACCGATGCCGCTATCAATATCTTTCCTGACCTCGAGGCCAAGCGCGACATCGTCCAGAACGCGATCGACCTGTTCACGCAGATTGGTCTCGGCACCCCGCGGGTCGGCATCCTCTCGGCGGTTGAGACGGTGACACCCAAAATACCGTCCACGATTGACGCAGCCGCGCTCTGCAAGATGGCAGACCGCGGCCAGATCACCGGCGGTATTCTCGACGGGCCGCTCGCTTTCGATAATGCCGTCAGTCCGCAGGCCGCCGAGATCAAAGGCATCAAGTCGGCAGTCGCTGGGCACGCGCAAATTCTCGTTGTGCCCGATCTGGAGGCGGGCAACATGCTCGCCAAGAACTTGATATTTCTTTCCAATGCGGATGCGGCCGGCATCGTGCTCGGCGCGCGGGTGCCCATCGTTCTCACTTCCCGGGCAGATTCCGTGCGCTCGCGCATGGCGTCCTGCGGGGTAGCAGTGCTGTACGCGCATGCACGCCGGACCAATGCGCCATTGCCCGCTGCCTGAGGGTCTATGAAAAACATTCTGATCGCCAACGTGGGCTCTCCCGGCGTCAAATTCCAAGTGTTTGCCGTCGATGGCGACGGCAAGCTCCCGCGTGCAGTAGCAACCACGCTCGAGTAGCCATGGGTAAGCACGCCAATATCCGGGAGCGTCCGTACCACCATGGCGACTTGCGTCGCGCGATCGTCAATGCCGCGCTTGAAATCTTAAACGAGACGCAGAGCGCCGAGTTTTCGCTGCGCGAGCTCGCCCGGCGCGCCGGTGTCAGCCACAATGCCCCTTACAAGCACTTCGCTGATAAGCGCGAATTGTTAGCGGCTGTGTCAACGGCCGGATTCGAGCTGTTGACACAGCGTATGAGCAATGAACTCGCGAAGGACAGTAATGCTCGCGCGCAGCTGTTGGCGATGTTGCGCGCCTACATTCACCATGGTGTCGAAAACCCGGCGCTCTACAGATTAATGTTCGGGGGCTACTTGAGCGGCCCGGACGATGCCCGTCCGGCAATAGAGCGAGCGGCAGCCGAGAAGACTAAAGCCCTGCTTGCGGGCACCATCGCAAAAGGAGGTTTGGGACGGGCCATTCCGAATCTTCCGCGAAATGAACGAAAGATCGCCGGCGCAATTCTGGCCTGCTGGTCGCTTGTGCATGGTCTCACCATGCTGCTGGCTGACGGGCTCGTTGGCCCAAGAAAAAAATATGACAAGCTAAGTGACAGCGTCGTACAGGGCATGCTCGACGGATTGAAGAGCAAGCTTCCCGCTCTGCCGCCTGGCACCTGGCTGGGACCTCAGCGCAGCTTTTAGTGCAGAAGAGGACGGCCCAACTCAGAAAGTGAGGAAGCCATGGACATATCGATTATCCCGGCTCTCGCGGGTCTCACAGGAGCGGCAATAGGCGGGCTTACATCGGGAATAGCTTCTTGGTTCGCTCAAAAGACCCAGTCACGCGTTCAGTTGCTGGCACAGGACAAGGTCCTGCGGGGAGAGCTCTATAAGGAATTCATTGAAACCGCCACGCAATGCTATGCCGATGCGCTCCGACATGAAGAACCGGATATTCCCACATTAGTAAGCCTCTACGGAAAGATTGGCAGAATGCGCGTGCTGTCATCACCGAGAGTCCTCGCCAGCGCTGAGCAAATCGGACAAAAGATCACCAATATGTATCTGGAGCCAAACAAGACGTTTTTTGAGTTGCGCGAGATGATCAACAAGAACGCCATCGACATTCTTGGCAACTTCGGGGAAGCGTGCCGCGAAGAATTCCGGTCGCTTCATACCGGGACAGTTTGAGTAGTGATCGACTGTCGCGAAGGAGAGCACGCATGTCGAGGGAGCCGCAAGTCGACATGAAACGTCTCCATCGATAACATTGCCCGCATCGCCAAGGGGCTCCGCGTGGAGCCATGGCGCCTTCTGAAAAATGATTGAATAGAGTTCAGCCGGACAGTCTGCCCGTCCGCCGAAGCCGCTCCTGCAAGATTGCAATTGATTCCAGCGCAGCTGCGCGCAGCTCCTGCAGCGTCATCCCGCGGTAGTCCTTACGCCGCAGCACGCTGGTCGTTCGAGGTTTGATCCGAGAGCCGGGCTTGCGGCCACAAGGAACGACGCGATCAGCCGTGTCCAGCTTTTCTACTGGGTAGAGAATTATCCATCTCGACTGAGGCTTAGTGTGTGCTTGCAGACGGCGAAGAAGACTCCTGAAAGACACTTAACGGCTAACGGCCGGATGCAAGCGAGCGGAAATGGCCAGGGCCGTTCCACGTGTACCGGGTGTGGCGGCCGATCTACTGAAGGGGAGCGAGCACGTGAATACAGGCCTGCTACAGCCACTTTGACCTGTTGGCAGTACTCTCTCTTTATTTAGATGGAACACCTGGAACGCCAGGAACAATCAAGGCTGCACAATGCGTTACCCGTTCCAGGCCGCCTGGAACACAGCTAGGAACGTGCTGCTGACCGATTGCAAATTTCTACTGAATACATTTTCGGTAATAGCCCCTAACATTTTGATTATTGATCCGCATTCGCTTCGGACCTTCCCAGCCGAGGCGTCGCATGCAGTGCCCGAGACGCTTGGTTTCCCGATCGCCGATCCGGTCGATGGGCAGAACGAGCTTTCTACGCAGCAGGTCTATGCTTGAGATCCGCTCTTCATAACCCTCGCCGCTAGGTGTGTCGCCGATCGGGTATACTTCGCCTTTCACGTCGGCGAGCAGGTCGTCCCATGGGTCCTGCTCCTGCCGCTGCTCCTGCTCGACGCGCGCCGCGGCCCACAAGGGCTCAGGGAGCACCAGGGATTCTTCCTTGGCCTCCATGTATGCCGCTTCGGCCCATAGCTGATCGCGGTCGCGGCTGAGCGCGTCGGTGTTGATGTGACCGGTCAGCACTGGCCAGAAACGCCGGTTTCCGGTTTGCGACCTGAGGTAAATCTTTTCATTGGTGGTACCGATGAATATGGTGTGACGAGACTGTTCAGTGAGAAAATGTGCATAAGCCAATCGGGAGCGATCGCGTTTTCTGGATGCAAAGGCTTTGAGCTTGTCTACGTCACTTTTTTTCATCCCCGCCAGGTCGGCGATTTCAAAGATCCATACGCCTTGTATAAGTTCCATCTGGGTGCGGTCGTCCTTTACGAGAATGGTCTGATCGGAAAAATTATCTTCGCCGGCGAGGATTTCGATTGCTTTGGACTTCTCGGTTCCTTCTGGACCTTCGAGCACAAGGATCTGATCGAATTTAGTGCCGGGTGTTCGCACGCGGCGGACCGCAGCGATCAGGACCAGGCGGCCGAACGCTCGATTAAGCTCGGTGTCGGCCACGCTCATATACGCAGTTAGCCAACGGTCGAGGCGCGGCTGTCCGTCCCATTTTAGACTGTCCAGGTAATCCAGGATCGGATTAAAGCGGTTGCGCTCGCACGCCCTTTCCAGGACTTCTTGGGTATTCTCAGGGCCGGGATCGAACCGGAACTTGTGGATGATAAACTCGCGAACGGCGCGACAAATCGCGTCGGACAGTTGCGGGCCGAGATTTTCTATTACGTCGCCTTCGACAATCTTGCGATCGTGAAAAATATCGTGGCTGCAACGTAGTCCGAGCTGCACGACCACGTTGTGCGTGTTTGCGTATGATTTTGGTTTTAACACGTTCGTTCTTGCGATGTATTCCCATGGCAGCAGCTCTGGCGGGGGCGGCGCGCCGTTCCCCTTTGCCGCGCCGTTCGTCGTGGGGGCGGCAGGACTTCTGTTGTCACGGCCCAGCGTGATTGGCGATTTGATTTTTCCCCATAGCGGGCATCGCTCACAGCTCGCTGGATTGAGGAAATGAAAGCGTTCGCAGGTAGTTGCCCCCGACAGTGTCCGCGCCCGGTCCAGTCGTTCCTGGGTCTCGGCCGCGGTGTATCTCGGATCGCCGCGCGACCACTCATGCGCCAGTTCGTCGCCGTCTTGGCAAAAGGCCAGCACACCAATGGTGGCATACCAAAGTGGCTCCATCAGATTGCCTTTACTTTGGCGTAACGCTCGCACCTGTTCGCAACTTTCGGCGACTTGCAGCCCACTGGCTGACACATGCGTCGAAACTTGCTGCATCGCTCCCGCGATGTGGGCGGGCTTATCGCGCACCAAGTACTCGGGGATTTTGTCCGGCAGCACCAGCACCGCCGTCGCGTGCTTGCTGGAACGCGGCTTATCGGCGTGCGCAGCAAAAATTTTGAATTGCTCAATCGCGTAAGGATGAATCTTTTCCAAGTATTCAGGATCGAATTCGACCGCTTTTTTTCTCTTGCGGTTTCTGGTTCCGGGCGTGCGAAGCACACTGGAGATATCGGCAGTCCGCGCGGGATCGACGTGAAGTCCGTGCAGCTGGCACAGATTTTTCAAGCCCGTCGCGTAGCACTGCCAAGTATCGGGATCGAGCGTTTGTTGCAGCGGCCAATATGCATGTAGCCCCGAACCGCTTCTAACAATAATTGGAGATGGCAATTTCAGGGTATTACAAAAGGCGGCCAACGCAGCTGCAGCATGGCTTAGATCCAAATAAACTTTTTCAGGGCCGACATCGATATCGAGGAAAAAAACTTTGACGTGCAAAACATTGTGTTTTGTGCGGCCAAAACGGCGCTGCCCCGGCGGTGTTCCTTGAGGGTCGCTGAAAGGCTCTTTGAAACTTGCACAAGCATGAAAGGTGTCAAACTCGTCGCGGTCCGCGCTTTCGATCACACCCCAGAGTTCTTCGACGTTTGTAGCGAATACGTGCTTGAACCCGCGCCGTGTCCTAATGGCCGCTACGTAATAGCCATCGCCATAGCCATCGCCCTCTTCGGGCAGGATGAGGCGCAAAAATCGTTTGGCAATTTCGACTTCGTCCAGCGGGCCACTTGGTGGTGTGGGCATGACCGAATCGCCCCATTAGCGTCGGTTGCATCGATGTTCCCAAGCACGACAAGGATGGTTTTTTGTAAATTTGCATCCGCGGTTTTCTAAGAGGGACAAAATGTTGAGTTTGCGGAGGCCTTTTCCGCGATTACTACGCGTTGTCTGTTGCTTGTATCGCGGTATGTTCGACATTTTTTAGCGAGTCGGTAACAGTCGGGGCTGAACTACACCCTGTTGTGCCGCTTTCTCTTGCGCGGTTTTCGACGCATGCCACTCCGCCAATTTGCCTTCGCGTTCAGCCCGGCGATATTCTGCGATATCAGCAATCAATTGAGGTAGTGTGTCGACCTGCTGCTTGCGCAGGTGGTTCTCGTCGACCCTGACCTGCGTGGTCAGTATGGTATTTGCCGCAGCGTTCTGCGAACGCAGTATTGCGCCGAAATTAGCATCATCAGGATCAGGAAGAGGAAGACTGAGGATGTCGTCTGCTTTGTCGAGCGCCTTCTCAGTGACTCGCTCAAGCTTCAGGGCGAGACTGTTATCGGCAGCATCATCCGCGTTATTTCGCGGCGTGCTTGGCGGCGTGCTCGACTTTTGCTCCGCGGGTGGAGCCGGCTCGGTCGAGTGCTCGCCTTTGAGCATTGCTAGAAAGCTTTTGTAGTCGGTTTCGCTCACCGGTGTCCCCGTTGGATCACGGACCGAAATGTTGGATTGCTTGTCATTACATCAATGCCTTGTCCTGAGTGGGTTCGATTGGAGATATCCGCGGTCTCGTTTGATTGCCGTTTCGAACGAGGGGATGCCTTATGCGGCAATTTTATTTCGGGCGTCGCGTCTTGCTCTTTGGCCAGCGCTCGTCGCCTACCCTTGTTCGCGGCCGATGCCAATAAACCACACCGCCGAGACCAATCACTCGGTTCTCTGCTTGATGCTTCTGCCCGAAGTTGAGCGGCCAGGCGGTCTGTTGACTCGACGACAACGAGTGTACGACGATCCAGGTAAACAACCTCAACTCTGCCGTCTTTGACTAATTCCCACCCCTTGGTCGGACCGATAGCAAGTCGCTGCGTCATACTGTTGAAGGACTCAAAATGAGGCCGAAGGGGACTGAGTTTTTCTTCTGGAGATTGCATCTACGGCTCCACAAGCAAAAAGCTGTGCGGAGCTGAATGAAGCACCAATATTTGCTGCGAAAAAGGGACCCCAGAAAATCGAAGTATTAAGATGGCTTCTTTCGCGGCTGATGCCGGTAATAGGCGTTCAGCGCTTTGCTCAAGTCGGGAGGCGTAACGGAAAGAGCAGCCTTCAAGGCAGGTGTGGAGGGATCAACAGCATCCCAGTCAATGGAGCGATCGGCAAGCACCAGGCAGTTTCCCACTTGCCATCTGCGTAAAAGCGCAATCACAGCTCCCCTTGTCGATTGGCCCCGTTCTCGCTTGTTGACGTGGTAGATTAGAAACGCCCTCAAGTTCTCGTCGATTTCTAGTGGCCGTCCTCTCTTCTTGGCAGATGTCTTGAGACCCTTCGCAGCTCGCCGGCCGGCAGTCCGTCCCTCTCGCACGCCCTGCTCATGTCCCCGGGCGAACGCATATCCATATAGTTTGTCACAAAATTCAGCATGGGAGCGTCCGTAAATCGCTTGCGAGCATGCGTCTAGCTCTAGCTCACGATCGGCTAACTCGCGCGCGAAGTCCGGCGCGGCGCCACCCGCTTTGGGAGCGACCTTATCCGTATCAGGTGGCGATTTTGTCTGATCCCGCCGGCGCCCCATCACGCTGAGACCTTGGCCTTCAAATCGATTACCGAGCCGCTTTGCGGCGACTTGGCGCAATACGTTGCCCAGGCAACCATGAGCTTACGCCGCTTCTCGAATACATCGCCGCGCTGATATGCTTGCTCGGTTGCATCGCCGACGACGTGTGCAAGTGCTGCCTCGACGACCTCGCGCGGGAAATTGGTGCATTCGGCTGCCCACGTGCTAAACGTCGAACGGAAACCGTGTGCCGTCAGGTCATCGCGGTCCATGCGCCGGAGCAGCATCAGGAACGCCATGGTAGACAGCGCGGCGCTGCGCTCGCCAGGAAAGACGTGGTCGTTCTGCCGGATGGTTTGCATGTGATCGAGGATGCCAATCGCGGCGTCGCTGAGCGGCACGCGGTGCTCGCGGCCAGCCTTCATCCGCTCCGCCGGCACGGTCCACGTCTTGGCTCGCAGGTCGATCTCATCCCAGCGTGCATTAATGACTTCGCTAGTCCTAGCTGCGGTCAGGATCGCGAATTCGAGCGCTCGTGCCGCGAGGGCGTGGCGCTCGCGCAGCGCCAGCATGAACACGCCGATCTCACGATAAGGTAGCGCGGCATGATGCTTGACCTTGCGCACCTTGGTGCGCGCCGGCAGTAAGTGGTCGAGATGCCCGCGCCAGCGTGCGGGGTTGTCGCCAGTGCGATAGCCGCGCACCTTCGCCCAATCCAGAACGGCCTCGATGCGCCCGCGCACGCGGCTTGCCGTCTCTGGCTTCGTACTCCAGATCGGCTCCAGCACCTTGGTCACAAAGCTCAAGTCGATCGCCTGTACCGGCAGCGTGCCGAAGATTGGACTCACGTAGGTTTCGAGCGTGCTGGTCCATTGCATTGCATGCTTGGCGTTTCGCCAGCCAGCCCGATGCGCCGCGATGTAGGCCTTTGCGCATTGGTTGAATGTCACGATCCGGGCATTAGCCAGCAGGGCCTTGGCCCGTTCCGCCTTGCGTGCCTCGACCGGATCAATTCCGTCTTTGCAGAGTTTGCGGGCGTCGCTCGCCTTGTCGCGTGCTTGCTGGAGGCCCACATCAGGAAACGCACCGAGGCCCATTTTGCGCTCTCGTCGTCCGCGCATGCGAAATCTAAACACCCAGGACTTACGCGGCGTGCCATCAGCGCCAAGCGTCACTTGCAGATAGACCCCGTTTCCGTCTGGGTAGAGTCCAGGCTTGCGCTGTTTCGCGACTAGCAGCGCGGTCAGCCGATCGATTCGTCGCCGCACTTGTCCGTCGAACCCCCTTTTCGGAGACTCCTATTCACGCCATCAATCACGCCGAAACGTGAGTATTGTAGCAAAGCCTGGCGAAGGTGGACAGAGAAATCAAGATTTAAAGACCGCTAGGAATGGACGTTTCCGGAAGCGCTGCGAAGAGGAGCGAAGAGCTAGTTGGCGGAGAGGGAGGGATTCGAACCCCCGATACGGTTGCCCGTATGCCGCATTTCGAGTGCGGTGCATTCAACCACTCTGCCACCTCTCCAACACTATGATATGTATTCGTTTTCCGATCTGCGCCAATTCCTCCGACGGCCATTGCTACCGAATTTGCTACCGAACGTTCCTATTTTCGGCTTTTGAGCTGGGTTTTAGCGACCTGAAATGCCGCATTCAGCCTTTCTGCCGCGTCGGCCTGCATATTGTCGGTAACGTGCGAATACAAGTCCATCGTCGTCGTGATGGTCGAGTGACCAAGACGTTCCTGAGCGACTTTGGGATGGACACCGTCGGCGAGCAGTTGGGTGGCGTGTGAGTGCCGCAGGTCGTGGAACCGCACTCGCGGGAGGTTCTTCACCCGACCTCGCAAAAGAATGAACAAATGCGTGACGCTTCGCGGCTGCAAGGGCTCACCGTCGGCGCGGCAGCAGGTCAGGGTCTCGCCGGTTTGCCGAACGCCGAGCGCGAGCAATTCCTCGGCCTGTTCGCGTTTGAGCCGGCGAAGCTCTTCGACTGCGAATGTTGGAAGGGTGATGGCACGGCTCCGACTGGTCTTAGTATCCTTGAAGCGAAGTTCGGTTTTGGTCTGTTCTAAGCTCTGAACCACGCGCAGAACGCTACGATCCAGGTCAACGTTCTTCCAACGCAATGCGAGAATTTCACCACGTCGCATCCCTGTCGCAAGGGCGAGCAGGACCGGCCAATAGGTACGAGTATCTTTGATGCTCTCCAACAACCGCTCGCATTCCTCGGCAGTCAACGTCACTATCTCTTTGCGCTCGACCTTTGGCAGCCTTCTCTTAAAGGCATCGGCTGGATTGCGTACCAATACTTGCTGTTCGACTGCCCGCGTGAGAGCGGACTTTAATACCGTATGAATATATCGGCGCGTCGGCGCAGACAGCCCGCCATTCTTGCCGTCACGTCGGCCGCCTTTAACCCAAACATTATAAGCTTGTTGAATATGGCTCGGTGCGAGCTTCACAAGCGGAAGATTACCTAGCGCCGGCATAAGGAAATTTTCGGCAATCTCAGAATAGCGCTCATGGGATTTTGGAGAGATTTCGCCGCGAACTGCATTAAGCCAGGCGACAAGCCATTCCCGCACGGTGATGCGGGTGGGATCAACATGCTCCCCGGTATCGAGCGTTCGTAAGAGTCGTCGCAGTTCTTTCTCGGCATCGCGACGCTTACCCTGTACGGTAGTTGTTGCGACACGTCGCTTGCCGGTGGCCGGATCGCAACCAAGGCTGTAGCGCAACTCCCATGATCCTGGGGTGCGCTGGCGGATGTGTCCGGTGCTACGCATGGCGGCTCCTCTTTGCTTCTGCCTTTAATTGATTGTGGTATTTATCCTTGCATCGCGTTGAGCAAAATTTTGATTGCGACCGTCGTGCTCCGACGCCGATCTCAATCGGCTTACTGCATTCGATGCATCGAATCGATGTGCGGCCTTGAAAAAGAATCGACTGAATAGCTTGGAGCTCAAGCCCAGCCAGAAGATACTCGCATCGAATCTTGAGAGTTGGTGGGGCCTTCGGGCTTTCAATTGACACGTAGGCCTCGAGCCCGCCGTACAGCCGCCTGTCTCGCTTCCCGAACTGCCGAAAGGCCTCTGCAGGACGAGCCCGACCAAGTTCGCAAAGCCGGATAAGGCCCTGGAGGTTTCGGATGTGTCCCTTCCACTGGCTGAGCGCGTCGAACACGCCAGGTTGTTGTCCTGGATATCTCAGGTCCGACATCGCGCCGTATTCGTGAGCAAATTTCAGACAGGCACTTTCAGAACCGTCTAGATTGGCAAACTCCAAATACAATTTTGGATTTTCCACTAAGGGCTTGCGCAGCGTGTATGTGGCGTTTTTCGCGACATAGATTGCGCGATCACCACGTGGTCCCGTGGCGGCTCGCACGACGTATTCGGTTGCCACTGGCCATTCGAAATCGAGTTCAAACATCGGAGTATTACACCAATAACACCAATACTCTATAACATCAGTGTTAATGCGTGACAAGCAGGTTCAAACGGAGCAAGGTCAAACATCTCAAGGTTTTTGAAGGGATGCTCGATGACCAACTCAAACAATGAAAACCCAAAAACGCTCTCAGTGCCCGCAGCTGGCAAAATTGTCGGCCTCTCCAAGAATGCGGCCTATTCGGCCGCCCGTCGCGGCGAAATTCCAACTTTGCGATTCGGCGGCAGACTAAGAGTTCCGACGTACCGATTAGAAAAGCTGCTTCGTGGTGATAACCAAACTGAGCCGACGAAATGACAGCCGCTGAAATCGCGACGGCGCTCGGAGACGCACGTCGCGAAGGCCGGACCTGGCGGTGCCGATGTCCGTTGCACGGCGGACGAAGCCTTGTGCTCCGCGATGGCAACAATGGCCGCCTGCTCGTAACATGCTGGGGTGGCTGTGATCGCCTCGACGTGCTCGCCGAACTGCGACAGCGCGGCCTACTCAGCGATAAGCCGGACTACGCA
>Ga0310912_10001363_pt1 | contig 13212 bp, 14 predicted proteins | sample GREbulkMGOX080_FD_203443 | JGI IMG/M metagenome (GOLD analysis project Ga0310912, IMG submission 203443) | Lab enrichment of tropical soil microbial communities from Luquillo Experimental Forest, Puerto Rico - GRE.bulkMG.OX080 | ecosystem: Environmental > Terrestrial > Soil > Tropical forest >...
CGCCGCACGATCGACATCGGATTGATAGGTCCCACGCACGTCCTGATAGCAAACCGTTGCGGGGCTTATGGGAGATCCTTGCGAGAATACCCTCGCGGCGCCTCTTCCAAATGCCGTCGGGTCAGGCCACCGCCGCGCGAAACCGGCCGGGTGTCATCCTAGTCGCCCGGCGGAAAACTTGCGTCAGATGGCTTTGGTCTCGGTGAACTCGGCTTCGAGCGCTATCGAGGCCAGCGGCTGGCGGGTGCGCCGCATCAGCGGCTTGGCCCGTTCGATCCGCCGCTCCACGACGTAGCGCTGTGGGCCGACACCGACCGCCTGCTTGAACGACCGGCTGAAATGGTAGGGGCTGAGGCAAGCGATGTTCGCGAGCACGGTGAGCGATAGATCGTCATCGAGACGCGCTTCGATGTAGTCGCGTACGCGCTGCAGCCTTTCCGGCGAAAGGCCCTTGCAGGTCGGCAGCAAAAGATGGCGACAAAACGCCTCGCGAGGCGAATACACAGGGCTGTGCCCAGGCTTTTGACCAGGATCCTGTCTGCAAAGCCGCCTTCGACCTCTTGGGCCAAAGTCGTGGCGATTTGGCCCAGTAAGGGATCGTGCAGGCCAAGCAAGGGTTCGAACCGGCTTGCATTAGCCCCACGCTCGGGCAGCAACGCGGGGTGAAAATCGGTATCCCATGCCAGCAGAATGAACCGCGCAACCGGCGTTACGCTTCGGAGCGTCACGTCGGGCGGACAAAAAGAGAGGATGCCGGGCGCGGCAGACGGAAGTTCCCAGATGGGCCCGTGCTCAACCTGCGTGAGCACCGGCGGGAGCGGATCCAAAAAAAACGGTCATCCGGTAACGGTCGCCTCGCCAGATGGACTCGCCGCCACCTCGCCGGTAGCTCATCGCCGTGATCGACGGCCACGATTTGATCCTCGAGACTTGCAAGTCAGGGACTTGCCAGACCGAGTTGCCAAGCCCCCGCGGTTTTACGCCCGATAAAAGCTCGCCGTTGCTATCCTCTTCGCTTGATCCTGGCATGTCGCCCCCGGGATCGCGCGGTCAGGATCATTACCGTGACTCTCGGGATACAAGCCAGTGGCGCTCCAGATCGAGTTGTCCGGATCAACGCTATGGCTTGTCCCCTCATTCAATATTGGACGGTTGCAGCTACCCGGCTCGCCACCGCAAAGGTCAAGATCAGAGTCAATTGAGTAAAGTTCTAGTACAAGCCCTTTCGGGATTTTGTAATTTTTTTAACCGACTATCGGTGCCATCGCGTGAAGTGACAACCGCAGCGGCATTTCCTCTTTTGCTTGGTATTAACCTCGCTCGTCTCGAATTATCTAGCAAAACCCAACATGGAGACTGCGGCCATTGGGCAGGAATGTGATCGCCGTCGACGTGTACATCTACGCTTAGCCGCTCGTCATCGCCGAGCCGACGTGCCACGTGTGTCAACGTCGAGGTGCCCATCGCGAACGGCGTCCCAGGTCGGGAATTCGGCCGTTGCTCGAGGGTCAAAATTAGCCAGGCGCGTCACCGAGGAGGGCCTTCGCGGCATAGATGAAGGCATTGGCGAGCTGGCCGTCTTGCACAAGCTCGCCGATATGGCAATTGAAGGCGGCGCAAATCGCCCCGAGCTCGGTGAAATGAATGTGTCGCCTGCCGGTCTCGATCCGGTGATAGGTCAGGCGCGACATGCCGAGGACGCCAGCCGCGGCTTCCTGGGTCAGCCCCAGCATGCGTCGCCGGCGCCGTAGAGCGGATCGAATGCACGCTTGTGCATCTTCAGGCCGCTGGTGTATACCCGAACTGAACAGCCGGGCAGCTATGGCGGCGCCCGAACGTATCGCCTTCGATCGATATCCCTGGGCACGTATCCCGCTCAAAGTCGCCATCTATGCCCTATCTCCATCCACGATTTGCTAAAATAATAACATAATGAATTTAGATAATAACAAGTATCACTGTAATTAGCAATATTATTGATACGATATCCGCACAATCTGACGCCGTCTGGACGATTCTTGCCACAATCCTCATCGATGCTCGGCCGAAGGCGCCCTGACCGTCCCGGAGTCACCAATGGATTTTACGTTGCCCGACGAACTCGCCGACCTGAAGGAGCGCACCGAGCGCTTCATACGGGAGCAGATTTTGCCGTACGAGACCGACGGCAGGCAGACAGCGCACGGGCCGGCCGAGGAGCTGCGCCTGGAGCTCGTCGGACTCGGGCGCCGGGCGGGATTGCTCAGCCCGCATGTCGGCCGGGAGTGGGGCGGCCTCGGTCTCGACCACCGGGCAAAGGCGGTTGTCTTCGAGGCGGCCGGCTATTCGCCGATCGGGCCCGTGGCACTGAATTGCTTTGCGCCCGACGAGGCCAACATGCACCTCCTCGAACAGGTCGCCGAGCAGCGCCAGAAAGAAGACTGGTTGCGCCCGCTCGCCGCCGGCGAGATTCGCTCTTGCTTCATGATGACCGAGCCCGCGCCCGGCGCTGGGTCCGACCCTTCGATGCTGCGTACGACCGCGCGTCGCGACGGCGGCGACTTCGTTATCGACGGCACGAAGTGGCTGATCACCGGCGCCGTCGGCGCAGAGGTCGCAATCATCATGGCGAAGAACAACAGCGATGCGCTGGGACCGCATGGCGCGACGATGTTCCTGTCGCCGATGAAGGCGCCCGGGATTCACATCGAGCGGGTGCTCGACACCTTGGACCGGTTCATGGCCGGCGGCCACGCGGTCGTCCGGCTGGACGGGTTACGGGTTCCCGAGAGCGCTGTGCTCGGGCGGGTCGGCGCGGGCTTTCGCTATGCCCAGGTGCGCCTCGCTCCGGCGCGCCTGACGCATTGCATGCGCTGGCTGGGTGCTGCGTGTCGCGCCCACGACATCGCCGCCGATTATGCACGGCGGCGCACCGCCTTTGGCAAGCCGATTGGCGAGCATGAGGGGGTCGGGTTCATGCTCGCCGACAACGAAATGGACATCCATCAGAGTCGTCTGGTGATCTGGCACGCGGCCTGGGTGCTCGATCAGGGCGAGCGTGGCACCTACGAGTCGAGCATGGCCAAGGTCATCTGCTCTGAGGCGATCTGGCGCGTTGTCGACCGCAGCATGCAGATCCTGGGCGGGCTCGGCATCACCGATGACACGATGGTCGCGCGCCTATTCTGCGAAGTCCGCCCGTTTCGCATCTATGACGGCCCTTCCGAGGTACATCGCTGGTCGATCGCCCGGCGCGTGCTTCGAACGGGTGGGACACCGTCGTGACACCGACCGCCGGGGAGCCATTGATCCGTTGCCCCGAGGCACCTGCGATCGGATTTTTTCATCCCAATTTGTTAGCTCATGCCTGACTGACGCTGATGCCGCTCGAGCCGTTCGAATTGCGCGACCACCGCGGCGCGAGGATCCGGAACAGCGCTCGCTATGAAGATCTCGACAAAACGGGCATCAGCAGCGGCCTCTTCGGTCGCGTCGTAGGACACAGCGACGATCAAGTAATGAGATACTTTTCCGGTGTGCTCGACGCGCTCAGTCGGGACCCCGCAGCGATGAGCATGGCCTAGAAGGAAGCCGGCTGTCTCGGAAAGCTAAGTAACATCGGCCGCCTCGGCGACGCCAATGCCCAAGAAAAAAGGCAACCCGGTCGTGATCGCAGCAGCTGGACGCATGGAAATCTCCGATCCAGTAGTCCCCCTCCTATAAACACCGGTAATCAGACACAGACTTGCCGCTTTATCGTGTCAGCCAGGCGACGGTGAGGCCAGTCGAAGGGACGGGGCCTCGATCGCAGCCGCCTTGCGGGGTTGCCGTTTATTCGTTAGGGCTGTGATTCGACTGGATCGCGCTCTGCTGATGCTGTTCTGCATTCGCGCGAAATACTTGGTCCGCAAGCTGTTTCTGCTGATCAGGCATAGTCGTGTAAAGCGTTTGGAAAGCAGCAACGAGATTTTGCACATGCTGAGCGTGCGCCTCAGCGATCTGCTCGTATGATTGCATGTTTTGCAGCGCGTTCATCGACTGGAACTGTTGCGCGCGCTGGATCACGATCTGATCTATGTCGCGGGCGTTCGTGCGCATCACTTCGGCAAATTGATCCCATTGCACCCGTTCCGCTGGGGTAATGCGCAGCTGAGCGTGCAGCTCGTTGATACGATGCTCGACGCGCTCCTCGGCATTCTTGCCGGCAACCGGAGGACCAGCCATCGGCGAGGATACGGCGGGCGGAGCCGTTCCACGCGGCGCCGGGGTGGGCACTTGCGAGGACTGCGCCAAGGCCGCAACGGGCAGGGACAGCAAGGCGGCCAGTGCCGCGGAAGCGAGATGGTTTGATTGGATCTTTGTCATCGGTGCATTCCAACCTAAAATGTTGCAGAGAGCCGGGGTCTTCAATAACCGTAGTAGACGGCTGGCGGTGGCGGTGCGTAGTAGCCCGGCGGCGGCCCGTAATACACCGGCGGCGGCCCGTAATACACCGGCGGCGGAGCGTAATAGCCCCCCGACGCGATCGCCGCGCCGACCCCGAGGCCGACCAAGCCTCCGATGATTGCAGCGCCGGCATTATTGCCATGGTAATTCGGATGCCCGTGGCCGTGCCAGTATTCGGCATGCGCGCCGGGGGCTATTGCGAGACCGGCGACGACCACTGCCGTCGACAGGAAGCGTGAGCTAAAAGCCATAATCGGCTCCTTCGTAGCGACTTATAGCGAAACAGTCCTTGCCATCAGTTGGTTCCGAGGGGATGCAGCCGCATGGCGCCATTCAGCATCCGTGAAGCAGGCGATGGCGATCCGGGATCCCTGCGCACCATGCCGAGCGAGATGAACCAGCGCCATCCTCGGTATAGTCAAGCAGACGAAACAGCCGCTCGCGCGCCGAAGGTTCGGGGGTGTGGTACGGATTTTCTTGTTGCGGTTGTAGTACCAAAAAAGCGAGCGCTCGGGACCGGCTGATCCTTCAAAAAGGCCCGATCCGCCGCGCCGCGTTGCCTTCCCGCGGTTCGATCTTGATGATCTCGGCGCCGCGGGCGCGCGTGGACTGCGCGAGATGATGAGCAATGCCGGTCTTGGCATGCTGGCCGGCTGGCGCGTAATCGGAGATAGCCAACGAACGCTTGGAATGTGCCGGTTGGGCCTCCGATATCACGCTTCTTCTCTCGAAGTTATGCCAAAGCTGTCCCGGGCCTCTAAGCAAACACGCCACAAGCGGCGGGTATTAACCATTTCGAGGCGCACTAGATCATCAATCCCGTGGCGGAATAGGAGATTTTCCTGCTAATCTCGACAGCCGTGGGAAGCGGCAACGCGGACGACCGTCGCACTTTGAAAGCGTCGAATACATTCCTTGCCGTCGCACCTGCGCCGCTGACCGCCAAGCGATGTGCGCTGGCCATTTGCATCGCATCATTCGTCGCGTTCTGCGCACTCATCCCATTTGCGCGCGTCCCCGGGCCTCGTATTGACGCCCTTATTCCAATTTATGACCTAACGTTCGTGCTGAGTAATCTGGTGTCGGCGGGTTTCCTTTTCGTCGGATTCAGCAGATCACGACTGCGTGCCGTTCTCGTTCTTGCGGGCGGGTACCTCTTCATCTCGCTCGTTGCGGTCCCGCACATGCTGACCTTCCCGGTGCGTTTTCGAGAAGCGGCCTGCTAGGTGCCGGCCCTCAGACCAGCGCCTGGCTCGATACTTTTCGGAATGGCGTCTTTCCCCTGTCGGTGATTTGTTGTGCCCTACTGAAGCGGCGCGAGATCGTGAGCCTACGATCGTCCGCCGATGGGCCTGCTAAGATTATGTCGGCCGCCGCCTTCGGCGTTCTTGCGGGCGTCTGCCTACTGACCCTCTGCACCACTGCAGGCCATCAGCTCTTGCCGGCAATTGTGAATGACGACCGCTACACAACCGCAATGTTCACCGTGAGCGTACCGGTTTGGCTTCTCAGTCTTGTTGCTCTGGCGTTTCTCGGATCGCGGCTGCCATATTCGATACTCGATCTGTGGCTGATGGTCGTCATCTTCAATTGGGCGTTGGGCATCGGACTAAGCGCAGTGATCAACACGGGACGCTTCGATATCGGTTTCGAGGCTGGCCGTCTGTACGGTCTGTTAGCTGCGAGCGTCGGACCGGTCGTTATGCTGGCCGAGGCGAGCTGCGTTTCCACCCGCCTTGATGAGGCTCTCGCGATGGCGGAGGAACGCAACGCCGAACTCACGCGCTCGCGTGAGGAACTCGCCCAAGCCCAACGGCTCGAGGCTATCGGCCAGCTGACCGGCGGAGTCGCGCACGACTTCAACAATCTCCTAACCGTCGTCATCGGGAACCTTGATCTAATCTCGGAGGCGCGAGGCGACCCTGAGAAAATCGACCGCCTGTCATAAAGCGCCATGAAAGCGGCTCGACGAGGAGAGCACCTCGTCCGCCAACTTCTTACCTACGCCCGAAGGCAAATCAACCACCCCCAAACCGTTAACCTCAATCAGCTGATCACGAATATCGAAAACCTGATCCGCCGGGTCATCGGCGAGCAGATCAAGGTTGTCTCGAAGCTGAGCCTGGTTCTCGCTCCGGTTCAGATTGATCCGGCGCAATTCGAGACGGCGATACTCAACCTCGCAATAAATTCACGGGACGCCATGGCGGCTGGCGGACGGATCACGATCGAGACACAGAACGTCACCGTCGACCCGCAGCACGCTGCCAACGACCCGGAGGTAACACCGGGACCCTATGTCATGATCGCGGTGTGCGATTCCGGCTCCGGGATGACGCCAGCGGTACTAGCGCGAGCATTTGATCCGTTCTTCACGACCAAGGAAGTCGGTAAGGGATCAGGGCTTGGGCTTAGCCAGGTTTATGGGTTCACGAAGACAGAGGGCGGCCACGTCACGATTTATAGCGAACTCGGTATCGGCACGACCGTGAAGCTTTATTTGCCGCAATCGTCCAATCGCCCGATCCTGCGGCGAACTGAAGCGGAGACTGCGTCGTCGCCGGCAGACAGCGGCCGCGGAACGATCCTCCTGGTGGAAGACGATGAGGAGGTGCTCAGCGTAACAGCTGAAAGTCTGAGGGATCTCGGCTACCACGTCGTGACCGCCACTAACGCCGTGCGAGCGCTTGAAATATTGAGAGGTGATCAACCGATCGACCTGCTGTTTTCGGACGTGATCATCCCCGGAGGCACCAATGGCGCGCAGCTCGCAGTCACCGCTCGGCGCGTCCGGCCGGAGCTAAAGGTGCTGCTGACATCCGGGTACACTGCGGCCGCCCTTAGCCTCGAGCACGGACTACCCGACAATCTGGACGTCGTGGGCAAGCCATATCAGCGCGATGAGCTGGCACAGAAACTGAGACTGGCGATCGGCGCATAGCCGACCGCTCAACCGGAACGATGCTAGCCTGCGTCCCACAACCGGCGGATCTGCTGACGCTGGCGCGCATCGGGCAGTCTGCCGAACCCAGCGGCGAGATCGTCCTTCATATGTTGGGAATTGCCGGTCGCCGGGATCACGCAGGTGACGGCAGGCTCGGCGAGGATATATTTGAGGAACAGTTGCGCCCAGCTGGTACAGTCGAATTCTCCCGCCCAATCCGGTAGCGGACGCCCGCGCACTTGGCGGAACAAATCGCCGCGCTCAAGCGGCTGATTGGCGATAACGCCGACGCCGCGCGACGCGGCCACCGGCAGCACTTCGGTCTCGGCCGCCCGCGTCGCCAGTGAGTAGCCAAGCTGTACGAAGTCGATCCCCGGCTCACGGGTGAGAATGCGCGCCAGCTCGGGCAGGGCTCCGGTCGTGTAATGGGTGATCCCGATATAGCGGATTTGGCCGTCGTCCTTCATCCGCCGCAGGCTCGCCAGATGCGTACGCCAATCGACTAGATTGTGGATCTGCATTAGGTCGATCGTCTCGGTGCGCAAGAGCTGAGCCGAGCGCCGCATCTGCTCGATTCCGCGTTCGCGGCCCGTCGTCCACACCTTGGTCGCGAGGAAGGCGCGTGGTCGTGCCGCGAGCTTAGCCAGGAGATCGCCGGTGACCGCTTCGGCCCTGCCGTACATCGGCGAACTATCGATAATCCGTCCGCCTGCATCGAGCAGTATCTGCAAGACTTCGCGCAGCGGCAGCCGCGTCGTCTCGTCTGTCCCCACATCAAATGCCCGCCAGGTGCCGAGGCCGATGACCGGCATCATCTCGTCGGTCGACGGGATCGGGCGTGTCAGCATCAGCGCGACGCAGGCGTCCCGCGAACTGAGCCGCCGAACTCTTGGAACAGCGCGTCGCGCACCGTGTCGAGATCAAGCTCGTGCTCGGCGATTAGCGGGCTCGTCTCGACGATGATGTCGTCGATGTCGCCGATTAGCTTGAGCCGCTTGTAGAGATCGTCGCTGCGCAGACCGAGCCCCTCGCCGAGGATTTCCATAAAGTTAACGACCTCGAAGCTGCGCCCGTCGCCGACATCGCACATCTCGCGATGGCAGGCGTGATAGATCGTCGCCAATGTCGTCACCCCGGCATCGGCGACCGCGGCGAGTTCGCGCGCTATGAGCTCGCGCTTGAAAGCCGGCAATACCGCCAGGCTGTTGGCCTGGGTCCCGACGCGCGGCACATCGATCTCGACCAGCTCGACACCTGGGATGATCGAAAGCAGCTTGCGCACCGCCGCCTGCACCGACGGCAATACCGGCCGCTCGTGCAGGGCCACCCGTTTGTCGACGCGATGGGTCATCAGCCGGGCGAGCGCCTCGGAATTGTCGGCGAGAAAGACCAGGAACGGGTTGAGATCGAACGGCCGCGCACCAAAACGGGTTTCATAGCTCGGCAATGCCACTTCGCCGATCTGCACCTGACAGCTCGGACACCACGACAGCACGGTCGAGGTCCCGGCCGCGGCGAGCCCGTCGATCGTCGTATAGCCGACCCGCGCAGTGTTGGCGAAATCGCCTTCACGGAACTGATAGACGCCGCAGCATTGTCCGGGCCCGCCCATGACCTCGTAGTCGATCCCGAGAAGGTCCAGCGTGTCGAGGCATAGAAGCGCGATGTGCGGGGTCTTCAGGATGTTGCAGCCGGTGTAGAAGACGACGTCGGGCGGACTCTGGCGTGACGTCTCCGACTGTCCTCTGACACGGGCTAAGGTCTCGGGCGGCAATTGCAGCCGCGACAAGATGCGTACTCCGCGGCTCATCGTCTGAAAGCCTTGTCGCCAGCGGGTGTTGAGCGGCTTGTCGTCGGTCTGCGCGCGAGCAAAGCCGCGGGCGAGCTGCACCATGAAGCGCGCATTGATCCCTTCCGGGCAGGCCGGGATGCAGTTTCCGCTGCCGCTGCACACCGAGGCCCAACGAACCGCCTCGGGATTTCCGCTGCCGCCGGTGATCAAATCGACGATGCCGGCGGCGGTCTGCGCCGCATCAGCCTCGCCGAGCCCAGCCGGCGCCACCATCGGGCAGGCCCGAAAGCACGCCCCGCAGCGTGTGCAGGCATCGGCGATCGCCTCGCCGCGCACCCTGAAATCCTCGAGATACCCAGCTAAGTCGTCGATGCTGCTCATAAGGGAATCACCAGTAAGGTGTCGATCTTTTGGCTGTCGAGGACGACGAGACGCTCGATGAAACGGTAGGGCTTGCTGGTCAGATCTATGCGGTCGAGATAGCGGCCGGCGGCGAAGAGGCTCATCTCGCCGTCATGCATGATCCGCACGGCGATAAAATTCGAATGTGCTTGGGCCACGGTCGCATCGATCCCCTCGACCCGGATCGGGCCGACGATGTGACGGTAACGATGCGGCTCGAAAATGTTCGCGCGGCGCAATGCCGTCACCCGATCGACCAGCATGCCGCGCGAGGCGGCATAGACGACGCCGTGCGGCAACCCGGCCTCGTGGCTGGCACGGCTGGTGATCAGGTAGCGGCATTGCTCGACAAAGAAATCCGGCCATTCCTCGAGCCGGTCTTCGTCGATGCAATCGACATAAGCCGCGATCAACTCGTGCACGCCGAGCCGCACCGCGAGATCGTTCATGGCCAATCCTGTTTCGAGCGTCAGTCGCTAATCAGCGCGCGGTACTTCTTCCAGAAGCCGCGGATCGTCGCCTCGCTGGAGCGAAATGGCTGCGACTGGGCATCGTAGCCGCCCATCATCACGACTCCGCTGTCGTCGTCGTTAAAGCGTAAGGCGCGCTGGACGAAACCGCCAACGCAGCCGTCTTCCATCGAGATGTACCCGGCGGCGCCTACCAGATTCCCCTGGCGCAGGCGCCGTTCGGTCATCGATTCGTCATCATCCGTGAAGCCTAGATGGATCCACTCGAGTTCGGTCTTCTCGAGGCCGCGCGGTCGGATCACACGAACGGCGATCGTATTGCGAATCTGCTGCAATATCATGCTCGGAAAGACCGTAAGGATCTGCACTGAGACGCCGTCGCCATACTCGTCGACCGATTCGATAACCGACGCATCCTCCAAGCGGAGGTCGCTGTCCGAGCGTAGCCCCTCGCGCTTGTAATCGGCGTCCTCGGCCGCATAGTCGAGCTTAGCCTGGCTAAAGTGATGGCCGCCACTCTCGTCGATGTGGATTCCCCCCGGCATGCTGAGCCGGTTGATGCGGAACGTCGTCAAAAACAAATGCAGGATGCTCGCGTGGTAGGTGTCCTTGTTCGGTAATACCTGGGTGCTGCGACCGAGGATGTGGGCCCGACGGTTCAGCACCCGCTTGATCCCGCCGACGACTTGCGGTCCGAGATAACTTTCGAGATCGGGGGTGTCAGAGCCAAACGACCCGAAGACGAGACCCGCGAGCTCGGCCACCTTTAGCGGCGCAAGATCGTGCTCGTCCTTGCGGAATTCCGGCGGCATCCCGCCTTGCCGCTTGACTCCGCGCTCAAAGGCCACACCGGTCAATTTGCCGGTCAGATCGTAGGTCCACCCGTGATAGATGCACTTGATCTCTTTGACGCTGCCCTGCCGCTCGACGCAGAGGAGATTGCCACGATGCACGCAGCGGTTGGGAAAGGCATTGATCCGACCCTCGGCGTCGCGGGTCACGATGACCGCCGTCTCGCCGATCGTCGTGGCGACGTAATCACCCGGATTGGCGATCTCGGTCGCGAGACACAGGAAGCTCCAGGTCGGACCCTTGAAGATCCGTTCCTGCTCGAGCCGGTATTGCTCGGGATCGGTGTAGAGCCGGAACGGGACCTCGCTGAGGCCGTTCGACGGCCACGGCACTCCCCGCATCGGATCGGCGCCGAGCTCTGACATATCGCTGCCTCCTTCTCCCGGTGATGGCAGCCATGATAGCAGTAGGACGTCGGCGAAGGAAATTCGCTTGCCGGGACCATGCCGATGGCCGACCATCGGCCACATCGAGCTTCGGCCGGAGGATACGGCATGGACAATCTTTATCTGCGCAGCGGCATCTTTCTCGCGCCGTTCCACTATCACGACGAGAATCCGACGCTATCGATCGAACGCGACCTCGAACTGCTCGAACATCTCGATCGGCTGAACTATCACGAGGCGTGGATCGGCGAGCATCATTCGGGCGGGTTCGAACTGATCGCCTGCCCCGAGATGTTCATCGCCGCCGCGGCCCAGCGCACCCGTCACATTCGTCTCGGCACCGGTGTGGTCTCATTGCCCTACCACAACCCGTTCATGTTGGCCGACCGCATGGTGCAGCTCGACCACATGACGCGGGGCCGGGCGATGTTCGGTGTCGGGCCCGGCGCACTCGTCCATGACGCGCTGAAGATCGGTATCGATCCCGGCGAACAGCGTCGCATGATGGACGAGTCATTCGAAGTCATCGTGCGCCTGCTCAAAGGCGAGATCGTCAACCACAAGACCGACTGGTTCAACCTGACTGACGCGCAATTGCAGCTTCGCCCCTATACCCGGCCAACAATGGAATTGGCGGTCGCCGCGGCGCGCTCGCCCTCGGGCTCGGTGCTGGCTGGCAAATACGGTGTCGGAATGCTGTCGATCGGTGGCACCAGTCCGATGGCGATGGAGCGGCATACCGCCAACTGGGGACTCTACGAGGAGGCCGCGCGGGAAAACGCCCATGTGCCCAACCGCAAGGACTGGCGCGTTGTCGGCATGTTCCACATCGCGGAGACCCGCGATCAGGCAAGAAAGAACGTGAAGTTCGGCGTCGAGGCCTTCGCCCAGTATTTCCGCGACGTTGCAACGTTCCCGATCATTCCGGGCGATGTCGGCGACGCCATTGAGTGGTTGATTGAAACCGGGACCGGGTGCATCGGCACGCCCGACGACGCAATTGCTTATATCGAGCGGCTGATCTCCGGTTCCGGCGGGTTCGGGGTGCTCTGTGAGCTGGCGCAGAACTGGGCCGATTGGGAAGCGACCAAGCGGCATTACGAGCTGATGGCGCGCTTTGTCCATCCGCGCTTCCAGCAGAGCCGGGAATTACTGACCGGCAGCTATGATTACGCCACGAGCCGTCACGTCGATTTCACCGGCCAGGCCAGCGCCGCGATCCAAAAGGCGATCGACCAACACGCCGCTCGGCACGCAACCGAGGTCAACCGGACCGCCGCGGAGTAAGGTCTGTAGCGGCTCTGTCGTGGAATTGCGAAAGAAGGATTGCACTTGATTGGAGCCTCGATCAATCATTGCGGGTACGATCGCGCTCGAGCCGGTCGAGGAAATCTTCGAAATATGACCACAGCTCGGCGGCGACATCCCTGGTTGCAAGCGGTCTACTCGGCCCCGCCCTGACCATTTCCTGCTGTTGGCGGGAGGCCTCGCACGCGAGTATCGCTGCAGCGATCTTGTTGCTCTCCGTCATAGCTCTCTACTCAGCCTATCCCCGCGGAGTGTCGGTGGCTCCACTCGTCTTCCGGAGGGGAAAAACGCGCGAGATCATCGAGCACGCGGGCGATCAACTCTTGCCGCCGCGGTTCCCGCGCCTCGGGCGTGGCAGCAAAAAGTTGGATAAGATATCGCGCTCTTTCTGCAACCGCAGACCAGCTGGCTGACGGAGCGGCCACGGCGTAGCGCTCGAATTCCTCTTGGCGATGGCGCAGGGCAGACTGATCCGCCTGGACCTCACGCAGGCGCCGGCGGGTTTCCGTCGATTTCTGAGCGGCCATGCCGCGATGCTCGTCGAGTTCGACCGGCTTGTCCGTCATTGTCCTCTGCCGTGTTCCCAGCTTCGGCTGTCCCGGTCTCGCCATCCCAAGCGACCGACGTCTCTGC
>Ga0310912_10001369_pt1 | contig 13178 bp, 7 predicted proteins | sample GREbulkMGOX080_FD_203443 | JGI IMG/M metagenome (GOLD analysis project Ga0310912, IMG submission 203443) | Lab enrichment of tropical soil microbial communities from Luquillo Experimental Forest, Puerto Rico - GRE.bulkMG.OX080 | ecosystem: Environmental > Terrestrial > Soil > Tropical forest >...
CCCTTGAGCCGCTGCAGCAGCGCGAGCCCGCCCATCCCGGGCATCCGGGCATCGACCAGCAGGCACCCTTCGCTACCGGGACGATAGGCGTCAAGGAACGCCTCGGAACTGGTATAGGTCTCGACCGTCCGGCCATCTTCCTGGAGCAGATCGCGCATCGCCTCCCGCGCTGTCATCGTCGACCACGAAGATCGTCGGCGGTCGCTGCTTGCGGGCCGCTTCGGCGGGCCGCTGAGTGCTCGCCTGCACCCGCGGCAGCGCCTCAGCGAGGCGGCGCTGGATCAGGCCGATCAACTCCTTCGCCTTCACCGGCTTGTTCAGATGCAGGTGGCCGCCCTGGGCGATCTCGCGCAAGGCGGAGGTCGAGATGTCGCCGGTGAGGATCACCGCCGGGATCTCGTGACCGAGGGTCTCCCGCAGGCCGGCGACGACCTGGAGGCCGTTCAGACCTTTTGGCAGATTGTAGTCGGCGACGACGAGATCCGGGCGTATCGCCCCTCGCTCCGCCAGCTCCAGCACCTTTCTCCCATCCTCGGCGGTCGTCGTGCGGTGACCCTCGCCTTCGAACAGAAGCGCGAGCATCTCACGCACCGGAGCGTCGTCCTCGACGACCAGGATTGCGCCGCTCTGGTGTACGTTTTCCTTCACTTCGCTCGGGTCGAGCCGAGGGCGCCAGGGCGGCCCGCCTCGACCGAGAGGTACCTCGACGGCAAACATCGAGCCCTTGCCCGGACGGGAACGGACATCGACAGCGAGGCCCAGCAGGTTCGCCAGGCGCTCCACGATGGTGAGGCCGAGGCCGAGACCCTTGCTGCGCTCGCGCGCCGGATTGTCGAGCTGATGGAACTCCTCGAAAATCGCCTGAAGTTGCTCTTCGGGAACGCCGATCCCGGTATCCCAGACCTCGATGCGCAGCTTGTCGCCGCGCCGCCTGCAGCCAAGCAGGATCTTGCCCTTATTGGTGTATTTCACTGCGTTCGAGAGCAGGTTGCGGATCATCTGCTCGAGCAGGCGTGGATCGCTGCGCACGCTGAGCCCGCTCGGGGACTACGCGCCAGCCGAGGCCACGCGCCGCTGCATGAAAGCTGAACTGCGTCCGCAGTTGCTCGAGCACTGCGTTGATCGGAAAATCGACCAACTCTCGACTGACCGTCCCGGCCTCGAGCTGGTTGATGTCGAGGAGCGTGTCCAGCATGCTCGACATGGTGCTGACGGTCTCGTCGAGTCTGCCGACCAGTCTCAAGGTGGTTTCGTCCTTGAGCTTCTTCGCCAATATTTCATGGAGCAGGCTGATCGTCTGCAACGGCTGGCGCAGGTCGTGGCTGGCGGCGGCGAGGAACCGTGACTTGCCGAGGTTGGCCTGCTCGGCTTGCCGCTTGGCGGCCTCCAACGCCTCCGTACTTTGCTTGCGTTCGGTGATATCTTCGATCGCCAGCAGAATCTTCCGCGTGGCAAGGGCCTCTTCGCGGATCTCCAGCGCACTCACTAGCAACGACCGCATTCCCCGCGACGGCAGCTCGACGTCGATTTCGCGATCCTCGATGACTCCCGCGCCGAGCCGGAGGCGGTCGAGGAAGCCGCGCAGCGCCGCGATATCGAGGCGGCCATCATCGACCGCGTCGAGTTGTCGGCCCACGGTCTGCTCAGGCTCGACCGAAAAGGTGCTGTAGAAGGAGCGGCTCGCGGATATGACGTAAAGCTCCTGATCGAGCACCACGAGTGGCTGTCGAATGGTGTCGATGATGCTGTCGGAATAGGACCGCGCTGCCTCGATTGCCCTTTCGGCCGTTTTCCTTTCGGATATGTCGGCGAAGGTGATAACCACCCCCGCAACCTGGGCGTCCTGGGTGCGGTAGGGCAGAATACGACGGGTATACCACGCTCCGTTGTCGGCCCCTACCTCACGGTTCGGCGGCACGTCGCCGGCGAGAACCGCCCAGGCGTCCGCGAGCAGGTGAGTGTCGTTGATGCGGCGGGCCAGGTCGGCGAGGGGCCGGCCGATGTCGGTGGCGATAACGCGGAACAACGATTTGGTCGCTGGCGTGAAGAAGCGGATGTTGAGCTCGCTGTCCAGGAAAAGGGTCGCCAACGCCGGAGCTGTCCAGGATGTTATGTAGATCATTGGACGTGCTGCGCTGGCGTTCGAGCGTTTCCTGAAGCTGGCTATTGAGCGCAGTGAGTTCTTCGTTGAGCGACTGCAGCTCCTCCCGCGAGGTCATCAGCTCCTCGTTGGTCGACTGGAACTCCTCATTCGCCGACATGGCTTCTTGGTTGATCGCCTTCTGCTCCTCGTTGGCGATCTCGAGCTCGTGAATGGCGCTCTGCAGCTCCTCGCGGGTGGCTTCGAGCTCCCGCTCGAGCTCGGCGATCCGCGAGAGGTCATCCGCCGGCTCGACCGATTGGCCCGGCCTCGGCTCGCGCTCGGGTTCGTCGAAGAAGCTGACCAGCAGCAACTCCTCGCCCGCGCTCTGTACTGGATGGACCTCGATGCGGACCGCGACAGCGCTCCCGCCGTAGCTCGCCTGCGCGCCCGTGGCGATCGCAAGCGCGTTCTCCCGGCTTGCCTGCTGGATCGCGGCCCTGAGCTTGTTGCGCAGCCCCTCGCGCGCCATGTCGAGCAGATCGCGGCTGGGCTCGCGCGCCGCCACCTGCAAATACCGGTCGGTCGGTCCCGAGTAATACAGGCACTCGTATTTGCGGTTGATCAGGACCGAAGCGGGCGCATAGGTCTCGAGCAGCAGCCGTTGCGTGGGGTCGCGAGCGCTGATGCCCTGCGGCGCCGCCGGGCGCGTCCGTCCTGGCCAAAGCGTTCGCGCGCCCCCTCCCGGGCCAATCGGAAAATCCACCTCCCCGGGCCGGCTGCGGCCGATCTGACGATAGATCCGCTGCGTCTTGGAGATTGGCTCGAACCGGTCGTCGAGGCTGCCCACCGTCTCGGAGCCGCCGAGGATCAGAACACCACCCTCGCGGAGCGCGAAATGGAACAGCAGAAGAACCTTCTCCTGCGCCTCGGGGCGCAAATAGATCAGGAGGTTACGGCAGGAGATCAGGTCGAGGCGCGAGAACGGCGGATCGGCCAGCACATCCTGCGCCGTGAACACCACCACTCCGCGCAACTCGGCCACGACCCGATAGCTGTGCTCCTCCTGCGTAAAGAAGCGGGTGAGCCGCGCCGGCGACACATCCGCCGCGATCGACTCCGGATAGCGTCCTTCGCGGGCGACAGCGACCGCATCCTCGTCGACATCGGAGGCGAAGACCTGCAGCTTGATATTCCGCTTCGCGGCCGCGATCTCCTCGAGAAAGAGCATGGCGAGGGAATAGGTCTCCTCGCCGGTGCTGCAGCCGGCCACCCAAATCCGCAGCGGCCGGTCCGACGGCTGCCGGTGGACGAGATCGGGAATCACTTCCTTCGCCAGCAATTCGAAGGCCTTCGGGTCGCGGAAGAAGCTGGTGACGTTGATCAGCAGGTCCTTGGCGAGGAGTTCGAGCTCACCTGAATCCTGCCGCACCATGTCGAGATACCGACCACTGTCATCAACAGCGGCCAGCGCCATGCGCCGCTCGATCCGGCGCAACAATGTGCCTGGTTTGTAGAGCGCGAAATCGTGCGCAGTCTTGGTGCGCAGAAGATCGATAATCTCGGCCAGCCGATCCGGGGGATGATCGTCCGGCGCCAGGCCCTTCCGGCGCTCACCGTTGAGGACCAGCTGCCGGCCGTATTTGGCGAGGGTTTCGGGAAGCTTCGCTACCGGCAGCACGAGGTCCACGGCGCCCGTCATGATCGCGCTCCGCGGCATGCCGTCATACTCGGCCTCGTCGGGATCCTGCGCGATAACGAGCCCACCCTTCTCCTTGACCGCCTTCAGTCCAAGGCTGCCGTCGCCGCCCGTTCCAGAAAGGATCACGCAGATCGCGCGTTCGCCGAGTTCTTCCGCCAACGAGCGTAGGAAGAAGTCGAACGGCAGGCGCGCGCCGTGACGCTCCGACGGTTCCGAGAGTCGCAGGGCACCGCCGCGGATCGAGAGATAGGCACCCGGCGAAATGAGATAGATATGCTCGCGCTCGAGCGGCATCCGGTCCGCTGCTTGCTGTACCTTCAACGGCGTATGACCGGCCAACAGATCGACCATCATGCTCGCATGCGTTGGATCGAGATGCTGGATCAGAATGAAGGCCATGCCGGTGCCGGCGGGGAGCACGGCGAGCAGCCTCCGGAAGGCATCGAGGCCACCCGCCGAGGCGCCGAGCCCGACGACCGGGAAGCTGTCATGCCCGGGCGGCGAGCCACGCCTCGGCGACGAACGCCGGCTCGGCCGCGGGCGAGCCGCTCGGGTCTGTGGCGGACGCCGTCCTGTCATGATCCCAGCTCGCGTCTAAGCCCCTGGAACCGCAGGGTGTGCAATCTCCCCACCAAACTCTGCATCGCCGCGACACTCACGTAAGCAACGGACCCGAAGTTACGGGACCAGGAGTGTGCTCTCGAAAGATCGAGGCCGCTCCTCTTTTCTCGGGGTTAGATATAAACCAATTTTCGCGTTGCCGTTGTGGAGTCGTGAACGACGCGCCGAGTCGTCCAAGGACTTCGCACGCCCGTCCTGAGGCCGACCGAGCCCGGGAGGCACCAAGACTGACCATACGCGGTCGCGATCCGGCTGCCGTAGCGACCGCGCTGTCGGGGGCGCGCCTTGGCTGACTTTCACTACGGCGAAGTGGCCGGCTCCGTTTTGCCCAGCAACCCCACCCGGAGGGCTCCGGCCTTTCCTGGTGGCCGGCTCGGCGGGGGGGATTCCGGCGGGCCGCCGGGAGCGTCTCGGCGCTCTCGCGACCTCCTCCGTCTCCTCGAAATAGCGGGCCGCGATGCGACGGCCGGAGGTAAAGCTCAGAGCGAGCCCACCTATGGTTCACATCCCGCCGAGTGGAACTCCGAGGAATGCGACCTCGGGTGGGCGACTAGCGGCCCGACGGCGGCCGCCGCCCAGACGATGAGGCCGATCAGAGCGAAGCCGGCCCCAGTTACCTTCCTACCCGCTCCCGGTACCGTCATTGGTCACCACTCCGACAATGTATCGCACCTCGGGGTTGTCCCCCCATCGCGCTGCCGCGCTAACGAGGCTGCGAGTTCAACACGGAAGCGGGAGGATGTCCGGCGCCGACAGTCGGTGGTCCGAACAGCGCATATGCCGCGACGCTAATGAACAAGAGGAACGGGATCACGATCGGCGGAACCAGGTATCTCATGGTTTTCCTTGCAAAGTGAACCGGATCGGCGGGGGGCGGGTCGGCGTCAGATCACAACATCGCGTAGAGTACCGCCACCCCAAGGGCAAGGCAGGCGAGCACCATCATAGCAGCGTGAAAATATTTCTTCTCCGTCGCACCAGCTTGCTCTCGACACGGCGTGGCCGCCTGCTGGCCTGCTGGTAAGAGCTCAACCAATCGCTGGCTGATGACCAGATCCGATTGCTGCCGCCGAAAGATAGGCAACCGCGCGATCATCGGCTCGAGCGCCTCAGCCGCAAGGGCTTTCGGCAACGCCGCAAGCCGAGCGGCCTCCTCCCACGGGTCTACATCAAGTCGCGTCAACGCCGAGACAACGTTGAGCGGCATTCCGTTTCGTTGATCGCCGACAGAGGCAAAAAGAAAGTCGTTCAGATCCGAATGGAGCAGAGAAAATCGAGCAGGAAGCGTCATATCGCTCCGGCCTGTTTGTTGGAGCTGCTACACGCGGCTGGCGAGCCGCTCCGCGCAAGCGGTAACAACCGCCGAGTTCGTATTATCATTGTCCGGCATTGTTGCCCAGCCGCCCTTCTCGATGATCGACCCCGGTCCCATGAGGAAACCTGGTTGAATTCGACCAATTTCGCCAATGCATCGGCCTGGTGCTGGAATTTTCGACGCAGATCGGCGCCAGGAATCACACCGGATAAACCACGGACAACTCTCTTTTTAAATTGGTTTCATTATCACATTACAAGAAGATTCTCGCAATGAACGAGCGATTTTCCAAATATCATCGGGCGCTATGATCGCTGAGATTTACCAAAATTACCACCCCGCTGATTTCTATTGTTTACGCTCGCGCGTTGCCGCCAGCGCCTTGCCTCTCCTGTCTCCAGGTGAGGCAAGGCGAGGCCCGCTGCCTGTGCGACGTCTCTAGCGCAGCTGGAGGCTTAGTAATCCATACCGCCCATACCGCCCATGCCACCCGGCTGCATGCCCGGGGCACTCTTGGGCTCCGGCCTGTCGGCTACCATCGCTTCGGTGGTAATCAACAGCCCGGCGACCGAGGCAGCATCCTGCAACGCCACCCGAACGACCTTGGTCGGATCGAGAATCCCGGCCGTCACCATGTCCTTGTAGTCGCCCGACTGTGCGTCATAGCCGAAATTCGGGTCGCCCTTGTCGGTCAGCTTACCGACGACGATCGAGCCGTCGGCGCCGGAATTCTCCGCGATCTGCCGTACCGGCCACTGGATTGCCTTACGGACGATCTCGATGCCAACCTTCTGATCGTTGTTGGCGGGGTTGAGGCCGGCCAGAACCTTGCTGGCAAACAGCAGCGCAACACCGCCGCCGGCCACGACACCTTCCTCGACCGCCGCCTTGGTCGCGTGCATCGCGTCGTCGACGCGGTCCTTGCGCTCCTTGACCTCGACCTCGCTGCTGCCGCCGACGCGGATCACCGCGACGCCACCCGCCAGCTTGGCCAGACGCTCCTCGAGCTTCTCGCGATCGTAATCGGAGGTCGTCTCCTCGATCTGCGCCCGGATTTGGCCGGTGCGGGCGACGATGTCGTCCTTGCTGCCGGCGCCGTCGATAACCGTCGTGTTCTCCTTCTCGATCCGCACCTTCTTGGCTTTCCCCAGCATGTCGAGGGTGACGTTCTCCAGCTTGATGCCGAGGTCTTCCGAGATCACCTGACCACCGGTCAGGGTCGCGATGTCCTCGAGCATGGCCTTGCGGCGATCGCCAAAGCCCGGCGCCTTCACCGCCGCCACCTTGAGACCGCCGCGTAGCTTGTTGACGACGAGGGTGGCAAGCGCCTCGCCTTCGATGTCCTCGGCGACGATCAGCAAGGGCCGAGCGCTCTGTACGACGGCTTCGAGAATGGGAAGCAAGGTCTGCAGGCTCGAAAGCTTCTTTTCGTGTAGCAGGATGTAGGCGTCCTCGAGCTCGGCGAGCATCTTCTCCGCATTGGTGACGAAATACGGGCTCAGATAGCCGCGGTCGAACTGCATCCCCTCGACGACGTCGAGCTCGGTTTCGAGCGACTTCGCCTCCTCGACGGTGATGACACCCTCGTTGCCCACCTTCTTCATGGCCTCGGCCAGCATCCGGCCGATCTCGGTGTCGCCATTGGCCGAGATCGTGCCGACCTGCGCGATCTCGTCGTTTGTCGAGACCTTCTTCGAGCGCTTTTGAATGTCCTTGACGACGGCCTCGACCGCCATGTCCACGCCGCGCTTGAGGTCCATCGGGTTCATTCCGGCGGCTACCGCCTTGACCCCTTCGCGCACCATGGCGTGGGCGAGGATGGTCGCCGTCGTCGTGCCGTCACCGGCGACCGTGCTGGTCTTGCTAGCGACCTCGCGGACCATCTGCGCGCCCATGTTCTCGAACTTGTCGCTGAGTTCGATCTCCTTGGCGACGGTGACCCCGTCCTTGGTAATCCGCGGCGCGCCGTAGCTCTTGTCGAGGACCACGTTGCGGCCCTTGGGCCCCAAGGTCACCCTGACAGCGTCGGTGAGTATGTCGATACCGTGCAGCATCCGCTCGCGTGCATCACTGCCCAGCCGAATGTCTTTAGCAGCCATGATTGTTCTCCTTTCAGCTCGCCTTCGCAGCGGCGGCGCCGCCCTCGACGAGGCCCATGATGTCGGACTCCTTCATGATCATCAGCTCCTCGCCGTCGAGGCGAACCTCTGTGCCCGACCACTTTCCGAACAGCACGCGGTCGCCGGCCTTGACGTCGAGCGGATGCACCTTGCCGTCTTCGCCGCGGGCACCCGCCCCGACTGCAATGACGTCGCCTTCCATCGGCTTTTCTTGAGCGGTGTCGGGAATGATGATCCCGCCCGTCGTCTTTGCCTCCTGCTCCACCCGCCGGACCAGGACGCGGTCGTGCAACGGTCTGAATTTCATGAAACCTTTCCTAAGTTACGAGTTTGAACCCGATCGCCCTTCGCAAGAAAAGCGATGCAAATTCGGGGAATATCCCCGATTGCAGGGAGTAGCACTCTCTGTGCGAGAGTGCTACCAACATGTGGAGCCACACTAGTTTTTACAAGGGCACACCGCGCCGAAGCGACGACGCTGCGTGGTCCCGTTTGAGCTCTTTTTGGAGGGAACAGAATCCGATCCCCGGAGGCGGCGCGATTATGCAGCCACCCGCGGGAGGTGCTCGCGAAGGAGAGCGGGGGCATTGTTGGCGACGACCCTGTTGGGCAAGGGCTTCTCCGACCGCAACCCCTTCGCCCTCGACATCGCCGTCACCCTCTCGAGCGGACTCGCCCGCGAATTCTTTGCTGAGAGCGATCTGGGGCTCGGTGCCGGGCTCGGGCATTTTACGACCGAGGGCGGCTATCTCTGCCCCAATGTCAAGGTCGTGCAGATCGACACGAACCCGCATGGGCTGTGGCAGGGGCTGCGTACCGCCGATCTGCACATCCGGGCCGATGCCCGCGCGACGGCCGGCGGTGCGCGCTCTCGGCCAGGCGAGACGATCGGCGCGAGGGAGCGATAGCGCGCTACTAGCGGCGAGAGATTCGCCTCACCGTAACGGATGCTAGTGGTAGGCTTCTAACGTTTAGCACCCACCCACCTCACCGTTATGCCAGCGGAAGCGCGTGTGACGAAATCCTTCTGCCACCCATTCTCCCGCTGCGCAAAGCTGGGGTCCATTGCGCCGCGGCACCAACTTTTTCACCTCGGTAAGGGATTGCCATTGCTGGAAAAGTTCGGATTGGCCGATTGATGGGTCCGGCTTTCGCCTGGCTTTTGCCAGGATGACAAGGGGAAAATTTGCTGATCGCCCCCGCGGTACCGATTTCTTCACACGCTCGGAAGCTGGCATCCAGAGCTGCAGAGCTGGCGTCTTTACTCTTGGACCCCGCGCGACGCTTTCGCGGGAGCGACGAAAAAGAGGCTGCGGGAGGCGTCCGTATGGTTGGTACCACTAAAGCGGCGTTTGCCAGATCCCCTCGGCGTAGGTGCGAATGGCGCGGTCGGACGAGAACCAGCCCATGCCGGCGATATTTGTGATGCAGGCCTTGGCCCAAATCTCCTTCTGCCGGTACAGCGCGTCGACGCGCCGTTGCGTACCAAAATAATCTTCGAAATCGGCCGTCACCATGTAGTCGTCGGCGTATCGCAGTGCTTGGGTCAGCTCGTCGAAGCGATGCGAATCGCCGGGCGAGAAGACGCCCGACGCAATGGCCTCGATCGCGCTGGCAAGCGGCGGCGAGGCGACAATGATTTCAGTCGCAACCCGCCCATTGCGGCGGCGCTCGGCCACCTCGTCGGCGCGCAGGCCGAAAATGAAGATATTCTCGCACCCGACCCGCTCGCGGATTTCGACATTGGCGCCATCGAGCGTACCAATCGTTAGGGCACCGCTCAGCGCGAGCTTCATGTTCCCGGTCCCCGAGGCTTCCAACCCCGCCGTCGAAATCTGTTCCGAGAGATCGGCCGCCGGGATGATCACCTCGGCCAGGCTGACATTGTAGTTCGGCAGGAAGACGACCTTCAGCAGGTCTCTGACCCGGGGGTCGGCGTTGATGACCGCGGCGACGTCGTTCGCCAGCTTGACGATCAATTTTGCCGCAGGATAACCGGCGGCCGCCTTGCCGGCGAAGATCTTGACCCGCGGCACCCAGTCACGCGTCGGCTCGGCGCGCATCGCCTCCCAGAGCGCAATGGTCTCGATGAGATTGAGCAATTGTCGCTTGTATTCGTGGATGCGCTTGATTTGCACGTCGAAGAGCGCAGTGGTGTCGACGGCCGCCCCGAGGCGGTCGCGGATCACTCGCGCGAGGGCGATCTTGTTGGCGCGCTTCAGCCGCATGACGCGCTCCTGCAGCGCTGGATCGGTCGAGTGATCGGCGAGGCCAGCGATGGCGGCGGGATCGTCGAGCACACGCACGCCCAACACCTCGCAGAGCAGTTGCGTCAGGCCGGGATTGGCTTGGTGCAGCCAACGGCGAAACGTGATGCCGTTAGTCACATTGACGACGCGGCCCGGATAGAGAGTTGCGAGGTCGGCGAACAAAGTCTTGCCCAACAGCTCGGTGTGCAGCGCCGACACCCCGTTGGTGCGGTGCGAGCCGACAAAGGCGAGGTGGCCCATCCTGATGCGCCGCCCGTCTTCTTCATCGATCAGCGAGACCACTGCGGCCACCTCTTTGCTGATCGAATGCACGCGCGTCGCCGCTGCCAGATGGCGCTCATTGATTCTGTAGATGATCTGCAGATGTCGCGGCAGCACCCGCTCGAATAACGGAACCGGCCAGCTTTCGAGCGCTTCCGGCAGCAAGGTGTGATTGGTGTAGGCGCAGGCTGCGACAGTTACCTCCCAGGCCTGGTCCCAAGGGACGTTGTGCAGATCGACAAGGATGCGCATCAGCTCGGCGATGGTGATGCTCGGATGCGTGTCGTTGAGCTGAATGGCGGCGTGGTGGGGCAGGGTGTAGATCGCGCTGTACGAGCGGCAGTGCCGCTGTACAAGGTCCTGGAGCGAGGCGGAGACAAAAAAGTACTCCTGCCGCAAACGCAGCTCGCGCCCTGCCGGCGTCGCGTCGCTCGGATAGAGTACCTTGGAGATCGCCTCGGCCCGCGCCTGCTCGGTCAACGCGCCGACGTGGTCGCCGAGGTTGAAGACATCGAGACGCATCGGATCGGCAGCCCGGGCGGACCACAGGCGCAGCGCATTGACGTGGTTGCCGCGCCAGCCGACGATCGGCGTGTCATAGGCGACGGCCCGGATCGATTCGGCCGGATGCCAGACATGGCGCAGACCACCCCCGCGCGACGCGACAGTCTCTACCCGGCCTCCGTAAAGGATGTCGTAGGTGGCCTCGGGCCGCTCGAATTCCCATGGGTTCCTGAACGACAGCCACTCTTCGGGGTATTCCTGCTGCCAGCCGTCCTTGATGATTTGGCGAAACAGCCCGTGGTCGTACCGGATGCCATAGCCGTATGTCGGCAGGCCGAGGCTCGCCATGCTCTCCATAAAACACGAGGCGAGCCGGCCGAGGCCACCATTCCCCAATGCGGCATCGGGCTCGGCCAAGCGTATCCGGTCGTAATCGACGCCGAGGTCGCCGAGCGCCCGCCGCACCACCTCGGTCAGGCGCAGATTGCATACGACGTCGTTGAGTAGCCGGCCGATCAGAAACTCGAGCGAGAGGTAATAAATGCGCTTACGGCCGTGGGCAAGGCTCTCGCGCTCGGAGGCTAGCCAGCGGTGAATGATGCGGTCGCGCAAAGCCAGCGCGGTCGCGACAAACCAGTCTCGACCGGTGGCCTCGGTGGTATCCTTGCCGATGGCCAAGGTGAGCTTGGCCAGCACCGCGGCTTTGAATAGCTCGATGTCGTCGTCGGTTGCCGGCCGGTCGGCGACGGGGGTTGGTGCTCTCGGCTCGCTCGAAACCGGCTCGCTTCGTTCCTGCATACACAATTACCCAAGATTCATGCGATGCCCTGTTTGCCGAGGTCCGGCATTATGGCTTTAGCACTCGGCCTCCGGTGTTCCAAGTGCCTGCCATCTGGCGCCGCCGAACGCGATGGCAGCCCAGCCAGGATCGTGCCGGAGCGCCCGCAACGTGGAATCGAGTGCCGCAGAACGCAAGTAGACCGAAAACAGAAAAAATTTGGTGAAGCCCAAGGTCCATGTGGACGGCCGGCGCGCGCAGCGAACGAGACGGCGACATCGTGGCTTTCGTGTGACAACGGAGGCTCGGCATGCGTCTCGAAGGAGACCCAGCTCGTTCGGCTCGGGCACTCGGGTGATGTTCTATCATCTCAAGGTGATAAATCAGCGGGCTTGGTTGCCCGCCCAGCAGCAATTCGTTCACTTTAACTTGCAAGGATTCATTGGCGAAAATGAGGCGGTGCATTTTCAGCTTCAGATATCAGCGGTTAATTTTCGTCACCTATTATGTTGTCCAAGTGGCGTGGGATGGGCGGGATTTTGTACCTGCTACAATGAGACCCCACATCCTAATTCGATTTATCTCGTGCTCGGGTATGCAATCGGTTTCGGTTTTTGTGCAGAATCAGTTGTACAAAAGGTGGATCGAATTATCGACTTATTGTGCAAAGGCGCCGGCGCCGGCAAAATCGCCGAATCTTTCCCGACCAACACAGATGGCTCATGCCTCAAGATGCGCGCGCCGAACATAAAGCGCGCTCAGGCTGTCGCGCGGGCCGAGAGCCACTGAGGCGAGATAGCCGAGCCCGGCGACCAGGACGATCGCCGGTCCCGAGGGATAGGACAACAGCAGGCAGAGAAAGCCCGAGCCGAGCGCCAACGCAGTGCTCGCCGCGCTCAGCGACCACAAACTCGCGCACCCAAAAGCGCGCGGCGGCGGCAGGCAGCAATCATCAGCCCGACGGCCATCAACGTGCCGAGCGCCTGAAACCCGGCGACCATGTTGAAGACGACGAGTGCCAGAAACAGCCCGTGGACAAGCCCGCCGCGACCGTTGACGGCGCGCAGAAAAACACGATCGAAGTACTCGACCACGAGCGGGCGGTAGATGACTGCGAGCGCCAGGAGGCTCGCGGTCGCGATGCCGCCGATCAGGATCCAGCGCCGCGTCGTCGACCGCCAGGATCGAGCCGAACAAGAGGCGCGAGAGATCGACATTGCTGCCGTGGATCGACACCAGGAGCACACCGAGTACCAGCGAGATCAAGTAAAAGCCGGCAAAGCTCGCATCCTCGCGCAACGGCGTCAGCCGGGTCATGAGACCGGACAACAACGCCACGACAAGGCCGGCCACGACCCCGCTGAGGCTCATCGGCGGTAATGACAGCCCGGCGATGATAAAGCCGAGTGCGGCACCCGGCAGCACGGTATGCGACAGCGCATCGACCATCAGGCTCATCCGCCGGATCACCAGGATCGTACCGATCGGCTCGCAACCGAGCGCCAACGCAAGACAACCGACGAGCGC
>Ga0310912_10001391_pt1 | contig 13083 bp, 10 predicted proteins | sample GREbulkMGOX080_FD_203443 | JGI IMG/M metagenome (GOLD analysis project Ga0310912, IMG submission 203443) | Lab enrichment of tropical soil microbial communities from Luquillo Experimental Forest, Puerto Rico - GRE.bulkMG.OX080 | ecosystem: Environmental > Terrestrial > Soil > Tropical forest >...
ATCGGCACACAGGGTCAGGGCCATTTCACTAGCCTCGCCCAGATCATCGCCGACGAGATCGGCGTTGCGGTCTCCGACATCGACGTGGTGACCGGCGATACCGATCAATTCCATGTCGGCACCTTCGCGAGCCGCGCCGCGGTGGTGGCCGGCAGCGCTACCTATGCCGCGGCGAAGCAGGTGCGCGCCAAGATCTTGCGCAGCGCTGCCGAGCATTTCGAATGCGCCGAGGCCGATCTGCTGCTGATGGACGGGAAGGTTATGATCAAAGGGGTGCCGCAGCGCGACATTGCGCTCGGAGCGTTGGCAGCGCTGGCCAACCCGCTGCGTGGCGCAGTCCAGCCGGGGACCGAGCCGGGGCTGGAGGCGACCGCCTATTTCGGCCCAGCCAAAGGCGCCACCGCAGCGGGAACGCACGCAATGATCGTCGAAATCGATCCGGCGACCATGGCGCTGCGCATCCTGAAATACGTCGTCGTGCATGATTGCGGCACAGTGATCAACCCGCTGATTGTCGAGGGCCAGATCCAGGGCGGCGTCGCCCAGGGGATCGGCAATGCCTTTTACGAGCGGCTGATGTTCGACGAGCAGGGCCAGCTCATCAACGGCACCCTGGCCGATTATCTACTGCCGACCGCGACCGAAGTCCCTGGGGTTGAAATTCGCCACCACGTCACGCCCTCGCCTTACAACGAGCTGGGAGTCAAGGGGGTGGGTGAGGCCGGCGCCATTCCTGTGGGCGCGCTCTTCGCCCAAGCGATCGAGGATGCTCTGGAGCTGCCCGCGCGCGGCATCGACATCCTCGAGATACCGCTCGACCCCAGCCGCCTGTGGGAGCTTGCCCGATAAGCAGCTGATCGGCGTCGCCGACGCGCTCGTCACCCCGATGTGCCCTGTCAGGAGGCGGATGGGCTAGGGCGGGGAACGACAGACGCCTCCGCAGTCGCCGACGATTGAGCTGCGCAATTCGTGCCACGAAGCGCCTGAGCGAGAGCCGGCAGAGCCCCGTCCAACATCGCCAGCTTCGCAACCGTTCGTTCATGCAATGATGCGATCGCCGCCTCGGCGTCGGCCAGCGCTGCCGCCTCGTCGAAGGCCAACAGCACCTGCCCGCGCATGACCCAGCGCCCGTCCACCATCACCGAGTCCACCGCCTCCGGGCCGCCATGCTGCACCAGCACGTCCTGTCCCGGCGCGAGCGCCAGAGTGCTGACGCTGCGGCATCGCACTAGCACGAGGTCGGCCAGTTGCCCGGCGGCGATCCGTCCCGCCCGATCCTCCAGGCCCAGCACGGCAGCGCCGTTTCGCGTCGCCATGTCGAGCACGTCGCGCCCATGTGGCCAGCGCGTGTGATCGGGCTCGCCGATCCGCGGCAGCATCAGCGCCAGCCGCATCGCCTCAAACAGATCGTGGCGGCCGCCAGTGTTGGCCGAGTCGGTGCCGAGCGCGACCCGCAGGCCGGCCTGCTGTGCCTCGAGCAATGGCATGATGCCGCTGCCCAGCATCAGGTTGCTGGCGGGATTATGCACAACGATAACGCGATGTGCCGCCAGGAGGTCGCGTTCGGCCGGGGTGAGCCAGACCCCGTGCGCGACCGACAGCCATTCCCCGAGCAGACCTCGCCGCGCCATCTTGGCGACCAGCCCACCTAGCCAGCCTCGAGACCCGATTCCGGCTTGTGCCCGAGTTTCCATCAGATGGGTGTGGACTAGCACACCATGCCTCTCGCGCAACGACCGCCATAATTCCCAGGCGGCCGGTGAGCAGCGCTGCGGCGCGTTCGGCCCGAGCAGCACGGAAACCCGCCCGGAGCCGGCCCGCGCCGTCTCGCTTAATGCGGCGAATTGCGCCGCGTAGCGCGGCGCATCCACCAGCGGCGCGCCACCCGCCAGGCCCGCGACCGTCGCGGGCAGGGCCAGCCCCAGCAATGCGTCATCCGCGACATCGTGCAGAAACGGCGCGTAACCAACCCGCAACCCTGAAGCCTCGTGCGCCGCCAGTGCTGCTTCGCCCAGATGCATCATCGGCGAATGGTCGATCCAACCGGTGATGCCGGCGCGGATGCGCTCGGCGGCGCCGAGCAGGATCGCCGCGCGCAATGCCGCCTCGTCGAAAGCACGGCCGTAGAGCACGGTGTAGAAGGCCCACAACTCCAATGGCAGCGAGTTCTGGGTGCCGCGCAGCAGGGCGGCGTAGCCGTGCGCATGTCCATCGACAAGGCCAGGGATCAGCCAATGCCCTTCCGCCGCGACGACCGTTCCGGCCCGCGCTCGCAACGCTTCGCGCTCCACCGCAGACCACGCAACCGCCGCGATTTGCCTGCCCTCGACCAGAACCGTGCCCGCGGCAAAGCCGACTTCGGAAAGCAGCAGCGCGCCGTCGATCGCGCAGCTGGTCATCGGTCCGGTCGAGCTCAGCGGCCGGTCCACAATGGTGGCCGCTTTTCGCGGAAGGCGCGCACTCCCTCCTCGCCATCGGCCGACTGCAGGCACTCGATCAAGGCCGGCACTCGCTGCGCATGTGCTGCGGTTGCCGCCATATGTGCGGTGCGCCGCACCGCCTGCTTGATCGCCCGCAACGATAATGGCGCACAGGCGAGGATGTCGCTGAGCCAGCGCTCGACCGCTGTATCCAGCTCGGCGTGCGGGACCACTTGGTTGACGAGGCCCATCGCAAGCGCCTCGGCTGCCGAGAAGCGGCGGCCCGTCAGCAGTACGCCCATCGCCTGGCGGAATGCCACCTGGCGCTGAAGCAGTACCATGCCACCGTCGAGCGGCAGCCGTCCGACGCGTGGCTCCGGCAGTCCGAAACTGGCTTCCGCCGCGGCGATGACCAAATCGCAGCCGAGCACGATCTCGAAGCCGCCACCCAGCGCGTGGCCGTTAACGCGGGCGATCACGGGAATATCGAGCGTGGTGCGCAACGCGATCCCGCCAAACCCGGCGGGACGCGCCATTGCCCAATACTCCAGCCCAGAGCGGCCGACCGATTTCATGTCGGCCCCTGCGCAGAACGCTCGCTCGCCGGCGCCGGTCAGCACCACCGCGCGGACATCGCGGTCGGCTTCGAGCTGCTGCCAAATGGCTTCGAGCGCCTGTTCGGCATCGGCATCGAGGGCATTCAGCACCTCTGGCCGGTCGATCGTCACACGGGCGACGCTATTGGCGATCTCGAGACGGATGCTCATCCGACGACGCCCCCGGTCTTGAACGCGGCGATCTCGACGGCGCCGAAGCCGAGCTCGGCGAGTATCGCCTCACCGTCCTCGCCGAGCGCCGGCGGCGCATGCCGCAACGCGAATTCGGCATCCGAAAGATGCACCGGCGAACCGACGAGGTCGAGCGGCCGTTCTCCGTCGCTCCGGACTATCATCCTGTTGGCCACTGTTTGTGGATCGGCGAGCGCCTCGCCAAGCGAACGGACCGGCGCGCACAGCAGGTCGCGCTCTTCGAGGCGCACGATCCAGTGGCCGGTGTCGGCGCTCGCGATGCGGGCGCGCAGAATTTGGTGCAGGGCGGTGCGGTTGCGGCGCGAAGCTTCGAGATCGGCAAACCGCGGATCGGCCGACAGGTCGTCGAGGCCGAGCGCCAGCGAGATTTCGCGCAACGGATTGGCCTTGAATGCCCCGACGATCACAATGGCGCCATCGGTCGTGGCGAAGACGCCGGTGTAGGGCATCGCGCCCCAGGAAAAATCCCGGCTGCGCATCAGCCACATTGCCGCTTCCTGCATCTGCATCGCTAGCATGCTGTCGTAGAGCGACACCGAGATGGTTTGCCCGCGTCCGGTGCGCTCGCGCTGCAACAGCGCGAGCAGAATACCCTGCACCAGATGCATTCCGGCGGAGTAGTCGGCAAGCGCGGTCGGATAGATCGTCGTCGGCTCCGACGCGTCGCATTTGCGTGCCATGACGCCGCTCAGTGCCTGCGCCAGCACGTCCTGCCCGCCCTTGTGCGCATACGGCCCCTCGGTGCCGAAGCCAGTACCGACGGCGAAGATGATGCGCGGGTTGATCGCCGCCAGCGCTTCGTAGCCGAGCCCCATCCGTTCCATAACGCCGGCGCGGAAATTGTTGACGACGACGTCGGAGCGTTCGATCAGGCGGCAAACAATACCGAGTCCCGCTTCCGACCGGAGATCGAGCGCGATGCTGCGCTTGTTGCGGTTGAGGCTGCAGAATACCGGGTTCAGTGGACCCGCCGGGTCGTCGATCGACCAGCGCGACAGATCGCCTGCGCCGATACGCTCGATTTTGATCACATCCGCGCCCCAGTCACCGAGCATCTGGGTGCAGCAAGGGCCAAGCATCACCTGCGTGAGGTCGATCACCTTGACCCCTTCGAGCGGCAAACCCCTCATGGCTGCAGCGTTTCCAGAACGCGCGCCTCGGCACGCGGTGTGTCGCCGGGGTCGGCACCCTGCGCGCGCAATTTGCGCTGCAACATCGCAACATCCACCGCACGCACCGGTACCCCTGCGTCGAGGGCCATCGCGGCCGCGATGCCGGCCGCCTCGCCCATCGCCATGCACGGCGGAATCTCACGCGATATCTTCTGGGCCGGCGGGGTCGCCGAGTAGTGCCGCCCAGCGACCAGCAAGCGATCGATGCCGCGCGGCAGCAGCGCACGGTATGGCGTGTAATAGTCGCGCCCGCGAGCGATGCTGTCGGCGAACTGCACCCGCCGGGCGATGTCTTCCTTGGTGACGACGTACTCCCCGTCGAGCAGCCGCGTTTGGCGCACGCCGGTCTGCGGTGCAATGTCGATAACGTAGCACTGCGCGAAGCCGGGCAGATTGACGCGCGCGTAATCCACCAAAGCATGGATGCGGCGGCGGCCCTCGAACTCGGCTTCGGTCAGATCCTCGACCTTGAGGCCGTCGAGGCCGGTCATATGCGGGCAATTGCACCAGACAATGCCGGGAAGCGGCGTCTTCAGCCACCAGTAATCCCAGGACCCGCCGATGATCCGCCGCGCCTCCTTGTCGGGTACCGCAAACCGCTCCGGCTCCTCGAATTGGAACCGCTCGGCCGCCTCGGTGTCGACGCCGCCGAGGCGAAAGACCGTCGTCACCATGTAGCCGGCATGGACGAACGGTGCTCCGGCCGAAGCCGCGACGTCGAGATCCCCGGTTGCGTCGATGACTACTGCGCCCATGATCGCTTGGCGTCCTGCCTTGCTGTCGACGACGATCCCTTCGATCGCGCCGTCGCCAACCAGTGCGTGCGAGAACCAGCTGTGCAGCCGCAGGGTGACCCCTGCCTCCGCAACCATCTCATTGGAGACGCGCTTCCAGCCGTCGGGATCGAACGCCGCGGCGTAGCAGATCGGGTGCGGCCGCGTGCGAACATTGAAGTCGAACAGACCCCAGCGCGACCATTTGCGCCACATTGCGGGGTCGTGGCCGCGCTCCTTCTCCGACGGAAAGACCGCCAGCCCCCGTCGCGCCAGCCGCTCGATCACCTCCTGGCATAAACCACGCACCGTGATCTCGGCGCCGGCGCACATATCGTCGAGCACCAGCACCATGCCGCCCGAAGCAAGGCCGCCGAGGTAGGGGTAGCGCTCGACCAGGCAGACCGAGGCGCCGTTGCGCGCCGCGGCCACCGCGGCGCTGAAACCGGCCGGGCCGCCGCCGACCACGACGACATCGGCGGTGGCCACAATCGGGACATCGCGTGTCGGCTCCGTTGCGAATGCGCTAACCCCTTGCTTCATCATCACGGCGCCACCCCCGTTTCCCAGCGCACGACCCACAGCTCGATCGCGCGGATTGCGAGGAAAAACAATACCGAAAAGGCCGAACCGCACAGCACCGTAGCGTACAGCAGCGCGGAGTCGAAATTGTAGGTCGCCTGAATGATCAGCGCGCCGATGCCGGTCGGCGAACCGATCCATTCGCCGACGATCGCGCCAACCGTCGCGGTGCTGGTCGCGATCTTCAGCGCCGAAAACAAGAAGGGCAAAGAACTCGGCACCCGCAATTTGAAGAACACCTCGCGCCGGCTGGCCGACAGAACATGCATCAGTTCCATCGCCTGCGGGCTCACCGCCTGCAGCCCGCGCACCATGTTCACCAGTGTCGGGAAGTAGCAGATGATCGCGGCGATCGCGATTTTCGGCGCCAGGCCGTTGCCGAGCAGCAGGACCAGAATCGGCGCCTTCGCCACGACCGGGATCGAATTGATTAACACGGCGACTGGAAAGAACGCCTGCTCGACACTGCGGCTGTGCACGAACACGGCGGCAGTGACGATCGCTGCGAAATTGCCCAGCACGAAACCGCCGATCGCCTCAACCGCGGTCGGAGCCAGGTTGCTCATCAACAGACCAAACTTGTCGTAGACGGTGCGCGCGACGACCTGCGGCGCCGGCGCGATGAACTGCTTAACCTGAAGGATCTCAACCAGCGCCCACCATACCAGGAGCAGTGTGGCGCCGCCGAGCAACGGAAGCAGGATCCGTCGCCGCCGCGCGTTGCGTTGTTCGGTGATGAAGGCCAGCTCCGCCGCGTCTGGCGCTGGCGCTACCCTAGGACCGGCAGCGAGTTGCCCGCTCTGCATTTCAGCAGGTCTCCAGCACCGCCCGCAGATGCCCCGCCTGGCGCATGAATTCGGGTGTCTCCCGCGCGCTTAGCTTTCGCGGTCCGTCGAGTTGGATCGGAATGATCTCGCGTACCCGACCGGGGTTGGCGGCCAGCACCAGCACCTCGGTACCGAGGAATGCGGCCTCGTAGATGCTGTGGGTGACGAACACGATTGTCGTGCCGGTCTCGCGCCAAATGCGCAGCAGTTCCTCGTTCAGGCGGTCACGGGTGATCTCGTCGACAGCGCCGAACGGCTCGTCCATCAACAGGATGCGAGGTCCACCCAGCAGGGCGCGAGCGATAGCCACACGCTGCCGCATCCCGCCCGACAATTCATGCGGCAACGCCCGCTCCCAGCCGGCAAGGCCGACGAGCCGCAACAGCTCCTCCGGCCCCCTCGCCTCGGGGGGTAAGGCTGAGCGCGCGCCGACCTCGAGCGGCAGCCGCACATTGTCAATGACGCTGCGCCACGGCAGCAAGGTCGCATCCTGGAACACGAACCCAATCTGCCGGCGGCGGCGCGCGGCCTCGGCCGTCGTCCCGAGCACGCGCACCTCGCCCGACTGCGGGCGGACGATGTCCGCGATGACCCGCAACAGTGTCGACTTGCCGCAACCCGACGGTCCGAGCACGGTCAGCAGGCTGCCCGCCGCGACGGTCAGCGAGACGCCGTCGAGCGCCGTCACCGATTGGCGGTTGCTGACGAAGCGGACGCGGACCCCATCGCACTGCAGCGCCGGTGCGGACGACACCGACCCCTCACCCGAGCTTCGGCCTAGTGTCGGCGGTCGCCTCCAAGATCTGCGTCGTCATCACCTCGTCGACCGATGGGGTCCGCTTCGAAAACTGGCCGAGGTTGCTCCACATCGTGATCTGCTCCTGCCAGATCACGGGGTCCATCGTGCCGTAGCCGTGGGAGCGGGTATGCTCGTCGAAGCAGTAGTCCAGCATCACATCCGCGGCCGCGCGCTCGTCAGTGGCGACGAGGTTCGGGAAGACTTCGAGCAAGAGGCCGATAGCCTTGTCGCGATTGCCGTACGCGTAATCCCAACCGCGCCCGGCGGCCCGCAGGAAACGGGCCAGCAAGTCGCCACTTTTGGCGAGCGTTTCGATAGTGGCGTAGTACGGGTTGGCGTAGAGGCGCACGCCCGTGTCCCACAACCGCAAGGCGATGCGATCCGGCCCGAGCACCGAAAGAGCGGTGACATTGGTGAGCCACCCGGTGACGACATCCACTTGGCCGGTCAACAGCGGCGACATGTCCGATCCGATCGTGACGATCTTAACCTCGCCCGGATCGATCCTATTCTTGGCCATCAGCGCGCGCAGCAGGATCACACCCGTTGCCTGAATGCCGACCCGCTTGCCGGGGAAATCGGCGGGGTTGCGCACCGGGTTTTTCGGCAGCGAAAAAAAGGCGTAGGGGTGCTTTTGCGCCGCTACGGCGATGCATTTGATCGGCAGATCCTGCGACACCGCCAGCATCAAGGATGGGCTTGAAGAAACCTGACCGACCTCGTATCGCCCGGATGCTACGACGGCGATGCCATCATTATTCGGCCCGCCCGGCTGGATCTTAAAGTCCAAGCCCTCTTTCTCGAAATAGCCGAGGCGGAGGGCGCATACCTCTCCGAGCTGGTTACCGCCGCCGAGCCAACCGAGTTGCATGTTGAGCAGGGTTGGGGCAGCAGCGGCGGGATCGGTCAGGGTCGCGAAGCAGAGGCCGGCGGTGCCGCCGGCGAGCAATGAACGCCGGGAAAGGCGCGATGGCATCATGTCGACCCTCCTCCCTGCCGGTATTGTCCCACGAAAAGACTACCTTGAGGGCGCGGTTCGGCAAAGGCTAAAGCCTCTGCTATTCGCCGGCCGCTGAGCGGCGTGTAGCCGACGATACTAAGCGCCATTGGTGGTATCGGGGGTCGCCCGTGCTCGATCTCCGCTTCGCAACGGCCCTTTTCGGTGTCCCAATAGACCACCGGGTAGTGTCTGAGCGGAATGGTAGATCGAAATCGGTCGAGGGCCAGCGGCTGTGTAACGCGCCAGCCGACGAACCATCGCCGGGGCAAGGCTGGATTTCCGCCGATCCGCCGAGGCGCGGAAGTACCGTTCGCGGGCGAAGAGCCGCATCGATTCCGCCGCGACCGGGAACGGAATGTCGCCAAAGCGGAACGGGGTGGCGAGGGTCGATTTTGCTCGTTGCGCTGTATTGTTACTTGCCGCCTCCCGGCACCCCATTGATGCTACTCCGCCGGGTCGAGGGTTACGGCATCCACAAAAGCTGGACCCCCATCGATCAGGTCTCCACGAACCTGGTTCGGGCCGTAATCACCAGCGAGGACACGCGATTTTGCAGCCACCACGGTTTCGATTGGAGCGCGATCGAGACCGCCTGGGATCAGTGAGCCAATGCGAGATCGACGTGTTTCACAGTCGGCTTCGCGTGATTGCAAGCCGTTTACTGTATTTTAATTTCAAGCCGTTGTGCGCAAGCGGTAGCAACTGCCGAATTAGGACTACAGAACTGCGCGGAATGAGGCTTTGTGCTCCCGAAATCCGCGTGGCGGCTCATACGCGCTGTGTTCGTTAACTCTACCTGAGCGTTGCGACTGCCGACCGTGCCAGCCCTTCCGAGGCGGCTGTTAGGCAGCCGCGGGAAGGCGACCGCGGTCGTGCGGCCCGGTCAGGTGCAGATCACTTGGCCCGAGCGGCACGATGCCAGTCGGATTGACATCTCGGATCGCGTAGTAGCCGCGCTTGATGCCGGCAATGTCGGTGATCTCGGCGATGCCCGGCCACTGATAGAGCTCGAAGAAACGGAAGATGGGCTGGCCAAGGCCGTGATCTCGCTCGACGGTGTGGCGGGCGAGTTATACCTGCAAGGAGCGCAGCTGACCGCCTGGCAGCTGTCGAACGAGCGGCCGGTTCTCTTCACCAGCCCCAGGAGTGCGTTCGCGCCGGGCAGAGCAATTCGCGGCGGCATCCCGATCATCTTCCCGTGGTTCGGCCCTGGTCGGCACGGGCCGTCGGCGCCACAGCACGGCTTTGCGCGTACCGCGACGTGGCATCTCGACGGGGTCGAAACTGCGGGCAGCGAGTCGCTGACCCTGACCCTCAGTCTCGGCGAAGGCGACGTGAACTCGCCATTCTGGCCGGAGGCTTTTCGCGCGATCTACACCGTGACCTTCGCGCGGACCCTGTCGTTGTGCCTCACCGTGCAAAACCGCGCGATGCATCCGATCCTTTTCGAGGAGGCGCTGCACACCTACTTCGCGGTGTCCGATATCACAGCCATCGCAATCTCCGGCCTCGTCGGCGCCACCTATATCGACAAGACCGAAGCAGGACGGCGCAAGCCGCAGACTGCGGCGCTCGTCACCATCGGGGCAGAGACCGACAGGGTCTATCTCGATACGTCGGCGCGGTGCGTCCTCGAAGATCGCGGGTGGCGCCGCCAAATCGTCATCGAAAAAATCGGCGCCCGGTCGAGCGTGGTGTGGAACCCCTGGGCCGAAAAGGCGGCCGCCATGGCCGATCTCGGCGACCCTGCCTGGCGCGGCATGGTTTGCGTCGAAGCAGGGAATATCGCCGACGACCAGCTGCGTCTCGCCGCCGACGGCGAACACCAGATGTCCGTGGCAATTTCGGTAGTTGCCGGGCCGTAAGGTTATCCAGGCGTCCCGAAGTGCGCCGTTCACCGCAAAACTGCCGGTAAGGCGCGCCAGAGGATTCCCCGAGGACACCGTGGCTCTCAACTACTCAGCGTCGCCGTTGCGGTTATGACAGAGATCAGGTCAGGCCCGACCCATACGATCTTTCCCGACAGCGGAACCGAAAGCTTGCCGACTCGCCGCTGGAGGGAACTGGGTTCGAAATTTCAGTTCGGCGCTACCCTTGGTAGTCTCACGATCTCCGAAATACGCGATCCGGGCAGAGCATCGAGCAGGAGCCCTCCCGCCTGCGTGAGGTAACCGGCATCGGCCCCAAGCGTGCGGAGTGGATGGCGTAACTGGGCAGCCTTATACGGCCGACAAATCGTTTCTTCTGCATTGTGCAAGATCGGAAACCTGGGACAGGCATTGATGAGCGCGAAGCCCGGCGAGGGTCTGAGCCGGTTCCTTTCCGGGCCTGGCCGTGGCCCGCCTGCGCGGGGGGCTTGCCAGCCAGCTCGGCGCACTGAGATTTCGTCCCTGCGCCAACGATTCCCTTGAGGCCCTTGTGAGCGAACCGGCGCAGTGCCGTACCGACGGCGGCGGCTCCGACGCTGGGCGAGAGGGACCGATGGTTTGCATGACTCCCCGCTGGAGGGGGCAGTCGACTGCGAACTCGTCTCTGAAATGCGATTCCGACGCCTGGGAAATTCCAGCAGCACGCCACATCGGCGGGTAAGCGACCGGGCCTCAGCCCGGGGGGGTCGGGGGGTCATATAAAAATTTTGGGATCAACCCCAGGCACTATGGGTTTGCTCAGTGGTAACTGAGAGGCTCGTTCTCGGGAACAGCCAATTTTTCGGGCGGGTGGTCCTGGTATGGCGTACCAATCGGCCGTGTCCTCACTTGGGCTCGAACCGCCGCTAACCGACAGCATCTGGCGTGTTTTCTGAACATTTGATTCAAAAAAGGTTTTAATAGCTGTATAACTCTGAATAATCTTATATATCAGCAATTTGACTAAAATCTTTGATTGAATTTGTATCTAAAGACTTAATCTAGCCACGATTGGGAGGTAGCTAGTCATTGATCGAAGGGGGGCAGCTGTAACGAGGGGCAGGACTCAGCGGTATTCCGCTGCGGGCAGCTGACAGGCGATCCCGAGCGGCCGAGGGCGGCCGGCGCATGGTCGTGACTGGAGGCTAGACGTTGACCAAGGAAGACAAACGACCGACGAAAGGGGGAGCAACAGGGTGTTCGGGCTCGCGCTCGAGAGCGAAGAGGCGAAGCGAAGCTGAGGAGGGAGCGCCGCCGAGGGCCAAGAAGACCCGCCAGGGGGTCAAAAACCCTCGGTCCAGAGAGCGGCCCCACATTCCGCGGTCGATCACTGGGTCTGACGACCCGGATTTCTCCAGCATTCTCCTTCATCAGGTTGTTGGCGCTCAGTGCCCGAACTACTCCGCTACAGATGAGCAGGTAAACGCGCTGTTGGCCGCTATGGCCGGGATGAAGCCGCGAGACGAGATCGAGGGGATGCTGTGCGGACAGCTGATCGCGACTCATCAGGCTGCTATGGAATGCTACCGGCGTGCGGCGATTAGCAAGCAGACCTTCGAAGGCTGGCGCGAGAGCCTGAACCAAGCGAATAAGCTGTGCCGGACCTACGCGGCTCTAGCCGAAACCCTCGATCGCCACCGCGGCAAGGGTCAGCAGCGCATCACAGTCGAGCACGTCAACGTCCACGCCGGTGGACAGGCGATTGTCGGTGCTGTCACGCCCGGCGTCCGGAGTAATCAAAAATTGGAGGACCAAAGCAGTGCAGCGCGAGAAATTACCCACCAACCGGGCAACCCGATGCGGCGCCCGGACCCGGAGCGGGAAACCGTGCCGGTCGCCAGTGGTGCGGGGAAAGCGCCGGTGTAGAATGCACGGTGGCGCGGCTGGAAGCGGCGCCCCCATCGGCAACACGAATGCACTCCGACACGGTCATTATACCGCGGAAGCCATCGCTCGCCGGCGACAGGTATCCGAGCTGATCAGGATGGCGCGGGCTACTCTCGCCGACATCGAACAGCGGCGCTAGCGCGGCATACCACCTCGGAAACCCCAAGTTTGTACGACCCACGGGCGCGCAGGCGATCGGCGGCGGGTGCGACCGATTTTCCTGGCAACATTGGGGGGGTGCGCACACAGCGCGATGCTGATGGTTGGCCACAGAAGTGACTGACGCGCAGGACCGGTTTGGTGAGGATCAAACCTCACCCAACGCGACCCGCCCCACTCCTGTGGGCCAAGGCATCTTCCGTATTCTACAGATTTCGTGGGGCAATCACTGACAGCGATCCTCGAGCGGCATCGCGCCAATATGTCCAAGTTCTCATGCGCCAGAACCGGTTGTCCTCGGTGTCAATCGCTTCGCACTCAGCCGCCATCAGCAATGCGCCTGCCGGAGCTGGCGTCGTGTGTGGCACAGCACCAGCGCGCTAGCCTGTCGACTGGCGGTCATCGCCGGGCGCTTTTAAGGGACTGGCACGCCACCGGTTCCGGCAGACGCTCGCGCCGCAAAACCGTAGCCGCACCTCCGGCGCGGATTTCCACCAGGCCGGAGTACGGATCAAAGAAGCGAACCGGCCGGTCGGCGAGCTGCAGCTGCGATACCGGTCCCCGTCGATCATCATGTTTTGTTGGTCGGCGACAGAGCGGAGATCTCATGCGGGAGCTGGTGAATGAGCCGTCGCGGATTTAGCCCGACGGCGGAGCAGCGCGGCTGGGTCGAGGCAATGATCGCCCACGGCATATCGGAGGCCGCGGTTTGCCTGCGGATTAAACATCCGCAGACCGGCAAACCGAT
>Ga0310912_10001393_pt1 | contig 13078 bp, 9 predicted proteins | sample GREbulkMGOX080_FD_203443 | JGI IMG/M metagenome (GOLD analysis project Ga0310912, IMG submission 203443) | Lab enrichment of tropical soil microbial communities from Luquillo Experimental Forest, Puerto Rico - GRE.bulkMG.OX080 | ecosystem: Environmental > Terrestrial > Soil > Tropical forest >...
TACGCCAGTGAGCAGGACCGCGCCGACATCGCCCGCCGGCGGGTCCAATGGCAGCAATACCAGGGCCGGCTTGACCCCAAGCGCCTGGTGTTCATCGACGAAACCTGGGCCAAGACCAATATGACCCGCCGCCATGGGCGCTCGCCGCGTGGCATCCGTCTGATCGCCAAGCTGCCGCACGGCCGCTGGCGGACATTGACCTTTCTGGCGGCATTGCGCTGCGACCGGATCGCCGCCCCCTGCGTCATCGACGGGCCGATCAACGGCACCAGCTTCCGCGCTTACGTCGAACAGCTCCTGGTCCCCACCCTCAGCGCCGGCGACATCGTCATCATGGACAACCTCGGCAGCCATAAGGGCCAAGCGGTTCGCCAACTGATCCGCAGCGTGGGCGCCAAGCTGTTCTTCCTGCCGCGTTACTCGCCCGACCTCAACCCGATCGAGCAGGTCTTCGCCAAGCTCAAGGCCCTGCTGCGCAAAACCGATCCGCGCACCACCGAGACCACCTGGCGCGGCATCGGCACACTCCTCGATCGCTTCAAACCCGAGGAATGCGCCAACTACCTCGTCAACGCCGGTTATGCTTCAGCTTAACAGGATCGTGCTCTAGCGGTCCGTATCAGGCAGCAGATGGGGCCGACCTTCTTTCGCTGTCGCCCCGTGATCCCGGACGGCTGCGCACACCGGCTCTCCAAGAAAATTGTCGGGAGCCTCCGTCCGGCTGGTAACCCCGGAAGGACACCCACGGCCGCGCGCATGATGCCGTGCGTGTCGGGATGGCCACTTCCGCGGGTATGCGATAAAGAGAGCGGGTACCATGCCCGAATTCGCAGCGCTAGCGCAGGGTGCTGAGCAAGCCGGTCTGCGGCCTTTTGAGTAGCTCCCTTCAGCGCTGCAACAATCGGCAACAAAGAGTGATTTGAGACGAAGTTGTAGCGCCGCTAGGTTTTATTCGACGGGGGTCGAAGTTCGGAAAGTCTGTCGTATGTTGGGGGAAATCGCGACGGCATCTCAGCAGACGCTGAAAACAACTATCGGGTGCCGGGGGATTGGACTTCATTCGGGATGCAAGGTCGCGATGACCTTGCATCCCGCTCCGCCGGATACGGGAATTGTGTTCCGGCGTACCGGCTGGGCGGCCGAGATTCGCGCCGGCTGGGTCAATGCGATTGATTCGCCGCTCTGTACTGCGCTCTCGAACGGCGAAGGGGTGAGTATAGGCACGGTCGAGCACCTGATGGCGGCGCTGGCTGGGGCTGCAATCGACAATGTCGTTGTCGAACTCGATGGGCCCGAAGTGCCAATTATGGATGGGAGCGCCGCCCCCTTTCTGTTTTTGATCGAATGCGCCGGTACCTTTGCACAGGACGCTGCGCGCCGCGCAATCAAGGTGTTGAAGCCGGTCGGCGTCGCAGCCGACGGGGGGATCGCGGCTCTGACTCCGGATCACGGCTTCTCGATGAGTTTCGAGATCGACTTCGACAATCCGCTGATTCGCCGCCAGGAGATTTCTCTGGTTTTCGATGCGGACACATTTAAGACAGAGCTTAGCCGCGCACGCACCTTTGGCCTGCTCGAAGAGGTCGACCGTCTGCGTGCAGCTGGCTTTGCTCGCGGCGGCTCCCTCGACAACTCCGTCGTGGTTGGTGGCGATCAGGTGTTGAATGTCGGGGGCCTGCGCTACGGCGACGAGTTTGTGCGGCACAAGCTGCTCGACGCCTTGGGAGATCTCTATCTCGCGGGGGGTCCGCTGATCGGTGCTTTCCACGGAGTGCGGTCGGGCCATCGCCACACGAGGCGTCTGCTCGCGGCGCTTTTTGCCGATAGCGCCGCGTGGTGCTACACGACGCTGGGCCGGGCGACCAGCATCTGTGGTCTGGGATGGCAGGACGAACTTGAGCTTGCAGGTGGTTGACGCCGCTATCGACTTGCCGGTGCTCTCGAGTCCTGTGATATAATGGGAATTAATTACCTTGTGCCGGGTCGGCCGATGCGTCCTCTGCTATTGCTTCGGTGGTTCGGTTTCGCGGCATTGATCTGTTCACTGTCTGCTTGCGGCGGCGGGAACAAGGCAGTCTACGTCGAGAAACCGGTCGATGATCTTTACAACAAAGCCATGGATGAGCTGATCGAGGATCGTTATTCCACGGCAGCCAAAACCTTCGAGGAAGTGGAAAGTCAGCACCCCTACTCCGTCTGGGCGACCAAGAGCCAGCTGATGGCGGCCTATGCTCTCTACGAAGGTGGAAATTACGGAGAGGCGATCATTGCGGCGGACCGTTTTATTCAGCTTCATCCAGGCCACCGTGATGTCGCCTATGCGTATTATCTGAAGGCGATCTCTTATTACGTTCAGATTGTCGATGTCGGGCGCGACCAAAAAACCACCGAACTCGCCCTCAAGGCGCTAGACGATGTCGTGCGCCGTTTCCCTGACAGCAAATACGCGCGAGACGCGAAGCTCAAGCTCGACTTCACCCGGGATCATCTCGCCGGAAAGGAGATGGAAATTGGTCGCTATTATCTGAACCGAGGGCAATATTTGGCGGCGATGAACCGGTTCAAACGGGTGATCGACAATTATCAGACAACGACGCATGTCCCCGAAGCGCTGGAACGGCTCGTCGAATGCGATCTCGCGCTCGGTCTCACAGACGAGGCCCGAGAGAATGCGGCGGTGCTGGGTCACAATTATCCCGGCGGCGAATGGTATGCCGATGCGTATTCTCTCCTGACTTCCGGCGCTCCCGCTAGCCCGGCGAAGAGCTGGTTCGCTCGAAACTTGGGAAGCTGGTTCTGACGCTCGCATTACAAATTGTTCATTTCATCCGGGCTGCCGTCTGACGTATTCCACCGCACCAGCATGAACGCCGCCACTCCCACACAAACCCGGAGTGGGCGGAGATGCGCATCGGTAGCTCGTCCCGGGAGTCTCGCCATGTTACTGCGGATGGTCGCAGTTTTGCTTGTCATGTTCGTCGTGGCAGCGGCTGAGGCCGCCGACAAGCCGGCGGGCAACATTACCGGTATCTATCTGACGACACGGTATCCTTCGCTGACGGTGCGGGCCGGCGAGAGCACGACGATCGACTTCTCGTTGCGCAATTTCAACCGTCCTCCGCAACAGCTGTCGCTCTCCGTCCCGGAGATCGCCAAGGGTTGGAAGGCGACGGTTCTCGGCGGCGGCCAGCCGGTCGAGTCGGCAATCGTGGCGCCGGACAGCGAGGAGAAGCTGCAGCTGCGACTCGAGCCGCCGGCAGGCACTGGCCCCGGCGAATACCGTTTTCTCGTCGAAGCCCGAGGCGAAGGAACCGAGCTTAGACTGCCGATCGCCGTCACGATCGGGCAGGAGCTTCCCGCCAAGCTGAAGCTCTCTACCAATTTTCCCTCGCTGCGCGGCACTGCGACCACGTCCTTCAAGTACAGAGTGACAGTAGCGAACGACAGCGGGCGGGACGCCACGATCAACTTCAGCGCCGACGCGCCGAAGAACTTCCAGGTGACCTTCACCGAGGCCTATGGCAGCCAGCAGATCACCTCGATCCCGATCGAGGCCGGCAAGTCGAAGGACATCGAAGCATCTGTGTCGCTGCCTCGCGATACGCCGGCAGGCGATTACAAGCTCGCGCTGCATGCCAAGAGCGAGGCGGCCTCGGCCGATCTCGACCTCGGCATGACGATCATCGGCCAACCGCGGCTGGCGGTGTCCGGCGAAGGTGGCCGCCTCAGCGGTGAGGCCTATGTCGGACAGGACAGTCAGCTGACCGTCCTTGTCCGCAATGACGGCAGCGAAGCGGCCCGCGACATCGAGTTCAGCGCTACTGCGCCCGAGGGCTGGAAGACCAGCTTCGATCCCAAGGAATTGCCAGAACTTGCCGCCGGCAAGTCGCAGCCGATCAAGGTCAGCTTGACCCCGTCGCCGCGGGCGATCGCCGGCGACTATCAAACCACGATCCGTGCCAATGCGGCCGGTGGCCAATCGGAATCAGCGAACTTCCGCATTACCGTTCTGACATCGACATTGTGGGGCGCGGTCGGGATCGGCGTCATTGCCCTCGCTATACTGGTCGTCGTCTTTGCGGTCGCGCGCTACGGCCGGCGCTAGGTGCGCACCGAGTAACTGCCAGGAGCGTGCCGGATGGCTGAAGAAGTTGTAATTCGAGCCCAAGAGCTCACCAAGCGCTATGGCGGCACGGTCGCGGTCGACCACATCAACCTCGAAGTGCATGCGGGAGAGATCGTCGGCATCCTCGGGCCGAACGGATCGGGCAAGACGACGACGATCCTGATGCTGCTGGGGCTGACCGAGCCGACCGGAGGACGCGCCGAGGTTGCCGGCTTTGACCCGTTGCGCGACCCGCTCGAGGTCAAGCGTCGCGTTGGCTATCTTCCGGATACGGTCGGGTTTTATGACGGGCTGTCGGCGCGCGACAATCTCGCCTACACCGGGCGCTTGGCAGGTCTGCCGCGGCGAGAGATCGACGAGCGAATTGCAGCAGCGCTAGCGCGGGTTGGGATGCCTGATGTCGGGCGCGAACGGGTCGGCACCTTCTCGCGCGGCATGCGCCAGCGTCTGGGCCTCGCCGAGGTCCTGATGAAGCAACCGAGCATCGCCATCCTCGACGAGCCGACCGCGACCCTGGATCCGCATTCCACCCAGGAGTTTCTCGCCATGATCCGCGGCCTAAAGGCCGATGGCATCACCGTGCTGCTATCATCGCATCATCTCGACCAGGTGCAGAGCGTGTGCGACCGCGTGGCGCTGTTCAACCGCGGGCGCGTCGCGCTGTCCGGCAGCGTGACCGAGCTGGCGCATCGGGTACTCGGCGGCGGATATGTCATCGATGTCGAAGTACGCGGCGGTACACCGGTTCGCAATCAGCTTGCCGCAGTCCCGGGTGTGGTTCGGGTGCAAGTGCTGGGCCCGGAACTCTACCGGGCGGACTGCGAGCGCGATCTGCGGACAGAGATCGCACGCCGGCTCGCGCCATCTTTCGACCTGCTGGGCATCCGGTTTGCCGAGCCGAGCCTGAACGAGGTCTATACCCGATATTTCGACGAGGTTCGCCGTGCGGCGTAGAGGCTCGCCTTTCACCGGTGCCGGCATCGTCCTTGCGAAGGAGGCGGCCGATCAGCTCAGCGGTATTCGCATGGTTGTGATCGAGGCGCTGGTCTTTCTGATCGCCCTCGTTCTGGCTTGGTTTTCGACCACCGCAATCCGCGAAAGCATCGGCGAAAGCCCGTTTCTGTTCCTCCGCTTGCTGACAATGTCCCCTGACCCGATACCGTTCTCGTTCATCGACATCGTCGGACTGGTGGCCCCGGTAATCGCGATTGCCTTGGGTTTTGACGCAGTGAACGCCGAGTTCAACCAGCGCACCCTCAGCCGAATTTTGGCGCAGCCCATCTACCGTGACGCGCTGCTCCTCGGAAAATTCCTCGCCCGTCTTCTCGCGCTGACGATCGCACTGGTCTCGCTCTGGCTGATGGTCTTGGGAGTGGGCTTTCTGCGCCTCGGACTGCCGCCCAGCTTCGAGGAACTCGTCCGCATGGTGGGCTTCCTCGTCGCCACGATCGCTTACGGCGGAGTATGGCTTGCGGTCGCCTTTCTGTTCTCGGTCTTGTTCCGGGCTCCGGCCACCGCAGCGCTGAGTTCACTTGGGCTCTGGCTCGTCTTCTCGTTTTTCTGGTCGGTGGTCATCAGACCGCTCGTGGCGACGATGATCGCCGGACCTGCGGAGGACCTCTTTGGCCCTAACCTTGCCTATGTTCAGACCTCGCAGGTGCTCGATCGGATCTCTCCGAACACGCTCTACGCCGAAACCGCGTTGGCCCTGCTGCAGCCGTCGACGCGGACGCTCGGCCCGGTGTTCTTGAGCCAGCTCCGCGGCGCGTTGATCGGTGCTCCCTTGCCCGCCGCGCAGAGCTTCATCTTGGTCTGGCCGCAGATCACGGGGCTGATTGCCGGGATGATCGTCATCTTCGCGATCGCCTACGTGATCTTTCAGCGTCAGGAAATTCGCGCCTAAAGACAACCCAAACAAAAGGGGCGGCCCCAATGGACCGCCCCTGGCGTGGTTCGCGGGCTCCATTCCCCCTGATCGTCCCGCCGACTATCGGCCACGGCCTCGAGATCACCGTGTCAACCACGAGAGACAGAGTAGCCCGCGGCACTGCTGGCGCAAGCGCGGGAAGTGTCGCCCACAGGCTTACCCCCAGAATAGCGACTCTGTCCCCCTAAATCCCCGAAACCGTCCACAGTGCGCACCCCCTGGGGTTCTTTAAACCATCTCGGACGCCGGTACCCTTCGCTCTGCTCTACTTCGCAGACCGAGCAACGCTGTCGCCACCGCAGCGACCAGCATGAAGCCGCAGGCGCTCAGAAAGATTGTCGGCGGGCGCAAGCCGAGCGCCAACAGATAGCCGCCGAGTGCCGGCCCGGCAATGCCGCCCAATCGGCCGATGCCGAGCGCCCAGCCGAGACCGCTGGCACGCATGCGCGCCGGATAGAGCTTACCGCAGGCACCGTTGGCGCCGGTCTGGCTGCCGACAATTGTCATGCCAGCAAAGAAGATCGCGCCGACTAGGAATAGATAGGGCATTGAGAGGAGCGCGATGCTCGCGATGAACACGATGCCGGCCGCGTAGTGCACAGCGAGAGCTCGTTCCGGCCCGAAGCGGTCGATCAATAGGCCGAGATAGAGCACCGCGCACATCGCACCCAATTCGCGGAAACTGGAAGCACGGGCGGCCTCGGGCGGGGTCAGGCCGGTCAGGTGCAAGACCTCGGGCAGCCAGTAGGCGAACAAAAACAGGTTCAGCAGGCTGCAGAAGAAGATCACCCAGAGGAGGACGGTCTGCAGCGCAAAGCCCTCGCCGAACAGCATCTTGATCGGGTTGCCGCGGCCGATGTCGACTTCGCCGGCGCTGGTCCGCCCCGGTGTGATGCCGAGCTTGCGCAACAGCGCCGCTTGCCGCGGCGAGAGATTGTCTTTTGCGACCAGAAAGTGCGGCGATTCCGGCAACCAAGCCCACAGCACCGGCAGCATCACCAGCGGCACGATCCCGCCCAACGCGAAGACGCTCGGCCAGCCGAGCGTGGGCAGCAACAGTCCCGCCGCCTGACCGCACAAGAAACCGCCGAGCGGCGCCCCGGTGAAGGAGACCATGATCATCGTAGCGCGCCGCCGCAGCGGCGCGTAGTCGCCGGTCAACGTCGCTGCCCCCGGGAACGCGCCGCCGATCCCGAGCCCGGTAAAGAACCGCATCACGCTGAGCATCGACAGCGAGCCGGCAAAAGCCGTCAACAGCGAAGCCACCCCGTAGATCGCGACGCTGAGAAGCAGAAGCGGGCGGCGGCCGAGACGATCGCCGATCGGTCCGGCCGAAAGGGCGCCGACCAGGATGCCGATGCTCGACCACACGAAAGCCTGGGTGAAAGCCGGCCCGGGCAGGTTCCAGGCATGCGTCAGCGACGGCACGGTTACCGCGATCGCATTGACATCGTAGGCATCGCAAATCTGAATCAGCGTGCACAACGCCGCGACCCGGATTTGCAGGGCGCCGATGCGCTGGTTTTCCAGCGCCGTCTCGGTCGCCGATAATTGCAGTTCTGCCATTACCCTCCTCCCTGTCCTGCCAGAGCAACCCGTGTGACATTTTCCCGCCGCAGCGCGCAAGCCCGCTTCGTCGCTGACCCAAATACTACCCTGCAGAGATTGGGTTATGACAGATTCGCGCGGACGGGATAGCGCTCGGGGAGATCAAACGCTCGCTTGACACCAGGGCGTCCAGGTCTGCCGCGGCGCCGCAGAGAGTCGCAGCGGCTTGATGCTCGAGAGCCGGCACCGTGGCACTCCGGTGCGGCCCTTGTGACAGTTGCCCCTCCTGATAATACAGGGGAAAAACAGGAGCCAGCCGGTCCGGGCCGCGGAAACCCTCGGCTTTTGGTCGAGCCGCGGCGAAATAACAGGTCAGGAACAGGAGGCCGGTGGCAAATAATTGCTTGAATAACATCAGATGCATCGGTGACCATACAATAACCAGAGATAAATGTCAATATGACATCGGCCTTCATATGATGCCAATATAGCAAAGTGTGGGTCGGTCCCAGACTGCGGCGCGATTTTCCTTCGACAGGTGCGGCCAGTCACCGCTACGCTGGGGCCAAACTGCGAGTGAATCAGAGACCGGCGAGGTCAGGGAGGACCCAATGCAGGTAACCCGTCGCGATTTGGCCGTCGCAAGCGTACTCGCGCTCGGCGGCTCGAACCTGTTGCAGAATACCGCAGCGCTTGCCGATACTCCCGACGACCCGGCCGTCCGTCAGGCCGTTGAGGCGCTCCGCAAGGCGCTGCTCGAGGCGGATAAGGCGCAACTGGAGCAGCTGACCTCCGAGCAGCTCAGCTATGGCCACTCAGATGGCCGGGTCCAGACCAAAGCCGAGTTCATCGACGGCGTCATGAGCCGGAAGGCGGTCGTCAAGTCGTTGACCTTTCCTGAGCTCAAAGTCGGGCTCGCCGGCAACGCCGCGATCGCCCGCCACATCTACACCTCCGAATCCGAAACCGACGGCAAGCCCAACAGCGTCAGGATCGGAGTCCTCGCGGTGTGGCAGAAGCAGGACGGCAGCTGGAAGCTGCTGGCCCGCCAGGGCTACAAGCTGGCCTGAGGCCGGGTTTGTACCGTATCTCCCTCGCCCCGCTTGCGGGAGAGGGTTGGGGTGAGGGGCCGTCTCGCGCCGGTGAGCAACCCTCAGCACTAATACCACGAGCACATCGTCGAGAAGGGTATGGATCACCCGCCAGTTGCCAACGCGTAGGCGGTATCAGGCATCGCCTTTCAGCGCTTTGACGTTCGCCGCGGAACGAGGAGCCGCCGCGAGCCGATCGAGGGCCAGTAATTCTGCCCGCGCCGGCGGAAGGAACTCGATACGCCAAGTCACGGAGCCGCATCCGGATCGGCGGCCACGTCGATACCCGGATCACGCGCGATATCCTCGATCGGAATGCCGGCCGGCCGGTCTGCTGCCTTCCATTCGGCGATAATCTCTTCCACCGCCCTGGACCAATATTCGTCACCCGCCTCCAACGCCTCCAGATCCTCGATCGGCACCACCGCGGCGACCGGCTTCCCATCGCGCATCAGGACCACGCGCTCCTTGTCGCGTTCGGCGCGCGCCGCTGCCTCGGAAAGCCGATCCGCGGTCCCTTCGCTCAGCGGCGGGAGAGGGAGGATGGACGACATAGCGACGCCAATATAGGAGCGCGTCGCGACAAAGACGAGCGGAACCCCTGCCAACCGCGTTTCAAGGCTGCTCTTGGGGGCTCAATGCGCGAGGGGGTTGGGGCGCAGCTGGAATTCGACGACCAGCGGGCTCGACAGTGTCTCGGGTGTGGCGCCCGGCGCGCCCGGTGCCGGAGCGTCGATCCCCTCGATGTGGAACGGCGTGCGGTTGCCCGAAGTCGCCCATAATTCACGGCCCTTCCAGCCGGCCTTCGGATCGTCGATGCGGCCTTCCAGACCCTTGGCGAAAAAGCCCATCGGGTAGGGCACGCGCAGCTCGACGATCTGGCCGCCAACCAGCGCGTGCAGCGAATCCGATTGGTTGCCGGTCTCGAACGGCACGTTCGGGCCGAGCCCCAGGATGTTGAACCAATCCACCCAGACGTAATACGGGTTCTCCTCGGCGCCCGGATCACCCTGGAAGCCGGGCCCGGAGAGCGGGTAGAAGCTAAAACCCTCCGGGCATTTCTCGCCCTTTTCAGCGCCAGGGCCGTTGAGCGGTCCCTTGCATTTCCGCCGGTCGAAGCTGGCCAGGTGGCCGCTGTCGAGCGGCAGCCAGGCGACGCCGTCGCGGTCCACATCCATGCCGCGGATCCCATAGCCGGGCAGCGGCACCTTGTAGATTTCGGTCAGCGCGGTGTCGGGCGGGTTTCGCCCGGTGTCGAGCCGCATGATGTAGCCGGGATGGGCCAGGCTCGAGCCCCAGACCACCTTGTCCGCCGGCGAATAAGCCATCGCGTACATGCCGAACGGGATCCGGGTGTCCTTGCTGTAGTCGGGTGGCTGGCCGGGCTGGTTGTAGCCCTCGTCGCGCTTGCCGTTGCCGTTGGTGTCGACAATGAACGGCGTCCAACCCTGCGCCTTCGCCGCGTCGCCGGTCTGCCAAAGCAGCTTGGTATTGATCCAGCCGGCGACCGCCAGCTCGGGGTTGGGCGCGCCGCCGAGGCCGGTATTGTTGCTGAGCCACAGCGTGTTGTTGGCGTCCTCGGCAAAATTCAGGTGATGGGTCCCGAAGCAGGTATCGATCGTCGTGAATTTTTTGGTTTTCGGATCGTAGACCGTCACCTGGCGGGAGTTCTGAAAGAAGCCCTCGTGCGGCACGTCGAGCGGGTAGAGCTGTGCCGAGCGCAACGACGAACCCTTTTTGCAATAGGCCGGAATGTCTTTCGGCGCGCGGTTCTGCGCCGCAAAGTAGACACGCCCGTCCTGATCCATCACCGAGGTGTGCGCGTTGACCTTGCTGTCCCAGGTCTGCTCCATGCCCCAATAGGCCGACGCCGCGACCACCTTGTTCGCCAGCGCCGAACTCGGCGTTCCTTCGCGCACCGGCGGCTCGATCGTCGTTTTAGTGTTGTGTACCGGGTCGAGCACCGGCTGCGCATTGCTCGAAAGTTCGGTGTCGCCGTAAATCGGGCCGTAGGCGTTTATCGTCGGATGGCGCCGGTCGGTCGTGGTCAGATCGTGCAGATAGTGCTTCGGGTCGAGCCAGTCGCGCACCGTGACGACGAGATTGCGCTCGACGCCGGCTGGACGCCGCGGGCTCCGAGGCGGCAGCTCACCGGCCTTGATCCGGTCGCTCCAGTCGGCGAGCGCGGCCAGCTGGCCGCCGTCGGGCGTCATCAGCTGGGTGATGAAATTGACCATGTCATGCCCGGCCGGGCCGACGCTCAGCCTTTGCGTCCAGGCGTCTTGCGAGCTCTCGAAATTGCCGAGCGCCGCAGCGATGGTCCGCGTCGCGTAGTTGCCGATCTGATGGCAGTTGCCGCAGCCATTGGTCTTGATGAAGTTCAGCCATTGCTGCTGGGTCTTGAAGTTCTCCGGGATGCCGTTGCCCTTGTCCCCGGTGCCCGGAAAGCGGCTCTGGTCGGGGATTTTGAGCATCGAATACCAGTATGCCGCCGGATAGTATTGCGCCGCCGCGGCGAGGCTCGGCGCGGTTTCCGCGGTTAGGTTCAAGATTTGTCCGCGCTCGGCAGCGACCTTGGACGAGTCGACCAGGCCGTAGCCGCGCACCCATACCCGGTAGCGCGCCTTAGGCAGATCCGGCACGACGTAGCGGCCGCGCTCGTCGGTGACAGCGATCTTCGCGAAGCGCGTGCCGAGCTCGGTGGTCTGCGCGATCACCCACACACCGGCTTCGGGTCCGAACCGGCTGGTAACGACGCCGCCTATATCGTCGGCATCGATCTCGACTGCCGGCGCGGGGGTCTGCTGGGCGTGCAGTTCGCCCGGGAGTCCCGCGGCGACGGCCGCGAATACCAATAGTGCTTGCTTATGCATCGCCGTCGCGGCGCTCATGGCATCATCTCCCTCTGCGTTTGATTTCGCGGGTATTCGGCGCATAGTAGACCAAATCTCCCGCAGGGAGGACCGATATGCTGACGACCCCGAAATTCCACCATCTGCATCTGAATTCGATCGATCCCGACGCCGCGATCGATTTCTACACGCGGCAGTTCCCGAGCACGTCGAGGGGGAGCTGGGGCGCCTTTCCGGCCCTGAGATCACCGAACGACGTGATGCTGCTGTTCACGAAAGTCGAGCAGCCGCCGGCCAGTGAGCCGCAGAGCGCGATCTGGCATTTCGGCTGGCATGTGACGGATTCTCGCCGTTGTCTCGAGACCTACAAGCCGCGAGTCGAGGTGGAACTATTGCCGCTCTATACGAGCGAGGAGGGCGGCGAGGTCCTGATCAGCAGCGACACCTGGCCGGGGCAGGGTGCTCGGTCTGACCAAGGCGCAGATCGCCGAAGCGCGAGCGAAGGGCGCTGGGCCGGCCGGCGGCGGCGGTTTCGCCTACATGAAAGGCCCGGACGATGCCCTCGTCGAGTATGCAGGCGACCACCCGGCAGAGCGCTTCAACCACGTCCATCTCTACCAGGAGGATCCGCTGTGCGCGCAGCTCTGGTACGAGAAGCATTTGAATGCTCCGCCGCGGGCCGGCTGGGGCGGGGTACGGGCGAGTGAGGCCGACTGCAAGGTGCCACGCGGCGCGGATCGCACCTGGCCGGCGCTCAACCGCGAGGGAATGTTCCGCGCTCCACGGGCCGGGGTCGAGTTCGGCGATGTCGCGCTGATCTGGTACGCCAACCAGGGCGAGACGCCGCTCGTCGGCTCCCGTGGCCAATTGCAGGATCACATCGCCTTGAGCGTGGCCGACCTCGATACGTGGGTCGAGAAACTGCTGGGCGAGGGCGTCACCTTCCTCGAAGACCCCTATCCGCTCGGCGATACCCGCGCAGTCATGATCGAGGGCCCGAGCCACGAAGCCCTCGAATTGGTCGAAGTCAAATAATGCGCAATTGGTGAGGGAGACCGGCAATGGAGAAGCGCATCGATGTGGCGGCGCTGACGGCTGTGGTCGGCACATTCTATCCGCCGCCTTTTGACGCGCCGTGCCGCTCCCGCGAGCGAAAACGGCTCGGCGATGCGGCGGGGCTGTCGCAGTTTGGCGTCAATCTGCTGCGCCTGCCGCCCGGCGCTTGGTCGAGCCAGCGCCATTGGCACACAGGCGAAGACGAGTTTGTGTATATCCTCTCGGGTGAGATCGTCCTCGTCACCGACGGAGGCGAAGAAACACTACGCGCCGGCGACGCCGCCGGGTTCAAAGCGGGTGATAAGAACGGTCATTGCCTGCAGAATCGATCGAATACTGATGCCACGGTCCTCGAAATCGGAAGCCGCGTGCCCGATTCTGCGGCCTATTATCCAGAAATCGACATGGTCGCGCCGGCTGGCGGCCAGCCCGCGCAATACACACACCGGGACGGAACCCCTACCCGGACCTCAGGCGG
>Ga0310912_10001401_pt1 | contig 13051 bp, 9 predicted proteins | sample GREbulkMGOX080_FD_203443 | JGI IMG/M metagenome (GOLD analysis project Ga0310912, IMG submission 203443) | Lab enrichment of tropical soil microbial communities from Luquillo Experimental Forest, Puerto Rico - GRE.bulkMG.OX080 | ecosystem: Environmental > Terrestrial > Soil > Tropical forest >...
TGCCCAGGGCGGTGATTTTGACGTGCGGATCCAGCGCGCTGAGCGCGTCGGCGACGGCCATCGCGGGCTCCACGTGGCCGGCCGTGCCGCCGCCGGCGAGCACGATCGACACGGTGGAATTGACCGCTGACGTGGAATTGACCGCTGATGCGGCACCGGCGGGCGGGGGGCTTGCCCCCAGCCCGCCGGCCGGCTGTTTGATCGTGCCGTTCACCCGTAACGCTGACCTTCCAATGCGCGAGCTCGCCGTGTCGGACGCCGGCCGGCTCCCTGGCTGGCATAGCTGTGGCCAGATCCATGATGCCTTCCCTGCGAGCGGGCCGTACCCGCAGACTGGCGAGCCGGCCGGGGAGCCTTGCGGGCGGGCGCCGGGGGGGATTTCCGGGCCGCCTTGGCTTTGGCGGGCTGCGGGCCCACCCGCTTGCGGTCGCGGAACACCTCCAGACGGCTCGCGACATACGGCTGGGGCAACGGCAGCCGCAGCAGCCGGTTCACCTTGTCGTCGCTCCCGGCGCGCAGCGCGGCCACCGCCTCGGGTTCATGTCGCGCCGCGTTGACCATGATGCCTATCATGAAAAGTGTTGCGGCCGTGGATGTCCCGCCGGCGGAGATGAGTGGCAGCTGGAGACCGGTCACCGGCAGCACGCCGATCACGTAGCCGATGTTGATGAAGGCCTGCCCGAGAATCCACATGGTCGTGGTGGCGGTGACCAACCGCAGGAACGGGTCGGCCGACCGGCGGGCGATGCGCATCCCGGTGTAGGCGAACAGCCCGAACAGAGCCAGCAGGCCGAACGCGCCGACAAAGCCCAGCTCCTCGCCGATGATGGCGAAGATGAAGTCGTTGTGCGCGTTGGGCAGGTAGTTCCATTTGGCGACGCCCTGGCCGAGGCCGTCGCCGAAGATGCCGCCGTGGGCCAGCGCGAATTTCGCCTGCCGGGCCTGGTAGCCGGTGTCCTGCGGGTCGTTCTCGGGGTTCATCCAGGACCGCACCCGGTCCGAGCGGTAGCCGGCGGACATCGCCAGAACCGCTCCCGCGACGAAGACCGCGAACAGCGAGGTGCCGAAAACGCGCAGCGGTAGCCCGGCGTACCACAGCAAGGCCAGCAGGATGATGCCCAGCGAGACCGTCTGGCCGAGGTCGGGCTGGGCCACGATCAATGCCAGCGCGATGACCGCGGCCGGAACCAACGGAATCAGCATCTCCCGCAGCGAGGCCCGCTCCATGCGCCGCGCCGCCAGCAGGTGCGCACCCCAGATGGCGAACGCGATCTTCGCCAGCTCGGAGGGCTGCATCGAGAAGCCCGCGATCACGAACCACTTACGAGAGCCGTTGGCCAGGTTGCCGATTCCGGGAACGAGCACCAGCACCAGCAGGATGATGGTGACCACGTACCCGGTGAAGGCGACGCGCCGGATGAACCGCACCGACACCCGCATCGCCAAATAGGCGGCGATGACCCCGATGACCGTCCACAGCACCTGCTTGCCGAAAATCACCCACGCCGACCCGTCGGCACCGTACGACCGCACGCCCGAGGCGGACAGCACCATGATCAGGCCGAGCGTCGTCAGCAATCCGGCGATGGCGATAATCAGGTGAAACGAGGTCATGGGCCGGCCCAGCCAGGCGCCGAACCGGCTGCGCAAGCCGCTCACCTGGGCCGTGACCCGAGGTTTCGCGGCCTTGGCCTCACCCGACGTGTCGCCGGTTTCAAAAGCGTCGGTCGAGGCCTCAGCTTCCGGGGCGTCCGGGGCGTCCGGGGCGTCCGAGGCCGCGTCCTCGCCCTGCTCGGGCGCGGCGGGCTCGTCGCTCCCCTTGCCCCGGCCCTTGCCCCGGCCCTTGTCCCGTCCCAGGAGCCGGGTCAGCGCGTTACCCACGCGCACCTACCGGATCGCCGCACGCACGGCGGCCGCGAATGCGTCGCCGCGGTCGGCGTACCCGGTGAACTGGTCGAACGACGCGCCGGCCGGCGCGAGCAGCACCGTGTCGCCTGGCTTTGCCAAGTCCCGGGCCGCGGCCACGGCCGCGGTCATGACGCGAGTTCCGAGATCCCCTCCGGAATGTCTCACTTCCGTAACATCTGCACCAGAAACCTCAGGAGTCGCATGCATACCAGCATCCTCGCCTGTCACAACCTGGACGACGGGGACATCCGGCGCGTGTCGCGATAACGCCTGTGCAACCTGCGCGCGATCTCGGCCGATGAGCACCGCGCCGACCAGCCGGGACGCCATCCTGGCGACCTCGGCGTCGACGGACGTGCCCTTCAGCAAACCGCCGGCGACCCACACCACTCGTGGATAGGCCAGCACCGACGCCTGGGCGGCGTGCGGGTTGGTGGCCTTGGAATCGTCGACGTAGGTGATTCCGTCGGCGACGGCCACGACCTCGGCCCGGTGCCTGCCCACCCGGAACGAGGTGATCGCCGTCCCGATTGCCTCAGGAGGCACGCCGACGCTGCGAGCCAGCGCCGCGGCGGCCAGGGCGTCGAGCACTCCGACGGGACCGGGCACCGGTATCGACTCGGCCGGCAGGAGCGCCAGGTCGTCGGCAAAGGCGCGGTCAACCAGTTGGCCGTCGCGCACGCCGAGTTCGCCCGCGGCCGGTTCACCGAGCCGGAAGCCGACCCGCACCGGCGCCGCCGCGCTGGGCAGCAACGCGGCGGCCCGGGCGTCGTCCAGCCCCACCACCGCCACCCGACCGTCGAGCGCCCGGGCCTTCGCGGCGGTGTATTCGGCCATCGTGGCGTGCCAGTCGAGGTGGTCTTCGGCGATGTTCAGCACCACACCTGCCTCGGGCCGCAGCGAGGGCGCCCAGTGCAGCTGAAAACTCGATAGCTCGACGGCCAGCAGGTCGGCGGGCTGGTCTAAGACGTCGAGCACGGGGCTGCCGATGTTGCCGCACAACAGGCTGCTTTGCCCGCCGGCGGTCAACATGGCGTGCAGCATCGACGTCGTCGTCGTCTTGCCGTTCGTCCCGGTCACGACCAGCCAGCGACGTGGCGGCCCGTAGTGGCCCGCGGCGTCGAGCCGCCAGGCCAACTCCACGTCACCCCAGATGGGCACGCCCGCCGTCGCCGCGGCGGCCAGCAGCGGCGTGGCCGGTGAGAAACCGGGGCTGGTGACCACCAGGGCGTATTCGGAGATCTGCCGCGCGGCCGTCGACGCGGTTGCGGTCGCCACACCGTTCTCGGCGTACTGACGCAGCGTGGCCGGGTCGTCGTCGCACAGGGTCGGCGCCGCACCGAATCGGGTCAGGGCCGCCAGCACCGCCCTGCCGGTCACGCCGCCGCCGGCGACCAGCACGGGCGCGCCCGGCGCCAAGGGGGCCAAGGGGTTACGACCGCTCATTACGCACCGTTCGCGGTTAGCCACTCACCGTAGAACAAGGCGACGCCCAGGCCGCAGGTGATCGCGGTGAGGAGCCAAAAGCGGATGATCACCGTGGTTTCGGCCCAGCCGACCAGTTCGAAATGGTGGTGGAAGGGCGCCATCCGGAACATCCGGCGCCCGGTGGTGCGAAAGGACAGGATCTGCAGCACAACCGAGGTGACCTCGGCGACGAACAGCGAACCCAACACGACGGCGAGGACCTCGGTGTGGCTGGTGACCGACAGGCCCGCGATGATGCCGCCCAGCGCCAGTGACCCGGTGTCACCCATGAAGATCTTGGCGGGCGCGGCGTTCCACCACAAAAAGCCGATGCAGGCACCGGCGGTGGCGGCCGCGATGAGTGCGAGGTCCAGCGGATCGCGCACGTTGTAGCAGCCCCGGGCGAACGTGGGGACGCACGCGTTGCGGTACTGCCAGAAGGTGATTAACACGTAGGCGCCGGTGACCATGGCCATGGCGCCGGCGGCCAGGCCGTCCAGGCCGTCGGTGAAGTTCACCGCGTTGGACCAGGCGCTGACGACCACCACGCAGAACAGCACGAACAGCGGGGTAGCCAGAGTCACGGTGGCGATTTCGCGCACGTAGGACAGGTTCGCGCTGGCCGGGGTCAGGCCGTTGGCGTTGCGGAACTGCAGGACCAGCACACCAAACAGCACCGCTGCGACGATCTGGCCGACCGTCTTGGCCGTCTTGTTCAACCCGAGGTTGCGCGACCTGCGGATCTTGATCAGGTCGTCGAGGAACCCGACGCCGCCCAGCACGGTGGCCAGGCCCAGCACCAGCAGGCCCGAGGCCGAGATGCCCTCCCCGTCGAACGCCAGCCCCGCTATGTGCGTACCCAAGTAACCCGCCCAGATGCCGGCCAGAATCGCGACGCCGCCCATCGACGGCGTGCCGCGTTTCATGTGGTGGCTGGGCGGGCCGTCCTCACGGATCTGGTGGCCGAACCCCTGCTTGGTGAACAGCCGGATCAGCGCAGGGGTCAGCAGGATGGACACGGTCAGCGCGATGGCGACGGCGACGAGGATCTGTCTCACGCGTGGGCCCCGCCGACAGCGTCGTCCGAGGCCAGTGCATCGGCCACCGCCCCGAGGCCGGCGGCGTTCGACGCCTTGACCAGGACCACGTCACCGGGCCGCACCTCGGCCCGCAACAACGCCAGGGCGGCGTCGCCGTCGGGCACGCTCACGGCCCCTCTATCACCGGAAGCGCCCCATGAGCCCTCCATGACCGCTCCGTGGTGCATGGCGCTCATCGACCTCCCGGTTCCCACGACAACGAGTCGAGACACATCTAAGCGCACCGCGAGCCGGCCGATGCGATCGTGCTCGGTTATCGCGTCTTCACCGAGTTCGGCCATCTCGCCGAGCACCGCCCAGCTGCGCCGGGCGCTCGGGCCCCGCTTGTTCTTGTCATGAGCCCCGCCGTGGGCGATCCAGGCCAGGGCCTGCAGCCCGGCCCGCATCGAGTCGGGGTTGGCGTTGTAGGCGTCGTCGATCACCGTGACGCCGTCGGCGCGGGTGGTCACGTGCATCCGGTGCCGCGACACCGGCCCCGCTCCGGACAGCGCGGCGGCCACCTGCTCGACGCCGGCGCCGCATTGCAGCGCGACTGCGCCGGCGCACAGCGCGTTGGTGACCTGATGGTCGCCGTACACGCTGAGCTGCACCTCTATTTCCACGGGGCCGCGCACGTCCATCGCGTGCAGGGTAAAGCCCGGCCTGGCCAATTCGTCGAGCGACACTCCTTCGGCCCAGACGTCGCTGGGCCCGGATTCGGTTTGGGCGGCGCGGCTGACCCGGACCACCCGGGCCGCGGTGACCGCGGCCATCGCCGCCACGACCGAGTCGTCGACGTTGAGGATGACCACACCTGATGACGGAACAGCTTGTGCCAGTTCGGCTTTGGTCCGTGCGATGGCTTCGCGGGAGCCGAACTCGCCCAGGTGCGCGGTACCGACGTTGAGGACAACGCCGATCGCCGGCGGGGCGATGTCGGCCAACGCGGCGATGTTGCCGGGATGGCGTGCCGACATCTCGAGAATCAGGTAGTCGGTGCGCCGCGTCGCGCGCAACACCGTCCAGGGATGACCCAGCTCGTTGTTGAACGACCCGGGCGGGGCCACTACCTCGCCCATGGGCTCGAGCACGGCCGCAACCAGGTCTTTGGTGGAGGTCTTTCCCGACGAGCCGGTGATCCCGATGATAGTGAGCCCGCCCGCCACCAGCTCGGCGGCCACCACCTTGGCGAGCTTGGCCAGCGCGGCCAGCACCGCCGCGCCGGAGCCGTCCGCGTCGTGCTCGAGCACCCCGGCCAGCCCGCCCTCGGTTCTGCCGCCGCCCGGTTTTGGGGGCACGACGACCGCGGGCACGCCGACCGGCCGGGCCGCCAGCACTGCGACCGCGCCGGCCGCCACGGCGGAGCCCGCGTACTCATGGCCGTCGGAGCGCACTCCCGGCAGCGCCAGGAAGAGTCCGCCCGGGCCGACGGCCCGCGAGTCGAATTCGACGGTGCCGGTGACGTGGAGTTCCGCGGCGGCCTGCGGCGAGATGTCGGCCAGCGTGCCGCCGACGATTTCGGCGATTTGGGCAACGGTCAGGTCGATCATCGCTGAGTCCTCAGCGCCTTCAAGGCGCTAGCCAGCTCGACCCGGTCGTCGAACGGGCGGACCTCTCCGGCGCCGCGCTGCCCGGTTTCGTGGCCTTTGCCGGCGATCACCACCACGTCACCCGGGCCGGCCCAGGCCACCGCGTGCCTGATCGCCTCGCGCCGGTCGGCGATCTCGACCACGCGAGCGGCACCGCCGCCTTCGGCCGCCCCCGACAGGATCTCGCGGCGGATCGCCGCGGGATCCTCGCCCCGCGGGTTGTCGTCGGTGACGACGACCAAATCGGCCAGCTGGGCGGCGATCTCGCCCATCGGCCCGCGCTTGCCCGGGTCGCGCTCGCCGCCGGCGCCGAACACCACGGCCAGCCGGTGATCCGGCTGCAGCAGGGTGGTGAGCACCGCGCGCAACGCTTCCGGCTTGTGGGCGTAGTCGACCAGCGCAAGAAAATCCTGGCCGCGGTCGATCTCTTCCAGCCGACCGGGCACCCGTGTTTGCAGTAAGCCCGGTGCCGCCTGCTCCGGGGAGACCCCGATGGAGTCGAGAATCGCCAGTGCGACAAGGCAATTGGCGACGTTGTAGCTGCCCGGCATCCGGATGCCGACCCGGTGGTGCCCGCCGGCGGGGTCCACGACGGTGAAGTTCTGTCCGCCGGCGCCCATCGGTGCGGCGTCGAAGGCGCGCCAGTTGGCGGGTTGGTCGGCGGTGCTGACGGTGATCGCGTCGCCCGCTCGGGCGGCCATGGCACGCCCGGCGTCGTCGTCGATGCACACCACGACGCGGCGGGCGCGCAGCGGCGAGCCGGGGTCGAACAACAAGGCCTTCGCCTCGAAGTAGTCGGCCATGCTGGGGTGAAAGTCGAGGTGGTCCCGGGACAGGTTGGTGAAACCGCCGACCGCGAAGTTGGTGCCGTCCACCCGCCCGAGTGTCAGCGCGTGGCTGGAAACCTCCATGACCACGGTGTCCACACCGCGTTCGGCCATCGCGGCGAACATCGCCTGCAGGGCGGGAGCCTCCGGCGTGGTCAGCGCGCTGGGGATGTCCGCGCCGTCGATGCGGATGCCGACGGTGCCGATCAACCCGGGCGTGCGCCCGCCGGCGCGCAGACCGGACTCGACCAGATACGTCGTGGTCGTCTTGCCGGACGTTCCCGTGATCCCGACGACCGTCACCCGCTCCGACGGGTTCCCGTACACCGTGGCGGCCAGGCCGCCGAGCACCCCGCGGGGGTCCGGATGCACCAGCGTCGGCACGGTGTGGGCCCGGGTGGCCATCTCGGCGACCCCCGCGGCGTCGGTGAGCACCGCGACGGCACCGCCTTGGATCGCGTCGCCGGCATACCGGGCGCCGTGCGTGGACGAGCCGGGGAGCGCCGCGAACAGGTCACCGGGCAGCACGTCCTGGGCTCGCAGGGTGACGCCGGTGACCGGCACGTCGGGGACGGCCACACGGCCATTGGAGCTGTCGGCCAACACCGCCCCGATCTGCGCCGCCAGCGCAGGCAGCGGCACGCCCTTGCCGGCGCTGGGACGCAACCCAGTGGGCACGGACACCACTTCTTCTCACACCTCCGTCCCACGCGTGATCCCCATGATCGGCGATGACACCCTACCTAGCCATACCCGGCCGGGAGGTGTTCTGTGCGCGCGGCCGGGGGGATCGTGCCCTTAGGTGGCCTGCAACGTCAGCGGCGGACCCGGATCCGGTGACAGCGGCACGTTCTCACGCTGCATCAGCCAGCCCGCGATGTTGTGGAACAGCGGCGCCGCCGAGTGCCCGGGCGACCCGTCGGCGTTGCGCTGCGGGTTGTCCATCATGATGCCGACGACGTACCGGGGATTGTCGACGGTGGCCATCCCGGCGAAGGTGATCCAGTAGACGTCGTCGAAGTAGCACCCGCAGCCGGGGTTGATCTGCTGGGCGGTGCCCGTCTTGCCGGCCATCTGATAGCCGGGCACCGCCGCCGCGGACCCGGTGCCCTGCTGGTAGCCCATCGGGTCGCGCTGCACGACGGCGCGCAGCATCTGCCGCACGGTCTGCGCGGTCTGCGTCGACACCACCCGGATGCCCTCCGGGCGCGGTTCCTCGGTCCGGCTGCCGTCGGGTGCGATCGTGGCCTTGATGATTCGCGGCGGTATTCGCACTCCGTCGTTGGCGATGGTCTGATACATGTCGGTCATCTGCAGCAGGGTCATCGAAAGACCTTGGCCGATGGGCAGGTTCGAGAAGGTGCTGCCCGACCACTGGTCGATGGGTGGCACCAGCCCCGCGCTTTCGCCGGGCAGCCCGACGTTGGTGCGCTGGCCCAGCCCGAACTTGCGCACCATCTCGTAGAAGCGGTCCGGGCCCACGCGCTGCGCCAGCATCAGCGTGCCGACGTTGGACGACTTTCCGAATACGCCGGTGGTGGTGTAGGGCATCACGCCGTGTTCCCAGGCGTCATGCACTGTGACACCGCCCATTTGGATCGAGCCGGGCACTTGCAACACCTCGTCGGGGTTGGTCAGGCCGTACTCGATAACCGAGGACGCGGTGATCACCTTGTTCACCGAGCCGGGCTCGAAGGGCGAGGACACCACCAGGTTGCCCAGCTGCTTGTCACCCTGACGCCCGATGTCCTGGGACGGGTCGAAGGTGTTGTCGTTGGCCATGGCCAGCACCTCGCCGGTCTTGGCGTCCAGCACTACGGCCGAAACATTGTGCGCCCCAGACACATTCTTCGCCTGCTGTACCTGCTGCTGCACGTAGAACTGGATGTCGTCGTCGATGGTCAGCTGGACGGTCGAACCGTTGACCGCCCGGTGGCGGTTGCGGTAGCTGCCCGGGATGACGACGCCGTCGGATCCGCGATCGTAGGTCACCGAGCCGTCGGTCCCGGACAGCACGGAGTCCAGCGAATCCTCTAACCCCAGCAGCCCGTGACCGTCCCAGTCGATCCCACCGACGATGTTGGCCGCCAGCGATCCGCCCGGATACTGGCGCAAGTCCTGCCGCTCAGAACCGACCTCGGGAAACTTGTCGGAGATCGCGCCGGCGACAGCGGGATCGACGGCGCGCGCCAGATAGACGAAATTGTCGTTGCTTTGCAGTTTCTTCAGCACGGTCGCGAAGTCCGGCTTGTTGTTCAGCCGGGCGGAGACCTCCTTGGCGATGTCGCGCAGGTGCTCCTGCGGATCGGGGGCCGCCGAGTTCTTCTTCTTCGCCTCCTCCAGTTGCTGGCGAATCCTCTTCGGCTGAAACGTCAATGCCCGCGACTCGATGGTGAACGAAAGTCGTTCGTTGTTGCGGTCGACGATGCTGCCGCGCACCGCCTTTTCGACGTCGGTGACCTTGAGTTGTCCGGCCGCCTGGGCCCGCAGCTTCGGAGCATTCGTCACCTGCAGGATGAACAACTGGACCGCCGCCACCAGCGTCAGCAACAGGATTACCCCGTTGCCGGCCCGGTGCCGAAAGACGAACGACGCGCCCCGCGTCCCCGCTTCGACGACATGGCGCGTGCGCCGCTCCCGCGCCGAGCGACCCGCCGCCACCGCGTCCGGCCGTTCGACTGCGCGGGTTTGCTTGGGCTGCTTGGCCTTCCGTAATTTCTTGGGTTGCCGAACCGCCTTGGCTTCCTGCGATTTACGCGAACCGCGGGTGGGTCGCGCCGACTGCGACCGGCGTGGCCGCCGGGTCTCGCCGCGGCTCACCTTGGGACGCCCGGCGTCTCGACGGTCAGGGGTCCGAACTGCTCGCCGGTGGCCGGTGCCTGTTGGGGCAGGGCCGGTGGCGGTGCCGGCATCGGCGCTCCGGGGGCGAGCGGGACCCCGACTTGAGGCGCTTGGGCGGCTGGGGGGGTCGCCACCCCCGGCTGCACCGCAACCGGCATCTGCGCGGGTTGGGCTGCGGGGACCGGCAATCCGCCCACCGGAATCGGCACCTCGGCGGGCACCTGAGCGGGCGCCGGTGCCGCCGGACCCGGCAGCCCTGGAGCCGGCAGCCCCGGCGTCGGCATCACACGCGGGACCTGCCCGGTGACCGGTCCGGCGGGAATACCAGGAAGCTGAGGGACCGCCGGCAGGTGCTGGCCGCCCACGGTCGACGAGCCGTCCGGAGCGCGCAGCAGCGCCTCGGGTCCGGACCTGCCCGGCACAGCCGGACCACCGGCGCCTGGTTGCACGAGGACGGGGACCTCCGGCGGGAGCGCCGGCGGCGCCGGAGGCGGCGGCGGACCCGGGTCGGGAAGCTTGGAGTTCAGCGGCGGCGGCGGTACGCCGTCGGCCGGCTTTGGCGTCCCGACGACCACCCAGTTGCCGGACGGGTCTTGGACCAGGTGCGCGGTATCCCTCGTGGGGATCATGCCCTGTTTGCGGGCCGCCTCCGCCAGCGCCGGCGCGGATTCCGCTTCGCGGACATCGCGTTCCAGCGCCTCCTTCTGCTGCTGCAACAACCGGTTCTTCTCCCGGGCGTGGCTCAACTGATAGGACCGCTCGGCGGAGGCGGTGGACAACCACAGCGTGAGGCCGAGGCCGAGACCGAGCGCACCGATGACCAACACGACAAATGGAACCTTGCTCGCCAGCGTTCTCGGCCGCAGGTCGATCGATGCCAGCCGCGTCGCCAAACGCTCGGCCAGGGGGGGACGGACAACCTTGGGCGCCTTGGCTTTCCGCGCCTTGGCCCGCGCCTTGGCCTGGCTGGTGCTCTTGGCCCGGGCCGACCGCTCAACCGGCCGGGTGATCGGGCTGGTCTGGGGCCCAGACTTGGGCGAGCGGGGCTCGCGGGCTGGCGCCGTGGTCTTTGCGTGTCGGGTGCGGCGGGACGACGGCGAATCACCCCCGGTAGGCCTGTTCTTCCGGGCGGAACGGTCTCGCCCGCCCCGGCGGTCGGTGCCGCCGCGGCGCTTTGGCGTCTCGCGCTTCGCCTTCATGAGTCGCCTTTCTGCTCCAGCCGTTGCAGGGCCCGTAATCGCACCGCGGCGCTGCGAGAGTTGCGTTCAATCTCTGCGGCGTCTGCGCGTTCGGCGCCGCGCGTCAACGACCGGAATCGCGGCTCGTGTCCGGGAAGCTCGAACGGAAGGTCCGCCGGCGTCCGCGAAGCGACCGCGTCGGCGAACAGGCGCTTGACGATCCGGTCTTCCAGCGATTGGTAGGCCAAGACCACGACGCGTCCGCCGACGGTGAGCGCCTCCAGGGCGGCCGGAAGGGCGCCGCGCAGCGAGGTCAGCTCGTCGTTGACGGCGATCCGCAGCGCCTGGAAGGTGCGCTTGGCCGGATGCCCGCCGGTGCGCCGGGCCGGAGCCGGAATCGCTTGGTACAGCAGGGCAACCAGCTCCCCGGTCGTGGTGAACGGGGTGCGGGCGCGCTGGCGGACGATCTGCGCGGCGATGCGGCGCGCCAACCGCTCCTCGCCGTAGCGGCGCAGGATGTCCGCCAGCGCCGCCTCGTCGTAGGTGTTGACGACGTCGGCCGCGGTCAGCGGTGACTCCGGGTCCATCCGCATGTCTAGCGGCGCGTCCTGGGCGTATGCGAAACCCCGTTCGGCGCGGTCCAGTTGCATGGACGAGACGCCGAGGTCGAATAGCACCCCGTCGACCGATTCGGCTGCGGCATAACCGGATTCGGCCAGTGCGGCGGCTAGGGCGTCATAGCGTGTGTGCACCAGTGTGACTCGGTCGGCGAATCGCGACAGCCGCGCGCCGGCGATATCCAGGGCGCTGGGATCGCGGTCGAGTCCGATCAGGCGCAGGCCCGGCAATTCGGTCAAGAACCGCTCCGCGTGCCCACCCGCGCCGGTGGTGGCGTCGACGAGGACCGCGTCCGACCCGTCGGGGTAGTGGCGCGTCAGGGCCGGGGTGAGGAGGTCGACGCAGCGTTGCAGCAGGACGGGCACGTGCCCGAAACCGTTTGACACTGAACCTGAATTGTCAACCACCGCAAAGCCTCCCCGGGTCTGACGCGCCGCCCCTGCATCCAGGTCCCTGTCCGAAGGCACGAACTTGGCGTTGGGGAAGTACGCCAGGGTCGGTTCGGGCAGAGGCCACGATGCACGGGCACGCGCCTCAGATGATGTCGCCGAGTGCTTCATCGCTGGCCGCGGAGAAGTTCTCTTCGTGGGTCTGCTGGTAGTCGTGCCAGGCCTGCGCATCCCAGATTTCGAGATAATCGACCGCTCCGATCACCACGCAGTCTTTGGACAGGTTCGCGTAGCGGCGGTGGTCGGCCGACAACGTGATCCGGCCCTGGGCGTCGGGATGCTGCTCGTCGGTGCCGGCGGCGAGATTGCGCAGGAACGCTCTGGCTTCGGGGTTGCTCCGCGACGTCTTGCTCGCCCGGCGGGCGAGCTCCTCGAATTCCGCCCGCGGGTAGACGGCCAGGCTGTGATCTTGGCTTTTGGTGACCATCAACCCCCCTGCCAGCGCATCGCGGAACTTGGCGGGCAACGTCAGCCGCCCCTTGTCGTCGAGTTTGGGCGTGTAGGTGCCGAGAAACACCAGCTCACCTCCCCCTCGGGGTCACCCAAACACTGCAGCCACCATACCCCACAATCCCCCACTTCACCCCATTACTGGGGTGTTGTGGCGATGTTTTGCGGGTTATTCGCCACCCATGGCCTCGCCACCCTCATCCGAGAGCCGCCGGGTTCGCGTCGCAACGGGAGCATGGGCCGGGAAAATCGCACGTCAGAGGGCCTAACATGGCCATGTGGGGCACAGTGGGGCGTGGGGTGGGGCTCCGTGGGGCTTAGACCGGCCCCCGGGACTCGATTAGGGCTCGATCGGGATTCGAAAGCGACTCGACAGGCTCCCGCAATCGCAGACTCGGCACGGATACGAAAAAGCGGGGTAGCCGATGGCTACCCCGCTGTGTGCGGCCGTTCCGCTACTCGTCGAAGCGCCGGCGGAACCGGTCCTCCATGCGGCTGGTGAACGATCCTCCGCCCTTGTTGCGACGCTGGCGCGCCGACCCGGGCGCCGACCCTGAGTGGTCCGCCCTGCGCGACAACCGCGGCCCACTGATCGCATAGACCACACCGCCGAACATCACGATGAACCCGAAAATGCTGAGAATC
>Ga0310912_10001407_pt1 | contig 13038 bp, 14 predicted proteins | sample GREbulkMGOX080_FD_203443 | JGI IMG/M metagenome (GOLD analysis project Ga0310912, IMG submission 203443) | Lab enrichment of tropical soil microbial communities from Luquillo Experimental Forest, Puerto Rico - GRE.bulkMG.OX080 | ecosystem: Environmental > Terrestrial > Soil > Tropical forest >...
AAGCGACCTCTGTGCTGCACGCCAAATGATCTCTTGCCAGGCGGGGGCCATCCACACATGAGGCGCCGCTCGTTCATCGCGCTGCTCAGCAGCGCGGCGGCAACGTGGCCGCTCGCGGCGCGCGCGCGGAGCCAGCGATGCCGGTCGTCGGATTTGCGTTCGCCCTCGGTCGGGCTCTCGATTCCATAAGCGCACTCTCTGCGCGCACGCGGGAACTGGGAAATTCAATGGTTATCCTCAGAAATTTGCGAGCTGTCTGTTCAGCACTAATTTTGTTCAGCCTGTCCGGCAATGTTGCATGGTCACAGAGTGCGAAAACGATCAAGGTCATTGTTCCATTCCCGCCAGGTGGGAGCGCTACAATACTGGCTCGCCTGCTTGCTGAACAAATCAGTAGGGTACACGGTCTTACAATGCTCATCGAGAATCGCCCCGGTGCGGGTGCATCTATCGGATATGAAGCTATTGCACGTGCGTTGCCTGACGGAAATACGCTTGGGATCAACGGCAATTCAATTGTTATCAATCCGATATTGCGAAAGGTGAATTATGATCCGCTAACCAGTTTCGAGCCAATCTGCTACCTCGTGAGTTCACCACAGGTGATTGTCGTCAACAGTGCGTCTCCATACCGCAAACTGAGTGATTTCATCGATGAAGCACGCGCAAAACCCGGAGAACTGTCGCTTGCGAGCGTCGGTCCCGCGACCACTCAGCATATCGGGTTCGAGATGCTGAGGCACTTAGCCAAGATTGATGTGAACTATGTGCCATATCCCGGCGGAGCCCCTGCCGTCACGGCATTGTTGGGCGGCCACGTGACTTCAGTGCTCGGCAATTACTCGGAGGTTATCGAGCAGTTGGAAGCCCGTAAGCTAAGAGCATTGGCTGCCACGTCGTCAACGCGGATTGAACCCTTACCCGATCTGCCGACCGTCGCGGAGTCTGGCTATAAGGGCTACGACGTGCAGGTCTGGTTTGGTTTGATCGCGCCAGCAAAGACAGCGAAGAAAACATTGTCCGAACTCGGCGCTTGGTTCACTGCTTCAATGCACGCGCCCGAGGTCAAACCGAAGCTCCTGACGCTCGGGCTCTATCCCGTGGGCAAGTGCGGGGCCGACTTTGGTGCCTTTATCCACACGCAATATGACGACTACACTCGCATCGTTCGGGAGGCCGACATAAAGGTCGAGTGAGCCATAGTAACGGTACTCCAGTCGAGCCTATTATCAACATTGAAGACCGCTAAGGCACTCTGCCTCACCGTGCCGCCGACGCTGCTCGCCCGCGCCGACGAGGTGATCGAATGATCGCGAACATGAAGCGCCGCGATTTCATCACGCTGATCGGCGGCACGGCTGCCACTTGGCCGCTCGATGCGCTCGCGCAGCACGCGGGCAATGTTTGGCGGATGGGATTTATCGCCCATGGACATGAGAGTTTTTATGACGCCTTGTTCGAGGGCTTGCGCGAATACGGCTACGAGGAGGGCCGCAATCTCATCGTCGAGCGCCGGTATGCACGGGGCCAGGCTGAGCGCTTCAAAGAGTTTGCGGCGGAGATGGTTCGACTGAACGTCGATGTCATTGTGGTGGTCACGACACCCGCCGCCCTTGCCGTCATGAACGCGACCAAGACGATTCCCATCGTCCACCCGAACGCCATTGATCCATTGAACACCGGTTTGATTGCTAGCCTCGCGCACCCCGGTGGTAATCTTACCGGAGGTGCGCAGTTGACCGCCGAAGTCAGCGCAAAACGCCTGCAAATACTAAAGACGATGGTACCGGGGCTGTCGCGCGCGGCGGCGCTCTGGAATCCCGGCAACTCCGCAATCGTTTTTTCCTGGAAAGAGACGCAAGGTGCGGCGCGCGTGCTGGGACTGACTCTTCAATCCCACGAGGTGCAAGGACCGAAGGACTTTGCAGCCGCCTTTGCCGCGATAGTAGAAGAGCGCCCGGACGCGCTCCTCGTGTTGCAGGACGCGGTGACGATGCAGCAGCGAAAGGAAATCATCAGCTTCGCGATCGAGAAGCGGCTTCCGAGCATATTTCAAGAAAGAGGATGGGCCGTGGCGGGTGGTCTGATGTCCTACGGGGAGAACCTTCCTTCTATGTATCGGCGCGCTGCATACTTCGTGGATAGAATTTTCAAAGGCGCAAAGCCCGCCGATCTACCAGTGGAACAAGCCACAAAGTTTGACATGGTCATCAATCTCAGAACCGCGAAAGCGATCGGGTTCACAATCCCGGATTCGATCCTTGCCCTCGCCGATGAGGTGATCGAGTGAGTCCAACGATGAAACGCCGCGAGTTCATCACACTCCTCGGCGGCGCGCTGGTTGCTTGGCCGCTCGCGGCGCGCGCGCAGCAGCCGGGAAAGTTGCCAACCATCGGGTTCATGGGAGCAAATAACGCTACATGGGAGAGGGCGTCGACCGACGCTTTTGTGCAGCGGCTGCGCGAACTCGGGTGGATCGAGAATCGAACCGTCGCCATCGAGTATCGCTGGGCAGAGGGACGCGACGAGCTTTTCGCCGAGATCGCGGCCGAGTTCATCCGGCTCAAGGTCGATGTTATTCTCACTTATGCAACCCCGTCATCCATAGCGGCAAAGAAGGCGACGGCGGTCATCCCAATCGTGTTTGCCGCCGCTGGTGACCCAGTCGGCACGGGTCTCGTCGCTTCACTAGCGCGACCGGGTGGCAACATCACCGGCTTGTCGATTCAGCAAACCGATCTTGCCAGCAAGCGCCTCGAAATGTTGCGCGAGGTTCTCCCCGGTCTCCGTACGGTGGCGATCTTGGTCAATATCGGCAGCCCAAACTCCGTCCTGGAAATGGGCGAGGCTCAGGCGGCGGCCCGCACGCTCGGCCTCGCTGTGGTCACATCGGAGGTCCAGAGAGCCGAGGATATTGCGCCCGCATTCGACGCGCTCAAGGGCCGCGCGGATGGACTTTATGTGTGCTCTTCGCCACTTCTGTCGACCAATCGGATTCGAATTAATAGCTTGGCGTTGGGCGTGCGACTGCCGACCATGTACGGCCTTCGGGCATTCACTGAGGCGGGAGGTCTGATGTCCTACGGACCAAACTTGCCTGATCTGTTTCGGCGCGCCGCAGACATTACCGACAAGATATTGCGCGGGACAAAGCCTGGCGACATTCCTGTTGAGCAGCCGACCAAATTCGACCTCGTTATCAATCTGACGACTGCCAAGGCGCTCGGCTTGACGATTCCACCAACGCTGCTCGCACTCACCGACGAGGTGATCGAATGATGCGACGGCGCCAGTTCATAACGCTGCTCGGCGGCGCGGCTGTCGCGTGGCCGCTCGCGGCGCGCGCGCAGCAGCCGGCGATGCCGGTGATCGGCTATCTCCACAGTGCCTCTTCCGAGGCATACGCCTCGATGATCTCCGCGTTCAACGATGGACTCAAAGAAACCGGCTATGTCCAGGGACTCAACGTAGCGATCGAGTTTCGTTGGGCCGAGGGCCACGTCGAGCGCCTGCCAGCACTCGCTGACGATCTTGTCCGCCGTCGAATCTCGGTGTTGGCCACCGGGGGCGGTGCGTCATCGGCTCTTGCCGCCAAGCAGGTGGCGGCAGCCATTCCCATTGTATTTGTCACCGGTTTGGACCCTATCGAGTCGCATTTGGTCGAAAGTCTCAATCGGCCGGGTGGGAATCTCACAGGCATTACCTTCTTCACCGTTGAACTAGGACCGAAGCGTTTGAGCTTACTCCACGAATTGGCGCCACATGCACGCACCGTGGCAGTTCTGGTGGATTCTAGAAACCTGGGGGGAGGCTCCAAGGGAGGCCTCGGCGCGGTCCAAAATGCGGCGCGAGCGCTCGGTCAGACTATTCAAGTGCTCGATGCCAGTACCTCGAAAGAGATCGATGAAGCATTCAACGCAATCGCCCGCATGCGTGCCGATGGCCTGTTTGTCGTCTCCAGTCCGCTGTTTACAAACAGCCGCCATCAAATCGTGGCGTTGGCAAATCACAATCGCATTCCCGCGATCTACCCATTGCGGGAATATGTATTCGCCGGCGGTCTGATGAGCTACGGGGCAAGCATCGTTGACGCCTATCGGCAGAGCGGCGTCTATACCGGCCGCATTCTCAAAGGCACAAAGCCTAGTGATCTCCCAATACAGCAACCGACCAAGTTCGAATTACTCATAAATCTCAATACAGCGAAATCATTCGGTGTGGAGGTTCCGCCGACGCTGCTCGCCCGCGCCGACGAGGTGATCGAATGACGCGGCGCGATTTCATCACGCTGCTCGGCGGCGCGGCTGTGGCGTGGCCGCTCGCGGAGCACGCGCAGCAGGGCGAGCGGATGCGCCGCATTGGGGTGCTGATGCACCTGCCCGAGAACGATCCGGAAGCACAGGCGCGCATGCGGGCATTCCTGCAGGGGCTGCAGCAACTAGGCTGGACTGAGGGTCGCAACTTGCGCATCGACTACCGGTTCGGTGCGGCGGATGTCGACCGCGCTCGCCGATACGCTGCGGAATTGATCGCGCTCGCGCCGGACGTCATCCAGGCTTCCGGTACCGGTCCAATGGCAGCGGTGCACGAAGCGACCCGTACGGTGCCGATCGTGTTCGCGCAGGTCCCGGATCCGGTTAACGCCGGCTTCGTCGATAGCCTGGCGCGGCCGGGCGGCAACGCCACCGGGTTTTCCGTCTTCGAGGAATACGGCAGCAGCGGGAAGTGGCTGGAGCTGCTCAAGGAGATCGCGCCCCAGGTGACGCGGGTGGCCGTGCTTCGGGATCCCACCATCGCCGCCGGGATCGGTCAAACGGGCGCCATCCAATCCGTGGCGCCCTCGCTCGGCGTGCAGGTGAGCCCCGTCGGCGTGCGCGACGGCAGCGAGATCGAGCGCGCCATCGCGGCATTCGGTCATGGGGCAAATGGCGGGCTGATCGTGCTTGGGGCTCCTTTGGCCATCATACAGCGCGACTTGATCACCACACTCGCGGCCCGGCATCAATTACCCGCGGTCTACCCGGTCCGGCTCTTCGTTGTGGCCGGAGGTCTCGTCTCTTACGGGCCCGATTCGATCGATCCGTATCGGCGCGTGGCGGGCTACGTCGATCGCATCCTCAAGGGTGAGAAGCCCGCTGATCTGCCGGTGCAGAATCCGACCAAGTTCGAGTTGGTGATCAATCTCAAGACCGCCAAAGCGCTCGGCCTCGAAATCCCGCCGACGCTGCTCGCCCGCGCCGACGAGGTGATCGAATGAGTTACGCACCGGCCTTTGCTGCCGACCCTGGAGGATGAAACGGATGCTAAGCTGGGAGGTCGCCGGCACAGAGGTCGATCGTCGTCATGGTGTTCTGAACCCGAGAATGAGTTGGACCGGGGGCACTTCGAGCGAAACGATCGCTATCGATCTGCCCCGCCCGCGCAGCCTGGATTCGCGCGAGACGCCCGAATTCGGCCGATATGCCAAGCGTATCCGAGGGATGTTCGAAGCGCTTGGTTTGCTGAAGGGCGAGCCATGAAACGTGCGAGCTCTTCAGCCTTTGTCATTGTCGGTTTTTTCCTGATCTGGGAGTTTTGCGTTCGAATCTTCAGTTCCGAATTACCTGCTTCCGTCTCCGTCCGAAATACTGGTTGAGCTTGCACACGACCCGCTCTGGTACCTGCGACACGCTGCATACACGGTGGGAGCCTGCATGCTCGGCTTCTTTCTCGCGCTGATCTTGGGCGTCCTTGCCGCGATCGCAATCGTGTATTCGCGCGTTCTCGAAAATACGCTTTATGCCTTGTTGGTTTCGATGAACTCAATTCCCAAAATTGCGCTGGCCCCGCTCTTTATCATCTGGATGGGGACAAATCTGAGCTCGAAGGTTGCGATCTCGATGTTGATCGCATTGTTCTCGATCGTCATCGACACCGTGCTGGGGCTGCGCTCAGTGGATCCGGATGTGCTGGACATGACCAAATCCATGCGCGCAACGCCCCTGCAGGTCCTGTGGAAGGTCCGGTTTCCCGCAGCCTTGCCGCACATGTTCGCTGGCATGAAAGTGGCTATCTCGCTCGCCCTTGTGGGCGCCATCGCGGGTGAATTCGTTGCTTCCCAGGTCGGTCTCGGATACGTGATCCTGACTGCCCAGGGAATGTTCCAGATATCGCGCGTTTTTGCGGCGGTCACGCTACTCGGAGTGCTGGGAACCATCCTATTCTATCTCGTCGGCATAATTGAGCGGGTGGTGATGCCCTGGCATGTATCTCAGCGGAGCACAGCCCAAGCTTCGCATTGATAATCTGCTACCTAGTCTGGTGAGGCGTCTGAAAATTGCTTGAGGAATTCACTGCGGAACGTATCTGACAATCTTTCGGACCCTCCGTGACTGCGACGTTTTCGCCGCGTCAGGAATTCTCCCGGGCTCGAACGGATGACATATGCCGATTGTTTTGAAGACATCCTTTTGGAATTACGACCGAACGATTCCCCTCATGGACGGTCGTGTAAGTATCGAAGGTTACAAGTTGGCGGTCGACATTAATCGGCCGGAAATTTCTTTCGGGCGGGCGTTCGAGCAGGCCAAATACGACGTAACAGAGGTGTCCTTCAGTAATACGGTTACAGCCGTCTCCAAGCAGGAAGACTTTCCGTACGCCTTGATTCCAGCTTTTCCGTCTCGGGCATTCCGTCATTCGGCAATTTTTGTCCGCACCGATCGGGGAATATCTAAGCCAGAAAATTTGCGCGGAAAGATGGTCGGCCTGCAGGAATACGATATGACTGCTGCGGTCGTCGTGCGCGGCTTCTTGCGGGATCATCATGGCGTGGATCCGAAGGACATCCGATGGAGAGTGGGAGAGATCGAGCGCACAAAGCCGCTTGAGTTTCCGCTCGGCCGCCCACCCGCTGGCGTCGAGATCGAGATCCTCGGGCCCGACAGAAGCCTGGAAGACCGCCTGCTCGCGGGGGAACTTGACGCCGTCATCACATTGAGGGCTCCCACAGCCTATCGCGCGGGTGATCCGAGAATAGCGTCGCTGTTCCCGGACCCAGTTGCCGCCGAGAAGGCTTGGTTTGCGGTCGCCAAGCATTTCCCGATCATGCATGCTGTGGGAATCAAGAAGTCTTTGTTGGCGAAGGACTCCAGGCTCGCACGGCGCCTGTTCGACGCGTTCTTGGCTGCAAAAGATATCGCTGTCGCAGAGCTTGAGATAACCCAGGCACCGAAGGTCATGCTGCCGTGGCCTCACGCCGCCTTGGCCGAGGCCCGCGCTGCACTAGGGGCCGACCATTGGCCATATGGGTTAGCGGCGAACCGCCACGTCCTTGAGACGCAACTGCGTTGGTCGCAGCTCGACGGGTTGCAGGCGCGCCCAGTCAGGCTGGAGGAATTGTTCGCGGAGGATTGCCTCGATACTTGAGCGAATAGGCTCCTGTATTGGCACATGTCCCACGGGATTTGTCAGTATCCCCGTCCAGCCAAGCAGGAATGCTTTCTGCCCGGGTCCGGTGTTGTTCACTGGACATTCGTCTGGAGGACGGCATGCAGCAATCAGTGACATCTCAATTGCCTCCGAATCAAGAACTGCGATTTGAAGGTGTTGCCGGGAGCTGGGCACGCCTGGAAGCTGTTCGCAACCGCTTCCGCTCACGAATTCCCGGGCTCGAAAATTCTATTCGGATTGCATCATCGGCACGCGCGGATATGATTTTCTGGAAGGACAGGCGGTGCATCGCAACAAAAAGCGGCGCCTCATGTCCGGTCCGGGTCAATGAGGCCCGGCCCTCGAGCGACCGGAGGGAGAGGCTTGAAATCGAAATGGAACAAGACATGCCATTTGTCGGCGCGCCAGCGGGTACTTGGGGCGCTGGGCGCCTTGGCGCTCGTCCTGACGTTCGGCGCTGGGCGCAGCCTGGCTGAGGACAGTTCATCCAAGATTGCCCGGATCATCGTGCCATTCGCACCAGGGGCTGCGGTGGATGTGGTCGCGCGGATGCTGGCCGGTCCACTGTCGGCGCAGTGGGGCAAGTCAGTCATCGTGGAGAACCGGCCGGGCGGCAGCACCTTGATTGCCGCCGAGGCCGTTGCGCGCAGTGAGCCGGACGGCGACACACTGCTTTTCTGCCTCGACGATACCTTCACCATCGTCCCGCATCTTTCCAAATTGGGGACGTTCGATCCGATGAAGGAACTCGTGCCGATCAACCTCATCGGCACGATCCCGATGGCCTTTGTTGTGAATCCCTCCTTGTCCGTGGACTCGGTTCCGGCGCTGGTTGCCTATGCTCGAAGCCACCCGTCGGCGCTCAGCTACGGCTCTTCGGGTGTGGGCAGCTTGCCCAACCTCGCGATGGAGGTGCTCAAATCACAGGCGAAGATCAACATGGTCCACGTGCCGTATCGCGGTCTGGCGCCGGTGCAGACCGCCGTTTTAGCAGGCGAAGTGCAGACGGCGATTCTCGGTTACGGCTCGTCGCGCAGCATGATCGAGGCCAAGCGCCTGCGCGTCATTGCCATCGCCTCGGCTGCACGCGTGGCATCGCTGCCGAACGTTCCGACGACGGCAGAGGCTGGCTATCCGCGCGTCGATGCCACATCGCATCTGGCGCTGGCCGGTCCGGTTCGGATGTCGATGGAGATCATCGGGCGAGTCAATGACGCCGTTTCACGCGCGCTTAACACGCCCGAGATACGAAAGCAGATCGAGGCGCGCGACATCGTCGTCACCGATATGGGGCCGAATTCGTTTGCCGAAGAAATTAAGAGGCTCTCCCGTTTGAACGCCGAGGCGGTGCAAATCTCCGGTGCCAAGCCCGAATAGCGAGCTTGCGCCGCCTGCTCGGCGCGGGAACACGAGAACGAGGGACCAGGGAGCGGGATAGATGAGGTTAGCCGGCCGGGTGGCCCTCATAACGGGATGCGGCCCCAACATCAGCGGTGGCATCGCCTATGGCTTGGCCGACGAGGGTGCAAAGCTCGTTTGCGTCGACCTGCGCGCGGACTATACGGAAGCTTGCGCGCGCGCGATTATTGAACGTGGAGGACAAGCGGTCGGCGTGATCTGCGACGTCACACGCGAGGAGGACATCTGTTCGGCCGTCAAGCAAGCAGAAGTGGCATTCGGCGCGATCGACGTGCTGGTCAACGGCGCGGTGCTGCAAATCCGCAAAGGTCTTCTGGACGTGTCGCCGGAGGAAATCCGACGACAGCTGGATGTTGGCCTCTGCGGCGCGATGCTGTTCACCAAGCACGTGGCCCGCTCGATGATCGATCATGGTCGGCGCGGCAGCATCATCAACATCGGATCGACCGAGGCCCATCAAGGCAACATTGGAAACATCGCTTATGGGACAGCGAAGGCGGGTCTCCTGCACTTCACGCGCGCAGCCGCGATGGAGCTGGCCGAGTTTGGCATCCGCGTGAACAGCCTGTCGCCGACCGGCACCAATCCAGCGGAGGGGCTTGAGCGCGCCGCGGCGTGGGGGGTGACCTGGAAACAGAGGCTTAAGGCGCCGGCCCGGCCCGATATGAGCTTCGGCGATGAGGGTGTGCCGCTGGGCCATCGGCCGAGCCCCCGGCACTACGCTCGCGGCGTGGCGTTCTTGGCGTCGGACGATGCGGAAATGATCACTGGCATCGATCTCCGGGTCGATGCCGGGACGGTCAGCCGTTATTGGCGCTGGAACCCTACATCGAAGACTCGCCGGGCCGATTGACTGTGCCGCGCCATCCGCGCTGTCAGACGCACGCGGCCTGCCATTAGGGACTATAGACCGCGATGACCTTGTTCGAATTCATGATGTTGGTCTCGACGAAGGCCGCGTAGTCCGGCGCGCGCCTCAACTCGGCCATGGCACCGACCAGGCAGAACCAGTTCAACAGCTCGTGCTGCCCGCTGTCCTCAATCTGGGAGAGTGTGGTAGCGCGCCATTTTTCGTAATTGCAAGCTTTGAGCGCATCGAACAGGGCGCGGTCGGCAGCGGTGTCCGGATAGAGGAACGAGTGTTTACGCGTCATGAATGCGTGCGACCAACTGGATGACGCCAGCATCGCCACCCGCCAACGGCTGTTGCGCAGCACGCGCGCGCAGGCAGCGCCAAGGTCGAAGCAACGCGTCGGCGAAGGCGAGGGTGGGTCGAAATTAGCCTCTGGAATAGGATTGGCCAAACTTTCCATATAACCTTGGGCGGCTATGACTTTCCGCCCATAGCAATTGATGGCGAAGGGCACGACTGGAAAATCAAATCCGCGCCGGTCCCAGTCCAGCAACATCAGGGAATTGATGAAGGCGTGGCCCAGCGGAACGTGCAAAGGGCGGTAGGCATAGGCCAGATCGAAATTCTGTTCGATCAACTGACTTGCGAGATACTTCGCCCCCTGCCGATGCCCGCGGATGCGGAAAGTAGTCTCCGCTGGCTCGCCCCAGGCGTTCGGTGGCGCGCCGGGCTTCGCCCACGGTTGCACATCCGTGGAATCGTAGGCCAGGATGCAAAAGCTCGGAATGATATCCTCGTGGAAGTTCTCGTACTGGTCGTCGCCCCAGATCAGGACGAAATCCGGCTTGAACGCGTCGAGCGCCGCGCGCACCTTCCTGATTTCGGCGATGACTTCTTCCTTGTGCTTGAGAGCGAACGACGCGCCTTCGTCATTGCCCCATTCGCGGCGCATGGTCTCGGGCCAGCCGGCCGGCGTCCGGTAGCGCTCGGGAAGGCCGGGATCCTTCAGCAACCTTTTCAGCGAGATGGGGCTCGGAACGCGGCCGGTGAGGGCGGGGTAGTGGGTGATCCCGAGGCCGAGAATTTCGCCCATGCGCGTGATCTCCATCTCATCTGCGACGTCAAGCGGGGGCTGCCTCACAGGATGATGCTGACCGCCCCGTGATCCGTTAGCCGCTCAAGGTCTAACTCCGCGCGGCGGTGCCGAATGCGAAAAGTGTTGTCGCGCTGACGCACGAGCGTGTAGCGGTAGATGCCGACATAGGGTGCAATGGCTTCGGCGCGAGCGCGATACACCGCAAACGACGCTTCCACGTCGATTTCCTGAGCCGCGATCCGCGTCAGCCGGACGTTCGTGATCAGGCGGCGGGTTCGAGACCACGGATATTCGCGGTGAGCAAAGCGGCTCTTCAGGCGGGTGACCCTGCCGCGAAGGCGGGCCGGGTCGTCGTCGATGAACATCACGTCGCGCTGCGGGTCCCCGGTCGGCAGGTCGGTGGTCGGCACCACGTAGCGGCCATCCTCGGTGAACAGGGCCAACCATTCGTCTAGACGCCAATTGTCGAGATGGGCCGCTTCCTCGAACAGAAAATGCTCGACGGCCAGGCGCAGGAGCAGGTTCTCTCGGGTTGCCGGTGTCGCCAGTGCCTGCGTGGCAGTCACGTGCGGTCTCCAAGGCCAATCCGTGGGATGGGCGACATCATTGCGCGCTCGGCGGGCGCCGGGTGCCGTGCGGAGAACGCAAATCCGCGACCCGATCGGCACCGGCGCGCCCCTGTATCATGGCGTGCCACTGCCGCCAGAAACCGCGTGCGGTCAGCTCGTCGTCGGATCGTGCCTCGCGCCGCATGCCGCGCGATACGTCCGACCACTCCAGTTCGTGCGCACGGTATCCGATCTGGCAGGATTCCAGCGCCTCGATGTCGTCTGGCGTGCCGAAGCCGCCCGGACCCTGGAACGCTACGGCGCCGCTTAGCCGATAGGCCGCGAGGTCATCGCGCTCGCGGCGCGGCACCAGCTCCCATTGGGTGACCTCCATCTTGTCTGGCGCAATCGGCCACCACTGGCGGAGCTTGAAACCGGATTGGGTGTCGTGGACGGCGAGGTTCGGGAAGACCATTAGGAACCGCGAAAAATCGGCCATGCTCTGGCCCCGCTCGGCGCCGTAGCGACCAGCCAGTTCATCGCGCAATCTGGCGACCTCGGCGATGGCCTCCGGGCTCCAAAGGGGGCTCGGGCTCGCGATGGTGCGTCCTTCGGCGCGCGTGACCATTGCGACATGGCCGTTCTTGAACACCAGGCCGCGCGAATCGTCGATGTTGTTGACCCGCGGGTGGCCGAGGCCGGCCTGCCTTCGTCGCTCAGCTGAGTAGTCGGCGAAGGTCTTGTGGGTGGTGTGGAAGTGATAATTGTCCGCACTGTTCTCCAGCAACAGCTTCCAATTCGCGTGGATGTTGTACTTCGCCGTGCCCCTGATCACCTGCCAGCCGCCGAGAATTTCGGCGGAGTCCATCGTCAGGTCGATGAGTTCGCGCGCGTCGCCAAGAAATTCGAAGAGCGAAGGGGTCTCGGTTGCGAAGTTGACAAAATACATCCCGCGATAGCTGTCGACGTGCGCGGGTTCCATCAGCGCGCGACCGCTCTTGCTGAAGTCCTCCGTATATCCTTCCGGATCGGGCACGCCGACCAACTTGCCGCAGTTATCGTAGGCCCAGCCATGATAGAAGCATACAAACGAGTTCGCGCTGCCCTTGTCCTGTCGGCAGACCAGGGCGCCGCGATGCAGGCATGAATTGATGAAAACGCGGATCTCCCCATCGCGGCCGCGAATCATGAACAGCGGACGGTCGGCCACGACGCGACGGCAATAGTCGCCTTGGTTCGGCACCTCGCTGTCATGGCCGACATAGAGCCAGGTGCGTGCGAAAATATTTGTGCGCTCCAGCTCCAAAATCTCGGGTGACGTAAGCGCCGAACGATGCACGCGGAAGCTTCCAGCCTCGACGTCGTCAATAACGAGACGGGATAATTCCATGGGAACGCGCCTTCCTTAAGGCTGGCGGACCATAGCGCCGCGGTGGGGAGACAACAAATGCAAAGGTATTTTCGATTGATGTCAACTACGATGGTGGAAACTCTTGCATTTGTCCGCGACGTTTGGCTCCGGCCGAATCTGTCATTCAGGGACGCGGCGCCTGCATGTATGACGAACTCGACTTCACCATGTACGACGCACTCAAGCCCCTTTGTGTACCGAAAACCTCATCCGGTTTGATTACGTAACAGAATCTCATACCGTCGACGACGATGGTCGCACTGCTATGCTTCTTTCTGAC
>Ga0310912_10001408_pt1 | contig 13035 bp, 11 predicted proteins | sample GREbulkMGOX080_FD_203443 | JGI IMG/M metagenome (GOLD analysis project Ga0310912, IMG submission 203443) | Lab enrichment of tropical soil microbial communities from Luquillo Experimental Forest, Puerto Rico - GRE.bulkMG.OX080 | ecosystem: Environmental > Terrestrial > Soil > Tropical forest >...
GCGCTTTGCCGTCAAACACCCAAGGTAGGAGCCGGATGCTCGAATTGGGCTCGTCCGGATCCGTGCGGGGGGTGTCCAGCAATGGGCATTCCTACCGCAATCCTTCGAGTCAGGGTCTCGTCACCGGGTGAGGCGCTCCGCCCGGTGCCATCCGGGCAATCTACCCAAGCGCGGTACAGGTTGGATTGCGGGATGCACGAGCGAAATACGAAGCGCTGTGGCAAGGGTGCCGGCTTCTGACTCAATTTTGACATACTCGCGGGGAACGCGATCGGTACCAGGAGTGTTGGGAGGTTTAGATCGGCAGTTTTGCCGAATTGGAAAATGTCGGAGCTCGCTATGATCAAAAAATTGGCCCTGGGTACGGCTTCGGTATTGGCGTTAGGGATTGGCGGCGCTGCGTTGGACTTTGCAGCCAACGCCGATGATTTTGTGAATCAGGCTTCCGCACCTTCGCATCACTGGATCAATGCTACGAGTCTCTCGAAAGACGATATCAGGTGGGCCCAAGTTGAGCTTCATAGCATTGGGCTCTACTATGGCTCCCTCGACGGCGTCGCGGGTCCGGACACAAGGCGGGCGCTCTTGGAGTTCCAGGAAAATAACGGCCTCGAGCGGACAGCGACGCTTGATCAACAGACCGCAGACGTGCTGGTCGGCCATACAGGTGTCGGTCGGGTGTCGAGCATGCCGCCCAAGGGTGCGGGCGGCGGATGATGACAAACTGGTCCGCGGCACATTTGCGCCGAAGTTTCGACGGATAGAAAAATGTGAGGGAACCAATGCAAACCTCAAAAGAATACCGCAAGGGTGCACAACATTGTCGAGAGCTTCTCGACCGTCCGCTGGAGCCGGAAGTCAGAATCCAGCTCCGCTTGTGGGCGGCGGAATTGGAGGACATCGCCGCGGCGATTGAGTGCGGCGCCGAAGCGGCGGCTCGGAAGGAGTTTGCCCGACCATTGTAAGAGGGGTTCGCAGGCAACTTAAGAAGGTCGTTAATGACTTGAGAAACGAGCCCTAGACGCCTGCGCTTTTTTTGGGCCGCCGGTCGGGCGCTGCACTAGGCTGGGACCTCGGCCCACTCCCAATATCAGCAATTCCAGCTCACTTGCTGAACTTGACCCAAGCCGTGGGATGATCGGCGCTTGATCAGGACAATGCGCCGGTTGATCACCACTTCACGCGGGAGGGCGTAAATCTTGGCCGGCTCACCGCAGATATTTCTGCTCGATCGCCTTCATCTCCGCCGCCCGCTGCAATTCGAAGATCTCCTCGACCGAGACGATGCGTTTGTCGACATTGTGAATGCCGCCATCGGCTCGGATCGCGGCAAACACTTGCCGCATCGCGGTGACCGCGGCGCGCACCGCATGATCGCCGTAGATGACCATGCCGATATTGCCGAGCTCACGGATCCGGGCCTCGGTCAAGTCCGGATAGGCTGTGGGGACCACCACCACCGGGGTCTCGCCCTGCCATCGCCGCGCGAAGGCGACGATCTCGTCCGGGGTTTTTTGCTTGGAGTGGACGAGGATCATATCGGCCCCGGCCTCGGCGTAGGCCTGCGCCCGCATCAGCGCCTCGTCGAGACCGAGATCGGCGATCAACGCCTCGGTGCGAGCGACCACCAGCAGGTCGCGCTCGCTGCCGGCGGCGCGCGCCGCCGCGATCTTGCCCTGGAATTCCTCGATCCGGACAAGGTCCTGCCGGCCGCCGGCGAGCAGGCTCGTATCCTTCGGAAAAATCTTGTCCTCGATAACCACCGCGGCGACCCCGGCGCGGGCATAGGCGCCGACGACGTGCATGACATTGACGGCGTTGCCATAGCCGGTGTCGAGATCGGCGAGGACCGGCACCGCTACACGCTCTACGATTGCCCGCGTCATGTCGAGATGCTGGGTGAGCGACAAGAGGCTCGCATCGGGCACCCCATAGGCGGCGGATAGCTCGAACCCGCTCGCCCAGATCCCGACAAAGCCGGCGAGCTCGGCGAGCCGCGCCGACAGCGGATTGTGCGCCGACATCACGGTCGCAAGCCTGCCGGGACCAGCCAAATCGCGCAGCGTGTTTGTCATTTCGTGACCTCCGATATCGTCGCGGCGATGCTTGCGGACGGTGTTGAAACCGCGCTTAATAGCACCCTGGATGTCGATCGGGAGTTACGTCATGACCATCGAGGCGACGACACTCAAGGATAAGGCGGTCGGCGCGCAGCCGCCGATGAAAGTCGCGGTGACCAGCGCCAAGACGCCTGACTATGTCGAGGGCCGGCGCAGCTTCTTCAAATATCGTGACCTCGGCGTCGCAAAGGCGAGCAACGGCTGGATGCGCGCGCAGCTGACCACGGCGATCACCGGGATGACCAAGCCGACCGGCTGGCACTACCATGTCTGCGAGGGTCAGTTCGTCTACACGCTAAAGGGATGGGTCGAGCTCGAATTCGAGGACGGCAGCAGCTGCCGGCTCGAAGCCGGCGACTCGTGCTTTATCCCGGGCGGCCTGAAGCACAACGAGATCGGCACGTCGGACGATCTCGAGATTCTCGAAGTCTCTCTGCCGGGGGAAATAGGCACGGTCTCGGTCGACCCGCCGCCAGGCCGCCCGAACGGCTCCTGAGACGGGTCCGACCGGCCTACTCGTTCATTCCCGCGAAAGCGGGAATCCAAGGCCACAGGGTCGTGGTGTCGGTTCTGGACCCCCGCCTTCGCCGGGGTGACGACACTACTATTGATTTTAGCGCCTTCGTTTCTGGGATTAGGGTGCGCGGCTGTGACTGACTTGCCGGCGGCGGCGGATCGCTTATGATCTGGGGCAGGCGGGTGTAGCTCAATGGCAGAGCAGGAGCTTCCCAAGCTTCTGACGAGGGTTCGATTCCCTTCACCCGCTCCATGATTTCGGCATCATCTGGCCCCGTGCCGAAATCTGGCATCGCAGCCAGAGCGTCTTAGCGTTGGTTCGACAGCCCGCTGACTCAATCGTGGCTGATCGGCGGTTCTTGCCTAGTCCTGGCAAACTCCCGAAAATGCTCTCCGCGAAAAAATAGATTGGGAGACTGCGGTGGAGATCGGGGAGAGGCACGTAGCCAATAATCTCGTTTTGCAGCCGGTCGGGCGCCTCGACAATATCACCAGCGCCGAGTTTCAGGCGCGGCTGCTCGCGGCCGTTACGTCCAGCACTGAGGACATCGTCATCGATTTTTCATCGATCGAATACATTTCGAGCGCCGGTCTGCGAGCGCTGATGGCCGCCTCGCGCTTAAAGCCAAAGGAGCGGCGGCTCGCCGTCGCCTGTCTCAACTCGGTCGTCACCGAGATATTTGCGATTAGCAGGTTTGGATACGTTGTGCCGGTTTTCGATACAGTCGAGGAAGCGAGCATCGCCCGGCAGGGCCCGCCGCGACCGGAAACGGCGGTTCCACGCCTCGAGGGCCATCCGGTGCGACCGCTACGCGTCCGTTTCTGGGGTACCCGCGGCTCGCTGCCGGCTCCGCTGCGCGAGCGCGGGGTCCGCGTCAAGATCCACGATGCGCTCGTCGCTGCGCGTGGGCAGACGCTCGAGACCGAGGCGGCGATCGACGCCTTTATAGACAGCAGGCTGCCATTTTCAGTTCGCGGCACCTTCGGCGGCAACACCAGCTGTGTGGAGATCGTTACCGGCGGGGACGAATACGTTATCTGCGACCTCGGCACCGGTGTGCGCGAATTCGGCAACCGGGTGATGGACGAGCATAACCCCACCGCCAAGAGGTGCTTCAACGTGTTCCTGTCCCACTTGCATTGGGACCACATTATGGGGTTTCCGTTTTTCCGCCCGGCCTATATCCCCGGCAACCTCATTCGCATCCATAGCTGCCACGCGGCCTTGAGTGAGGCGATGCATAAACAGCAGTCGGAGCCTTGCTTTCCCGTCGATTTTCGCGCGTTGCCGGCGACGATTGAGTTCGTCGCCCTGGACCCCGGGCGGACCTATGAGATCGCCGGCTTGTCCGTCGCCTCCATCAAGCAATTCCACGCCGGCGATTCTTATGGATACCGCTTTTCACGCGGCGACAAGACGATCGTCTACTCGACCGATTGCGAGCACAAATATTCGAATCTCGACCAATCTTATCCATTCATCGCGTTTTACCGGAATGCCGATGTGCTGATTTTTGATGCGATGTATTCGCTCGCCGACGCAATCTCCGTCAAAGAGGATTGGGGCCATTCCAGCAATGTCGTCGCGGTCGAGTTGGCGCACGCGGCGCACGTCAAGCGCCTCGTGCTATTTCACCACGAGCCAGCATATGACGACCACATGATCGAGGAAGTCTTTGCCGAAACGGTGCGCTTCGAGGAGATCAGCCGCCCCGGCCACAAGGTCGAGGTGATCTCCGCCTACGACGGGTTAGAACTGGAGTTGTGACCCCGAGTGGACTGGGGCATCGGCCTGCTGCGAGGTCCCGGCCGTGCGGTCGCACTCGTGCTGATCGCTGGCGCCTTGGCGCTGCGCGTCATTGACCCTAGCATCGTCACCGAATTGCGCGTGCGTGGCTTCGACTTTGCGGAGAGAATCTGGCCGCGTACCAGCGATGCGGGGCAAGTCGAGATCGTCGACATCGACGAGAAGAGCTTCGCCGAGTATGGGCCGTGGCCGTGGCCCCGGCATATGGTGGCCGAACTCTTCCGCCGGATCGCCCAAGGGCACCCACGCGTTGTCGGTGTCGACTTCGTCTTTGCCGAACGAGATCGGCTTTCACCGACCGAGATCGCGCGAGAATTGCCAGGCTTGCCTCCAGCCGTGGCGGACGCGTTGGCGCAGCTGCGGCCAAGCGACCACGACCTCGCCGAAGCCTTAGCAGCGGTCCCGACGGTACTGGCACTGATCCCGAGCCGAGAGCAGAAGGTGCGATCTTCCGACCCGCCTCGCCTCGCCGCTGTCCGCCAGGCGGGAGACGATCCGGTGCCGTTCTTGAAGAGCTACAAATCCCTGGTACAAAGCCGGCCCGATCTCAGCGCTGCTGCGTCAGCCGCTGGAGCTATCACGCCTGAGCCGGACGCCGACGGTGTCGTCCGGCGGCTCGCTCTCGCCGTGGCCTTTCAGCAAACGATCGTCCCGAGCTTTGCGCTCGAGGTCGTCCGTATCGGCGGTGGTGAGCATTCGATCGTGATCAATACCGACGCGCTCGGGATCGAAAATATCACAATCGGCGGCACTATCGTCCCGACTGACAGAAGGGGCCGCGCGATCATGCACTTCGCGACGCCGCTGGCACGGTACATCTCGGCCGCAGATATTCTCGATCCGGCATTCGATTTAACCCAGCTGCAGGGGCAAGTGGTCTTGCTCGGCGTTGCCGGGCTCGGTGTCGCCGGGCTGCGCGAAACGCCGCTGGGTCTGGTGCGCGCGGTCGACCTCGATGCCCAGCTAATCGACTCAATCCTCGTTGGCAACCTGCTTCGCCGTCCGGCCTATCTCGATTGGTTTGAGCTCGCAGCGGCGCTGGTGGCCGGGCTGGCGGTCGTCTGGTTGTTGCCCTATTCAAGGCCGGTGCGTGCGGTCGCCATCGCTTTGGCGATCGTCGGGGCTTTTTTTGGCCTCGAATTGTTATTGTTTCGTTTCGCAGGTTTCCTTTTCGATAGCACCTTCCCGGTGCTGACCCTGCTCGCGGCATTGGGTGTCATGCTAGTCGGCAGCCTGCGCGCTGCCGAGGGGAAACTCGTCCGTGAACGCGAGGAGAAGCAGCGGATCGAGGGCGAGCTAGCCGCCGCGCAGGCAATCCAAATGGGCCTTTTACCTCGGCGCTTCCCCGCCTTTCCCGATCGCCCCGAAATCGATGTCTACGCCCGGATCGAGCCGGCTCGAATGGTCGGAGGCGACCTCTACGACTACCTGCTGATCGGAGGAAGCAGCCGCCTGTTCTTTCTGATCGCCGACGTGTCGGGGAAGGGCATCCCGGCCGCGCTGCTGATGGCGGTGACCAAGGAGGTCGTTCGCGACGCCGTGCTGACATTCGAGCCGGCGCTCGACCGTATCCTCTCGGAGGTGAACCGCAAGCTCGCGGCGGCAAGCGCCGATCTGCAGAGCGAGGGCGGTGTCTTCGTGACCGCCTTCGCCGGGATTCTGGATCTCGGCTCGGGCAGGGTCGACTACGCCAGCGCCGGTCACGATTCGCCCTTCGTTCTCGGCGGCAGTACCGATTTGCGGCAGCTGGTCACCGAAGGTGGCCCCCCGCTTGGCGCCGTCGACGAGTTCCGCTATCCCGTCGATCACGACCGGGTCGAGCCCGGCGAGGTTTTGCTGTTGTTTACCGACGGGGTCACCGAAGCGGTGAACGATAAACACGTGCTCTATTCTTCCGAGCGGCTGGCCAAGGCTCTGGCAACGGCGAAGGTGTTCGACGCCAGGCGCGTCGTTACGGCGGTAATCGATGACGTCAGCCGATTTATCGGAGGGGCCGAGCAGGCGGACGACATGACACTGCTGGCCGTGCGCCGGGTGGCCGGCACGGCTGCCTGACGGTCAGATCGCGATGAGGGCTTCGATCACCCTGCGCGGCGAAGCTACCGAGCTCGTCCGGCTCGAAGCCTTTGCCGAGGCGTTCACTCGCAATTGTGGCCTTGCCGATGACAAACGGGCGCGGCTCCTCGTCATCCTCGAAGAGCTGTTCACCAACGTAGTTCAACACGGTTACGGGATGCAATTTGCGGCGGGGAGTGTCGCCGTCACGCTCGATTGGAAGCACGGTCTGCTGACGATCGATTTTGTCGATGACGGGCCGCCTTTCGATCCGCTCGCCCATTCCGCCCCCGATTTGGATGCTCCAGCAGAACAACGCCCGATGGGTGGGCTCGGCATCGCCATCGTGCGCGCCTTCGTCGACCGAGCGCGTTATTGCCGGAAAGGCGACCGCAACCACCTGCATCTGGTACGACGCATCGCACCGGCCGTGAAAGACGTGCCGCCCCGGTGATGAGAAATGATGGCCGAGACAACGACGGACCCCCATCCGATCCGTTGTCGCCCTGTTCATCACCAGATCGCGCTCGGCGCGCGCCTGCGGAAGGCTTTCGATGCGGATAGGCAAGTCGCGCACGCGCCTGCCCGCCGCGTATAAAGACTTTGTCTACGTTGCCGGTGTCATGCCGACCGATGCGATCTCGCTAAGATCCCGAGAGCGCACGCCAGTCACTTGGCCGGCTGCCGGGGTCGCGGGTCAATCTGCACGGTCGCGGTCATCCCGGCGGCGAGGACCACACCCTCGGGCACCTGATCGATGTGGATGCGCACTGGAATGCGCTGTGCCAGGCGCACCCAGGTGAAGATCGGGTTTACGTTGGCGAGCCCTTGCCCGTTGGGTTGGGCGTTCGCGACGTTGATGCCGCGGGCGATGCTGCCGACATGGCCGCGAACGATCTGGCTATAGCCCATTAGCTTGACGCTGGCCGGGTCGCCCACCTGGATCGGCTCGAGGTTCGTCTCCTCGAAATAGCCGTCTACCCAGAACGAGTCGGCGTCGACCACGGAGATCTCGTTCTGCCCGACATTGGCGTAATCGCCGAGCTGTGCCAGCAGGTTTGTGACCCAGCCGTTGACCGGAGAGCGGATCTGGGTGCGCTCGAGGTTGACGCGCGCCTGGTCCAGATTGGCCTGGGCCTGTTGTAATTGGGCTTCGCTAGCCAGCGCGTTGCTTGCATAAGTCTGCTTTTCCTCGACCGTGACCGCGAGCGTGGTCAGCTCCTGCCGGCGCTTGGCCTCCCTCTCGACATTCTGCGCGTTAGCCTGGGCCTGCTGCACGGCCGCTTCGGCAAGGCTCACGGCGATCTTGTAGTTGGTCGGGTCGATGACCATCAACAGGTCGCCCTTGTGAACGAACTGGTTATCGGCGACCGGTAACTGGACGATCTGCCCGGCGACCTGCGGTGCCATCGTCACGACATAGGCCCGCACGGTGCCGTCGCGCGTCCAAGGCGCGCCCATATAGGCGTCCCACATCGCCCAGCCGAGCACGCCGGCGACCGCGAGCGCGACCAAAGTGATCAGGAGCGGCAGGATTCGCAGACGACGTCGCGGCGTTTCTCGCGGTGCCGGCCCTGGCGACCAGACGGCTGCGGTAGCGCTACTGTCCGCCGGTAATTCGCGCTTTAATTTGGTTTCGATATCCGACATGGCGTACTCAGCGCACGGCGACGAGAACCATCGAGGAGAGCACGATCATATAAACGGCGAACACGAACAGCGAGGGGTGCCAAACGTAGCGCAACAGACCGAAGCGAGCGGCGAACCGGCGCAGCCCGATCGTGACCGCCCAGGCCGCGACCATCATCATCGAGATCGGTGCAACATAGACGCCAAACAGGTTGACCTCGGTGAATCTCACCCGGGCGGCCCTCCTACGTCGAAATAGGCGGCATGTTGGGTGAGTGCGTCAGAGATAGCAAGAATGAGGCCGCGCGCCCGGAGAGCACCGAAACGAGAGGCGAGCGAGCGGTCGAGGTCCGCAAGCCTTGCGGTGGCTGTGGCACAGCTGCCGCGCGCGAGGGCCTTGAGCGCCGCATCGAGGTCGGAACCCAGATCGAAGCGACGACAGATATGGCGAAGCTGGATGATGTCGGTACCGACCGAGAACGCCGCCAGCAATTGCGAGCGCTGCAACGGTTGCGCCGCATCCGGCAATACCGCGAGCCTGCCGTACATGCGATCGGTCCAATCATCGGGAGTCCGCGGTATCGGACCCGTCGCGAGCCGACGCAGATCACGCTGGGTCAGAGCCATCAACCGGCGGATCCGAAACGCGGGTGAATGCGGCGGCAACAGGCGAAACGACAACACTGCGGCACCTGACCCTGCGACAATCCCCAATGCAGAATTGTAGAATTGCTGAGTGTCATAGCTCTCCTGATTGGCGGGCGCCAGCAACGGCACAAAATTTGCGACCATTGGGATAAACATCATGGTTTGCCAGGGCTGGGCCATCCCGGCACCGGCGGGCACCAGCACAAGGCCTATCGCGAGACTGAAGGCGCCAAAGGTCTCCAGGTTCGGCAGTACCGCGAAGCCGATGATTACGGCAAAAACGGCGGTGAGGTCGGTGCCCACCAGGAAACTCACGGCGGCAGCGTAGGCCTGGTCGGCGCGCGGCGCGAGCAGGATGACGACGATCGCGGCAAAAAGCATGGCCTGCGCGCCATTCGGCCATGCGGTAACAATCCAGAAAAGCTGCGCGGCGCCGATCACGACGAAGGCGCGCCCGGCATTGACCAGAGGAGGGAGCCAATCGGGTATGCGGAGGCGGCGGACGCCGCGCGCAACCGGCCGGAAAGGGTCGGTGACGAGCAGAGCCAGCCCGTTGAGCACGTCCGCAATGCCGGCCAGCACTTCGGCTGTCTGGTCGGCGAGTAGCCGCAGCGACGGGGTGCCCGCCGGGAGGGCGGCCAGGCTGCGTACGGCTGCATCGCAGGCCCCGATCAGGCGGGGCGGGTCAGCTATCCAGCGTGTCGGCTCAATTTGCTCGGGCTGCGGACGAAGCTCTACGGGCACTTTTGCCAGCACGGCGCCCGCCTCTTGCCGAGCCCTCTCCTCCGGCGATCGCGCGAGCGTCACCGCCACCGCGCGCCAGCCGGCTAGAGCGGCCAATAGGCCATCCACCGCCCGCTGCAATACCGGAGAGAAATAGCGCAGCTGCGAGGATTCTCCGAAAGCCTCGTCGATCACCGGATCGAGCGCGATGACGCGGCGAACCAGCTCGCGGCGTGTCGCCTGGGTAGCCTCAAATTTGGCTCCAAAATTAACCAATGTGCCGGTGAAGCCGCCGGCGATTTCGGCCGAGAGGCCGGCAAACAGTGTCCCTAGCCGGCGTCGCGCGCCACCCAGGTCCGTTCCGGCGAGGACGACGCCGGCACAGACAATGCCGATGCCGATCTCGCTCGCGCGATCGATGGCGAGCATAAAGGCTTGTCCGTTTGGCCCCCCGGTGGCTCCCAGTTGGTCGTACGCGATGATCGCGGCCGTATAGCCGGCCAGCGCTGCGGCGTAGGCCGCGAAATTGCGCAGCAGAGTTGCCACGAGAGCGCATGCGGCCCCCCACAGTGCCAGGCCAACGAGAAACGGCGCGCGATCCTGCGGAAAGCAAGCCGTCAGCACGACGATCGCCACGGCTCCGACCACGGTGCCGATCAACCGGTACCAGCCCTTGCGCAGCGAAGCTCCGAGATGAGGCTGGCAGACGATAGCCGCCGAGGTGCCGGCCCAAAAGGGGTTATCGAGCTCGAGCCAGTAAGTGATATATAGCGCGAGGCAGACCGAAGCCCACAGCCGCAAGCCGAAGAGCAGCGGCGGACCCGCGGCCCTTAGCGCGTCCGTCAGCCAGATTGCACTAAACGCGCGTGACCGACCTCTCGCCGGAAACCCTGCCTCTGCCATCGAACAAATTTAGCTCATCGCATCACGGCGAGCGACCCGAGGTAACAGCGCTGCCGGGTGCGGTTGGGCGGTCGCCGGCCGCGGCCAACGCGGTCGAGTGGATACGGAATAAAGGCCGATCAGGACTGGCGCGGAAGCGGCGGAACGCCGGTCGGCCCTGGATCAAATGCCGCAGAGCTCATTATTGGGGCTTCAACAGAGCGCTGGGCCTCGAGCCTGGCGCATGCGTGGAGCGAACCAACCGAGGCCGCTACCGCGAAAAATATGGGCACCCAGAGATCATGGCCGACTTGGGTGAATTCGATTACGAGCACGATCGCCGTTAGCGGCATATTCATCGATGACGCGAGAAACGCCGCGGCGCCGACGATCGCAACGGCAGCTGTCGGAACGCTCGGGAAAACCAGGTTCCAAAGACTGCCGAGGACGGTCGCAAGCAGTGCGCCGAGGGTCAGGCTCGGTGTCAGCAAACCGCCTGCCGCGCCCGCACGCAGGCTCGCTGTTATTGCCAGTACCTTCAGCGCCAATAGGCTGAGAGCCAGCTGGGCGCTGAGTTCGCCGTCAAATCCAAGCTGCGAGGGTCCTTTGCCATTTCCCGGGAGTTGCGGGAAGAGCATCGCGAGCAAGCCGATACCGAAAAATACCGCGAGACCCCATGGCACTCTGTGCCAGGCTTGCGGCATATGCGCCGTGGCGGCACGGGTTACGGCCCGGAACCCGTACGCCGCTACGCCAAAAACGGGCCCAACGACAACCGACCAGACGATCAGGGAGCGGCTTACCTCCAGATCGGGCACCAAGAATTGGGGGGCATTGCCCAAACCGATCCAGGCAATCGTCGTCGCGATGACCGACGTAACGATGGCCGGGACTACGGCTCGCGGCGCGAGTGTCTCGAGCAGGACCTCGAGGATAAAAATGGCCCCGCCGAGCGGGACATTGTAGATCGCGGCGAGCCCCGATCCGGCAGCGCAAGCAATCAGGATCCGCCTCTCCTCGGCGGCAAGCCCGGCACGAGAGGCAAGCCGCGTCGCCAACACCGCGGCCAACTCGCGCGGCGCGAGCTCGCGGCCGAGAGGCGAACCCAGCCCCACCGTAACAATCTGCAGCAAGGCGTGCGCAATCGTCGGGAGCAGGGGCATGCGCGGGCCGGGGACGCTTCTGCCGACTGCGGTCTTGATGCTGACGAGCGGTTGCCCGAAGCGGTAGACCGCCCACCAACCGATCCCGGCGACAGCACCGCAGGCCGTCAATGCCGCAAGCCGGCGAAGGGGTGGCGCGGCGGTGACCCCTTGAAGAAAACTTTCCGGGCTGACGATGGCGTCAAGGCTATAGCCGTAGGCGAGATGTTGGACGAACCGGAGTAGGAGCCCAAGCAAGGTGCCGCTCAGCCCCGCCGTAATACCGGTCAGGACGACGACGATCGCCAAGACTAGCGCAGATTGCGGTCGATCGGCCTCCTCGGCCGGTATCGTCAACTCCCTGATTTTGTGATCGTCAACGATCGAGGCAGAGGGCATCCACGAGCTTCTCAAGACGAAGGAATGTGGCAGCTTTTGAAAGACGCGTTGGCTCGATCGCCATTCATAACATGATAAATAGTCGCGCCATTACCCGTCGATTTACCCGAGTGCTTGATACTCCGGTTTGTAGACATGCCGCCGAATGAAGGCCTCGATATGGGCCGGACGCTCCACACGGGCCAAGCCGGCATCGAAGACGAGCTTCGCTACTCGCGCCGCAGTCTGAACTTCGACCTCCAGGATGTTGGATTGCGGCGGGAACAGCATCCCGAGCTTGAGCTGCTCGGGGGTCACCTGATCGGCCACGGCATGGGCAGCCTCGATGAACATGTCGTCGGTCGCGCGCTTCGCATTGGTGGCGTAAATGGCCATGCCGACGGCCGGGAAGATATAAAGGTTGTTGGCCTGCGAAGGCAGAAACGTCTGGCCGCCGAGGTGAACCGGCGGGAACTGCACGCCGCCAGCATAGATCGCCTTGCCCACGGACCAAGTATAGGCCTGCTCGGGCAGGCATTCGTGGTGCTCGATCGGGTTCGACAGGGCAAAGATGACCGCCCGCTCGTTGAGGCGCGACATCGCCTCGACAACCTCGCGCGAGAACAGTCTGCCCGCTGTTCCAGGGGGAAGCGCGTTACCGCTGACGCCGATCAGGATCGTCGGCTTGAAATCTTCGATGGCCGCGACAATTTGCGGGCACTCGCTCGCCGGGTCGAGATGGTCGAAGGGTTTGCTGGGCGGCAGGCTGTGCGCATAGGGCCGCTTGTGTGCTGCCAGCCCTGGGCGCCCAGCGACCACCAGTCCCTGGGTATCGAACATGCGGATCTGCTGCCGTGCCGCCTCGGGTATCACCCCCTGCTCACCCATGCCGGCGACGATCAGATCGGCAAGGCCGATCGCGGCGGACCCGGCGCCGAGAAACAGAACCCTCTGCTCCTTGATCTCTGCGCCGGTGATCTTGAGCGCGTTGATCACTCCGGCGAGTGTGACACCGCCAGTGCCCTGGATGTCATCATTGTAGCAGCAGACTTTGTTGCGGTAGCGGGCGAGAAGGGCAATCGCATCCGTGCCGGTCCAGTCTTCGAAGTGGATACAGCAATTCGGGAACACCTCC
>Ga0310912_10001430_pt1 | contig 12919 bp, 10 predicted proteins | sample GREbulkMGOX080_FD_203443 | JGI IMG/M metagenome (GOLD analysis project Ga0310912, IMG submission 203443) | Lab enrichment of tropical soil microbial communities from Luquillo Experimental Forest, Puerto Rico - GRE.bulkMG.OX080 | ecosystem: Environmental > Terrestrial > Soil > Tropical forest >...
CAGTCCCAGCGTCTTCACCCCCTCCCATGCACCCTCGACGTAGGACCGCAGCGCCGCCTCCGCGCCCGGCGCGGGATCGGTTGCCGTGACATCGAAGCCGCGGGCCAGGAAGTGCGTCGCCCAGCTCGCGCCAATGGTTCCGGTACCCACAATTGCTATGCGCCGCACCGGCTTTTGTGTGCTCATGATTGTTACTCCTTGGTTCGGTTGGTCGTCAGCGCCCGCGCCAGACGGGTGCACGTTTTTGGGCGAACGCCAGGGCTCCCTCGTGCGCGTCCTCGCTGTGCAGCAGGTCGGATGCGTCCTCGGCCTGGCGCTTGAACGCCTCGGTGTCATTGAGGCCCTGCGTCTCTCGCAGGACTTCCTTGACCCTCGCCAATGCGAGCGGTGCGTTGCCGGCAATGCGCTGCGCAAGCTCCTGCGCTTGCTGCAGCGCGCCCCCGGGCGCGGTGAGCTCACTGACGAGCCCGTACTGCTTGGCATCGACGGCCGAGAGCGGCTCGCCGGTGAGCAGCACCTTGAGAGCGACGTGGTAGGGGATGCGCTGCGGCAGGCGGATGACGCCGCCCTCCCCCGCGATGAGGCCCCGTTTCACCTCGGGCAACCCGAATTTGGCGTCCTCGGCGGCAACGATCAGGTCGCAGCCCAGCGCCATCTCGAAACCGCCACCGAGCGCCCAGCCTTCGACGGCTGCGATCAGCGGCTTGCGCACCACGGCTTGGGTGACCCCGCCGAATCCGCGACCGGGAAGGATTGGGGTCTGCCCGTTCGCGAACGCCTTCAGGTCCATCCCCGCGCTGAACGTCCCACCGGCGCCCGTGAGTACGCCCACCGACAGCAAGGGATCGGAGTCCAGCAGATCCAGGGCGGACGCCACTGCGACGGCGACGTCGCGGTTGACGGCGTTCTTTTGCGCCGGGCGGTTGATGGTGATGGTCAGCACGCCGTCGTGACGCTCGGTGAGCACCAGCTGCGTCGACACTTCGGTTGTGGTCACTTCGCCGTCTCCTGTTCTGGGGCACCGGGAATCGCTCCCGTGACTTGTAGTTGGTCGATGTCATCCGCGCTGAACCCCAGCTGTGCGAGGATTTCGGCGTTGTGCTCCCCGTGCTCGGGTGCGCGCCGCGCCGGTACCCGTGCCATCCCGCGAAGGGTGAGCGGGTTGTTGACCGTGTAGTCGAGGTCGGCGGCCCCCTCGATCGGCACGACGATGTTGTTGGCACGCAGCTGCGGGTCCTCGGCCGCCTCCTCGGGCGTCTGGATGATGCCGTAGGGGATGCGAGCCTTGTCGAGGACCTCTTTCCAATGCGCCAGGGGTTGGGCACGGAATTCGGCGTCGAGCACAGCGGCCAATTCTCCGGCGTGCTTGCTGATTGCCTCGAGGTCGCTGAAGCGCGGATCGGACAGTAGGTCCGAGCGCCCGATGGCATTGGCCAACACCGGAAATGCCGATCGCTTCCCGGCCAGCATCATCCACCGGCCGTCGCCGCACACGTACGGATTCGTCAGCGCATTGACCGGATTGTTGCGGTCATTCAGTTCGTACGCTTTGGCGCCGGCCAGAGCCGCCGAGACCAGCGTTCCGGTCGCCCACACCCCTGTGGCCAGTAGCGACGTGCCGACATTGGCGCCCCGCCCCGTCCGCTCGCGGTGGTACAGCGCGGTCGTGATCGCCGCATAAATCGCCACCGCGGTGGTGTAATCGCCGCTGCCCCAGGGTGGCGCCGTCGGCGGAGAACCGGCGTCGCGCGTCGAGGCGAGCAGCCCGCTGCGCGACCAGAAGGCGGTCAGATCGAACCCGGGCAGCTTGGCGTCCGGGCCGACATCCCCGAATCCAGTAATGTCGGCATAGATGATCCGCGGGTTCCAGGACGAAACCTCTTCGTAGCCCAGGTGCAATCCCTCGCGGGTGCCGTGCGGAAAGTTGGTGATCAGCACGTCGGCCCATTCGACGAGACGCTTCAGGATCTGCGTGCCGCCTTCGGACTTCAGGTTGATCGACATCCCGCGCTTGTTGCGATTGGCCAAGTGCCAGCTGTAGTTGCCGAGCGCAGGCGGGCTCGGCGGGACCGAGCTCAGCAGGCGCTGCGGGTCACCCATTCCGGGCGCCTCGACCTTGATGACGTCGGCTCCGAAGTCCGACAGCATCGTCGCGGCCGCGGGTGCGGCGATAAAGCTCGCCAGCTCAACAACTTTCAGACCGGAGAATACGGATTGCGTTGGTTGTGTTGTCATTATTGTTGTCTCCTTAGACGAACGCGCTCAGGCCGGTGACGGACTTACCGACGATCAGCGTCTGCATCTCGCGGGTGCCCTCATAGGAGTAGAGGGCCTCGGAGTCGGCAACGAACCGCCCGATGTTGTAGTCGAGCACAATGCCGTTGCCGCCGAACAACTCCCGGGCCCAGTGCACGGTCTCGCGCATCCGCGATGTGCAGTAGGCCTTCGCCAGCGCGGACTGCTCGTCGCGGTACACGCCGTCGTGCTGCAATTGGGCCAGGCGCGCCATCATCCCGGCGCACGCCGTGGCGTTGCCGAGCATCTTGACCAGCAGATCCTGAACCATCTGGAACTTGCCGATCGGGCGGCCGAACTGAGTGCGTTCCTTGGCGTACTGCAGAGCGAGCTCGTACGCGGCGAACTGGACCCCTACCGCCTGCCACGCCACACCGCTACGCGTCCGGCGCAGGATTTCCGCGGTGTCCCTGAACGAGTTCGCGTTCTGCAGCCGGTTGGCCTCGGGAACCCGGCACTCGTCGAGCACGATGTCGGCGTTCTGCACAATGCGCAGCGCGAACTTGTTCTCGATCTTCGTCGCGGTGAACCCGGGAGTGCCCTTCTCCACCACGAAGCCCAGAACCTTGTTGCTCTCGACCTCGCGGGCCCACACCACGACCATGTCGGCGAAGGTGGCGTTACCGATCCAGCGCTTGGCGCCGTTGAGCACCCACTCGTCACCCTCGCGGCGGGCGGTCGTCTCCATGCCGCCTGCCACGTCGGAGCCGCCGTGCGGCTCGGTCAACGCGAACGCGCCGATCTTCTCGAAGCGGCTCATCGCCGGCAGCCAGCGGCGCTTCTGGTCCTCGGACCCGCAGGTGAGGATCGAGCCCATCGCCAGTCCCGAGTGCACTCCGAAGAACACCGAGAGCGACGGATCGGCATGCGCCATCTCCAGCGCGGTGATGCCCGTCATCAGGTTGCTCGGCGCGGGCTCCGATGAATCGGGATCGGCCCAATCCAGCAGGCCCAGCTTCGCGAACCCCTTGACGAGCTCGTGCGGGAACTCGGCCCGCGCCCAGTAGCCCTCGACGATCGGCGCGGCCTCCGTGCGGTAGAACTCGCGGATACGGGCGACCTTCTCTCGCTCCGAATCTGACAGCAGCTCCTCATAGGAGTAGAAATCGGCCGGCAGCAGCCCGTGCTCCAGATAAGGCTGGGGCGTCCTCGGCAACGTCACTGTGGTGGTCATGGCATCCTCTCTTGGTCTGTGTTTCGGTGCCCGTAGATTCACCATCCGCGCGCTGCGGGCCGGGTGGGGATGCCGCGTTTATCCTGGGTACTGGCAGGGACAGGATTAGGCTCGAGCAATGGCGGTCGAAGCAAACGCGCTGGGTGATTTCCTGCGCGCGCGGCGCCAGCAGGTGCGTCCGGAGGATGTCGGGCTAGTTCCCGGGGCGCGGCGACGGGTCGCGGGTCTGCGCCGCGAGGAGCTGGCCATGTTGGCGGGCATCAGCGCCGAGTACTACCTGCGACTGGAGGTGGGTCGCGACAAGCATCCGTCGCCTCAGGTTCTTGACGCGCTCGCGCGGGCCCTGCGTCTCGACAGCAAGGCCACGCAGCATCTGCGCCGGCTGGTAGCCCCGCCCGAGCGTGATATCCCGGAACTGGAAGCAGAAGCCTACGCGTTAGCACAAGTAATCGAGCAGATTTCGATGCCTGCCGTCCTGGTCAACAGGTATCTAGATGTCCTGGCCGCGAACCCGTTGGCTCGGGCGCTGTCACCGGGATTCGCACCGGGACAGAACTTCCTGCGCTGGCGCCTATTGGACCCCGCTGCCCGAGAGCTCTACGTTGACTGGGAGGCCGCGACCGAGATCCTGGTGAATGGGTTACGGGAATTCAGCGGTCCCTGTCCCAACGATCCCCGCATGCAGGCGTTGATCGCTGAATTGTCTTCGGCGAGTGAACGTTTCCGCGAATTGTGGTCGCGTGCGGAGGTGGGCTACAGCTTGGGAATCCACCATCTGCGCCATCCCCTGGTCGGCGACCTTTATCTTTACCGTCACCGGCTGAACGCTCCCTATCCCGGCGGGGACCACGTGGTGATGTATCGCGCCGAGCCCGGTAGCGACTCCGCCCGAGCGCTCGAGGAGCTGCGCTCCCTGTCGGCCACGCCCACCAGCGCTGTAGCGGAATAGGTTCCGGGGTGGCGGCGAAGGCCAACGCGCTGGGAGAGTACCTGCGCGCGCGGCGCCAGCAGGTGCGGCCCGAGGATTGCGGGCTGGTTCCTGGGGCGCGGCAACGCGTCGAGGGTTTGCGCCGCGAGGAACTGGCGATGCTGGCGGGCATCAGCGCGGAGTACTACCTGCGACTGGAGGTGGGCCGCGACATGAATCCGTCGCCTCAGGTTGTGGAAGCGCTCGCGCGGGCCCTGCAGCTGGACATCAAGGCCACGAAGTATTTGCACCAACTGGCCAGCCCGACCATCAGCCACTGGGATCAGTCCGTTCTAGATGCAGCGGCCGAGGGGCTCGACGAGCTGATCGATCAGTTGCCGTTACCGGCGATCGTGGCCAGCAGGTACCAAGATGTCCTGGCCGCAAATCCGATCGCCCAGGCGCTGTCACCGGGATTCACACCGGGACAAAACTTCCTGCGCTGGCGCCTCTTAGACCCCGCTGCCCGAGAGCTTTACGTTGATTGGGAGGATGCGACCGACGCCGCGGTGAGTGGTTTGCGGGAACTCGCCGGCGCAGTTCCCGACGATCCTCGCATGCAAACCTTGATTGCTGAATTATCCTCCGCCAGCCCACGTTTCCGTGAATCTTGGGCGCGCGCGAACGTAGGTTATCGGTTGGGAGTCTTGCACCTGCGTCATCCGCGAGTCGGCGATCTTTATCTAAGCCGGAACCAACTCATCGTTCCGCACGTTCCGCACGCCGCCGGGCAACATATGCTCATCTATCACGCGGAGCCTGGCAGCGACTCCGCCAGGGCGCTAGAGGAACTGCGGTCGCTGTCGGCCCCCGCTCGCTAGGAGCCCGCTGATGTAGTGGCCTTGACTGTTGGGCGCAACGGCGACTGTCACACCAATCACACGAGCTTCCGCAGGTTAAGGGTGTTCATTTTGTCCGCCTTATCTGTGTTGGGGACCACGGTAAAGGTGGGATTTGGTTGTTTGGCTGCTTTCTTCGGGTCGGTGTCTGAGGCGGTGGACCGTAGTCGGGGTCAAGGTGGAGCGCCCGCAGCGTAGCGAGGACGAATGACCTTGAGGCCGATGACGATCCGCCGCATACTTGGCCGTCCGAAGGGGGAGGCAAAAGGTGTCTGGCTTTAGGTCATCGGCTTTGTCCTTTGTGTTGGGGTGAACGTGTGCACGTGGCCGGCGCCCAGCCTTATCTGGGTCCGCGGACAAGGTCCGGTGACATGATGATCGATGGGGTGCCCGACGTGCGGGCTTCACAAGGGTGCGGCCGCTCAATCTCAGCAGGAGATCCACCCCGTGTTGGGGTGGTCCCAGGCGGATTCAGGGAGCTGACCGCAGACATCAGGTGATCAATGGGCATGGCAACGCGCACATCGCATGTCAGGCGGCGATGTGGTTGATTTTCGTGCTCGGCACCGCCAGGGCGGTGTCGCCGAGTTCGCGCAAGGTGTGATAGCAGCGGCGTAAAATCTTGCGTTCTACCGCCAGGGTGGGGCGTTTGCCGTCTTTTCTGGCCGCCACCTGGTGGTAGTAGGCGTAATCCGGTGATCCCGGTCGGGCAGCGCATTTGGCGGCTTCAAACGCTGCCCACCGCAGCTCGGGTGACCCTTGGCGGGCCAGATGCCCCGGTGCGCGTTTGGCATCAGAGGAATACACGGTGATGTCGAGCCCGGCAAAGCGCACCAGCTGATCTGAACTATGGAATCGGCGGGCGTCGCCGATTTCAGCCCACATAATCGCCGCACTAAGCCAGCCCACCCCGTAGTGGCGGGCCTGGAGTGCCTGGCAGCCGGGTTGGTGGCGGGCGAAATCCACCAATTGCGCCCGTAGCGGGACGATTTCGGCATTGAGCTGGTCAATACAGCGCATCGTGGTACCGACATACTGTCGCCCTGCCGCCGACAATTCGGCACCCGCGAGCGCCTCACGCCCGGCGTGCGACAGTAGCGCGGTGATCGGGGGACAGCCCTGGTGGAACAACTGGGCGTGAATGCGCTGCTGCCAACTACGACGCTCGTCCATCAACGCGCAATACAGCCGGCCCAGCGTGCGCACCTCCATCACCTGCGCCGGAGGGATCCACGACTCAGGGAACCGGCCTTCCAACAACAGGGTGCGCAGCAGCCGAGCATCCGAGCGGTCGGTTTTGGCGCGCTTCTTCGGGCCCCGCAAGGCCGCGACCTCGGCCGGGTCACCCATATGCACTCTGGCTCCGGCGGCCAGCAGCTCCTCGCTGACATACCGCCACCCGGTGCAGCCCTCCAGCCCAAATTCGCCGTTACCGTCGGGACAGTGTTTGGCCAGCCAGTCGCGCAACCTGGTACGCGTCGCCGGCCGGATCTGCCCCCAATGCACCAGCCCGTCGTCATCAACACAATCGAACGTAATCTGCTGTCGATGCACGTCGAAGCCGCCTATCATCGTCATCAGTGGGACCTCCTCGAGTTCCCGAAACCAATTTCTGACGCCATCAATCATCGAGCGTCTGAGCCGAGGGGGTCCCCAACACATGTCATCTCTGAGCGATAAATCCCCTACACGCCTTAGCTTGTCGCTGCGAGCCGGACAAATTCTGTACCGGCTCGGCTCGGAGATGGATGGGGCAGATGTGACTGCCGCGGTTCAGGACACCGGTGGTGTTCGTGACTAAACCAGCAGCGCCCTCGAGCAGCACGCGGCCGGGACCGCCCGCAACACCTTTTGCCGGACAACGCTGTTCAGCAGATGTCGTCGGGCTCGTCTCGTCTGATCCGGCCGCGGCGAGGGTGAGGCGGTTGTGGGGATTCCACCCACTCGGCTCCGCTGGCTTCGAACAACCGACCGATCTCGTCGATGTGCATGTCGGCGAGATCCCACACGTCGGGTACCAACTCGCGGTCGACGATGAAGCCGAAGTCGAGTCGGTCGAGGTAACTCACCACAGTGATGTTGAGTCCCTGTCCGTCGGTGACGATCGACACCGGGAACTGATGACACAGCTGGGCGCCAGCGAAATACAAGGGCTGGCGCGGTCCGGGCACGTTGGAGATCACCAGGTTGAACGGTTGAGCGACGCGGTCCGCCAACCGCAGCCGCGAAGCGAGTCGCACCGCCGAGGTCGCCAGCACGGGGGTGGAGAACTGGGTGAGGTCGACAAGCTCGTCGGCCGGCACCATATCCAGGGTGCGCTTGGCATTCTGCATCGCTTGGCTGCAGCGGGCGACGCGTTCTAGCGGATCGGCGCAATCGGTGGGCAACTCGGCGACGAGACCAGACACGCGGTTGGTCCACGGGTCGTCCTCCTCGCCGGTACGGGTGGATACCGGCACCATGGCCCGCAGCGGACGGTCGGGCAGTGCGTCATGAGACAGCAGGTACTGGCGAAGCGCGCCTGCACAGATGGCCATCACGATGTCATTCACCGTGCCGCCGGTGGCATTCTTGAGCGCCTTGACGTTCTCCAAAGACGTTGTGCGCATGGCGAATCGGCGATGGCCCGTGATCGACCTGTTCCACGGGGTCGACGGCGCCTGCGTTGTCGGCAGGGAGATGCGCGGCCCGTGGGGCTGGCCGAGTCGAGCGATGGCCTTGACCACCGCCCCGGCCTGGCCGGCCGCACTTCCGACGCTGGTGACACCTGCCACGTCGGCCACCTTGCCGACGAGCCGCGCTTGAACCCGCATTGCTTTGAAGGGATTCCGGGCCAGCTGGGCCGCTGTACGCCGCAACAGGTCTAGGGTGGTCGGCAGAGGTTCGGAGTCCCACGCAGGGCTGTCGCCCGGGGGCGGGGCGTCGGCATCCGGATCGGTCAGGATCTTCAGCATGAGCTGCCCGGCCGCGCCGTCAATGGTGGCGTGATGGTACTTGGTGAGCAGCGCCCAACGTCCGCTGTGCAGGCCGTCGATGACGTAGACCTCCCACAGCGGACGTGTCCGATCCATGGGGCGGCCGACAATGCGGGAAACCTGTTCGGCCAGTTGATCGACCATGCCCGGCTTGGCCAGATGGATCTCCCTGATATGGAAGTCGAGATCAAAGTTTGGGTCGGCCACCCAGTACGGATGGTCGAGGCCGAACGGCACCTCGACGAGGCGGCGGCGTAGTGGTTCCAGCTCGCCGACCAGGGAGGCGTACTTGGCATAGACGGCCGCGAATGGGTCGTACTCCGCGCTGGGACGTTCGAAAATCATCAGGCCCGTGACGTGCCCGAAGGTTGTCGGCGTCTCCATGTACAGAAACGCCGCGTCCAGGCCGCTAAGTTGCTTCACGAATGGCTCCTTAGGTGGTCAGCATGCCGCCTTCGACGGGCAACGTAATGCCGGTGATGTAGCTGCTGGCGTCGCTGGCGAGGAATAACAGTGCGGCGCTGAGCTCTTCGGGTTCACCGAGCCGTCCGCACAGTGTGCGCGGCACGATCGTGGAATCGAAGTACTCGGTGTCGAACTGATCGGTCATCTCGGATGCGAAGTAGCCAGGCGCGATTGCGTTGACGCGGATGCCCCGGCGCCCGGTCCATTGTTGGGCGAGGTCTCGCGTCAGGCCGATCAGCCCCGCCTTGGACGAGGCGTAGGCGGCCTGTGGCAGACCTGCGGTGGTCAAGCCCAGCACGCTGCTGACATTGATGATCGAGCTGCCGGGCTGCATCACGCGGCCGCATTCCTGCGCCATCCAGTAGCAGCCGTTGAGGTTGAGGTCGACGACCGACCGGAACTGCTCGGGGGTTTCGCGAGTGGCTGGTACCGCCGTTCCAACCCCGGCGTTGTTCACCAGGATGTCCACCCGCCCGAATTCATCCATCGCGGTGCGCACCAGAGCGTGGCAGTCACCGGGGTCGGTCACATCCGTTCGCACAGCGACGGCCCTTCGGTCCGCGGCCTCGACCAGCGCGCGGGTCTCCTCCAAGCGGTCGACGCGCCGAGCGCCGAGCACCACGTGGGCGCCCGCCTCAGCCAGCGCCTGTGCGAAAGCGACTCCGAGTCCACTGGACGCGCCGGTGACGACGGCCACGCGGTCGTCGACGCGGAAACGGTCAAGCACGCGCATTGCAACACTCCTTTAGTACTGGTCCGATCGCGGGCTATCTCCGCGTCATAAGTGGTATGCAACAGATCCTATACTGTTGCATCAATACGACGTATAGGACATTGATCACATGATTGCGTCGCTCTGAGCGAGCGTTATGACATGCAGCGTTTGATAATCTGATGCATATGCCCCGCGGGGCCCTGATGCCACCGGAGGTGCACGATCGCCGACACACCGCTGTCCCGCATGTTGGCGGAGGAGCGCAAGCCGGACGCGTTGGACGCGTTCCGGGTTGCCCGGCGCTGGTTCATGAGCGGACGCCGCATCGAGATGCAGGAACTGGCCGCTGAGCTCCGCGTAAACCGCGCGACCCTGTTTCGCTGGGTCGGCGGCCGCGATGACCTGCTCGGCGAGATTCTGTGGTCACTGGCAGAGCCGGCCCTTGCCGCGGCCGTCAAGGCTTCCGACGGCAACGGCGCAGAGCGCATCACCGGAGCGATCGGTCGCTTCGCGGCTGCGGTCGACCAAGCCGACTTCCTTCGGCAGTTCGTGCGGCGCGAGCCGGAACGTGCACTGAGGATTCTCACCACTCGCGCCGGCACACTTCAGTCGCGCCTCCTGGCCTCGATCGAAACCCTGCTGAAGGAGGAGGTCTCACAAGGCAACCTGCACCCACCACTCCCCCTGCGCGACTTGGGTTACCTGATCGTCCGGATCGTCGAGTCTTTTCTCTACGCGGAATTCATCACCGGCGAAGAACCCGACATCGCAATGGCCGAGTTAGCGGTGGGGGCACTGCTCGGACGCCGCGACCCTGAAACCGATTGACCCGGAATTGGACACGCCGTTGCCGCTACACTGCGGAGCCCTTCGATGGGCCTGGCCCCGGGGCTGACGCTGAGGCGACTTTTGAAAGCGCTATCACCGGTGATTGCGCGTTTGCGGTTCATGTGCAGGCCGCTTGCGTGGTGCTGATGTGAACAGTGTGACCCCACGTAGTTCGCATACGCCTACAATGACGTGCACTGCAGTGGCAGTCCAGCAAACGGTAGACAGGACATCCGGTGGGGTCTTCAACCGGCCTTTCCGACGTCGGCGGCCAGCGGCTGGTCACTCCGCCGATTCGGGGGCGGGCCGACGAGCTGAAGGTGATCGGCGAGCTGGTTACCGCGGTGGCGCAGGGGCGCGGCGGCGTGCTGGTCATCGAGGGCCCGCCCGGCATTGGCAAGAGTCGGTTGCTAACCGAGGTGGTGGCTCTGGCCGACAAGTGCGGGGTGCGCACCTTGTTCGGTGAGGCGTTCGAGTATCAGCAGACGGTGCCGTTTTCCTCGCTATTCATGGCCACGCTGAACGCCGATCCCCCGGTCGGAGACCCCGAAGCGCTGCGCCGGCTGGGCGGCTCGGCGGATCTGCGCTACTGGGTGGTGCACGATCTGGCCGACGCGATTAATGCGGCGGCCGCCGAAACCCCGCTGGCGATCCTGTTGGAGGACATTCACTGGACCGATAACTGCACGCTGGTGGCGCTGCGGTCGCTGGCCACCGCGCGGCCGGATGTGCCGGTGTTGTGGGTGTTGACCACGCGAACCGGGGCTGGCGGGCCGGCGGTGCAGGAAACCCTGTCGGTGCTGCAACGCGCGAACCCCACAGTTGTGCAAGTGGGGGCGATGGCAGCGGACGCGGTCGCCGACATGGTCTGCGACGCGGTGCGGGCGAGGGCGGATGCGTCGCTGCTGAGTCTGGCCGCCAAGGCGCACGGGAACCCGTTTCTGGTCAGCGAGCTTGTCGGGGGGCTGGGCGAGGAGGGCCGGCTCAATCTCTCCGGCGGGCGGGCGGTGGCCGCCGGTGACGGGCTGCCGCGCCGTCTGGGCGCAAGCATGCAGCAGCGACTAGACCTGCTCTCCGGCGATGCGTCAGAGGTGGTGCGGGTGGCCGCGGTGCTGCCGGACCGGTTTTCGGCTGGGCTGTTGGCCGCGATGCTGGACCGCCGGCCGGTGTCGTTGCTGTCGGCGCTGGAGGAGGCGGTGCGCGCGGATCTTTTCGTGGAAGACGGTGAGCGGCTGAGGTTTCGGCATGACTTGTTGCGCGAGGCCGCCCGGCAGTCCTTGCCGCAGTCGCTGCGGCGTGCGATGGAGCGCCAGTCGGCGTCGGTCATGCTGGGGATGGGTGCTGACCCGGCCGAGGTGGCCACCCAGCTAGCGCGCAGCGCCGAGCCGGGAGACAAGGACGCGATCGGCGCGCTACGCCAGGCCGCACAATCGGTGGGCCGCAGCGATGCCAGCGCGGCCGCGGACTTGAGCAAGCGCGCGTTGGAGCTGCTGCCCGCCCAAGACCCTGACCACGGGTCACTGGTCGCCGAAACCGTGGAGCTGCTCAACCGGGCCAGCCGCTATGGCGAGGCCGAAGATTTGGCCGTCGCGGCGCTCTCGGAGGCGGCCTCGCCCGAAGAGGAGGCCGAGATCCGTCTGCGCGTCGCGACGCTCACCAAGCACAGCACCCAGCGACGCGTGGAGGAGAACCGCCGAGCGCTGCAGTTGGTCAATATCAGCGAGGTCACCCGAGCACGGCATCTGGCGTGGCTGGCCTACAACGTGGCGTTGCAGGACCAAGGTGGGCAACGGCGCGCGGCGGCCGACGAGGCCGCCGCGGCCGCGGCATCCACCGATGATCCCGAGGCAACGATCGTGGCCGATGTCACCATCGCTTTGCTCGACGGTGGTGAGGGGTACGCGGGCCGCGCGCTACGCCGCCTCGAGGAGCTTTGCGCGCTCGCCCGCATGAGTGATGCGGCCTCAGCTCATGATTTGGCCGCACTGCACCGCGCGCTCCTGCTGGCAGTGGTTGGCCGGGTGGACGACGCGACGGCGCAGATCGCCGAGGGAACTGAGCACGTCCGCCGGGAAGGCAACGCGATGGCCCTTAATATGTGGACCATCTTTGGCGGGCTGGTCCACTTAGCTGCGGGCCGCTTGTCCGCTGCCCGCGACGCGGTTGAGTCCCTGCCGCCCCCACAGCCGACAGGCGTGACCGAGGTGGACATACTGCGCATGGTGATTCTGGCTGAGGTGGCGGCGCGTACGGATGACCGAAACTTGTTGCAGCAGATGGTCAATGGCGCGCGCGACGCCTACTCCGCGAGCTCATCTGTCGTAGGTCGGGCAGCGGCGCACGTGCTCGCGTTGGCGGCGTGGCACCGCGGGGCTGTCCATGACGCGATGCGCTGGCTCGGCGGCACCACCCTAGTCGGGTCACCACTCGGGCCCCACGTCTTGGAGCGGGTGATCTTGGCTGCGCGGGTGGCGGCGGCGGCCGGCGATGCCGGCCTGCGCGCGCGTGTCCTCCAGGCCACCGAGCTGCTCGAGTGTGAACACCCCCCGGTCCCGCTGTTCACCGGGGTCGCCGAATATGCCCGCGGGATCCTCGAGCGTGACGCCGCAGCATTGGTGGCTGCCGCGGAGTTGCTTGAATCGTCGTCGCGGCCGCTGCTTT
>Ga0310912_10001452_pt1 | contig 12843 bp, 15 predicted proteins | sample GREbulkMGOX080_FD_203443 | JGI IMG/M metagenome (GOLD analysis project Ga0310912, IMG submission 203443) | Lab enrichment of tropical soil microbial communities from Luquillo Experimental Forest, Puerto Rico - GRE.bulkMG.OX080 | ecosystem: Environmental > Terrestrial > Soil > Tropical forest >...
TCACCGGTATTGGCGGGGTTGCCGCCACGGGGGTGCGCGCTGTCGTCAAACTCGGCCGTCAGCTCTTCGCCGCCGGTATGCTGCTCGCCAGGGGCCAACGCCTCCGGGTCGTCGGGGTTCATGCCCAACTGCACGGCACGCTCGGTCAGGGCGGTGCGGGCGTCGGCGTCCAGGTCAGTCGAGAGAAAGTGCCGCACCAGGCCACGCTCCCAGTTGAGCATGTAGCGGTCGATCTCGGGCTGGGCAGCTGCCCAGGCAGCGTCGGCCAACTCGTCCTGGGTCATCTCGTCGAGTGGCTTCATTTCAGCGGCCCGTCAAAGTGCACCGACGTCACATACGTATCCTTCACCGGCTGGCCGTTCACCTTACGCCCGTGCCAGCCCACCCGCTTGTGAAAACCCTCGAACCGGTACAGGTCCGCCACGTGGCGGTCGGTGTCGATGATCCAGCCGAAGGTGCCGCCACGCACGTCGTGGTGCAGCTGGCGGGCCGTCTTGGCCATCAGCTCCTGTTTGCGCAGCATGATGTCTCGCGCCTTGCGCAAGTTGTACGCCTTGCGCCGCTCGGGCGTCATGCGCGCCATCATCTCGCGTTCTTTCTTGGTCACACCGCCGATGCTGCTGCGCCACTTCTGCGCGCCAGTGCTGTTGCTGACCAGTCCGGCCTTTGCCTCAATGACTAGGTGGTCCGCAATGATGTCGGCAGCCTCGTTGGGCTTCACGTGGTTGAGATACCGCGCGTCCTTGAACCCGTGCTGCCGCAGGTACTGCACCGTCAGCCGCTCGCCCAGCCGGCCCGTCTCCTGCTTGGTCAGCTGGTGCTCCAACGGCACCGGGTCCTTTACGTGCGCACGGTCCGCAACATCTCGGCGGCTGATGTGCACCTTGGTATCGTCACTCGCACCACCAGCGGTGGTGAACCGCCCTCGCTCGTCGCGGGGGTGCAGCACTTCGTCCCAGGTGTGGTGGCCTTCGGCCTCGGCGTCCAGGTCGTCAGCCTCGGCAGCTAAGTTGGCACCGCGCAGCGGCACGTCGGCATGCACGCGCACTTCGTGCAGGTACTCGTCGCCAGGTTCGAGCAGCGCCTCGCGCGGGATGGCGCTCTTGGACACCGAAATGATGCCAATGTTCTTCGGCTCAAAAGCCGCAAGCTGCTCCGTCGGCGTGAAGACCATCGGGTTGCGCAACGGCGAGTCACTCTCGTTCTGGTAGCGCCGGTACACGTTGGGGCCAGGGTGCGCGGCCTCCCACAGCTTCAGCCCGTCGGTGTCGCGTATCTGCAGGTAGAAGTTGTACGCATCCCGTGCCAGGCCCGGTGCGCGCGTGGCCAGCGGCTCACTGCCCGGATACTCGTTACCAGCGTTCACGTGGTAGTTGAACACCGCCGCCTCGACGGCACGATCCAGCGACCCCTGCGGCACGCCGGAATCGCGTTCGTCTTGGCGCGCAAACCGCGTCAGCATCTCCTTGACGGCAGGCTCATCGTGCGCTTGGGTGACGATCTCGTGGCCACGCAGCAGCGCCGTAGTAATCAGCTCGGCGTCGGCACGGTTGCGCGTCAGGCTGACGCCAGGGCGCGTGCCACCACCCAAGCCTTTGTCAGCGTCCTGTGCTACCAGAGCATCAGCCTTGTGCAGCGCGTCCAGCGCCGTGGTGGCATGGTACAGCGTGTCGGGCAGATCGTCGTGGTCGATTGGCTTGCCACGCAGCAGGTCGCCGTGGCCGCGCCACTGCCACTTTTTTGCGCCCCAGTCGCTGATCTCCTTGACGTCCGCCAGCGTGTGGTAGATGCGCAAGCCGCCCGCCCCCTGCGTGAACTTGCCGGCAGGGTCGCGCGGGTGTTCCTCTTCCTCCCACTCCGCAGCTGCGGCAGTGAAGGTGGCTGCGGTGTGCGGTATGCGGTCCTGCCGCAACGTGACGTGCCAGTTGCCGTAACCGTCCTGATGCGGGTGGCTGGCCACGTGGTAGGTGCGCGCCGCAGGCACGATCAACTCGAACGCCTTGCCCTGCTCTCGGGGCCTGCCCTGCTCGGGCCACGACGGAAAGGTGACGCCTGCGTACCGGCGCTCGGGCGCTTCCAAGTGCACCACCACCGGCACCGGGTGGTCAAGGAACTCCTGCCACGTGCTCAGGTAGTCCTTCATCACGGTAGGCTCGCTGGTAAAGCTGGTCGGTACGCGGTACGTCACCGTGTCGCCGCCGTAGCGCGCCCACATCTCGGCGGGCTTCTCAAATACTTCGGCACGCAGCAGCGCCTTGCCCGCCGGTAGTTCCACCGTCCCCTGCGCAGCAGCGTCTTGGATGCGGCCGACTATCGACGTGCCCTCCTCCCAGTCCTTCGGCCCCATCTCGGTGCCCATCGTGCTGACGCTTGGTTTGTTGCCGCGCCAGGACTCCGTCAGGTCCAGCGCCGACTCTGCCCACGAGTCCCATTCCGACTGCGTCAGCCCAGCGTACTTTCCATCGTGCCACGCCGGGGGGCCGGCCTCTACCGTACCGCCGCCAGACGTCCAGCGGCCTTGCGCGTTACGCTCCTGGTCCTCGGAGTAGGCCAGCAGCGCCGCTTCGGCAGCCAGCACGGCTTCGGCCGTAAGGGGCGGCGTGTTGCAGCCGCACGGCAGCAGGTTGCACTGGCCACAGGGCTGCGTCAACGGCTGTATGTAGCTGCTGGGCAGCGTGGCGGGGTCCTCGGGCTCGTCGAACGGCGGAATCAGCGGCGCGTCGGTTTGGCCGCTGATCTTCCACATGGGGCCAATCTGCTTGAAGATCTTCCGCCCGCGCTTGTCGTGCGGGTACAGCGCCTCTTCAATCTGCTCGGACAGCTTGGCCCACTTGCCGCCGTGGCCACGGGGTTCGTCGCTGACGTCGCGCGCCTCGACGCACGGCTCGTCGGCGGGGTGCGGCTGGTGGCACTGCTCGCACACCGGCACGGCCGCTTCCGACTTCAGGTCGTCCTCGCGATGGCGGATCATCTCGTCCGTCACCACTTCGTGCTTCAGTATGTCGCTGGCGGGCACGTCGGTACTGCGCTTCAGCCACGTGCCGTGGCTACCCGCCTGGCTCAGTGGGTCGGCCTCATCCTCCTTCCAGCCACGCTGCTCGCGCACGTGTACCAGGGAGATCTTGCCGCTGCCGAACTTCTTGTTGAACTCCCAGTCCATCTTGCCGGCCCACCGCAAGGCGTCGGCCCGGTGGGTAAAGGCAAAGTGCTGTCCGCCGCCGTAGCGCGTGCCCGCTTTGCCCGCCGGAGCCCAGTTGGTGGGTGCCGCCTTGCGCACGAGTCCCATCTTCGCAATCGACGGCACGTGCTCGGTGAACGTCACATGGTACAGCACCCCCGTGCTGGACCAGCGGCCACGGGCATCGCGCGGTTGGTCGGGAGACCCGGCCTCTAGCGCACCGGCCTCCAGCTGCGCCCACACGGCGCAGCCACACGGCGCTAACGCACACTGCGGGCACAAAGCTAACGCGGGGGTCGTCACGTGCTACTGCCGCCCTCTCGCTTTAGCCGTAGGGCACGGCGCGTCGCCCGGTCGCGCGGGGCGCGGCGGGGCTTGGGCGGCGGTGGGCGCTCGGTGCCGGCCACCTTACGCACCGCCGCCAGCGTGGCAGGGTCGTGCGGCATGCTACGCGTAGCCGGCCCCTGACGGGCGGCACGGCGGGCGTCAAACTGCGCGCCGCCGTCGTTGTAGTTGGACACCAGATTGTCTAAAAGCTGCTGGGCCAACTCGTCGGTGTCGGCCTGCGTGGGCTGGTACGGGAACTTCGGCTCGCTGTCTGCTGGGTCGGCCATAGCTAGTTGCACACCCACACGCCGTTCAGGCGCTTGGCCAGTGCTCCGGTGCCACCGCTGGCGCACGGGTTGGCCACCGTGCAGTCGGTGCAGTACATGATCGTGCCGTTGATCGGCGCAAAGCTGGCCAGGCTGGCCTGCGCCATGCCCAGGTAACTGTCCCAGTCGGCCAGCGTGGCGTGCGTGCCGTTGTTGTTCAGCCGGTTGCCGCGCACAATAAATCGCTCGTGCGTGTTGTGTCCCGCCACCAGCGGCGTAGCCGACGTGGACAGCAGGTAGTTGCCCTGCACGTTCACCGTCATGTCGGCGTTGCTGCCGGTATTCGTCTTGACGATAGTGATGGCCGCTGTTGACAGGCCCAGATAGTTGCCAATGATGTTCACCGGCCCGGAGTTCTGCACGTACACCACCGTGTCGCAGTACCCCGCACCCACGCCGGTGCAGCACGGCTGCGGCGCACCGGCACCGGTGCACGTGGCGTTGGTGATAAAGCCGTTGGCGCTGAACCGGTTGCCGATCAAGTTGACCGGCCACTCACCGCTGGACGGCCCTGCCGTCAACAGCAGCGGCCCGGTGGAGTTCTCGGAGTCCCAGCCCATGATGGTCACGCCACGGTTGGGCGGCGTGCCCAAGTAGAAGTCCCCGCCGGCGTTGCTGCCGCCGTTGCCGCCCACCCACGTGGCAAAGCCGCCCGTGGTCGTCTGCAACCCATAGCCCAGCGTGCTCATGCGGCAGTTGAGGAAGTTGTGCGCCACGCTCTGGCTATGTTCGATCGTCCAGCCCACCGACGCCGTCGCGCCGTTCTGAATGGCCACCTGTTCCCACAGGTCGGTGTCGTTGTTGGTGTCCGACCCTGTCACACAGTTGCCCGTGGCGTTGCCGGTGCAGCAGTACCACGGCACCAGATTGGCCGTGCACGCCGCGTTGGACGGGTTGGCGTAGTCCACCACCTTGGTCAGCAGCCCGGAGGACGCGCCGCTGGTGGTGCCATCGATCGTGATGTTGCGGAAGACGCGCATGCGCGGGTTCACTACGCCCTGCGATGCGTCGTTCTCGAGGAAGAACGCCACGTTCAGCGGTGCGGCCGACGTGGGGTTGATCGAGAAGTCCTGGTACACGGTGCGCTGCGTGTCGGCGATATACCACATCGGGTTGCGGGTGCTGCCCGCCCACAGAAACTTGGTGGCCGTGGGGCCTTTGCCCTTCCAGATGCCGCCGTAGTGGCTCACGTCAGAGATACCAGGGGCGGTGGCCCCGTCGATGACGGTGTACGAACCCGCTTGCAGGTCAAAGAAGATCGGCTTGGTGTTGGTCAGCGCGCCGAACTTCATGGGTGCCGGCATGGTGATCGTGCACCCTGCGGACGGGCACGCGCTGATGGCCGCTGAGATTGCCGCTGTGTCGTCTGTCACGCCGTCCACCCGCGCCCCGTACGTGCGCGGGTCCAGCACAATACCGGGCAGCATGCCGCTGGGCGGCTCCATGCCGCACTGCGCGCACGCCACTAGGTTAACGGTTATGGCACCCGTGCAGCCGCTGACCGCCGACAGGTTAGCCCGCACCCAGCCGGTGGGCAACTGTATGGGGATGAACGCACTGGAGCCCGCCGCCACCGTCGTCTGTGTAATAGTGGTCAGCGCGCCCCACGTGGGACCGGCCACCTGCAACGTACTTTCGATTGCCAACGTGTAGCTGGTGCACGGACTGCCCACAATCACCTGCACTTGGGCGCGGCTGTACTTGCTGACGTCCTGCACGGGGCTCACACCCGTGGTCGTCACGGCAGCCAGCAACGGTAATGTCACGCTGACCCCAGGCGGCGGCGCGGGCGCAAAGGGCAGAAACGTGGGCGTCACCGTGGCCGTAGCGGTTGACGTCTGGGTGGCGGTGCGCGTGGGCGTCTGGCCATAGGCCAGCGGCAGCGGCGGCAGGCACAGCACGCCCACCAGGGCGACGGCGGCAGCTAGTACGCTACGCATCATGGGACACTCTCCGTATCAGGCCACCGGGGTAGCTTCTCCCCAGAAGGCAAACCCCGGTGGCCGTCTACTAGGTGGTGGTAGGGCTAGGTGTTGCCAGCGGGTCGGCGTGGGAGCCCACCGACCGTCTCAAGTTGTTCAGTGGTGATGGCGGCTCTGGGCCAGGGTGCGCAGCACCAGCTCCACGCGCACCAGGCCGGGCACGGGCTGACCAACGACGATGGACGCGGTGTCCTCGAAGATCGTCCCGTCGGGCGTAGTGACCGACACGTGGATGTCGGCACTGCCGACGGCCAGGATGGTCACGGGGATGTCTGTGAGCGACGGCGCACCGCCTGGCGGCACCGCCACGGTGTCGGGCACAGTGGCCACGCTGGTGTCGTTGGATGACAAGCTGACGTTGGAGCCTTCGGGGATGGTGGCACCATTGACCGCACTGTGGCCAATGATGTCGGCCAACACCGTGTCGCCGAGCATGCAATTGAGGACCATAGCATGTTACTCCTTCCTGTGTGCGCGTTAGGGGGTGGGTGGGTTAGGGGGTTGTGTGGGGGGATCGTACAGCGTTTCCAGCAGCACCGTGAATGAGAACGTGGGCAACTGCACGGCCAGCGTCTGCAGTAGCGCCAGCACCTTGGCCTGTGCGTCGGCTGCGGCCGACGCGTCCGCCGTCAGGGTAAACACAAACGGCGCTAGCGGCACGCTGCCGCCCAGGCTGTAGTACACCGTCACCTTGTGGCCCACCACATGGGGCAGCGGCGGCGCTATGGGGGGCTGCGTGGGCGGTAGAGCACGCATCGTCAACTCCACGTGATGCAGGGCATGGGGGTCCACGGGCGGGGGCGGTATAGCACGCACGTGCAGCTGCACGCTATGCAGCGCCGTGGGGTCGGGCGGCACACCGTGGTGCCGCATGAAGATGCCCAGCGCCGGCATGTCTGGGTACGGCTGCTGCAACATGGCCTGGCGCGTCTGAAAGCCGGCCTGCATGGCGTGCAGCAGCGTGTCCACCTGGTCGCGCATCCACGTGGTGCTGTCCAGCGTCAGCATCGGGTAGCTCCACCACTGCACCGTGGGGATCGGTGGCTCCCCAGCGGGTACGCCAATATCTACGGTGGCCTGTACGGCGTACAGCCACGGCGGCGGCAGTGGTGCAGCAGGCATGCGGTGGGCTCCTCTATGACTGCGGGGGTGGCGGCGACGCAGCCGGTGGTGGCGGTGGAGGCGGCGGCTGCGGAGGCTGCGTCGCCTGTGGTGCCTCCTCTGGGGGTTTTGTCGTAGGCGGTGGCTTGGTGCCGTTCATCAGCTCCGCCATTGTCGGCAGCTTGAGTTTCGCCACAGCGTAGATCAGCCCGTACCCCACAACGGCGGAGAAGCCCGCGCCAACAATCGCGCCGGTCATCAGGCCGCTGAGGCTGAAGGCGTCTTTCTCCACTACCTGCACACTGCCCAACAGCGCCGACAGCAGCGCCGCAATGCCAAACACCGCGCCACGTCGCGCGCCCAGGCTGCGCACCGCCGCCAGGGCCAGCAGGTTCAGCGCGATGAAGATGTAGGCGTTCGGCCCGGAGAACGCAGCCTTGGCGAACTCACCAAAGCCCTGTTGCACGACTTGATTCATCGTTAACCCTTGGCTTTGAGATACGCGTCCACAAAGGCGCGCAGGCCAGCCCACAACGGGCTCTGGTTCTCGACGATGGTGTTTACGGTGTTCTGCAACGCGGCAATGGCGGCGTCCTGCCGTTGCAGATGATACTCCAACGACTCCAGGGTTACAGGCGTGGACTTTTCGGCGGTTGGCATCGGCTTCTCCTTATCGGTTCTTCATGGTGTAGTGGGCGTGTGGCGGTCCCCAGATGCGCGCGGCGCTGTGCACTTGCGCCCGTATGGCTGCGGTGGCGCGCTCGTCATCGTCAGTGTGCGTCAGGCAGTAGTTGTACAGGTGCTCCTCGTCCACGTGCAGCGCCTGCGCCGGCAGCTTGGCAATGCGCATCGGTGGCGGCGGGGGCGGGCCTTCTTCAGCTGGCACCGCGCTGCGCGCATCGAACATGATGTTCTCAATGTGCGGGTTGTTCTTCACGCTGGGCAGATTGCTCCACGCCATGTAGTTGCGTGCCCCCAGGGCGTAGCTGTCGGCATACACGCGGGCGTTGACCATGCGCCCGTGCCCCTGCGCTCGCATGATGGCACCGCCCTGCTCGCTGTTCCAGCGGTCGATGCCGTCGTTGTTGATGTACGCCACCGTCAAGTGCAGGCCGCGCTTCTCACATTCGGCCTGCACCCAGCCCAGTTCGGTACTGTTGGCCTCGCCGGCACTGTCCCACACCGCGCCCACCGTGGTGAGGCGCTTGGCAATCTCGCCGGTGGCGCGCTGCAAGCAATAGCCCTTGCCCGCCGCGCAGCCGCCCACCGTTGCAAACACGCTGTGCCGCTCGGGGTCGGGGTCTTTGGCCACCACCGTGTCCAGGTAGGACAGGAACGCCCGCTTGGCCAACGCGTCGGCCGTTTGGTGCACCGCCGTGTTGTACAGGGCGCGGCTGTCGAGGTTGTCTTGCGGCGTGACGCCGTGCTCGCCCACCTTGGGGTTGTAGTCAGTGCTGAGCAGCTTGGCTTCATCAGTGCTGAACATATTGGGTCCGTCGCCGATGGTGCGCGCCTGCATGCCGGCAATCAGCTCCTTCACAGCGCGGTCCGGGTCGTCCTCGTACCACTTGGTGAAGTTGCCCTCCGCGCGGCGCTCCGCCTCGTTCAGGTTGGGCAACCGGGGCACCGGGGGCGGCGGGGGTACCTGGTCGGCCGGCACGCCCACGCGCGCCACCCGTGCGGGCGGGTCGCCGGCCTTGGCGGGCTCCAGGGGCGGTGGGGGCGGGTCGAGGGTGCTGCGGGCAATGGTGGCCGGCAGGCTGGGCGGCTTGGGGGCCGGCAGGGCCACAGGCGGGGCCGCAGGCGCGCTGGACGGCACTGCGGCGGGGTGCGGCATGGGGTGCGCTGGACTGGAGGGCGCTGGGGCCTGCTGCGGCGCTGGCCGGTCAACAGGCTGCGGGTGCGGTGCGCCACCCGTGGGCACAAACAGGCCGTGCTCGCCGTGCGGATGCAGCTCCGGGTTGTAGTCGGCACGCAACTCGCCTCCGCTGGCCGCGTGGAAGTTCAGCCCACAACTCTTGCACTGCGCGTTGGCCGTATCGCGGCTGCCGCACCGGGGGCACGGCCCCACGCTGAACTGCGGCTGCGGCTCGGCCTGTAGGGCGGCAGCGCCCAGCGCACCGGGGTCGCGGAACGTAGCGCCACAGCGGCGGCAACGCCACTCGGCAAAGTCGGGCGGGTCCAACTCCGCTTCTGCGCCACAGCGGCGGCAGCGGATGGTGCCCGCCTCGGCCTGCTGCGTGGGCAGGTGATAGTCAGTGTCGGCAGGGCTGGGCGGCTGCACCTTGCCGCATACCGTGCAGCGCCACAGCTGCGGATTGTCGGGCGGGCGCATGCGCTCGGCCGCGCCAGTGCAGCGCACGCAGCGGCGCGTCTCCTGACTCACGGCTACCGGACTCGTCTGCGCAGCGGCCAGGTCTACCGCATCCTGCCCCATAGCAGCCAGGTCGTCCGTGCCACGTTGGAACTTGCAGCAGTCGTCCGGCTGCACGTGGCTGGTGCGATCAGATGCCCGATGCTCGAGAACCGGGTCCACGTACACCACCGGATGCCGGCACCACCCGTCGGTCTGGTGCACACAGTCCGCGCAGCGGAACGGGCCGTGACTGCTGTAGCCACTGACCTTGCTGCCAGCCTCGCCCCACAAGTCTTCAGCCTCTCGAGCCTCAGCGGCCTGTAGCTGCTGGTTGCCGTGCGCCAGCCACAACTTCAGCCAGGCCACAGGAACAGTCCGCACAGTGCCGACGTGCGTCTTGGCCCAACCCGTGGGATAGTTGGCCGCATACGCATCGAGCGCCTGCTGCTGCGTAGGCCACCCCAACATCACCTTGTGCTCGTCGAACGTGCCGTCGTCTTTGAGTTGGTTGATGATCGTGGCTTGGTCGCAGGCGGCGGCGTGCGGCGCGATGAAGCAATCGACGTGATCTTTGTCCTTGCCCACGGTGCCACGGATGTATCCGTAGGTGTGCGCCAGCTGGCGACTCCACGGCACCGGCGCGTCGGGCTTGCTGTGGCGCACACCGCCACGCTCCGTCTCCACGCTGATGGGCAGGCCGTGCAGCCGCACGTCACGCTTGCGGTAGTTGCCCGCCACGGCCTGCGCCGGGGTGGGGCGGGGGTCGGTCGCGTCACCAGCGGCCTGCACTTCAGCGTCATTGCCAACCTGCGGGCGGTACGGCTTGCGCTCCAGCGCGGCAATCTGCTGCAACACGGTCTTCCACGTGGGATCGACCTTCACGCTGCGGTCGTCCACGTATGCGATGGCGGGCGGCTTGGTGTTGGTTACGCTGTCGATCAGGTCATAAATGCCGTTGCGCACCAGCCAGCTGTGCACTTCGCTCGGGGGGCGGGCCGTCAACACCACCAGCGTATAGCCCGCCTGGTGTAGCTGCTCGAGAACCGCACGCATCCCAGCCGCAGGCGGCGCAGTAGCGAGTCCCGGCTTGTAGGGCACGCTCTGCGTGAGGGTGCCGTCAAAGTCCAGGCATACGGTGCGCGTGGCCTGTTGCGCCTGCGCGCGTAGCTCGGCCAGCAGCACGTCACCAGCGGCCGACCATTCCGCGGCAGACGCGCCGATCACCGGCACCACGCTGCCCGCGTGAATGCGCCGCATGCGTCCGGCACGCCAGCGGTACGCAGCAGCCGTCATTCGTCCTCCTCGTCGTCTGGGTCAGCGTCGATCGGTGCGCCGGTGTGCACGTCGTGCCAGCCAAACTCCACGCCCTCGATCAGCGGCAACGTCTCCTGCACCAGCACCGTCCACAGTCGCTGCAACGTGCCGGCCAGGTGCAGCGTGCGCGTAACGGCCACCACCCGCACATCACCCGTGTGCACGGCGTACCAGCCGCAGTCACACAGCACCCGGCGCACGTACAGCGGCGGACGCAGCGCCCAGCCCACCGCCGTCAGCTCGGGCGGCGGCTCGGCGTCGGGCGTGGTGGCACAGCGGATCAGGTCGGCCATTACCAGCGCCTCGGGCAGCGCCGGGTGGCAGCAGATGAACTGGCGTTGTCCGCCAGCAAGCGTCATCAGCACGGGCCACATGGGTTGCGGCACGGCGTGGTCTTTTCGGCCGGCAGCATGCACCGGATGCTGCGTGTGCGCCCCAACGCCGGCAGCGTCAACCAGCACGGGCTGCAAACTGCGGAGCGTCTGCACATCCAGGCGCGTCAACAGGCGGCGCTGCGGGTCCAGGTACGGCGCAACACGGCTGGCAGTCATCCGGCGGCACTCCGTATCAGGCCCAGCGGCACGCGGCGGCGCACCGCGCCACCGGGCACGCGGTAGCGCGGCAGGTACAGGCGGGCACGGCGTGCAGCGAGAATGTCTAGGCCCAGCTGTCGCCGTACGTAGCCGGCATGCAGGCCCAGCACGCCGCACGCCCACTCGAACGCAAAGGGCGTGCGCGGGTCCGAGCACAAAAACCACCGCACCGCCGCACGCCGGGTGCCAGGCCGGGTGCTCGGGTGCAGCACGTCACGGCGGGCTTGCTCAATCACAGCCACCAGTAGCTCCTCCTGCGGCCATAAACAGCGCGCGTCGCCGTGCAGGGGCAACAGCGCCACGTCGGGCGCGCAGGCGGCGTCCAGGTCGGCCGGCAGCGCGGGCATCAGTACGGAATCGAACATCATTCGGTACTGCGCTCGCGGCTGGTGCGGCGCGGGTGGTTGCGCTCGGGGTACAGCTGCGCCGCCTCCAGCACGGTAAGGCGACCCCGCACGCTGTGGTCGCCGGCCAGCACGTCGATCCATGACGCGTCGGGCAGACTCGCCAGCACGGCAGGGTCGCCACGCAGGCGCAGCATGTACCGCACGGTGCGTGCAGTCACTGCGCCGCTCCGGGCGTGGGTGCGGGCGTGGGGGCAGCGTCGCCTTGGGCAACCTGGCCCACCAGCTGTTCGATGCGCAGCCCCGGCGTGGGGGCAGGCGGCGGAGCGTCTTGGGCAATGGCCACTCCAGCGAGCAGTAGTACGGCAATCAGCGGTCGGATCATCGGAGTCCTCCTTCGTATACGGGGTTGGGCTGCTACGGCAGGCGACGCAGTGGGGCCAGCACTTCCAAGCCGGTGACCAACTGCAAAATGAGCAGCACGATCAGCAACGTCACCAGCACTTGCAGTAGCCAGCCGGCAGGTGGCGGCAGCACCGTGGCACCGGGCCACGGTCCCCAGCTGAACAAGCACAGCAACACCACGATCAATATGACCAAGGTGATCATTCGTCGGCCTCCCTGGTTGGGTGTGAGTAGGGATACGGATCATGCAGGAAGAAGATGTCCATGCCCGCGCGCCGCGCCACGTAGTCCGGCGGCAGCGGCGGACCCACGAGTGGCGGCATCGGACACGCAAGCGGCCCACAGTTGGCGTAGTACAGCACGCCCACCGCCGCCACCAGCACCACGGCCAGCAGCAGCCAGTGCCACGGGCTGGGCACGGCATGTTCGGCGTCGGCGGGGGCGGTCATGGGTAGAGTCCTAACGGGGTGGGCGTAGGCAGCTCGGCGGCAATACGCGTCTCGGCCAGCCAGCGGGCCCATACGTCTTCTGATACGGCCCAGCGCGCGGCGGGCGTGGGCGGCGCGCCTAGGCCCAACAGCGGCAGGTCTACGCCGCCGCCGCAGCCGGTCAACAGCAGCAGGCCCACCGCCGTTACCAGGCGGATCATCACTTGATCTTCGTCATCCCAGGATGAGCGTCCTCGCTCCAGTCGGCGGCGTGCAGATCCAGCGCGCGGCCCACCGCGTTGTCTGCGCGCGTAGGGCGCGGCGGCTTGTCTCCTTGCGGCACAGCGCCCTGCCACGTGCCCTGCTGCACGGCCTGCAGCTGCGCGGCGATGCGGCTGGCCGCGCTGGTGGGCAGGCCGGTGGCGGCGTTGACTGTCACGCTGCCGCCAGGTGGAATCAGCGCGGTGACGTTGCGGGCCGGGTCGTACG
>Ga0310912_10001466_pt1 | contig 12796 bp, 10 predicted proteins | sample GREbulkMGOX080_FD_203443 | JGI IMG/M metagenome (GOLD analysis project Ga0310912, IMG submission 203443) | Lab enrichment of tropical soil microbial communities from Luquillo Experimental Forest, Puerto Rico - GRE.bulkMG.OX080 | ecosystem: Environmental > Terrestrial > Soil > Tropical forest >...
CCTTCTCAGCCATGGATGACGTTTGTACGAAATCACGCCCAAGCGATGTTAGCCAGCGATTTCTTTGTCGTCGTGACGGCTCGCTTTCGAGTTCTCTACGTGTTTGTAATCATGGAGGTAGGAACACACAGGATTGCTCACTTCAACGTGACCGATCATCCTACCGCCGCTTGGACGATCCAACAGTTCCGAGAGGCCATCACGGGTGAACAGCCCTACCGGTTCGTTCTTCACGACCGGGACAGCATCTACTCGACCGAACTTGATTGCGCCCTGAAGTCGCTGGGCGTCATCGTCTTGAGGACTCCGTTTCGGGCGCCGCAGGCGAATTCTTTTTGCGAACGGCTCGTGGGCACGATTCGAAGGGAATGTCTTGATTTCCTCATTCCTTTGAACGAGCGGCACGTGCGACGAATCCTGCAAGAGTGGGTTGCGCACTATAATCAGGGACGACCACACTCCAGCTTGGGACCGGGAATTCCTGACCCAGGCGAAACTTTCGCAACCACGAGAAATCGCCACAGGCACAAATTAGCGCACGATTGTAAGGTTGTTGGCCGATCGGTCCTCGGCGGATTGCATCACGAGTAGGGGTTGGAAAGGATTGCCGCTTAGACGCATGAGTTGGGTGAAAAACTGGTGGGTTCTTATTTGTATCAGGTTCACCTGCACCACAGGCTGGAGTCCTACGGCTACGGTCGCTCTTTCACAGACGACGATATATAGAGGATAGGCAGTCCGAGCCCTTCCATTGGACCTCTCAAAGCTCAGACGAAATTTTTGCGGAGGACAGGCCCGCTTCGACTCGGACGATTCCATCGAGGCGTGAGTCAAAGGATTGTGGCCGGTCATAAACATCAACAGCAATTGCGTATTCACTGATCTGCTTTCCCCGTCCTTCCAGAGATGCCTCCACCACATAGCCTAGGAAGCGACTGATTCGATCAGCTTTCGCAAAAACCGGGCTCGCCAACATATCGGCGAGATGAGAACGAATATCCTCCGGCGACATCGCTGTCCCCTACCTCAAGAAGCGGAAACCCCTTAGACCCAGGCTTTTCCGACTTCAAGTTATCAAAACCCCCGCTAGTAACGCAAACTCGGGAAATTTCCGAAAGGAATGGTTCAGCGAAGTCCTCAAGCTCGCTTGCGCGTCAACGATTGTTGGGAACTTGTCTCTGGCGAATTGATACGCTTGGAGTGTATTGCCCAATGCAATACGGGCAAGCAGCGACGAGTTTTGCGAAGCCGCACGGAGCAACTATTCACTGATTACATCGTGAAGAACATCATTGTCCTTAATCTTGTCGTACAGCCGCCGGGTAAATCCTTCCGGCATCTGGTATTCCATACCGTCAGCGACCAACTTCACGACATTGCGGGTTCCATGGAGAATCGCGGTGCAGTGGGCACATACCTTAAAATGCGCTTCTATCCGGGCGCGAAGCTCGGGTTCCACGTCGTTGTCGAGATAGTTGGAGATCTCCTTCCAGACCTCCAGGCAGTTGATTTCAATCACCCTCATTCGATACCCATGAACCCAAAAAGATTCAAACCCACCGTCTCCATAAACGCTACCAGGCTCGAACCTTAACATACTCCTGGCGTCCGAGGGACCAGGTGCCATCAAAGCCCGGCGCTAATGCATCACGCATTTGTAATCGGGCTCGGAGCAGACGTGTCTTCACATTTCCTGGTCCGATCCCCAAGATCTGCCCAGTTTCCTCGATGCTAAGGTGCTGCACGTCTCGAAGAATGAGCACTTCCCGGTATTTTTGAGGCAGCGAGGCCAGCGCTCGTTCCAGGGCCTCCCGCAGCTCTTTGCGCTGGAGCGCCTCGGAGGGGATCTCCCTCCAATCGGCGAAGTCGCGGGGGAAATAGTCTCCATCTTCCCCGTTCTCCGGTTCGTCGATCGATTCGTAGAGGTGTTTGCGAGCTTTGCGGATCTTGAGGCGGGCCTCGTTGATACAGATTTGCGTGATCCAGGTGCTGAATTTGCATTCCCCGCGGAACCGGCTGACGTTGGCAAACGCCTTCAAAACGGCTTCCTGAGCCGCCTCTTCCGCGTCTGCCCCGTTATTAAGGATGGCCATGGCCGAGGCGAACAGCACTCGTTCGCACGGCTGGACGAGCTGATAGAAGGCTTCCCGACACCCTGCCCCGGCCTTTTGCACCAGTTCCGATTCGCGTGTTTCCAAAGATGCATTGAGCGCTTCCATCCTGACGAATACCTCCATCAACAGGCAGAGCCACGCGCGACTACCCTACCTGCGCTTTCATTCGATTCGGTTTCGAATCACTTAAAAGGTCGTTTGTCTCGATATCGGATGCGACGGCACGAAAAAGGACGCAGCTTTTTTCGTCGCAATATTCGCAATGACGATGAAACACTGCTAGTGTTGCAACGCGAAGAAGAATCTCGTCTTGTCATGTTGGGCGAGGTCGCAAACAGCTACACGTTCGGTCGGCTGGTGAGGTCGAGGAAGAGCAAATCAGCCAAAAACCAACAGCATGGCGCGAGCACGCCTAGTCCAAAAAACTCCTGAATGCTCCCTTGTGAGCTCATTTTCAGTTCTTCCAAGCAGAAATTTGCATTGAAGATCAGAGCGCGGAACCCCTGTCCCTGGCGAATTGATCTTGTGACAAATTTTGAGCGCAATGTAACAATGTTACATTGAGTAGGGATCCTGAGGAAAAACGGGCGAAATAACAATTCGCCAGCCACAGCCTCAGCACGTGAACGCAAAGCCAAGGAAATCATCGCTGCGAGCGGTGCGGACGAAGAGGAGACGCTCAAGGAAGCTGTGGCGTCCGTCCTCGGAACCACATTCGGCCAGCAGTCTGAAACTTGGTTGAGCATCATGAGAAAACGTAAAGCGGCACCTTCCACGCTCTACAACTGGAAGAACTGCCTCGATACGTGGATTCTGCCCACCAACATCAACGGAGCCCTTTTCCGGGACCTCCCGCTTGCATCCATCAAGAAGACGGTCGCTCAGGAACTTATCGACCAGATGGTTGCGGGTGGTTTGTCACCGAAGTCCAACCAGAACTACTTCCAAGTCGTGAAGATGGTTATCTCATCCTGCGTCAATGAGGATGGCGAGGAAATCTATCCACGTAATTGGAAGAAGATGGGCTTGGTCATCCCAAAGGTCACCAGGAAGAAACAACGCCGTCCATGCTTCACGGTTGAAGTGATGAACCACCTTGCCAACTCGCTGACCATCAAACCGCAGATGCGTATGCTTTTCATCCTCTGCGGCGCGAGCGGTCTCCGTGTCGGTGAGGCATTGGGTATCCGCATCGAGAAGATTCTCGATAACGGCTCACGCATCATAATCGACGAGAAGGCATGGCGTGGCGAGATTCACGATTACCTCAAGACGGAAAACGGGGAGCGTGAAATAGACTTCCCTGCGAACGTGGCGAAGCTGTTGGTTGAGTTCATCGGCGACCGCAAGTCGGGGCTGTTATTCTGCACCCGCAACGGTAAGCAGTTGAACCAGTCCAACATTCTCCGCCGCCATCTCCACCCCGCTCTTGCGGAAGTCGGCTTCGAGAAGGCTGGGAACCATGGGTTTCGCCGTTTCCGTGACACGTTCCTCAAAAACCATACCAACTGTCCAGAGGGTGTTCTTCACTTCTGGCTAGGTTGGGGCGCCGAGGGCATGTCGGGACACTACGACCAGATTAAAAACGACGTGGCGTTCCGCAAGCATGTGGTGAACCGCTATGGAGTGGGCTTCGATGTCCCGGCTTCATTGGCTTCAATTGAACCTAATGAACCTAAACCCAAAGCTGTGATTGAACAGGAAGTTGCCGTAACTGTTTGATTAGTTTGAAGAAAAGTGGTCGGGGCGAGTGGATTTGAACCACCGACCTCCTGGTCCCGAACCAGGCGCTCTAGCCAGGCTGAGCCACGCCCCGACCGTTAATACGCAAGGAGACAGTTCCCTGCGACGCTACTAAGAATAGCATAGGAACTACACAGCTCACCACCCAGTGTCGGCCCCACGCATCGTCCTTTTCAACAGAAACCGCCGGACAGGCCGCTTTCCCCAGCGGCAGCTTCGTAGTCTCCTACGGTTAGAATTCGTACCGCAATGCGAACTGCATTGTGCGGGGGTTAGTCAGCAGACCGGTATACGTGCCGAAGTTGGCGGCGTTGGTGATCGAGAGATTCAAGGTTTGCACGTCAAATCTCGTCAGATTCAGCGCATTAAACACTTCCCAACGGAATTGCAGGCTGTGCGATTCCTTCCAAGGCATCTGCCAACGTTTGTCGAGCCCCACATCCAGTCCCGCAAAACCATTCCCCCGAAGTGTGTTACGGCCTCCAACTTGCCCGGGGAAGTCGGCCTGATAACTGTTTAGCGCAGCCGCAGCCTGCTCGGGCGTTCCAAAAATGTTGACGCTGCCATCAGGATTCTTGACTGCTCCCCGGGCAGTCACCGCGCCTATTTGCGTGGCGAATCCGGATAGCTGCCAGTTCGTCGGCCACTGCGCGCCGTTGCCCACGCCGATGGGGAAACCGCTAGTCCAACGCGCCAACCCGGTGAGTTGCCATCCCCCGATGATCGCATCGAGTACACCGTGCGCGTTCCCTGCGATCCACTTGCCCTTCCCGAATGGCAGTTCGGCTATCCAATTGGCGTTGACTTGATGCGTCGTATCGAAGTCGGAAACCGCTCTCAAAGCCGTTGGGTCCCAGGCATTGATTACCTGGCCGTAGCCGCCACCCGCGATGCCGCCTTCCGCCGGGACGCGATTCGCGTCCGACGAGATATCGATGGATCGGGAGTAGGTGTAGTTGAACCCAAACTGCACCCCATGCGACATGTGATGTTGCAGATTAATCTGCATGGCGTGGTAGGAAGCTGCGCCGATGGACCGCCAGGAGTACAGGGCTGCGAACTGTGGACTCAAGAAGGCATACGGTCCTCCCGGACCGTAATAGGTCTGTCCGGGTATGTTCGCGTCCGTAAGAGTACCCTGATCGAGTAATTGGATGGCGGTGGTTTCGTTCCCGGAGAAGCAACTAAATAGGTCGTATGCCGCCTGCAGTGCACTTGTTGTCGAGCCAGTGCCACATGTGAAACTGTAGGCTCCGCCCGGTTTCAACGGCTGAAGAATGTCCGTCCAGTACTGGGCGGTCGGGCCAACCATTTGGGGAGTGATCGAGGACGTTGGCACGCCCTGCCGGTACAGTTTTGCTAAGGCCGTAACCGCCGTGAAGTAATCAATTTTCGTCTTCGGATCAGTTATGTTTTCTGGCGTCGCCACGTCCGCCTGCGCCAGCAATCGATGCGACAGGCGGCCGACATAAGAGACTTCCACGGTGAATCCGTGACCCAAGTCTCGTCCAACGGAAAGATCAAGCGTATAGGAATAGGGGGTCTTCAGGCTCTGGTCCATGCCCCAGTACACCGCAAAGGATCCCACTCCGCTCGCGGGAAATGTCTGAGGAAATGTCCCGACCGGCGGCGGTGCAAAGATCACTGTGCCATCGGTACCTGTGGTCGGAATATCATACAGACCGGTGATGCGCGGCGCCGTGGCTGGAGATACCGACCCGGCGGTATTGGTTAGGGATGTGGACAACCCAAACGAACCGCTAGTGTCGAACGTGGCCAATAGTGCCGGGCCAAGCCGGTCATATACCATGCCGGCTCCCGCTCGGATCGTAGTCTTCCCGGGGCCACCGAAGACCGCCCCTAGCAACCCATCCTTTGCGCTGGGCGAATACGCCACGGCTAGCCTTGGAGCAAAGTCTTTAGTGTCCCAGTTGTAGAAACCGGGCTTGCCGTTGGCAGGGCCAGCCAGGTTGAAGCTGATGAGCGGGGCAGCGTTGGATCCAATACCCTGCAGCATGTTTTGCCCCCGTAAGTTAAACCAGTCGGTCAGGTTGACATTAGGGCTGACCTGTAATCCGCTGGTTTCCCAGGGAGGTGAAAACAGGCAATAACGGAGGCCGTAGGTTAGCGTCAGATTGGGCTTTACCTTCCACGAGTCCTGCGCGTACATCTCGTAAGCATTATCCGCAAACCGCCGTGTGACCGGGACCCCCTGCGCGAGGGTAGTTCCGTCCTTGTTGAAGTTGTACTGGGCATTGACCTGGTTCACCATTCCGACCAGGGCAATCATCGGATAGTCATAATTGTTGTTGAAAGCTGGATCGATCTGCGGGAAACCGAAAGCCGGGGGATCAAACGCGCCACCCTGATTGGCTAGACCTGACGGAATGAACCACGACGCGTTGGTCACGGCGCTGCTGTAAGAGTTGACGTTGCTCGATTGCGGGTTGCGCAGGAAACTGAGATTTCCACCGAACGTCAAGGTGTGCTTTCCTTTGATCCAAGAGAGGTCGTCCACAAAGTTGTTCACCGGTACTTGGTAGTTCGACGTGCTGGTATAGGCCAGCGTCGAACTATTCGGCGTGCTGTTATCGTTCAACCCGCGGAATTCGACGAACGGCTGCGTTTGATTTCCGATCTGACCGAAACTTTGCCGTGTGTAACCCCATCGGAAGTTATTCACCAGCGTGGGCCGCAACACCGCGGAGTACCCGACCGAAAAGCCCTTGCTGTAATTCACCTGGGAGATCTCTGGGGCTCCCGCGGGTAGATACGGCACCTGGGGGTTGGTATCGTTCGCCAATGCGCCGCGCCAGAAAAGGCTGTGATTGCCGTTTTGCGTAATTTTGTAGTCGACACGCGCGATATACCAGTTGTTTGTCACTGATTCCGGGGCCGAAAATCGGTAGCCCTGGTAGTTGACCCCATCGCCAACCGAGTTGTCATTGGGCATCGGAAACGAATTGAAGTAGGGGATCATCACGTTGCTACTCACCCCGATTCCCTGCGGATCCATCGATTGGATGTTCGGCGGTGTTAACCCGAAATTGCCTGGCGCGATTGTATGCGGGCCGGTCAGTCCCTGTACTGTTCCGCCAGGGCACGCGCTCGTCCCTCCGCTACAAGCGTAGGTCATCACTCCGTCGCGCATGGCCGCACTCGGTACGACCCGCACGGTGCTTACCTGCTGCGCCAACCGCTCCCCTTCGTAATTCGCGAAAAAGAAGAGGCGCTGCTTTACGATCGGTCCACCCAACGATGCACCGAAATTATTACGAATCAGCTCTGGGGCCTTGTTCGGGTCCCCGCTTTGCAGTTGCGCCAGTTTAATAAAGTAATCGTTCGCACTCGTCAGCGTGTTGCGATTGTATTCGTAGACGGAACCATGGAATTGGTTCGTGCCGCTCTTGGTCACCAGCGCCACCTGGGCCCCCGATGAGCGCCCCTCGTCCGCGTTGTAATTCGTCGTGGTCACGCGGAATTCCTGCACTGAATCCGGGGTGATTGGCAGCACTGACGTGAACGCGTATCCCTTCGTGTCCGCGTTTACGTCCACTCCGTCCAGCGTAATGTTGCTCTGGTCGCTTCGTGCGCCATTCACGGCCCCACTCCGCGAGTCGTTTGCCAACTCAGTGATGGTCTCGCGGTTGCCTAGGTAGCTGACCCCAGCCTGCAACGACAGCAAATCCGGTACGTTGCGCGCCTCCATCGGTAATTCTTTGATTTGATATTCACTGAACGCTACACCGAGTGATGCATCTGTGGTGTTCAACGTCTCCGCCTGCGCCGATACCTCAACGGTCTGCGTTGTCGAGCCGACCTCCAGCGCGACGTTTACCGTAGTCGGGTTGTTCACGAGCAGTTCAAGGTTCCTTTGCTCGTACTTCCGGAATCCCTCGGCTTGCACGACTAGCGTGTAAGTTCCGGGCGTGAGTGAAAGGAATTGATATTCACCGCGCCCATCCGAAGTCGTTTCGTATTCCAGTCCTTGATCGGTTTTCACTATCTTGATCTTCGCGCCCACAACCGCTGCGGCCGTTTTGTCCGAGATCGACCCGCGTAAGGAAGTCGTGCCCGTCTGCGCGCACAGACAGCAAGCGAAAAACAGTGCTAGGGGTACAGACACAGATAGAGACGTGCAGAAAATACGGAGGTTTAGTTTTCGCATGAATCAGTCCTCTCTCGCACCGGAAACGAACGGAACAGCACACATGCATAACGCATGGTGGGTGCGGACTTTCATCATGCAATCCGGTCAGTAGGACCCGGATATTCTACATTCGGGTTTGGGCAACCCTTTCCCACCACTCCATCGGGATGGGATACCTTTTAGGACGTTTCTCTTCCGCTGTCAAGCGAACATTCTTTTCATAGCATGCATCAGGAAAATCAATAGTGTGTGATTGACTGTCAGGATTCTTTCGTTTGCCAGGAGTACCAGAACGCTGCCTGGCGCCGGAAGCCGCTACAAATGGATGAGCTTTGCCTGCGTTATCGCTGAGTGCTGGCGCACCGGCTCTAGAATCGACTCTTGAACGTCCCCGTCTAACCGGATCAGCGACACCGCCTCCGCCCCACTCTTCGCTTCGCGCCTCCCCAAAGCGAACGTTGCAATGTTTACCCCATGTTTTCCGAGCGTCGTTCCCACGTGCCCAATCACGCCGGGCTGGTCATTATTCCGCAGGTAGAGCACCGTGCCATCGAGCTGCGTTTCCAGTGCGATGCCGTCGATGCTTACCACTCGAGGAGACCCGTCATGCAGCACAGTTCCTTCCGCCGAAAACCCCGGACTTCCCGCCACGTCCGGCAGCGCCGAAACTTCCAACGTGTGGGGAAAACCGTGCTCGCGCCGGCGCGTTTCTTCTTCCACGGCCAGTCCGCGCGCTGCCGCGACGGCCGCGGCATTCACTACGTTTACCTTTTCATCCAACACCGCGTTCAGCAGCCCCGCAAGCACTGTGTTTCGCAACAAGTGCGTGCCTACCTCCGCCAGTTCCCCCGCGTATCGTATGCGGATGCGCGCGGGCCGGGTTGCCGCCGCCTGCGACACCAGCGAGCCCAGTCGCTCCGCGAGAGCCAGATACGGCCGCACGCGCCGGTACTGCTCCGGCGAGAGCGCAGGCAAATTCACGGCGTTGCGAATCACACCCTCCACCAGATAATCCCGCACCTGCACTGCCACCTGCGTGCCGAGTTCTTCTTGTGCTTCGGCCGTTGATCCCGCGACATGCGGTGTCGCGATCACGTTGGGCAAGCCGATCAGCGGGCAGTTCTTTGGAGGTTCCTCCGCGAAAACATCCAGCGCCGCTCCCGCTACATGGCCGCTCTTGAGCGCCGCGGCGAGGTCCGCTTCATTAATCAGTTCGCCGCGCGCTGCGTTCACGATACGCACGCCTTTCTTCATCATTCCGATCGCCTGCGCATTGATCATGTTTTGAGTGAGCGGGCTTACAGCCATGTGCAGCGAGATGAAATCGCTCTCTGCCAGCAATTGCTCCATCGGCACGAGTGCAACCGACAACTCCTTCGCAGCCGACTCACTGATATACGGATCAAACGCCAGCACGCGCATGTCAAACGCGACCGCGCGGCGCGCCACTTCGCTCCCTATGCGGCCAAGTCCAAATAAGCCCAATGTCTTCCCGCGCACCTCCGCGCCCGAGGAAGATTTTTCCCAGCGTCCTTCCCTCATGGCAGCATCAAACCTCGGCACCTGGCGCACCAGCGCCAGCAGCAATGCGAACGTGTGCTCCGCGACGCTGACCGAACTTCCTCCCGGCGTACTCATTACGAGCACTCCGCGCTTCGTCGCTTCGTCCAAGTCGATGTTGTCCACTCCCACGCCCGCTCGGCCAACTACACGGAGACGCGGTCCTTTGTCCAGCAGGTCCGCAGTTACTTTCGTGGCGCTGCGCACGATGAGCGCGTCCGCGTCGGCCAATTCGCCCCCCAATGTTTCCTTCGTCGTGGCTACGATCTTCCAGCCCGTTTCCTTCAACAGTTCCACGCCGCGCTCACTGATCTTGTCGGCTACGATCACCTTCATGCTTCCTCTTTTCCGGGTAACAGCCGTTTTCGTTCCTCCTTGCGGTCTCTTCCCAGTGGGTCAAAACACTCCAAATTACTGTGCGAATCTCGCCCTGTCAAACCGGCCTTTGGAGAGTACGCCGTTGCTTACCCCGAGCATCCTGTGTGAAAGGCCGCCGCTTTTGCGATTTCTTGTCCATCCGCCGACTTGTTTTTTTTCTGGTGCAACACCGCTGGCGGCGGGAAAGCCACCCGCAACATTCAATTTCGGGCGCTCCCCTCGAAGCCTCTGCTATAGTCAGAAAAGGGAGCAAACAATGACTCTTTCCGAGCAGATTCAGAAAGATATTGTAGCCGCTATGAAGGCCAAGGACGAATTGCGCCTCAGCGTCCTGCGCATGGTGAAGTCAGCTTTGCAACTAAAGGAGGTTGAGAAAATCCGCCCGCTCGATAGTGCCGAGTCCATTCAATTGCTGCAGACCCTTGTCAAGCAGCGCAAAGAGTCCATCGAGCAGTTTCAGAAAGGCGGGCGCCAGGATCTGGTCGAGAAAGAGACCCAGGAGCTCGCCGTCCTCGCGTCCTACCTCCCCGCGGGCGCTTCCGAAGAGGAGATGGATGCAGCAATCGCAAAAGCTATCGGCGAAACGGGAGCGACTTCTCCGAAACAAATGGGTGCCGTCGTGAAAGCCGCCAAAGAAGCCCTGACCGGCAAGGCTGTAGACGGCAAGGCCCTCAGCGACCGCGTGCGCGATCGTCTCTCAAGACTTGCGTGATCGATTTTCGCTGCGGCTTAAGTACGACCCCTTCCTGGGCGGGCCGCTGTTATGCCAACTGCCCCCCAAAGGCTCGACTCCATGCCACTTCCTCAACAAATTCCGGTGCGCTACTCCGAAGAAGACGCCGGCTACGTCAGCATGCGCCCCGTGGTGAAGCAGACCTTCCGCATCCACGAACTCACCGACATGGTCGTCAGCGTCGCCGGAAAAGATGCGCCGCGCGTCCAACAGATTTTTCGCACTGGAACCGTTGTCTACAACGGCTATCGTTATTGGTGGGAATCCCTGTCGGCCGACCTACCCGAAATTGAACTTCTGCTCGCGCACTTTCCTGACGACGATCCCTCGCGCCCTTTCGAACCAACAAAAGTCGCCGCGCTCCTCCTTGAAAGCGGCGGCGGGACCCAACGCAGCGTCGTGGAAATTTCTCGTCAGGAAGCTTCCAGCAAAAGACTTTTCGGAAAATCATCTCCATGGGACATCCTCTCCCAATTCGCGGCCAACTCCACGCCGCGCTACGAAAAATACTCCCACCTCCGCCGTGCCGACCTGTTTCGAGTCACTCTGCCCTACGACCGTGCCCAACAACTTCTCTCCGCCATGCTCAATGCCGCCCCGCGATCAATCCGCCACCGCTGGCTCGCTCTCCGTCCTCCCGCGGCCATCACCTTCGTCTGTCCTCGTTGATCCAGCAGCGTCTCGCCGCGTGGCCTAGAGTGCCATCCACCAAACAGACGTGGCCCCCGCCGACCAACAACCGATTGCTACGTTCCATTTGCGGGTCGGCCGGCTGCCCAGCACGTCTCAGCAAAGGCATTCTTTCGACCAGTGCTTCCCGGGTTTCCACAACCCTGTGTTCATCGGTTGCTTCCCACGATTCCCTTCCCCGCACGGCACCTGCTGGGTCATAATCCACCGACACGCGCTGCATCTGAATTTTTGCCAGTCACGGATCAGGGAGGGAACGGTGAGCGACCGTCCATGGAGTTCTACGGCACCTGCAGGCGAATTTCATCCTTACGTGCCGCCATCCGGCGGCATCACGGAGTTCTCGTTGCGCGCCGTCCTGCTCGGGGGAGTCTTCGGCTTGCTGTTTGGTGCTGTCACCGTCTACGTCGGCCTTCGCGCCGGTCTCACGGTTTCCGCTTCGATCCCAATCTCCGTACTGTCCATCAGCATTCTTCGCGCCTTCGGCCGGTCGACCATCCTGGAAAACAACATCGTGCAAACCACCGGTTCGGCCGGAGAATCTCTCGCCGCCGGAGTGATGTTCACTCTGCCTGCGCTCATCTTTCTCGGTTTTGGTTCCGAGTTCACCTTTTGGCGAATTTTCCCGATGGCTCTCCTCGGCGGGTGGCTCGGCGTTCTTTTCATGATTCCACTGCGTCGCCAGCTTATCGTCAAGGAGCACGGCAATCTAACATTTCCCGAGGGCACCGCCTGCGCCGACGTTCTGGTCGCGGGCGAACGCGGTGGATCGTTTGCCGGGCGCGTTTTCTGGGGACTCGGCCTCGGCGGTGTCTACACCTTCCTGATGAACACGGTGCAGGCCTGGACGGCGCAGCCTGAGAACCGTCCGACGTGGTATCCCGGCGCGTCCTTCCGCGCCGCCATCACTTCCGAATACCTCGGTGTTGGTTACATCATCGGCCCGCGCGTCGCGGGAATTCTGTTTGCCGGCGGAATTGTTTCCTGGCTCGTGATCATGCCTGCCATCAAGTTTTACGGACAGCTCTCCGGTGACACGCCGCTCTATCCTTCGACCATTCCGATCTCGCAGATGACGCCCGACGACATGTGGCGCAGCTACATCCGTCCGATGGGCGCCGGCGCGGTTGCGGCCGCCGGCCTGATCACGCTCTTACGCACGCTGCCCACAATCATCGCGGCCCTCACGGCCGGTCTCAAAGACGTTCGCGCGGAAAGCAGCGAGGGAGTCTCCACGCTCCGCACCGAACGAGACACTCCCATGCGCTCGGTCGTTCTCGGCTCGCTTGTCATCGTCGCCATGATGTGGGTGCTGCTCACGTTTCATCCGATGAAAGGCGCGTCCACCCTTTGGTATCAGAATGCCTTTGCCGCGGTCTTTGTCGTCATCTTCGGATTTCTGTTTGTCACCGTTGCCAGCCGCATCAG
>Ga0310912_10001468_pt1 | contig 12793 bp, 10 predicted proteins | sample GREbulkMGOX080_FD_203443 | JGI IMG/M metagenome (GOLD analysis project Ga0310912, IMG submission 203443) | Lab enrichment of tropical soil microbial communities from Luquillo Experimental Forest, Puerto Rico - GRE.bulkMG.OX080 | ecosystem: Environmental > Terrestrial > Soil > Tropical forest >...
GATCTCCTCGGAAGCGGGCAGCGTGACGCGCATCGCACGCTCGCGCCCGTGCCCGTACGAATCGGGCCGGCCCCGCTTGGCGGGTGCCGGCGCTCGCCCATGCCGCACCGCGATCTGTCGCTCGTGCAAGTCCGCCGCGCCGAGCGTATAGCCGAAGGCCTTGGCCATGTCCTCGAACTCCAGCACCTTTTTGGCGTCGGGCTTTTCGTGAACGCGATGCAGCGTGGCTAACCCGCGCCGCAGCAGGTAGCCGGCGACAGCGCGGTTGGCGGCCAGCATAAATTCTTCGATCAACCGGTGTGCGATATTCCGCTCGCTGCGCGTGATATTGACCATGCGCTGTTCATCGTCAAATTCGATCACCGGTTCGGGCAGGTCGAAGTCGATCGAGCCCTGCTCGTTGCGGCGGGCATTCAGCAGCAGTGCCAGCGTCTTCATGTCCTGAAAGTGGTGAACCAGCGGCGCGTAGCGCGCGCTGGTCTCCGCTTCGCCCTCGAGCACCTTGTTTACGTTGCTGTAGGTCATCCGCTCCGCGGACCGAATCACGCCGGGCGCCATACGCGAGGCCCGCATCAGGCCGGCGGAGTCAAATTCCATCAGGCAGCTCATCACCAGCCGGTCTTCGCGCGGATTCAGCGAGCAAATTCCGTTGGAAAGCGACTCCGGCAACATCGGCACCGCGCGGTCGATGAAATAGACAGACGTCCCGCGCAGCCGCGCTTCGCTGTCGAGTCCGGTGGCGGTTCGCACGTAATGTGCAACGTCTGCAATGTGTACCTGCAGCAGCCAGCCGCCGTCCGGCCGACGCTCGACATAAACCGCGTCGTCAAAGTCGCGCGCCGTCTCGCCGTCGATGGTAACGATCGGCAGTTCGCGAAAATCCTCGCGCCGCTCGAGGTCCTTTTCGTGCACCGGATGCGCGCGCCGCGCGGCCTCTTCCGTAACCTCCGGGGAGAATACGTGCGGCAGGTGGTGCTTTCTGATGATGATCTCGGTGTCCACGCCCAAATCGCCGGGCTTACCCAGAATTTCGACGACCCGGCCAACGGGAGAAATTCCGCCGCGCGGATAGCGGGTCAACTCGACGTTCACCACCGCGCCGTCAAGCTCCGCCAGCCGGCCGGCTCGATGAGACCGCGCGCCGGCTTCGGCACCCCCGTATTTCCTCTTCAGCTCGGCGGTCAGCTCATGGCCCGAAGGAATTTCCACCTGGTGCTGGATGCGATTGTCATAAGGCAGCACCACGTTTCCGCTTGCCGCATAGCGAAACAAGCCGACCACGGTGGGGTGCGCCCGATCGAGGATGCGAACCATGCGCCCTTCGGCCCGCCTGCCGTCGGGCCCGGGTGCGACGCGGCCGATCTCGACCTGCACATGGTCGCCGTGCATGGCGTCGCCGACGGCGTCGCGCGGAATAAAGATGTCCCGATCGAGATGGGGCACGGGCTTGTCCGGCACGACAAAGCCGTAGCCGTCGTGATGAAGAATCAATCGGCCCGAGAGCAGATTGCGCGCGCTGGTGCCCGATCGCTGCCCGTCGGGCCCGCTGCCCCGCGCTTCAGTCCGCGAGCCGGCCTCGGCTGCCGCTCTGCGCCCGGTGCCTCCGAGGACCAGTCGCCCTCCCGGCAATTCCTCTATTACCTTTTTTTTCTTCAGTTTAGCCAAAATCCGTCCGAGCGGTCGTCGTTCGAACTTTCGCAGGCGAAGGCCGCGAAGAATGCCCTCGAGATTGGCGCCGTTTGGTGTAACTTGCAGAAACCGCAGGACATTATCAGGACTTAGCGAGGAGGGACGGTTCATCAGGCCCCTTTCCGGCCCATAAGGATTTCATCAGGATTGTAGACTTTTTTGAAATTAGACGAAACCATTTTGCCCGTTTTGATGTTTAATAGACAGGCCAACACACGACCGGCTGACCACCCTCCGTCAAGTCAGCCGGACATTCCCCGCAAGGGGAAGCAGGGAGGCGGGAAGACCTGGCCCGCCTCCTTTTTATTTGCGTTTCCTGCCGATTGAATAGAACTGAAAATCGGGGTACATGAAAAGGTTGAGGGCCTTTTTTTTGAGCAATCCATTGTCAGAATTGAAGTACCGAAGCATAAGCTGGCTCAAGTCCTTTCGAGAGCGCGGCTTCTGACTGACTTTTTTGAGCGCCTGGTAAACCCGGCAGTCGGGGTAACCGCACAGCGGCGCGCCACATTCAACGTAAGCGCCAATCCAGGATTCTCCCGCGCGCTCTTTCGCTACGAAATGCCGAGCATTGTTAGAACCGAACAGTTGCGAAATCTTGTTTCGGCCAAAGCGTTTTTCGCCGCAACGCTTTTGTTGGCTCGTAAGAAATGTCACCCTACCGGTGGAAGGGTCGCTAATGTTGGGCGGACTATTTTTTGGAATATACTGTCGTGATTTTGGGCTGCGACCCCCGCGGAGTCTGACTCCGCGCTGCGACAAACTGCCGTGAACGTGCCGCGCGCGCCTGCTACAAGCTACCGCCTTGCGAATGATTCGAGAGAACGGAGGTTCCCATATGCCAGTCGCGTTGCCTGAACCTGACGGCGAGCGGGAGGGTATTCCGCTGTGGCTCTGTCCCAACTGCGATAAGTTTAAGCCTTTGCAAGACTACGGGTGGAACATGCGAAAGGATATTTGTCCTGGCCAGAAAGTCTGGTTCAAGCAAGGTTGGTGCAATGTCTGCCTGGATGCGAAGGTAAAGAGCGCCGACTTTTGATCACCGGGGTCGAAGCTGTTTTTTAATCTGAGCCTGTCTTCGAGGCCTTCAGCAGCCAAAGTTGCCAACAAAGTCAATTCGAATCGCGTAGTCGCGGCGGCGGCGTAAATTGTGGTACGCGACTTCCCGCTGATTCAATTGCCGCGACGCATGAATCGGGAAGTACTAGACAAACTCCACGTTGGTGAAGCCGAGCGAGCGCAGCAGTGCAGAAAGCGTGGAACGAGCGTTGTCGTCGGCGGTCTTCAGAATATTGTCCTGCAGAGCAGCTTCCTGAAGTTCACGTTCGGCTTCCTGTCGGACTTGACTCTCAAGATTGGGATCAGGTGAAGAAAACAGGCCGGTGTCGCGGGAATAGACACGCGTTTTGGAATTGTCGATGCGCGTGATCAAAATTTTAGATTTAGGAAGATGCAGGGAAATTGCGCGGCCGCGCAAGGAAACATCTTGCGCCTGAAATTGGCTGAGGTCGACGCCCGCGATGACCTCGCCATGGACAACCAGAAGAAGGCGGTCGCCCACCAGAAATTTCGGAAGATAGGGATTCTCATGCTCGCCGGAGATGATTTTGTCCATCGAAAACTGTACGGTCTCGAGGCGCTGCAGCTGCTGAATCTGGCGAACTACCGTGGGCTGATCGATTTGGATGACGGAGCCTTGCGCGTAGGACCGCAGGAGGTGGAGCAACCCCGTGCCGGTGACGCCCCAGACGACGAGGCTGAGAGCGACCACGGTGAAGAGGATGCCAGTTACAAGACCCTTAGCCCATAACTGGGGAGACTGGGAAGGTTTCCGTTCTATAACGGTGGTCATAGTGTGTGCGGTCAGAACCAGAGTAGGAAAAAAGCATGGCGCTGTCATGTGCGAAATCAGAGGTTTTTCTCTTACAGAGGGACAAAACCTCTTGACGCGGATCGGCCTTCTACCTCGAAAAAAACTTCAGTACGGTATTTGCCGCTACTCAGAAAAAAGTGCTATACACCTGTGCTATGGGCGAGACAAGACCAGCACGGCGGCCCGACACTCAGCTTTATAACGATGTTTTCAATGCTAGTCCCATCGGCATTGTGGTGGAGAACTTAGACGGGCAGCCGCTTTTCGTAAATCCCGCCTTTTGCTCAATGTTAGGTTTCAGTGAAGACGAATTGCGTAGCAAACATTGCGTCGACTTTTCTCCTGCAGAAGATGCGCAGAAGGACTGGGCGCTCTTCCAACAATTGCGGGCCGGCTTAATAGATCACTACCAGATAGAGAAACGCTATTTCCGGCGGGACGGTTCCTTGATTTGGGGGAGCTTGAGCATCTCCCTATTGAAGAACCATGCATCTCCGCTGGTCCTCGCGATGGTGGAGGACATAACGGAGAAAAAGAGAGGAGAGGAAGCTCGATTCAGGCATGCCGCAATTGTGGAATCGTCTGAAGACGCGATTGGGTCTGTAACTCTGGATGGCGTTATCGCGAGTTGGAATCCTGCTGCGCAGCGCATCTTCGGATACACCGAGAGTGAAGCCGTGGGAAAGTCGGTTACGATGCTTGTCCCACCTGAGCGATTGGATGAGGAGAATAGGATTCTCGAAACGCTGAAAGCAGGTTGCCCCATCCAGCAATTTGACACAGTTCGTATTACCAAAGCCGGGGAAAGAATCAATGTATCCATCAGTCTTTCCCCGATTTGGGATTCAACCGGCAAAATCGTGGGCTTTTCTGGCATCTCCCGTAACATCACCGAGCGGAAGCGTGCAGAGCAACGGCTTCGGGAGTACGAGCAGGCGGTGGAAGGTGCGGAGGATATGATCGGGGTTGTAGACCGGCAATACCGCTTCCTTCTTGCGAACCGTCAGTATTTGAAGATGCGGAATATGACCAGGGAGCAAGTCGTGGGGAGTTCGATCCCTGATGTTTTAGGCAAGGAAATATTCGAGATAGTCATCAAGCCCAAGCTGGATGAATGCTTTCAAGGCAACGTGGTCACATACGAGATGAAGGTATCTTATCCTACGGTCGGCGAGAGAGACTTGTTAGTCTCATATTTTCCAATTGAAGATGTGAATGGAACCATTGGCCGCGCGGCCTGTATCTTGCATGACATAACTGAGCGCAAGCGGGCAGAAGAGGCCCTGCACGATTTGAACCGCACTCTGGAAGGACAGACGGCGCTCCTGCGAACGCGAGAGGAATTGCTGAGAAACTTCGTCAAGAACGTACCAGCCGGAGTGGCGATGCTCGATTGTGACATGCGCTATCTCCAAGCCAGCGACAGGTTTTGCGCGGATTACTCGATCGACAGCTCTCGGGTGCTTGGGCATTCGCATTACGAACTTTTTCCAGACATTCCGGACCGCTGGAAAGAGATTCACCGGCGTGCCCTGCAGGGAGAAACAGTGCGAGCCGACGAAGATCGCTGGGATCGCGAAGACATCACCCTATGGGTACGCTGGGAAATCCGTCCTTGGTGGAACTCTGACGGATCGCAGGGAGGAGTTCTTCTCTTCGCCGAGGACATCACCCATATCAAGCAGTCCGAAGAGACTCTTTCCAAAGCGAATCAGAGACTCATCCAAGCACACGAGGAGGAACGGGCGAGAATCGCTCGCGAGCTGCACGACGACATCTGTCAGCGAATCGCGTTGTTAGCGGTGAGACTGGACGTTTTTTGCCACGGTAATCCCGAATCGCTCGATCAACTCAAGCGCGAAATGGCGCAAGCGAGTGAAGAGGCTCAGAACTTAGGCGCCGATGTACAGGCTTTGTCGCATCGCCTGCATTCGTCGAAGCTAAAACATCTCGGGCTTGCCGCTGCAGCGGGCGGATTTTGCAGGGAGTTTTCTCACCAGTACGGTGTGAAGATTGATTTCCAATCCGGGGACATCCCCAACGAACTCTCAGAAGACATCTCCATATGTATCTTCCGCGTTTTGCAGGAAGCCGTGCAGAATGCGGCCAAACATAGCGGCACCAGGCACTTTCAGGTCTCACTCAAGAATGGATCAAACGCGATCGAGCTGACGGTGCATGACGCGGGTATTGGCTTTGATCCGGAATTGGCCTTTCGCAGGAATGGACTCGGCCTCACGAGCATGCGGGAACGGATGAAGTTGGTACACGGTGAACTCTCCATTGAATCGGGACTACAGCGCGGAACAACCGTGCGCGCCCTGGTTCCTCGCAATCGCTAAATGAAGTCAGTCAAAGCACGTTAAACAGGAACTTCAAGGCCACAAACTGGTCCAGGCGCGTGTCCTGCGCTTTTGTACGCCCAACTTATCCAGAATGCGGTAATGGGAAATGGTTTGCCCAAACAGGGCTGATAGCTCCGTCATTGCCGAGCATTCTATTCACGCTCCGTTGCTGGGGTCAACGACAGCGCCTGGCCTGATTAGCGGCTCCAGCGTTTCCGCAGCCTTCTCCGTGCAGACGACACGACTTACCAGCAGTGAGAAAGAAGAATGGCGGTCTGGAGCTGCGATCTTTTATGGAACGAAAGTACTAAACAACCGGTTCCAGAGCGCGGTGCGGCCCACAGCGACCGACAGTAAGGACGCCATCACCATCCCGCCGTAGCCCATCAAATACCAGCGATTCGGGATTCTGCTCATTCCCCATTGAAGAACAAAAAGCAAGGCCGCGAAAAGCAACACCGGGCCCCAAACATACAAAGGCGGAAACGCCGCAAGGTCTTGGATGTAAGGAAACCGGCCAAGTGAACCGGATTGGATCACGATGGTGGCCAGTAACATCATCGGACGATGGATCTCGGGCCTGCGCCGATATGCCAATCCGATTCCCACAAGTTTCCGAACGACAGCATCTGTACGAACATCGTCGCCAAGAAAGGTCTCGGACCGCCCAGCGTCGCGTAAACTTGCGGGCTGAAGTGAACAGATAAAGGCGCCACCGCGGTTCCCAGAATCACAATGGCCGCGGCCAGCACACCTCCAAGTGGACCAATTACCAGATGAAATCGCCGGCGGCCAGTGAGTATCAGAGTGCTTTGAAGCAAAAACAGAATTACCCAACCCGACATGGCGAGCCCGTGAGCTACGATCAGCGGCATAATCTGGGTGGTAATTCGTCCCCAAGGAGCCCTGCCGTGCAGATAGAAATTCCGAAATCCACCGGCGGTGAAAATCAGCATCACACCTGCAGCGACGACGTAGAAGAGGTGATCTGGGTTAAATCGGCATCCTGTGATTTGCGCCGCAGACGCAGGTGTTGCAACGGTCATGGGTTGCATATAAAAACCTTCCCAAAACGGAAATTGGGGGACCTGCAAACCGGGGGTATTGGCGGGCATTCTACACCCGTTTTGCCACATGCGTGTGGTTCTGTGAATTGAACGTTGGCGAATTGACTTCACTCGATTACGAGTGCGAGAAGGTGCTTGGAGCTAGCAAACCAGCGTACGTCCTTTTCTTCCAGAATGGCTATCCCGGAGTCATGCAAAACGCAGTAGAACGACCAGCGATCTCCGACATCCGCACCAATGGTGAACTGGCGCCCTTTGAAAATCTTGTTCGCGGTCCTGCGCATAGTGCTACTCTTCTGCATAGCCGGTCTCCTTTTCATTGTGCCTCGAGCACGTTCAAACATTGGGAGCGTATCGCATCCCGCAGGAGACCGGCCTTCTCTGGTTTACCGAAAAGCTGACGGGTTTATAGTGGGCGAGGTACGGAGCAGGAACAAGAGCAGGGAATCTCTTCCAAGACTGATTTCTGGCGTCGAATGTAAGTTGATGGAGTGCTTCTAATGAATGTGACGGCGCTGCGAAAGGTTGCCCAAGGCGCAAGTTTGGCAGCGGCAATCATTCTAGTAGGTCCCCATCTAAAAATCATAGCCGCCCGTGCCAGAACCGTAAGAACCTCTGAATCGCTATCGTGGAATGAGAAGTATGCAGCCGCTTATCTGGACGAACGACAAGCCTGGTGGATGGAATGGCCAAAAGCCCAGCGCGACCACGAAACGTTTTGTGTGTCGTGTCATACAGCTTTGCCCTACGCTCTTTCTCGTCCGGCCCTTCGTAGATCGCTCGCGGAACGCACTCCTTCCGCGCCAGAACGCCGCCTTCTGGAGAACGTCACTAAACGCGTGCGGCTGTGGAATGAGATCGGGCCCTACTACAACGACACGGATTGGGGAGCCTACAAGGGAGTCGAGTCGCGCGGGACGGAATCCGTGCTAAACGCGCTGGTCCTGGCCACCAACGACGCGGAGAACGGACAGCTTAGCGACAACACCCGCACCGCGTTCGCTAACATGTGGGGAGAACAGCAAACCAGCGGAAACAAGAAAGGCGCATGGCGCTGGCAGCGGTTCGGGAAAGAGCCATGGGAAGCAGATGACTCGGACTACTATGGAGCTGCGCTTGCGGCAGTCGCGCTGGGCTCTGCTCCAGGCAACTACCTCGCAACGCCAGAAGTTCAAAGCCGCCTTACGATGTTACGAGAATACCTGAATCGTGAATACCCAACACAAACCGCAGTCAACCATGCGTATCTCTTGTGGGCGTCAGCGAAAGTGCCCAGACTCATTAAGCCGGAGCAGCGGGATGCAATCATCGCTGAGCTTCTATCCAAGCAACAGGCAGATGGAGGTTGGAGCTTGTCATCGTTGGTTGGCGAGTGGAAACGGGAGGACGGAACGCCACTGGAAACAGAAAGCGACGGCTACGCCACAGGGTTGATTGTGTTCACGCTAGAAGAGGTGGGGATTACTCCCGGAAATGCCCGGCTCCAGAGAGGACTCGCCTGGCTGGCCGGAAATCAGGATCGGAGGGAAGGCTCCTGGGCGGCCTATTCCTTGAATAGAAACAAACAGAATCACATCAGTCCGGATACCGCGCGCTTCATGAATGACGCGGCCACCGCTTACGCCGTCCTCGCCCTGACGAAGGCCGAGTCTAGGTACGGCAATTTCAAAAGGTAAATCCCTTCGCAAAGAGCAATTCAAAGGCAACGTCGATCCTGTCCTGAGACCAATAATCGAGTCCGAGGGACCGGTCTAACATCAGAACCCTCAATAATGATCCGCAGTTCACTGTCGGTTGTTGCGAATGAAATAGCGCAACCCGGGAAAAGCGGCATCGCCTCCGTGCATTCCTGCCCACGTAATGTTGCGAGGCTCTGGAGTTTTTGGTTCTTTGGCGATTCATTTTGCGGACTTGGGCACTTTGAAAAAACCGCGCTATTTAGGATGCTCATCGGACAGTCGTTCCCGGAGCCTATAGCGAAGCACTTTCCCGGCCGCATTTTTTGGCAATTGGTCCACGAATTCAATTCTGCGAGGGTATTTGTAAGGCGCGATGCGGCTTTTGACGAAGTCTTGCAGTTCCCGTGCGAGCTCGGAATTGGCAGTGAAGTTTCTGCGAAGTACGATGAACGCCTTGGGCGTGTGAAGCTCAGCGTCCTCCCGATAAGGCACGACGGCTGCCTCCAAAACGCAGTTGTGCTCGATCAGGGCACTCTCGACTTCCGTAGGCGACACCCACTGGCCTGAAACCCGAAACATGTCGTCGGAACGGCCTGCATACCAATAGTGGCCATCGGCATCCACGCGATACTTGTCGCCGGTAAAAAACCATTTGCCCCGCATGCGTTCGCTTGTCAGTTCATGCCGGTTCCAATAGCAAGGCGCGATGCTGTCTCCTGCGACCAAGAGATCGCCAATCGTCCCGACCGGGACCTCGCCGCCCTCCGAGTCAACGATGCACAGATCATAACCGGGAACCGCTGTACCCGTGCTGCCAGGCGTGACACAGCCAGGCCGCGCCGACAAATAAATATGGAGTGCTTCCGTGGAGCCAATGCCGTCCAAGATCTCCACTCCGAATTTGCGATGCCACCTGCGAAAGATTTCCGCCGGAAGTGGTTCGGCCGCGGAAACCGCGATCCGGATGCTGTTCAAGCAATACAATTCGCGCTCGACTTCCTGGAGCATCAGCGCATACAGAGTCGGAATCGAGAAGAAGAGAGTTGGACGGAAGCGCTGAGCAATTTCCAATATGGTCGCTGCTTGCACTTTGCCCGGAAACAATACGGTGGTGGCACCAGCGTGAAATGGAAACATCAGTCCATTTCCCAATCCGTAGGCGTGGAAGAGTTTCGACGACGAAAAGGTTATGTCATCGGGGCTGATCCCGAGAACTCCGGAAGCATAACTTCGGCAGCAACAGAGCCAATCGCGATGCAAATGAACCGCGGCCTTGGGGCGACCGGTGCTGCCTGACGTCCATAGCCAGAACGCGATGTCCTTATCGCTTGTCCTTGCCGCGGAGAGTTCGAACGAACTTTCGGCCAGCAACTCATCCCAATGCAAACAGCCGCGCTGAGGTTCGCCTATGACGACGACATGCTGAAGATACGGCTGGGAGTTCAATACCGGTGCCACTTGGTTGAAGATCGTCGAATGAGTGATGAGGATCCGGGCTTCACTTTCCCTCAAGAAGTAATCGTAGTCGGGTGCCCGTGCGGCAGTGTTCGTCGGCACTGCGACGGCGCCGACCTTGATGACACCGAAGTACGCGGCGGCGAACTCCGGGCAATCCGGCAACAACAGCAAGACCCTTCGCCCCGGCTGCAAGCCTAAGTTCAAGAGCGTGTTGCCAATGCGATTTACGTCGGCAGCCACCTCGCCGTAGCTGCGAATTGATTCGCCGCATCGAATGGCGATTTTCGACGCGCGCCCTTCCCGAATGTGACGGTCCACAAAGTGATCGGCAAGATTAAAGAAAGTCATAAGCCGCGGGAGCGTCGTGACCGCCGCCAGTATTGCCGCTTACGCTTCGCCCGTCAACGCGCTGATGGGATAGGGGATATGTCTAACGAAGTCGGCCGCGTCAAGAGAGCATTTTAGTTTTCTTATGGCCATCGGGAGACACCTCTGCAGGAGCACAGCTGTGCTGCACTTTGCGAGAGTTGATCGCGACGGCCGTTCTCGTTTTCTGTGCTCCAACCGCATTGCTCGGCCCGTTTCACTTCATCGTTGTGGTGTGGTCCACCAAACATGTCTTCGGTCATCGGGACCATGATGATTCTCTTCGAACTCCCCTACCAAATGAGGGAGGCGGATCGCCTAACTCAGGAGGACGGTCATCGAGGACCACTATCCCCTTCAGGCATCCCCGCATAGGCCGCACCACACTGCCGCAGAAGATTTCCTCGACGGCAGAACTCCGTGTAATCGATTTCGTCGCGCAGCATGATCCACAGCCGTATTCCCAGCTTGCGAGCCGCGGCGACGATTGCTTTTCCGAGTCCTTTTTGTACGAGCTTTCGGCGGTAGAAGCGCAGCAATTCGGGATCTCGGCGGACGGCTTGCATCGCTGCCTGCCCCCAGAGGAAACGTAGGAGCGCGTTGCCCTGCTTGCTGAGTTTCCCGAATCGTTGGCGGCCACCGCTCGACTTTTCCTGAGGGATCATTCCGATGTAGCTGGCGACGGCTTTGCTGTTGGCGAACCGTCGTGGATCGCCAAGAAACACTTCAGTAGCCAGCGCGGTGATGGGGCCGACGCCCGGGTGAGTCATCAGCCGGCGAGCTTGTGGTCGCTCGTTCACTTGCGTCTCGATCTGGCGGTCCAGGCAATCGATGGAATGCTGAAGTTGCGGGTAGAGCGTGAGCAGAGTCTCTCGCTGCGCGGCAGCATGTCGAGCCAAGGGCAAAGCCCGAAGTTGGTGTTGGCCTCCTGGGGTCCACAAGGAACTGCCGCGACGTAACCCGTGGCTGAGGGCCAACGCTTGCAGGCCGAGTTGCACGCGAGTTCGGATACGAACGAGCCGATGGCGGTGGCGTAAGAGGACTTGCAGGTCGCGAAGTCTCGGAGAAGGCATCCAGATCGCGGGGAAGCGATTTTCGACGAGCAGTCTCAGGAGCAGGCGGGCATCGCGGCGGTCGTTTTTCTGTTTGCGTGGCTCAGCCGCGCGGATCTTCGCGGGATGGCCCACGCGGAAGTCAATGGCTAGCTCTTCGAGAAGCCGCAGGAACCAGAACATGGAGCCGGTGGCTTCGATGCCCACCAGCACGGGTCTTGGGAGTGCCGAATAAAATTGGCGTACTTCCTCCCCCTCGTGGTTCAGCTGCTTCTCAACGAGCTCGCCGGTGTGCTCATCGAGCATGGCGATAGTTTGTTGTCGAGTGTGCAAATCACAACCTATAATGCGCATTCTCGGCCTCCTTCGTTCCGAGCAAATGTTTGGTTAGAGCACCGACATTTTACTCGGCACGTTGTGAGGCCGACTTCGTTATGACATCAGGAGAGAGAGAGGCAAAACTGCTTTTTTGCAATTTCCTCAATTCGGGCCATCTAGCCCGCCTGCACACACTAACAGTTCGCTGTCTGTTCACAACTCGACGCATGCCGCAAGAACGGTGATTTGTCCACGAGTGCCTGGTCTACGGCGAAACCCGCGCCCATCCACGGACGCAGTGCGCAGGGTTCTGTTTCAGGTTAATGCGCCACACATCCCGGCTTCAGCGGCCCGGGCGACAACGCCGTCAGCGTCATTTCATCCGGATAGCTGTACGCCCCATGCAATGCCGTCGAAGGCGACTGAAACTCAAACCACTGTAGCAACGCTTCGACCTGAGGATGATAAGTGAACCCATTCGGCATCGGGGTCGGGAACACCTGGAGCGGTAGCCCCTCGATCACGTCTCCGACCTCCAGATTATTTTGACAGTTCCCATTAGGGGACAACCAGAACGGCGTTATATCTGGCCCGAACGCAGCGGCAAACGGATCGTTGTACGTTTCCGAAATTTCATGGCTGAGTCCAACGACATCGAGCGTTGTCGGATTACGAAAAATCGGCTGCATCCAGGTCGAATAGTCCAAAACAAACAGCCTGGGCAGGTTTCCATTGCTAGCGTCTCCAGACTCGAAGTCAAAGGCGTGAAAGCCGCCAATGCAGCAAGGACGCGCGTGCTTTTCGGGGATAAATAGGTACGCTGGCGGGAAGAAGAAGGTCGAAACGCTCTTCGTCGTGATGTCTCCCGCAGCTTCTGCCGCGCCAATTGGTGTGCTGCTATCCGGAGGGAACTTCGAGGTCGATGGAAACAGTTCACCGACAAAGG
>Ga0310912_10001470_pt1 | contig 12784 bp, 21 predicted proteins | sample GREbulkMGOX080_FD_203443 | JGI IMG/M metagenome (GOLD analysis project Ga0310912, IMG submission 203443) | Lab enrichment of tropical soil microbial communities from Luquillo Experimental Forest, Puerto Rico - GRE.bulkMG.OX080 | ecosystem: Environmental > Terrestrial > Soil > Tropical forest >...
CTCGATGAACGGCCAGTCCATGTGCGCCGTCCAATACATCACCAGCAGCGCCACGCCGAACGCGGCGCTCACGCGAACCATCAACCCGACGAGGAGCGAAAGCCCGATCAGCAGGTGACCGTAGCTAACGAGAAATGTCAGAACCGGGTCGGCCGCGGGCGTGGCGAGCACGGCGTAGACGTCGTGGAAGGTTTTCGTGTGGCTCAGGAACCCCGCCGCGCTGAATTTCGGATTGAAGACTTGATGCGACGCGGCATAGAGGAACGTCCACGCCATGAGGAGGCGGAAGACGAGAATGAAACTGCGGTCGGTCGTGGATTGGGTCATAACCTGGTCCCTTCGTTGCGGCTGAATAAATTGCAATGTTTTTGTATTTGGCCGAATGATGTGACCGCCGCTCAGCACCGGCATTGATCTAGCTCAAAAACCAGCTCCCCTTCAGGGTCGCGCCGGACGGCCGCGTTTCAGCGCTAGCAATCTTTTGCTTTGGGGTAGGCTTCACGGCGAAACCAGCAGTGCTAGGCACTTTAAGTGAGATCAAGATGCTGCGTTCAGTATCCCCACTCCGCCGGACGAATGATGAGATTGTCGTTGACGGCGCGCACATCGGGAGTGACCTCGGCGGCGATTCGGACAGCTTTCTTTTCCGATGCAGACTCCACGATTCCCCACAGCTCGACCATCCCGTCCTGCACGATCACGTTGACCAGCGATGGCCTGGTCCATGGCTCGGCGTTGAGCTGCGTGAGCACCTTGTCCCGGATTTGCGAATCGTCGACCTCAGTCGCGACTTCAGCCTGCTTGCTCAGACTGGCCAAGGCTTGCAGCAGGTTTGCGCGGCTGACGATACCGACCACTTTGCCTCCTTCCACGATTGGCACCCGCTTGATCGCGTTCTTCTCGAGCAGATTCGCGATCTTGGATAGCGGGGTGTCGGGGGCCGCAGTTATTACGTGGCGGGTCTTCACGTCCGTGACTTTACGCGAATGCTCCCTGATGAACTCGGCCGCCAGCGCCTCTTTACCGGTGAACAGGGCAAGCCACTATGGCCGTGGACGGCCGGTGCCGGCCTCAACGCGCCGCATGAGATCGCCTTCGCTGACGATACCAAGCAGCTCGCCGTTCGGCCCGACGACTGGAACCCCACTGATTCGGGCGCTCAATAGAATGTGCGCGACGTCCCGGACGTATGCATCAGGACCAACGGTAATGACATTCGTGACCATTACATCTGCGGCTCTCATGGCACGGCTCCTCTTCGCAAATTGTCAGCTTCCGCCGTTCAGGGGCGGTTTCTTTGACCTGAATCAAGAATCGCACCCCGCTTGTGTGGTTTACTAGGCGCAGCGATGAGGTGGTCTCAGGAGTTGATGCTGCTGCCTCAACCGGTCCGCTTACCGATTTCTGATTCCGCAGTCGTGGCCATCAGTGGTAACCCAGGCGAAGGACATGACAGCCAGATCAATTCGGCCAGAAATGCCCGCCGAGGACGCAGAGACGCTCACAATCTCGCCCGAGAAAATCTGCTTTATCATTATCAAGGCCCGCGAATTCGATGCCAAGGATCAGGTGACCGAGCCAGATCCAGGTTCTAATCCGTCCGATGACGGAAACACGGCGATACTTGAGGACCACGACGATGACCCTGTGGTCGAGGAGCTCACATCCTTCATCAATTGTTTGTCGGAAGATGAGCAGATCGATCTTGTGGCCCTGACCTGGCTGGGGCGGGATGACTATTCGGCAAGCGACTGGCGCGCGGTCCGCGCCGAGGCAGCCCGTGCTCACAACAAACGTACGGCCGACTATCTCCTCGGCACGCCGCTCCTGGCAGACTTCCTGGAGGAGGGCCTTTCACTCCTTGGCCGCTCCTGCAAAGAGTTCGAGCTTGATCACCTCTCATGAGCCGCCGGGCCAACCGATCGATTGAACCGGTCCGCTTAAAAATACGAGTTGGAGTTTGAGATAGATCAAAGCCGTCGCGATGCGCCCCTGCTGAAATACGCCTCCATGAACAGGGGCACGGCATGTTCCAGGTGCGCATACACGGCCGGGGCGGCCAGGGCGTCGTGACGGCGGCCGAGTTGTTGTCGGTCGCTGCGTTTCTCGAGGGCAAGCACGCGCAGGCGTTTCCGAGCTTCGGCTCCGAGCGCACCGGCTCCCCGGTCGTGTCGTTCTGCCGCATCGACGACAAAGAAATCAGGCTGCGCGAGCCGATCCTCGAGCCGGACGGCTTGATCGTCCAGGATCCGACGCTGTTCAAAGCAATCGACGTGTTCCAGGGGCTCAGGCCGGACGGCTATCTGCACTGTCGTGCAGATCGCAAACCGGAGTATTGATCCAGGTCAAATTCGAGCCGGTTCTCAGGGAGATGCAAGGGCAATCGGCGCTGGCCGCGCAGCCCGCCGGCTCGGCTCAGGGCTCGAGTGTCTGCAAATACGCTATGACGTCCGCGACCTGATCCGGCTCGAGCCGGAATTGCGGCATGGTCGGATGCTCGGCAACAATGCCCTCCGCCAGGCGGCGGCGCAGGCTTTCGATCGGGAATTTGCGGTGCAACGTGCGAAACGGCGGCGCGATGGCCAGCGGGCTCTCGCTGACCTTATCGATGGAGTGGCATTGCGCGCAATGCACGCGCACGAAGGTCAGGCCTCGCTGCGCTGCCGGCGATTGGGCGAGGGTGGGTTCGCCTGTGCATGAAATTGCAATCAGCGCGATCACCAGGCTGGCAAATCGGCCGAACGAGTTTTGCAGCATCTAATTTGCCTTAGCTTTGGCAGCTCGTTCGGCGGCCAATGCTGAGAGCGTCGTCGCGTTAGGGCAATATTTTTGCCAAGCTGGGTCGGAGGGATTCTTTGCGAGTTCGTGCTCGCAGTGCCGTTTGCTTTCACAGACCGTGCATACGCGCTGAAGATCTCGCATGACTTGCGGATCGGCGTGCGTGACTTGCGTTCGATCGAGGCTGATTTCGTTCATCCTCGAATACAACAGGTCCGCGGCATCCGGCCATTTGCCGGCGAGAATGGAGAGATCGGCTCCGCTCACGCCCACGTCGCGGGCGATATGTTCCATTTCGGCAGAACCGCAAGCATCAAGCTCCAGCATCGCCCTGCGTTTGCCGTTCCACTTTCGCCACCAATGTGCAAAGCGACGAACAAAGCCGGTCCGTTCACCTGTTCTAGCCGAGTGGATCATGGAAGCCTCCAGCTGATGGCATCGTTCTCTACGCATTGAGTCGACGCAGTGCAGAGCGGTTACGCAGCAGGATGCGGCGGCGCTTCGCCACCTCGATGGCGGCTGCGTCCTCTAGGGTCTTGAGCGTGCGCGAGATGGTTTCAATGGTGAGGCCGAGATAGTCGGCGATGTCCTGGCGCGACATCGGTAGCTCGACTGCCCCGCCGGCGGGTACGCGGTCCGCCATTTCGAGGAGAAAACCCGCGACCCGTTCCTCCGCGCTCTTGATCAGCACCAGCGAGTGTTCTTGCACCCGTCGGAGTTCGCGCGCGGTCAACTCCCACATCTGGCGGGCGACTGCATTGTCCCTTGCCGCAAGCGCCATGACTGCGCTGCGTTTGATAACGACAATCTTGCAAGCCGTAATGGCTTCGGCCGAAAACGTGTGCTCGTCTCCGGTCTCGAAGCCGAAAATATCGCCGGGGAGATGGAAGGCTCCGATCTGACGACGTCCATCCACCAGAATTTTGTAGGTCCGCACCGTCCCGCTGACGACCTTGTAGAGGTAATCGGCGAGCTCGTTCTCGCCGTAGATCTCGGCATTGGCCGCAAACGACATGCACGCACCCATGAGCTCGATCGTGCCGGATTGCGCCGGGCCCCTCGCGAGTGGCGCAGGGCGAGGTTGCGTTGCCGGCTGCTTGAAGGAACGGTTCGCGATTGCGGTCTGCGTCAGCATGGCTCATGCCCTCCACTTCATGGGCCATTGGTAACGGCTGCGCGAGGCAGCGAAAATTCCGATAAAATCCCTCCGGGTTGGCCCGGAGGGCAGGGATCCGGCGGCAGGCTCTTGATGAAGACATTTGTCACGGATTGGGCTGCGAAATCGAAGCCGGAAGGCCATCTAAGCGCTTTCAAACATTCGCTTTTTCTCCACCGGGAGGCGCTTTGCTACGCGCTTGCGCCCTTTGCCGTGGCGATCGCGTTCCTGTTGAGACTCGCGCTCACGCCGCTCGTCGGGGATGCCTCGCCCTATCTCTTGTTCATTCCCGCGGTTTTGGCCGCTGCCGGCCTAGGCGGCCTCGGACCAGGACTGCTGGCAACCGGGCTGAGCGTCCTGCTTGGGTTCTTCCTCCTCACCATTTCCTCCGGCGTCTCGGCGCCGGAAGTGGTCAATGCTGCGCTCTTCGCCACGATCGGAGCAGGCATCAGCTGGAGCGGGGAGCAGCTGCAGCGCAACCGCATCCGGGCCGCGGCAAGCACACGCGAAGCGCTTGCGCGCGAGGCGCATCTCGCATCGATCCTCGACACCGTCCCCGACGCAATGATCGTGATCGACGAGCGCGGAATCATCCGATCATTCAGCTCGGCGGCCGAGCGGCAGTTCGGCTATAACGCGGCGGAAGTGATAGGAAAAAACGTCAGCTCGTTGATGCCCTCGCCCTATCGGGAGAATCACGACGGCTACATCGAACGATATTTGCGGACCGGAGAACGGCGAATCATCGGCATCGGCCGCCTCGTGGTCGGCGAGCGCAAGGACGGCTCGACCTTCCCGATGGAGCTGGCCGTGGGAGAAATGCGATCGGGTGATCGACACTTTTTCACCGGCTTCATCCGCGACATAACTCAGCGTCAGCAGTCCGAGGCGAGGCTGCAGGAGCTGCAATCCGAGCTCGTTCACGTCTCTCGATTGACGGCGATGGGTCAGATGGCGTCTGCGCTCGCCCATGAGCTCAACCAGCCGTTATTGGCGATTGTCGGTTACATGAAGGGGTCGCAACGCTTGCTCGAAAGCGGTGCCGAGGACCGCTTGGGCTTGCTGCGCGATGCCATGGACAAGGCCGGTGACCAAGCTTTGCGCGCGGGCCAGATTATCCGGCGATTGCGCGAATTCGTGGGGCGGGGCGACAGCGAGCGCCGGGTGGAGGGCGTCAAGAAGCTCATCGAGGAGGCCACCGCATTGGCGCTGGTCGGAACGAAAGATCAGGGGCTGCGGGTGCGATTTCAATTCGATCCGGCCGTCGATCTCGTCCTCGTCGACAAGGTGCAGATTCAGCAGGTACTGCTCAACCTGTTGCGAAATGCCGTCGAAGCAATGGCGGCCTCACAAACACGCGAACTCGTCATTGCCACGGCGGCCGACGAAGACGACATGGTCGCCGTCAGCGTGGTCGACACCGGCTCGGGAATCGCGCCGGAACTGATGTCGCAGCTCTTCCAGCCCTTCGTCACCAACAAGCGCCACGGCATGGGTGTCGGCTTGTCGATCTGCCGCACCATTGTCGAAGCCCACGGCGGACAGATCACGGTGGAGCCCAATCCCGCTGGCGGAACGATCTTTCGGTTCACCGTGCGGGCCGCGAGCGGGGAGGATTTCGGCGATGCCGCCTGACAAGTCCATCGTCCACGTCATCGACGACGACGAGGCGGTGCGCCAGGCGCTCGCTTTCCAGCTGGGGTCGGCCGGTATCGAGGTGCGCACGTACGAGTCCGCGGTCGCGTTCCTGGAGGTTGCCCCCTCGGTCCACACCGGCTGCATCATCACCGACGTGCGAATGCCCGAGCTCAGCGGTATCGACCTGTTGCGACAATTGCGGGAGCTCAAGCACCCCGTGCCGGTTATCGTCATCACCGCGCATGGAGATATTCCGCTCGCCGTGGAAGCGATGCGACTTGGCGCCGTCGATTTTCTCGAAAAGCCTTTCGAGGACGAGGTTCTACTCGCGTCCGTGCGGTCGGCGCTCGATAGAGGGGATCGCGATCGAAAGCGTCAGGTCGAGCGCAACGAGATCGAGGCCCGACTCGCGGCGTTGTCGAACCGCGAGCGCGATGTGCTCGAGGGCCTCGTGGCTGGGCGTGCCAACAAGCAGATTGCGTATGACCTCGGGATCAGCGCTCGAACGATCGAGAACTACCGGGCCAATCTTATGATCAAGATGCAGGCTGGAAGCCTCTCCGATCTCGTGCGCATGGCCTTGATCGCCGGAATTCTTGATCCGAACGGATCTTGAGCGATGCGGTAGCTCGCCGCGCAACCCACGCATCGACCCGCGAACCTCCGGAGTTTCCCGGAGGGACATTATCGGAATTTTCAGGTATGGGCCCTCGCGCTAGAATTGCTTAATCATATCGGGGGAACCAGGTCATGTTGCCGCCGACATCGCTTCGCGGGGGTTTATTCTCATCAACCGGTGGGAGCCTGCGATATTTAATTAGCGGCTGCAGTGTGTTGCTCGCCGCAGTTTCTATTGTCATCGGTATCGAAATATCGGTCGCCACAGCCTTCTCGGGAGCCGCACCTTCCGTGGAAATCGTCAATCGTGCACAAAAGGGCAACCGTTTGCCGCTAGTTCCTGCACTCCATCAGAATGCCGTCAGCCGGCTACTCGAAGTCAACTTCCCGCTCATACCGGCTCCCGATCAAGGTTTAGCTGATGGCTGTGAACCGGTGGCCAGTCCTCTCACTCATTCTCCATTGGCGCAAATCGCAGGGCGCTGCCTGTCTTAGTTGAAGGGACTTCATAAGTTTGCGCGCGCCATAATTGGCTAGTTTGCAAGGCGCCGGCGCAGTGCCCGACCCAGTCCAGCCGGCGCTTCGCGAACTTGAGCCATATCAAAGCAACGGTCCTCGTTTTCGTGCTTTTTGCAGCACACCGCGACCGCTCGGAGCCGTGGGGGAAAGTAAAGCCAATGAAAAATCAGGGTGCATTATCGGGCTCGGGACTTGTCGTCATCGTGATTAGCGATGATCTCGCCGTGCGAAATTCCCTCAAATTCTGGCTCGAAGTCGAAGGCCTGGCTGTTCGTAGCTACGTGTCCGGAGCGGACCTATTGAGCGCAGGCGACCTGGCTCGCTGCGACTGTTACGTGGTCGACCAAAAAACGTCCGCGACGAGCGCCTTGAATCTGATCGCGCAGTTACGCGACCGGCACCTCACCGCGCCTGCGATCCTGATCACCAGCCACCCTAGCCTATCGCTGCGTCAGCAAGCCGAAAAAGCCGAGGTCCCAATTGTGGAGAAGCCTCTCGTCGGGAATGCACTGCTCGACAAGATTCGCGATGTAGTCGGTGCACGCGGTTAGCCATGCGCAGGCAAGTCCCGTACTCTCTCGTCGCTTTGCTCACAATGATCACGATGTTGCCGGTTTTGGCAGAAGAAGCCACCACGCTCGCAGCACGCGGCGAATCGTTGCTGACGACGAATTGCGCGCGCTGCCATGCCGTCGGCCGCACCGGCACTAGTCCGCATCCCGCCGCGCCGCCCTTCCGGACGCTCTCCCGCAAATACAAGATCGAAGGCCTTTCCGAGGCGTTGGCGGAAGGCCTTTCCACCGGTCATCCGGACATGCCAGAATTCGTCTTCGCGCCGGAGGATGTGGGCGCGATCATCGATTATCTGCAATCCATTCAGCAGCAGTAGCGTTTCTCACCGGGCACGGGCTTCGATCGATAATCGATCGCGGCTCGGTGCTCCGTGCGCGCTTTGTCCGGGACTCAAGCCTCGATGTCATCCTTGATCCACGTCAACATTGATCTGCTTCCTTGTGTCACCTTCAATCTGGGTCGATGGCGGGCTTGCCAACTGATAGTGTTCAGGGCTGCCTTTTGGATGAGGGTCTGTGCGGATGATGAACTGGATCAGCAGAGTGCTGGTGACGACGGGCGTCATGACGTTCGTGGTCGGGGGAGCGCCCGTCAGCGCGCAACAATCACCTTCCCCGGCGGTGGACAAGAACGCCGTCGTCCTCATTCCCGGCGTGCTGACTGGTCCCGGAACCATGGGTCCGCGCGGATACCGGCGGCTGTGCACGCCGCGTTCGGTCGGCCTGTACGAATGGCAAGTGCGGTGGATCGAGCGGGTGGTGCGGCCGACCGAAACTCAACGAGCAGCCTTGAACGATCTGCAATCGGCGTCAAGCAAGGCGATCGCGACGATGGCGACGGCGTGCAAGGCGGAAATGCCCACGACGACGAAAGCCGAATTGGAGATGATGGACAACCGGCTTGAGATCATGTCTCAGGCCGTGAAGACCCTGCGACCGGCGTTTGACGCGTTTTACGCCTCACTGGATCGCAAACAACAGCAGCGCCTCGATGTATTCGGACCGAGGCTGGAGGAGGAGAAAGCAGACTTAATCGTCGCCGGCGGCTATAGGCACAGCCGATTGGGTGAATGGATTTTCGGCGGCGTCACGCGCGAGCTTCTGACGGCAAGCCCGGTTTGTTGCCTGTTGTCTCATTGACCTTCGCGTCATGAACGACTGTGGCTACCCGCCGACCGTTGGATCGGCTCCGCTTCTTCGAGCTCTTCAACCACAAGATCGCCCTTCCGCGTGATGGCGGCGCCCGCTTCGATTTGATCTATGTCAGGTTCGCCCCAGGGTGATTAGCGGATCATTCGCAAATGGATGGTGATGCTCCATTGCGGACGCGATGGAGCAGCGGTCGGAAAGGATCAATTCAATGCGGATGTTGAACGCACTGCTATTCGCAGTAACTCTCGTGGGATGCACACATCAAGCCTGGGCGCAACAGCACTCACATTCATCGCCGCCCGTGGTGGCGCAGGCGCCGCAGGCGGGGGCCCCAGCCCAAACCTCCGCCTCGCCTCCTGCCGCAATGGCACACGGGGATATGCACGCTCCGACTATTTTCACGCTGCGCTCCGGGATCGCACAGGGCCGGATGGTCTATCTCGGCGTCGGCGGCGACATCGACGGCAAGGTTAATCCGATGCTGGTGGTGCACGAAGGCGAGACCGTGCAGATCAACTTGATCAATGGTGAGGGCGCCGAGCACGATATCGTCATCGATCAATACGCCGCGCGCTCGGACCGGGTCTTAGGAATAGGCGCAAGCAGCACGCTGGCGTTCAAGGCCGACAAGACCGGTGAGTTCATCTACTTCTGCTCGATCGCGGGCCATCGCGAGGCCGGGATGGAAGGTCGCATCCAGGTGACTCCTGGGGCGCGGGCCACCGTCGCCGCGATAGCTCCTGAGATCGTGCGCGATCCGACCGATCTGCCGTCGCCCATCCGCGCGCGTCCGCCACAGATCGTCCGGGTCGACTTGGAGACCGTCGAGCTCAAAGGGCAGTTGGACGACAAGATCACCTACAATTTCTGGACCTTCAACGGCAAGGTGCCCGGTCCCTTCGTCCGCGTGCGCGTCGGCGACACGGTTGAGGTCCATCTCAAGAACGACGAGACCAGCCTCATGTATCACTCGGTCGATTTCCATGCCGCCACTGGCCCAGGCGGCGGCGCCGAATTCACGCAGACCGAGCCGGGACAGGAGAAGGTGGTCACGTTCAAAGCGCTTCTTCCCGGCCTGTTCGTCTATCACTGCGCCACGCCGAGCGTGCCGCACCACATCACCAACGGTATGTATGGATTGATCCTCGTGGAGCCGGAAGGCGGACTCCCGCAGGTGGACCGCGAATTCTATGTGATGCAAGGAGAGCTTTACACCGCCAAGCGCTTTGGAATGCCGGGACATCAAGAGATGGATTATGAAAAGCTGATCTCGGAGCGGCCTGAGTACTTTCTCTTCAACGGCGCGGTGGGTGCGCTTACAAAGTCGCATCCCTTGCGGGCGCGTCCGGGCGAGACGGTACGCATATTTTTTGGCGTCGGCGGGCCGAACTTCACCTCCTCCTTCCACGTCATTGGCGAGATATTCGACCACGTCTACGAAGGTGCCAGCCTTGGAACCATGCCGATCACAGGGGTGCAGACCGTCTCCGTACCGCCTGGCGGCGCGACCGTCGTCGACTTCAAGATCGACCGGCCGGGGCGCTACGTCTTGGTGGACCATGCATTGTCGAGGATCGAACGCGGCCTCGCCGGATATCTGGTCGTCGACGGATCTTCTGACGACGATCTGATGCACTCAGGTCTGGCGAAGCGATAGGGCGAGGCGGTGCGCGGAGATTCAGATGCGCGCGAAGGCTCTCATACTGGCGGCGGTCATCGCCTTGCCAATGCCGACAGTGCATGGTGAGGCGCAGGAGATCGGACAACCGAGCCGCGGCCTCATCCTGGCCCAACGGCTGTGCGCGGAATGTCATGCCGTCCAAAAAGAATACTCGCGATCCCCGAACGCCAATGCACCTCGCTTCCAGGCTATCGCCTCCATCCCCGGCATGACCGCGACCGCGTTATCGGCCGCGCTCAATACGTCACATCGCGCGATGCCCAACATCATGCTCGCAGCCGACGAGCAGGCAGACATCATCGCCTATATTCTGAGCCTCAAATGAACTTCGGTGCGCCTTGCGCGCAGCGCCGCCCGGCCTCACGGCCCCATTTCAAGCCGAAACCGGCCGCATCAGTGGCAGACGAGAACCGGAATTTTCGTGTGCGTCAGCACCTTGGTCGTCACACTGCCGAGCACGATGGCCGCAATCCCGCTCCTGCCGTGCGAGGCCATGACGATGAGATCGCAGCCTCTCTGCTTGGCGGTCTCGATGATGGCTTCGTAAGGATGATCCTCTTCGATTTGCACGATCTCGCATATGACACCGGCCGCGCGCGCTTCTTCGGCGACACCATTCAATATCCTTTCCGCGTGCGCTTTGGCGCGGGCGGCATGCTCCGCAAAAGCCCCTGACATTTCATAGACCCTCGAAGCAGGAACTGTGTAGACATCGAACGATCCCTCCACCGTCAATGCGGTGACTTTTGCTCCGACTGCCTTGGCCAGCGATAACCCATGCTGCACCGCCCTGCGGGCAAGCTCTGAACCGTCGGTTGGGATCAAAATATGCCGATACATCCCGCCCTCCCCTTCACGCCTCGCGCAGCCACATCTGCGGCATTAGATTCGCGCTTATACTTGATTTCCGTAAAATGCGTTTGTGACCGGCATCCTTCAAGGTTGTGCCGCGTGGCGATTGCTGCCCATTATTCCATGACGTGCAGGAGGAGGACCTCCTCCTCAGGCGTCATTTGCGCGACGTCGTCTTTGTCGCTGCGACGAGGATCCAGGGCTTGATAGAGTGCCTTCGCTCCATCTCGCAGCGCATCGCGGTGCGCCGCATCGGCCGGCGGCATGGAAGACACCGTTTTTGCCAGATCGCGCAGGATGTCCGCAAACAGCCCATAGTGGAAATGCATGCGAACGCTCTTGCGCACGTCGGCGGCGCCAATGCGGTGCAGGCTGAGCGAAATTCCGGTTTCATCAAGGTGGGCATCGAAGCGGGACGTTCGCTCGAACGTTCCAATGTAGAGCTTGTCCGGATATTCGAGCGCGACTTCGGCTTTGTCGGGGATGGGCTTAGTCATGGCACGGATCACCTCCACGGATCACCTCCACGGATCACCTCCTATGCAATGGCCGATTGATAGAGCACCCGCACCGAGGGAATTATGATCTGGATCAATTGCGCGCGCACATGCACCCTCACGCAAGAGCCGTGCCGCGAGGTCGACGACAACGCCGGCCTCGGGCCAGCGGCTTGCGGCTTACGGCTCTTGAATGGACCTCAGATAAAGCAGGAACGCACGCGCGTCCTCACGCGTGAAACGAAACGTCGGCATATCCGGATGGCCAACCATTAGTCCTTCGCTCAGCCGCTCCATGAAAGAATCAAGATCGACTCGGCGATCGAGCGCGCGAAAGGCGGGGGCGCCAGCGTGCGGACTTTGACCGCTTTTACCGATCGCATGGCATTGCGAGCACATCCTTTCCGCCAGCGCGCTGCCGCGCTGCTCGAGCGGGCTAGGGCTGCCTTCGGCCAAAGCGGCCGAGGTTGCGACGAGCAGAAGGAGGATTGCGAGCCTCACGATCACCTGGGAGCTCCCTATGAGCGACGAAAAAAGTTACCCCTCACTGATTCGGCTTAGGGCTCTTTGGCGGTGGAGCGAGGCTGATGGTGGTTTTGCAATTGAGACACGAAAACGTGTCGAACTGCGTATTCTGTTCGTCCGACTTGCTGCTCAGCATTGCAATCCCACAGAGCGGGCAATGCCGAATCGGCGGTCGCGACTGAACGGGCATTGGGGCAGGGCTTAAGGCCGCCGCGCTGCCTACTTGCTCACCCCGCGCGTGCGCAAGTCCGCCCAGTACAATGTGGCGGCGAAAATGCCGAACGCGGTAGCCATGAAGAGGACAATGATCGTATCCGTAGGCATGGGTGGCTCCCTTTGCTTTTGGGGAACCATGATGCTTGCGGCGCTTGTGGAGGCTTTGATCTTGATCAAATTTCGCGCTCACCCCCTGCCCGACCTCTCCGGCTGGAGAGGCAGCTCACCGCAAGTCCGCCGCGCCGCACGCGTTGACACCCTCCCCGGTGGGCATTGCCATAGACGGCATGCGCAGCGCAGCAAATTGCACTTTATTCGATTACCACGTCGGGGCGGTCATTTGTATGGTTTTGACCCCATCTGCGACATCAGCGCGCAATTTTTGCTGTGATGCACAGCGGCGTCTGATGGCCGCATGACGAAGCTCCTGGATATCAGTTTGGTTGTCGTGCGTTCGGCATGGCCTCGGGCGGGTTTCTTGCCCGAACGGGCGGGCGCCTCAGGGGCGCCGACTGACCGACCATCTGTTTAACCGAAATTGGGCCGTTCGCGACTGAAGCCAGAGCGGGATTCCGCCTAA
>Ga0310912_10001479_pt1 | contig 12761 bp, 10 predicted proteins | sample GREbulkMGOX080_FD_203443 | JGI IMG/M metagenome (GOLD analysis project Ga0310912, IMG submission 203443) | Lab enrichment of tropical soil microbial communities from Luquillo Experimental Forest, Puerto Rico - GRE.bulkMG.OX080 | ecosystem: Environmental > Terrestrial > Soil > Tropical forest >...
CCAAATAACCGCAGGCAGAAATGGCCGTAAAATCCAGAAGCACGCGGCGATCAGTCCTGCGACGAATAAAACCGCAAGAGTAGTACGGGTGAGATCGGACCGTCCTTCCATTCCAACCAGATGACCGAGTGCAGTCTCGGCGACGCTATCTCACTTATCCACCATCAACTGTAGGCGATGTCCGTCCAGGTCGCGGAAATAGATGCAGCGGTCCTCGCCCGGGCGGCCTGTAACGGTGATGCCGTGTTTCTCCAGTTCAGTCCTGAGCGTATCATACGTCCCAGGGGCGACGTTCAGAGCCAGATGGTTGAGATCGTTGCCGGCCGTTAGCGGGGTCCCATCGACTTTCTTGAACAGCGCCACGCCCTGACCGCCGGCGCGCAGAAACACCTGCCCCTCATCCTCCCGGTACGGAGTCATACCAAGGATCTCGGTGTAGAAGTTCTTCGAGCGCTGCACGTCACTGACATGCAGTACGACATCGTCGACCCCGGTCGCCTGGATCATCCCTTCCTCCTTTTGTTGGCGCGCGTTGAAAAGGAGTGGTGCCCCGAGTCGGATTCGAACCAACGGCCTACCGCTTACGAAGCGGTTGCTCTACCGCTGAGCTACCGGGGCGAACCGAGTCGATGTTTGTAGCCCCTTCGAGCGTAGGCGCCAAGCCCGCTGAAGTGGCGACCGAGAATTTCGGCAGGCGGGAAACGAGTTCCGACGCCGCTCGTTGTTCATCTCCCGCCGGCAGACTGCTGCCCGGAACCGCCCAGGCGGGCGTGCGCCAGGAGAGCGCATCGAAGGCGCCGCAATGGGGACACCGCGAACCCCAATCGAGGCTCTCTCTGCTGCAGCTTCCGCAGACATAGCGCGGATCGGGCGTTGCGCCGACGGCTCGGTCGAGCCACTCGCGCACAGGTCCGCGTTCGCCGTGTTCGGCTTCTTCGAGCCGCGCCATCAGGCGGCACAGTCGCGGAGTTGCGCCGGTGGCCAATGCGTCTTTCAGATGGCGGCGGGCTTCGCCCCAGAGCTGGGCATCGAGCGCGGCCTCGGCGAGCGCTAGGTAGCTTTCGCGCGCCGTCGGGTTTTGCGCTGCGAGCCGCTCAAAAGATTTGACCCGAATGAGCGGGGGCTCGCCGTCGTGGATCGCGTCGTAGACCCTGGCGAGGTCGGGATGCGGTGCGATGCGCCAAGCGCGTTCGATGGCCTTTGCTGCGCGCCCGATTCGTCGCTCCCGAAGCAACAATTGCGCATGATGGACAGCTGGCGTGGCGAGATCGTCGGCCAGCACCCGGGCCTCGGCCGCCAAAGCTATTGCCCGACGCTGGTCTCCGCCAGCAAGGGCGGTGCAACTCAGCTCGTGAAGGATCACACCGCGATGATGGCGCGCCTGCTCGGGAGGGAAGAGTCGGCGCTTCGCTGCCTTCGCCAGGGTTTCCCGCGCCGCCTCCCAACGCCCCTCGCGAGCCTCTAGATCGAAGCGGCCGAGGACCGCCCAGCGCGTTCCCGGACGCAACGCCATAGCGCGTGCAGCGAGTCGCAGCGCATTGCTGCGATCGCCCTCGCGCAGCGCCTGGTTCAAAAGGCCGCGCAACCCGAGAAACTCGGTTTCCGGTCGATCGAGCATTGCTGTGAAGAACTTCTTTGCTGCACCCTCGTCGCCGTCGAGTTGCGCGGCCTGAGCCGAAAGGAGCAAGGTCAGCGGCGGATCGGCGAGTAGCAGATCGGCTCTTTTGGCATAGCGCCGCGCCTCCTGCGGATCGCCGGCTGCGACGGCGACCATGCCTTGAGCGAGCGCCCGGTAGCCGGTGCGGCGACGCCATTCGCGACGGGCGCGCATCAACCGGCGCGGGCTGTCGACGACTAACGACAGGACCGAGAACAGCAGCCCCGCCACTAGGGCCGCAAGGATCGCCGCGGCGGCGAGCACGGCGACCGAGGTCTGGACCTGCCAGCCTTGCCAGAGGATCTCGGCCCGACCGGGGTGATCGGCGAAGAAAACCGCGGCGGCAACCAGCGCGGTGACGGCAACAATTCCGATAATGGCGCGGATCACGACGGTTGGGCCGATTTCGCCGGCACCTCGGTCGGTGCACCTCCCGGCGCCTCTCGAGGAGTGCTGAGGCGGGCCACAAGCAGTTCCTGCAAATGCGCCAACGTGGCCTCAGCCGCGAGCCGTTGCTGCGCCATCTGCAACCAGGATTGTATCCCCTCGGATTTGGGGCCAGAGAGCGTTTGAAGCACCGAGACGGCGCCCGGCAGATCGCCGCGAACGAGCGCGCCTTCGGCGACATTCATGGCCGGCTCCTGCCCGGTTTGCGACGCCGCGTCAATGCGTCGGATGGTCACCAAAGAGTGTAGCCAAGCCAGCGCCTCTGTTCGCAAATCCGAGTCGACGAGGGGCGCTGCGGCGGGAACGATCCGGCCGGAAAGTTGCCCCAGGCGTTCGCTCAGGAGGGCGTAGCCGGCTACGCCCTCCTGGGCAAGCCGCGCGAGGGGCTGGGCTGCCGCAATGAGATCAGGTTGGTCATGGGCGAGCGCGATGAAGGCGTCGTATTCGCTGACAAAAGGCCGCGCCGCCTCGACCGCCTTGCGCATCTCCAGAAGCGCCGCCAGCAGCGCGCTGTCGGTTCGGACCGCATTGCCGGCTGCCCCGATGCGACGCTCGATCGCTGGCAACCGGTCAGCGAGATCGCTGGAAATGCCGCCGATTTGTGACAGCTGTTGCCGCAATTTCTCGAACTCGGCAGTCTCGCTGTTAGCACGCGCAGCCAAGCGCGCCTCGGACGCGCTCACCCGCTCTTCGAGCTGTTGCAGCCCCGCCTTGATGCCCGCCACCGCGGCGTCGGCTTGCCGATCTGCACCGCGCACCGTCTCCAGCTGCTCGACCCGGCGCGCGAGCGCGCCTGCCGTCGAGTTGATCGCAGCAATATCGGGGGACATCGGAGCGGGGCGGTTCTCGATGGCCGCCACTCGCGCGGCGAGCGCGGCGTAGTTTTCGGACGGCGTTGCAGGCTGACTGCCCCACGGAAGAAGTGGCACAACATCGCGCGCCCAGAATGGCGACAAGCCGACCCCGGCGATCACCAACAGCAGGAGGGCGGCCAGCCACCAGACGGTTTGCCGAGAACCGCGGGCCGGCCGTGCAGACTGAGCGCCTTCGCCGAGCGTCTGGTCGGTCACTGGCGGCAGTGTGCTACCTTCGACCGGAGGTTCTTGATCGTGCGCTTCCGTCATGGTCAGTGTCGCCGCCGTTCGGCGAGAACAACATCGAGTGTATCCAAGAGCGCCGGCTGATTGGGTCTTTCGGCAACTCGCCGATCCTGCCATGGCAGCCCGGTGAGAACCGCATCGACAGCCGCGCTGATCGCCAAGGAGGTAATCGTCCGGCAGCACCCCGCGACACCTGCGCTTCCCGCGAGCTCGACAAAAATACCGGCGGTGCGAGGCGAGAAGAATGCGGCGAAGTCGATAGTCCTCCCGCGCAGCGCATTGAGGGCCGCCGCGCTCAGCCTTTCAATCGGCCGGGCCTCGTAAAGGATGCGGCGTTCGATCACGAAGCCGCGCGCCCGCAACGCACCGACGAGATCTCCGGAGACAATATTGCTGGCCACATGCAACAGAGGCCCGTTCTGGGGCCGCAGCCGTGCTGCCGCGAGACGGACGAGGTCGGTAACGGCGCCGCCGGCGCTCGCCACCGAGGTGAATCCTTCGGCTAGGGCCCGTGATGCGGTGGTCTCGCCGACTGCGAGCAGATGTAGTCCACGCTCGCCGGTGACCCGCGCCAACGCCCGCACGCCGTTGGCGCTGGTGCACAGGATCGCCTGCACCGCGTTGAGGTCGAGCGCTGCCGCGACGCAATAATGGACCTCCATCATCGGCTCGATGACTGAGCCGACGTCGCGCAGCGCCAGCGCCGCCGCCAGACTTTGCGATTCTTCGCGAGGCCGCGTGACGAGCGCTTGCATTCCGTGGCGTGATGAAATTTCCGTGAGGTTTCGCGCCTCGCCGCCCTCCACATCACGCTCCGATCCGCTCGGATCGGCGATCGGGGGTCCCTCGCTCACGCCAAAAAAGGGTGGCACCGTGCACTCGATTGAGCCGCTTGCGGAGCTTTCGCTCGGCCTTTGCGAGTGCCTTCTCGTGCCATTCGAGCAGCCGCGCGCCGGCGCGGGCGACGGGCCCGCGGCGGCCTCCGCCGCAAAGCTCGGGCAGAATGTCATGGGCGACGCGCACGTCGTTGGCGTAGCCGAGATCGTCTTGCAGGCGCTTCAATCGCGTCATGAACTCTTGCAGATCATCCTGGTCGAATAGGCTCCCGAGAAGCTCCATCGTATAGCGGAGTTTCTTGGCGGAAATCCGCAATTTGTGGCGTTGCGACGCCGTCAATCTCCCGAACCGTTTGCTGCGTTTGCGCACCTCGCGCCAGCGTCGATCGAGCACGCGCGGAGCGAGCTCGCCGATTGGCGAGGTCAGCAGAGCGGACCGTCCGCCAGGCCCATCGCGCCAACCGCGCGCTTCGAACCAGTGCGAGAGGCGCAGCATTCCGGCGGCATGCCGCTCCGAAAGGATAGCCCGCTCGACCCGCTCGTAAGCGGCTTTGCGCTCACTCTCCAGCGCGGCGGCGAGATCGTCGATAGCGGCTTCGTGCGACAGCGCGGCTCGGGCTGGCTGCAACAACTCGGTCCCGAAGACATCGAGGTTGCGCGCCCTTCCAAGAATATCAACGAGCCACGCGAGTTCTCTGAAGACCCGGCGGCGATCCGCGGCCGGAAGCAGCTTTTTGAAGGCAGCGACCGCCGAACGGATTCGCCGCACGGCGACACGCATCTGATGGACCCCCTCTGGGTCCATAGCGAGCGCCGCGGCCTCGTTGTGCAGCAGATGGGCGAGGCAAGCCCGGCCGATTTCTTGCAGAGCCGCCTCGACCGACATCATCGGATCGAGAGCGATCGGCTCCGCGCGGGCGACCGGCGGTGCGCCCTGCCCCGCCTCACCGAGCTGGTAGCCTCGCTCCGACTTGCTGCGCGGCTCGATGCGGATCGATGCCACATCGAGCAGTTGTAAGGCGACGTCATAGAGAGCGGCAGCGTCGCCGCTCTTGAGTTCCAGCTCGATCTCGCTGATCGGCTCGGTCCCGCCGCCTGCGGCGGAGCGGATTTCGCCTTGGTCGATCGCAGCCTCGATGCGGGTTGCCGGGGCGTGCTCGATCGCAACAGTCGTGCGCGTGACGTCGGTGGCGAAGAGCGGCTGCAGAGCTCCTGCAATGCCGTCCGGCAGATGCTGGCCGCTCTGCGCTGCGTCAGGGTCGGGGCGGCGCTCGCCGAGCTCGTCCTCCCACTCTCCGCGGGTTAGGAAATCGCCGCCGGCGAGGTCTCCACTTTTGACGGTTTGAGTGAACCGGCCGCTCTGCTCCCGGACCCGAAGGCTCAGGCCTCGGTGCTTTAGCGCCAAATCTGGGGTGTCATAATAAGTGCTGATCAGCCGAGACAGCGAGCCGGCTGATGCCGGGGCCATCTCGACAAGCGCTCGTTTTAGCTCGGGCAGGTCGGCTGCCGAAACCGCAAGCTTGAGTTCGACTTCCGTTGAGATGCAGCGCCTCCATCGTTTCAATAGATCGGGTCGCTCGCGACGAACATCGCAAATCGCCGCCTGTCTGCCCCTCGCCGGGTGCCAGTCTGTCGACTCCTGATCTTGCCGCAATTTCGGCGAACTCGCGATGCTTCAATTTCGCACAGCCGCCGCCGGCTTGCCAGCCGGCATGCGACAGCTTGGCGGAAGCGCGCATGGCAGGGTTGCGATCGAAACCGCGCCTGTGGCGCGCAGCGGCTGCGTTAGGTTCAGGTTTTCCCTTCTCTCAGTTCGGCGGGAAATCCACCGTGACGTTGACGGTCTCCGGGGCCAAATCACGACGATGGCTCCTTGGCGAGCCCGATTTTCGCCGGCTCTGGCTTATCGGGTTGGTGGTGTTCTCGGTGCGTTGGCTCGAAATGCTGGCAGTGGCGGTCTTCGCTTATCAACATACCGGCTCGCCGCTCGTCGTTGCGCTGCTCACCGTGCTGCGGATGCTGCCGATGGCACTGTTCGGGGCACTAATCGGCGCCGCTGCGGAGCGCGTCGAACGGCGGACTGCACTCGTTCTCGTGATGGCGCTGATGCTGCTGTGCTCGCTCGTTCTGGCGCTGCTCGCCTGGTCGCACGCTCTCGAAGTCTGGCATCTTGCGCTTGCCAGCTTCATCAGCGGTCTGACCTGGACTACCGACAACCCGGTACGCCGCACGATGATCGGCGAGGTCGTCGGCCCCGAGCGGATGAGCGCAGCGATGTCGATCGATGTCGGCGCCAACAATGCGAGCCGCATGCTTGGTCCGACGGTCGGCGGCATCCTGCTCGCGACCCTCGGCATCGGAGGCGCGTTCACGCTCAGCGTTACCGGCTACCTCATCGCGGCGATTGTTGCGTTGCGGGTGCGCCATCGCAACACGGCCATGTCGTCTGCTGCAGGCGTGCTCGAGCGGATGATCGAGGGGCTCGTTCTGGTGCGGCGCGACCCGCGATTGAGCGGAACCATGATCATCACGGTGATCTATAATACCTTTGGCTGGCCTTTCACCAGCATGATCCCGGTCATCGGCCAGGATAATCTGGGTCTCGGGCCGGCGGGCATCGGCCTGCTTGCCAGCATGGACGGCATCGGCGCTTTCTGCGGCGCGATCACAATTGCGCTTTGCGCCAAGCCACCTCATTTCGCACGGATTTTTGTTGGTGGGGTGACGATATATCTTTTGATGCTGCCGGTTTTTGCGCAGGCGCCCGGTCCGGTGTTCGCGGGCGCCGTCTTGCTACTGACGGGCTTGGCTAATTCAGCCTTCAGCATCATGCAGGCAACTCTCGTCTATCTTGCTGCACCGCCCGAGATGCGCGGTCGCGTGTTTGGTGTGCTCTCCGTCTGTATCGGAGTGGGGATGATCGGTTTTCTCCATCTTGGTTGGCTCGCGGGTGTGCTCGGCACCACCTGGGCGATCATGACCATAGGTGCGGAGGGTCTGGTGGCCTTGCTGTTGACCCGGCGTTGGTGGCGCGCGATCGGGCCGTGAGCGCGGAAATCGTCGCCCCTTCCACCGCACTCGATGTATCTTGAGCCCGTACTTCGGGAGAAAAAAATGTCGTCGACCTCACTCGATCCGCGACCCGCCGACGCGCCTCCCGATTATCTGGAGAGGGCGCGCGAGATCGCGCCGATGCTGGCGGCCGCTGCGGACGAGATCGAGGAGCGCCGCGAGCTCCCCGGGCGGATTGTCGAGGCGCTGATCGAGCGCGGCTTCTTCCGGATGCTGCTGCCGCGCTCGCTGGGAGGCGCCGAACTCGACCCGCTGACTTATGTCCAGGTGCTCGAAGAGATCGCCAAATCCGATCCATCGACCGCGTGGTCTCTCGGGCAGAATTCGGGCTGCTCGATGACCGCTCCCTACCTCGACCCGGCGGTGGCGCGCGAGATCTTTGGGCCGCCACGCGGCATCCTTGCTTGGGGGCCGGAGCTGCCGGGTGCGGGGTGCGGCGTCGCCGTCGATGGCGGAATCCGCGTCACCGGGCGCTGGGGCTTTGCAACCGGCAGCCGGCACGCCAGTTGGCTCGGCGCGCACGTGCCGATTTTCGAACCGGACGGGACACCGCGCCTCAACCCGAACGGCCGCCCGTTCGTCCGCACTGTGCTGTTCCCCAAGTCCAGCGCCGAGATAATCGATAACTGGCAGGTGATCGGACTGCGCGGCACCGGCAGCGACAGCTACCGGGTGGACGACCTCTTCGTCCCGCAGAAGTACACCGCTTCGCGCGACAACGAGGCCGAACGGCGCGAGCCCGGTCTCCTCTACCGCTTCACTAGCGGCATGATCTACGCCGCAAGCTTCTCCAACGTGTCTCTGGGGATCGCGCGCGGCGCGCTCGATGCCTTTGTCGTTTTGGCGCGAGACAAGATCCCGCGCGGCGCCCGCGGCACCTTGCGCGAGAACAACGTGGTCCAATCGCAGGTGGCGCAGTGCGAGGCGCGGCTGCGCTCCTCACGCGCCTTTATCCACGAGACCCTCGCCGGGATGTGGGAAGAGGCCGAGCGCAAGGGCGAGTTCCTGTACGAGCAGCATGTCCGGTTGCGCCTCTCGACGACTTGGGCGATCCACCAGGCGCGCGACGTTGTCGCCACCGTCTATGGCGCGGCCGGCTCGACCGCAGTGTTCAATGAAAACCCGTTTGAGCGCCGACTGCGCGACATCCATGCCGGGACCCAGCAAGGCCAAGGCCGGCCGATCCATTTCGAGACCGTCGGCCAGGTCCTCCTCGGCCTCCCGCCGCAGGGGCGGATGTTCCGCTGAGCCGCTATCGGACGATGAAAGCACGCCGCGGTCCCGCTCAAGATCGCGGAAATATAAGGAAAATCGCGTAGCGACGTCGAAATCAGCCCTCAGCGGCCAGCACAAAAGTAGTTGGTCTCAGGCACTTAGGTGGCGAATTCGCGGCGATGTCGCAGTCGGGTCCCTCGCGATTCTGCCGACGCCACTGTTAGTGTATCGTTCCCTTCTATGACAGCACTCTTGGGACGCCTCACCCTTGGTATTCAAGCGAGGCTCGTCATCCTAATCCTCGCGACCGTTCTGCCTCTGGTCGGACTGGCGAGCGCGACCATCCTCCGCACCGTCGACGACGAACAGGCACGGATCCAGCGCGACGTCAAGGAAAGGGCCGAAAATCTGCTCGGCGACGTCGACCGCCAAATCGCCAGCATACAGGGTGAGTTGCAGGTTCTCGCAGTATCGCCGAGCTTGCAAACCGGGAATTTCGCCGCCTTCGACCGCCACATGCGCGAAGCACTGAAAATTCGGGGGACATCGATCGCCTTGCACGATACCAGGGCACAGCAGCTGCTTAGCACCACCCGGCCGTTCGGCGACCCCCTTCCTTACGAGACCAACAGTGAGATGCTCGACAGGGTCGTCGAAACCGGACAACCGCAGATTTCCGATCTGATCATCGGTGCGGTGTTGGCGCGCCCGATCCTGACCGTAGGGGTGCCGGTCCGCCGCGATGGGAGGGTAGCCTACGTCCTGGCGATGGGGCTCGGACCCGAGATACTGTCGGCGCTATTGAACGAACAAAATTTGCCACCCGATTGGGGCGCCGGAATATTTGACCGAAACGGCCTCATCGTTGCACACAACCGGGGTCTCGAACGCTTCATTGGCCAACCGGCAATGCCGACCCTGCGTGCGCAGATTGCGAAGGGTCCCGAGGGGTGGTTTCCGAGCATCACGAAGGAAGGGGTTCCGGTGTACTCCGCATTCCGACGCTCGCCGATCAGCGGTTGGACGGTGGCTATCGGTTTGCCGAGAGAGTTCGTGGATGCCCCGGTCAGGCGGACGCAGTGGCTCGCCTTTGGCGGCGGGGGGACGGCGTTTGCGGTGAGCCTTGCTCTCGCCTGGTGGATGGCCCGGGCGATCCGGCGGCCGGTCGAATCCCTGACGGCTGCCGCCCGCGCGTTGGGTAGCGAAGAGCCCGTCGGTCCGCCGGTCGGCGGGGTTCGTGAACTCGATCAGATCGGCGGTGCGTTGTGCGCTGCCGCTGTCATGCTCGAACAACGTACTCGTGCCCGAATGCAGGCCGAGGCGGCGCTGCGGGCCAGCGAAGAGCGGTTTCGCATGCTGGCCGAGTCGCTGCCACAGCTGGTGTGGACTTGCCTACCGGACGGGCGCGTCGACTATTTGAGCCGACAGTGGCTTGACTACACCGGCATGTCGGAGGCCGAGCCGTTGGACTCGCAGCGGCTGAAACAAGTGATTCACCCCGGTGATCTGGAGGCCACAACGGCAAGCTGGGCCGCTGCAGCAGAGGGGCGGGCGCCGTACGATCTGGAGCATCGCATCCGTGCCGCGGACGGAAGTTACCGGTGGTTCAAAACCCGCGGCACGCCGGTTATGGACGCAGCAGGGCAGACGATCAAGTGGTTTGGTAGTTGCACGGACATCCAAGACATCGTCGAGGCGCGCGATACTCTGGCGCGCAGCCGCGAACAGCTCGAGGTCATGGTGGAGGAACGTACGCGAGAATTGGCTGCCACCAACGTCCGGCTCCGCACTGAGATCGGCGCGCGCGAACTGGCGCAGACGGCCCTGGTGCAGGCACAGAAGATGGAGGCGGTGGGACAGCTCACGGGCGGCATCGCCCATGATTTCAACAATCTTCTGACCGCCGTGTCGGGCTCACTGGAGCTGCTCGAAGCCAGTACCTTGGAAGAGAAGAGCTTGCGTCTCCTACATACCGCGCAGCGTGGCGCATCCCGTGGGGCCAAATTGACCCAATCGCTGCTCGCGTTTGCGCGCAAGCAGCATCTCGAGCTGGTACCGGCGGACCTGAACTCGGTCATCGCCGAGATGAGCGAGATGTTGCACCGCTCTATCGGTGCCTCGATCGATATCCGGCTGTCTCCGGCGAGCGAACTGTGGCCGGTTCTGATCGATGTTAATCAGATCGAGTCCGCGCTGCTAAACATTGCCATCAACGCGCGCGACGCGATGCCACAAGGCGGCACCCTCCTGATCGAAACGGCTAATATTGACGCCGGCAGCGACGAGTTGCCGGACGAGATGGCCGGCCGTGACTGCGTGCTCGTCTCGCTGCGTGACACCGGAACGGGGATGGGCCCCGAGGTCATCGAGCACGCGTTCGAGCCCTTCTTTACGACGAAGGAGATCGGCCGAGGAACGGGGTTGGGCCTCTCTATGGTGTTCGGGGTCGTGCGTCAATCCGGCGGGGCGGTCCACATCGACAGCCGCATCCGCGAAGGGACGGCCGTTCAAATTTACTTGCCGCGGACGACTGAGGCTGCAGTACCCCGATCGGGCCGGCCAACGCAGCCCAAACCAGCCGGAGGGGCCCACATCCTCGTGGTCGATGACGACCCCGATGTCCGCTGGGTCATCGCCGAATGTTTGCGCGGGATCGGTCATGAGGTGACGGAAGCCCGCAACGGGGGCAGCGCGTTGACGATCCTCGAACGAGGAGATCAGTTCGACCTCCTGGTGATGGATTTGGCGATGCCGGGGCTGTCGGGAGCGGAGACGGTGAGGTTGGCGCGGCGCATACGCCCGGACCTCAAAGCGTTATTTTGCACCGGCTATGCGGACGTCTCCAGGTTCGAAGGCGAAACCGGCGGCGACGTGCTGCTCAGAAAGCCCTTTGGGCCGGATGCTCTGATCGCGGCGGTCCAGCAGGCTTTGCAGTGGAAGCCCGCCCGCGGGTCGGGAAACGTCGTGCGATTGCGACGAGGTGAGCAATCCCAATCCCGTTGATGAGGTCGTGAGGCGGCCCCGGATCACCGCTGCAGTCGCTCGAAGAGAGTGAGCACAACGAACAGCGCAACAAACCACAATACCGCCAAGGCCACCCAAACGACGATCTTCCACGGCCCATCCGTCTGCCGCGCGGCGCGGCGGCGCATCTCCGCCTCGATTTCTCGATTCCATTCCCGGACGATGCGTTTAGGGTCGGACTCCATCCATCGTTCCCGTTCCCGGCTTCTTCGGCGGCCATCAGTTTATGTGGATCGAGCCTGCGACGCCGACAAGTCACGCTGGAGTGTATCGTTAATCTCCATCGGATGATTCGTCCTACGGGCCGCTTGGTGAGGTTGGCATGACGGGATTTCGATACTGGTTGAATATCTCCAGTTTTTTTCAACACTTAATGCTAGGCAATTTTTAGTTTTCTTTTAAACCAACGTAAGGTTTTATAAAGATCGTTAACGAACCTTAACCGGCGTTGGGCCGGAATTTAAGACAGCGGCGGATCTTCTGCCGTCGCCAGCCCGGGGGACATTAAAATGCGATCGATGGTGGCGCAGAGCCTCGCTTGGGGCGCGTGTTTCGTTGCCGGCCTTATGGCGCCTATAAAATCTTCGCGAGCAGCCAATTGCGCGCTTTATGCTCGCGCCGAAACCGGCGTGGCGCTCTACGGCGCGGCCGGCGGATGGTGGGACGAGGCTGCCGGGCGCTACGAGCGCGGGCAAATGCCGGCTGTTGGAGCGATCCTCGTCTTCAAGCGCACCCGGCAAATTCCGTCCGGTCATGTCGCGGTCGTCGCGCGGATAATCAGCGCGCATGAGATCCTCGTGGACCACGCAAACTGGTACCACGGAACGGTGAGTCGCGGAATGTCGGTGATCGATACGTCGTCCGGCCACGATTGGACCAGCGTCGCGGTCATCAACCCGCCATCCGGGACGCACGGGCGTGACTATCCCGCCTATGGCTTCGTTTACCCGAGCCGGGGGCCGCGGGAGATCGTCGAGATACGCGACAGAGGGGGGCTCGATGCTGACGTCGTAGACGAGAGTTTGCGCCCTACCTTGCTGCATTTTGCCGCAATTAGCGAGAATTGGCACGCAGCAACCACGACAAGTGGAAGCCGTCTACCCAAGGAAGCGTCGGCGCGCCCAGGCCACAAGGCTTCGAGCATTCACCCGCACAATCGCCCGATGGCGCGGACCACACCTCCGTCGCCTGCTCACCCGCCCCATGCAGGCATCGCTCGATCGCCGACCCACCCCGTGAGGACGGCCGACGTGAAGCACCATCGGGCGTAACCGCCGCTGGGTAGAGCCCCGGCCGATTGACAGCGCGGACATCAGCGGGCGTATGGTGGCGTGACAGCTACCTAGAGAGGAGCCATGCGCTCGTCCGCCGGTGATCCCGCCCTCCTGCCTGTACATATTTTGTCGACCG
>Ga0310912_10001494_pt1 | contig 12709 bp, 14 predicted proteins | sample GREbulkMGOX080_FD_203443 | JGI IMG/M metagenome (GOLD analysis project Ga0310912, IMG submission 203443) | Lab enrichment of tropical soil microbial communities from Luquillo Experimental Forest, Puerto Rico - GRE.bulkMG.OX080 | ecosystem: Environmental > Terrestrial > Soil > Tropical forest >...
GGCTACCAACTACCGGCTCGCTCTGCGCAATGGGGTGTTGATCTACCGCAAGGTGGCTGCCGACCCTGCGACGGCCACCGTTACGGCCAAGCTGGACAGCAAGTTTCGTCTGCTGATGGTGGCGATGGGTGACTTCACCTCACCCGGGCTGGAAATAACCGGCGACCAGGCGGCGCTACAAACTTTCCTGAGTGTGCTGGACGAGCCGGACCAAAATTTCAACATCGTCACGCCATGATCATCCGCACCATCACGCGACGTCGATGACCACCTTGCCCAGGACCTTGCGCTCGGCCACATAGCGCAGTGCCGCAGCGGTTTCGGCCAGGGGGAACCGGGCGCCGATGTAGGGCCGGATCCTGCCGGTGGTGAACATCTCCGCCAACTCTTCCGCGTCGCGGACGGCCTCGTCGGGGTGGTCTCCCATAAAGGTGCGGATCTCCATGCCGCGCACGCAGATGTCTTTGAGCAGAACGAGATTGAGCGGTATGGCCGGGATCGCGCCAGCCGCGTAGCCCAGGGTGACAAAGGTTCCACCGCGAGCCAGGCCGCGCAGGGCCGGCTCCGAATACGGGCCGCCGACGGGGTCGATGACGACCCGCGCGCTGTCACCGGTGAGTTCGCGGATGCGCGATTTCAGGTCCTCCCGGTCGTAGTCGACGGTGGCCTCGGCGCCGCGCTGACGGCATAGGTCGAGCTTCTCCGAGCTGGAGGCCGCCGCCAGCACCCGGGCCTTCATGGCCACCGCCAGATCGACGGCGGCCAGACCCACACCGCCGGCGGCACCCAGCACGACCACCCAATCCCCTTCTGCGACTTCGGCGGTCGAGCGCAGCGCGTGATACGCGGTGCGGTAGGTGACGCCGAAAGCTGCGGCCGAGCCGTAGTCGGCGTCGTCGGGTACGAGCGTTGCCTGGCTCGTTTCGAGCAGTGCCTGTTCGGCGAAAGCCCCGAACGTGGTTCCGGATACCCGCTGGCCCGGCCTGAAAGGCGCGCCGTCACCGGCGGCGATCACCTCGCCGGCGATCTCATTGCCCGGTATGAACGGCGGCGGAATGCGGACCTGGTACTTGCCCGCGATGAACAGCACGTCGGGGAAATTGACCGCCGCGGCGTGCACCCGGACCAGCAGCTGGCCGGGGCCCGGGACCGGCTCGGGAATCTCGTCGAGTACCAGGTCTTCCGGTGGACCGTAGGCGCGACAGACAACCGCGCGCATCAACCGACCCCCAGCCCGAGCAAGCAGAACCGCACCAGATGCGCGATGTCGTCGGCGTCCGGACGGTCGGTCGAACCGATGTAGCGGCGCATGGTCGCAAGTGTGCAGCTGAACACGGCCTCGACGTCGCGATCGACATCAGGGCTGCGCAGCGCTGTGATCGGCTCGGTCAGCAGATCCCGCAACGGTCGCAGCATTTCCCGGTCGGCCACCGGCCAATTGATCGCGGCGGACATCTGCCCGGCCGCCGCGCGGCTCATGCTGATCAGGTGCGGGTCGGCGACCTGTGCCAGCGTGCCCTCGATCCAGCGGGCGACCTTGCCCTCCGGCTTGGACTCCTTGGCCATCTGGTGCGCAAGGTAGGACACGACGATGGCCACGCCGCGTTCCATGACCGCCAGGATGAGATCGTCCTTGCCGGCGAAATACCGGTAGAACGCCTTGTTCGACGAGCCGGCCTCGGCGACGATGTCACTGACCCGGGGCGGCTCCGGTGCGACGCGTTCCATCACCCGTACCGCCGCGGCCAGGATGCGCTCGACCTCCTCGGTTGCCTCCCGCTGGCGGTCGTCAAGTGCCCGCTCGACCGCCGCGGCGACTCTGCTATCGGTCAACGAGCTCACCGTATTTGGCGCGCGCCGCCTCGCGCCGGACGTCCAGCATCTCGCTCGGCCAGTCGCCATCTTCGGCCTCGTAGCCCTTGAGGAGCATGCGCGCCAGGTTGACCTTGTGCGCCTCGGTCGGCCCGTCGGCCAGCCCGAGCGCGATGCCGCCAAGTAGCACGTTGACCAATGGCAGCTGGTCTGTGAGCCCGAGCGCACCATGCACCTGGATCGCCCGCAGCGCAATCGATTTGAGCACTTGCGACGCCAGGATCTTGCAGGCGGCGATCTCGGCGCGGGCAGCACGCTCTTCGCCGTTGTCGATCAGCCATGCGGCGTGCAGCACGGTCAGCCGGAACGGTATCAACTCGGTGTAGGAGTCTGCGACGAACTCCTGAACCAACTGCTTGTCGGCCAGAGAGCTGCCCTGGGTGAAGCGGCTTTTCGCGCGCCGCGACATCATATCCACGGCGCGCTGCGCCATCCCGATCGAGCGCATCGCGTGATGCAGGCGCCCGCCGGCCAGTCGGGTCTGCAAGATCAGGAAGCCCTGGCCGGGCTCGCCGAGCAGCGCGTCGGACGGCACCCGCACGTCGTCGTAGCGCACCAGTGAATGTCCCGGTTCGTGCGGGTCGGCGCCGACTAGGTGGTGGTTGGCCTCGACGGTCAGTCCCGGGGTGCCGGCCGGGATGAGGAACGTAGAGGCGCCTTGATGGACCGGGACGTCAGGGTCGGTAATCGCCACGACGATGAAGAAGGAGGCGACCGAGGCGTTGGAGGAGAAGTACTTTCGCCCGGTGATGACCCAGTGGTCACCGTCGCGGACGGCCCGGGTGGTGAAGACGCGGGGATCGGCGCCGCCCTGCGGCTCCGTCATCGAGAAGCAGGAGAAGATCTCTCCGGAGAGCAGTCCGTCCAGATAGCGGTCCTTCTGATCCTGGGTCCCGAAGCGGGCGATGATCTCCGCGTTGCCCGTGTCGGGCGCCTGCGTTCCGAACACGATCGGCGCCCAGGGGCTGCGGCCGAGGATCTCGTTGATCAGCGTCAGCTTGACCGCGCCGAAGCCCTGCCCGCCCAGTTCCGGGCCCAAATGCGGTGCCCATAAGCCATTCTCGCGAACCTGTTGCTTGAGTGGATCGACAATCCGGCGCCGCTCGTCGTTGAGCGGCAGAAACTCGCACCCGGGGAACAGCACCTCGAGCGGTTCCACCTCCTCGCGCACGAACTCGCGGATCCAGTCCAGCTTCTTCTCGAACTCCGGTTCGGTGGAGAAGTCCCAAGGCATTCGAATGCTCCTATCTTTTTAGGGAATTCCACCATCGGCGCGCACGATCGAACCGGTGGTGAAACTGGAGGCGTCGGACGCCAGGAACAGTGCGGCACCGACGATTTCGCGCGGGTCCCCGGCGCGTTCCAAGTAAAGGTGGCTGAACCTGTTGGTCGTGTCGTCTTCGAGACCCCAGGCTTTACTGATGTCGGTCAAGTAGGGTCCGGCCATCAGCGTGTTGACCCGCACGGTCGGCCCGAACGCCTGCGCCAGTCCCTCGGTCATGGCGTTGAGCCCGGCCTTGGCCGCGGCGTAGGGGACGATGCCGCCGTTCGGACGCAACGATCCCGTCGAGCTCACGTTGATGATGGACCCGCGGCCGGCCGCGACCATCCGTTCGCCTACCAGTGCCGATAATCGGAAGGGGCCCTTGAGGTTCAGGTTGATCACCGAATCGAAGAGCTTCTCGCTGACGTTGGTCAGCTTGTCGTACAGCGGTGACATGCCCGCGTTGTTGATCAAGACGTCGACCTTGCCGAAGCGTGTGTAGGCCGCCTCGACCAATCCGTCGAGCTGCTCCCAACGTCCCACGTGCACCTGGTAGGGCATCGCGGAGCGGCCGGTCTCGGCCTCAATCTCCTTCGCGGCGCTCACGCAGTTGTCCATGTTGCGGCTGGCGATCACCACGTCCGCGCCGCAGTGCGCGACGGCGGACGCCATTTCGCGCCCCAGTCCGCGGCTGCCACCGGTGATCAGCACAACGCGATCGGTGAGGTCGAAAAGTTGTTCCGCATAAGCCATTTCAGCGGCCCCCTGTCGGCCTATTAGCGGGCAAAGCCCGGGCGAGCCCGGCCGCGGTGGCGATGAGCTGCGGGATCATCGACCCGAAAGTTTCGGTGATCGCGGGATCAACTCCTCCTTTTTGGGGCCCAGTCCGCACCCCGGCGGCATAGGTCTTCTCCAGCACGATGCCAAGCTTCCAGTTGGCCAGCACCAGGTAGTAGTCGATGTTCTCGGTGGACAGCCCGCTCACCGCCTCGTAGTGCTCGAGCAGCTCGTTGCGAGTCGGCATGCCGCGCATGTCCAGATAGAACCCGTCGGCGCGTGGCTCCTCGCCGTCGTAGCCCAGCAGCGCCCAGGCGAGGTCGAGCAGCGGATCGCCGACCGTCGTCATCTCCCAGTCCACGATCGCGGCCAATCGGGCCGGTTCTCCGTGCGCGAACATCACGTTGGCGAACTGGTAGTCGCCGTGCATGATGCCGGGCTTGTAGTGGGCGGGCCGGTTGTTGCGCAGCCAGTCGGCGGCCTCGTCCAGGCCGGGAAGCTCGCGCACCTTGTAGGCGTCGAGAAACTTCAGCCAGCGATCGACCTGTCGTTCGTGGAATCCGTCGGGGCGGCCGAAGCCCTCGAGTCCCTGGGCGCGCCAATCCACCCGGCCCAGCTTGGCGGCGCCCTCGACCAGTTGGAACGCCAGCCCGCGGCGCGCCGGCAGGTCGGTGTCGAACGGCGCCTGCCATCCGCCGTGCATCGGGCTCCACCCGTCGATCGCCTGCATCACGTAGAACGGCATGCCCAGCACGGTGCCGGTGTCGTCGGCGGCAACCAGCGCCGCGTGCGGGACGTCGGTGCCGGACAGCGCCGTTACCAGCCGGATCTCCCGCAGCAAGCCGTCGACTCGGGCCGCGTCGGCGCGCGCGCCCGGCATCCGGAGCACCATGCGCTCGGGGCCACGTTCAATCAGGTAGAGGGTGTTCTGCGAGCCGCCCTTCAGCTGTTTCAGTAATGGCTCATCGCCGCCGCCCGGTGCGTCGTTGGCATCAAGCCACCGCCCAAGAACACTCGGATCCAATTGGGTTTCGCCAGCACCGCTCATCGATCGGCCATTCCGCACACCCCGCTCTCCGTACAGAGAATAGCATTCTCTACACATTTCGGCAGTCCCGTCATTGTTCGGGCTTGTGCCCGCTGAGCAGGAACCCGGGCACCGTGAAGTGGCCCTCGCCGTCGTAGCCGACTCCGACGAACGAACCGGGGGAAGACGCGAGTGCGTCCTCGTTGCCGTAAACCTTCGCGGGGCGAAGATCGTCGACATGCCAGAGGGTCGAGACGGCATCGCGCAACTCGGTCTCGGTAACGCCGCGCGGCCCCGGCCGGTCGCTATGCTCGTCGCCGAATGCCCCGGCGGCGAACGCCAGGATGTGCAGCGTTGCACCCGACGCGGCGGCCCGAAAGATCGACTGGAGATAGTTCTGGCGCCTGTCGGGCGGGAGCGCGTGGAACAGTCCGCTATCCAGGATGGTGGAGAAGCGGCCGTCATAGCCACCGAAGGTGGTGACGTCGGCCTGCGCGAAAGTCGCCGTCGTCAGCCCTCGTTCGGCGGCCGCCGCGGCCGCGGCCTCGACCGCGGTTGCGCTGGCGTCCAAGCCGACGACTGTGTAGCCGCGCGCGGCGAGGGCCAGCGACAGCTCGGCATGGCCACAGCCGGCATCCAGCACATCGCTGCGGACCTTGCCTTGATCGATGAGGGCCGCCAGCTCGGGCTGCGGCCGGCCGATGCTCCAGGGAGGTGGCGACTCTTGGCGGTAGACGGCGTCCCAATCCATCTGCGGCTGGGTCATCTGTCCTCCTCGAGATCGGCGTCACGGGGCGCGATGAGAAACTGGCCGAGCTCACATCCGAGCCCACCATCCGACGACAGGACGAAACATGCAAGTGTTGCTGGTCCGGCATGCGTTGCCGCTGCGCAGTGAGCACGGCGAGGGCTCGGACCCGGACCTGTCGGGTGAGGGGTTCGCGCAGGTCGAACGACTGCCCCAGGCGCTCGCCAGGTTTCCCATCTCCCGGGTGGTCAGCAGCCCGCAGCGCCGCGCCGTCCAGACCGCCGAGCCCGTCGCGGCCGCCCGCGAGCTGAGTGTCGAGATCGATGATCGATTCGCCGAATACGACCGAGACCTTCCCATGTACATCCCGATCGAGCACATCCGGGACGAAATGCCCGAGGAATGGGCGCGCCTGGCCAGGGGGCACCTGCCCAGTGCGGTCGATGAGGACGCGTTTCGCGCGCGCGTCCGCGCGGCGGTCGAGGACCTGGTCGCCACGGCCGACCACGCGGACACGGTCGCGGTGTTCACGCATGGCGGGGTGATCAACGCGCTGCTGCACGAGATCCTGGGGACGACCCGACTGTTGTCTTTTCCCGTCGACTACGCGTCGGTGACCCGGCTGCTGTATTCGCGGTCCGGTGAGGCGACGGTGGCGGGGGTCAACTCGACCGAGCATGTGTGGGATCTGTTGCCCCGAAATCAGCGGTGGTAAACAAGTCCGGTGACTTCAGTTGACCGACTCGAAGGCCTCGACCTGGCGTCGCTGGACCGGTACCTGCGTTCACTCGGCATTGGACGCGACGGCGAGTTACGGGCCGAGTTCATCTCGGGTGGCCGCTCGAATCTGACGTTCCGGGTATATGACGACACGTCGAACTGGCTGGTGCGGCGCCCGCCGTTGCACGGGCTGACGCCATCGGCGCACGATATGGCCCGCGAGTACAAGGTGGTTGCCGGGCTGCAGGACACGCCGGTTCCGGTGGCACGCGCGATCGCGCTGTGCGAGGACGATTCGGTGCTGGGCGCGCCCTTCCAGATCGTCGAATTCGTCGCCGGGCAAGTGGTGCGCCGGCGCGCCCAACTCGAAGCGTTCAGTCACACCGTGATCGACGGCTGCGTTGACTCCCTGATCCGGGTGCTTGTCGATCTGCACAGCGTCGATCCAAACGCCGTGGGGCTGGGCGATTTTGGAAAGCCGAGCGGTTACCTCGAGCGCCAGATGCGCCGTTGGGGTTCGCAATGGGAGCTGGTGCGGCTGCCTGAGGACCCCCGCGACGCCGACGTCGAGCGATTGCATTCGGGTCTGCGCCAATCGATTCCACAGCAGAGCCGGACCTCGATCGTGCACGGTGACTACCGCATAGACAACACCATCCTGGACGCGCAAGATCCGACGCTGGTTCGCGCCGTCGTGGACTGGGAGCTCTCGACGTTGGGCGACCCGCTCAGCGATGCGGCCCTGATGTGCGTGTACCGCGACCCCGCGCTGGACCTGATCGTCAACGCGCAAGCCGCGTGGACATCGCCGCTGTTGCCGACCGCCGACGAGCTGGCAGACCGCTACTCGCTGGTGTCCGGGCTGCCGCTGGCGCATTGGGAGTTCTACATGGCGTTGGCTTACTTCAAGCTCGCCATCATCGCCGCCGGCATCGATTTCCGCAGGCGAATGTCGGACCTGGCCAGCGGAAAAGACTCCGAAGACGTGCCCGAGGTCGTGGCGCCGTTGATCTCCCGCGGACTGGCGGAGCTGGCCAAGCCGCCGGGCTAGCGCGAAGCCGCCGCGTGGTGCTTCTTCGCCGCTCGGCGCAGCTGAATGATCCGCGCAGTGCCGACCGCGACGGTGAGCAGCCCGCCACCCACCGCCGCCAACAGAATGGCCACGCCCAGCGGCAGGCTCCAGTGCAAGCCCAAGAACGTAAACGGCGTCTCCGCCGTGTTCTGGGAAATGAAGACCAGCAAGAAGATCAGGATCAGGAAGCCGGCGATCAAAGCCGTCCACAGCGCGCCGGCGCGCGTGAAGCCGATGGCCGGTTCTTTTGATTTGGCACCCTTCGTGGACGGTTGGTCCAGCTCAGAAGTCGGCTCGCTGTCGGAGGCAGGGCTATGGCTGCTCATAGGTTCATCTTTGTCCCCTCGCGCCCGGAATGAAACAGAACCACGCAGGAAGCCTTTGCGGCGCCTTCGCGACTCTGCCGATAGTGTCGGCGGTATGAGGATGCTGCCGCGCGTGAAAAGCGCGACGGTCCACGCGGCGGTGTGGCTGGTGACGGTATGCGTGGTCGCCGCCTGTAGCAATTCCGATCCCCTGGGGGCGGAGATGCGCAGCCCGAAATCGATCGTGGTCGGATCCGGTGACTTTCCGGAGTCGGAGATCATCGCCGAGATCTACGCAGAAGCGTTGGGGGCCAACGGGTTCGAAATCGGCCGGCGGATGGGGATCGGCAGCCGGGAGACTTATATCCCTGCGCTGAAGGATCATTCCATCGACTTGGTGCCGGAGTACATCGGCAACCTGCTGTTGTACTTTGCCCCCGACTCCCCGGCGACCATGCTCGACGACGTCGAGTTGGAGCTCTACAAGAAACTGCCGGGTGACCTGTCGATTCTGACGCCGTCGCCCGCATCCGACACCGATACGGTGACCGTTACCGGCGGGACCGCCAGCGCATGGAACCTCAAGACGATCGCCGACCTGGCGGCGCACTCGCCCGACGTGAGATTCGGGGCGCCCTCGGCGTTCGAGAACCGCCCGTCAGGTCTGCCCGGGTTGCGCCAGAAATACGGACTCAACATCAGCCCGGGCAACTTCGTGGCCATCAACGACGGCGGCGGTGCGGTGACCGTGCGTGCGTTGTTGGAGGGAAGGGTGACGGCCGCCAATGTCTTCACCACGTCACCGGCCATCCCGCAAAATCACTTGGTGGTGCTGGAGGACCCGTCGCACAACTTCCTGGCGGGCAACATTGTGCCGCTGGTGAATTCGCAAAAGAAGTCGGACCGGCTCAAAGTTGTGCTGGACGCGGTGTCGGCGAAGCTGACCACCTCCGGCCTGGCCGGTCTCAATGCCGCGGTGTCGGGCAACTCCGGCATAGATCCCGACCAGGCAGCACGAAACTGGGTGCGGGACAACGGCTTCAACCATCCGATCGGGCAAAGCCGTTGATCGTCTTCGACAATGTCAGCAAGGTGTTCCCCGACGGGACCAGTGCCGTCGACCGGCTGAGCCTGGTGGTTCCCAACGGCAAATTGGTGGTCTTCGTCGGTTCCTCGGGGAGCGGAAAGACCACCGCGCTGCGGATGATCAACCGGATGATCGAGCCGACCTCCGGGACCATCACCGTCGATGGGGCGGACGTCGCCGGCGTCAACCCGGTGCGGCTGCGCCTCGGAATCGGCTACGTCATCCAGAATGCGGGATTGATGCCCCATCAACGGGTCATCGACAACGTCGCGACGGTTCCGGTACTGAAGGGGCAGTCCCGCCGGGCCGCCCGCAAAGCCGCCTACGAAATGCTCGAACGCGTGGGGCTGGACTCCAGGCTCGCCACCCGGTACCCCGCGCAGCTTTCCGGCGGTGAACAACAACGTATCGGCGTGGCGCGGGCGTTGGCCGCCGATCCACCCATCTTGTTGATGGACGAACCGTTCTCCGCCGTCGACCCGGTCGTTCGTCACGAACTGCAGAACGAAATACTGCGCCTGGAAAGCGAATTGCACAAAACCATCGTCTTCGTCACGCACGACATCGACGAAGCGCTGAGACTCGGCGAACGGGTCGCGGTGTTCAAGGGCGGCTCGCTACAGCAGTACGACGAACCCGCGCAGCTGCTCTCGCGGCCGGCCAACGAATTCGTGGCCAAGTTCATCGGTCTCGGCCGCGGTTACCGGTGGTTGCAGTTCGTGGACGCGGCCGGGTTGCCACTGCACGACCTCGACCGGGTCGCGGCGCACAGCCTCTCCGACACCGGTCTGCCCGACGGTTGGGCTTTGGTGATCGACGACGCGGGCGCGCCGATGGGCTGGATCGACGCCGAGGGTCTGCGACGGCACCGCGCCGGTGCGTCGTTGCCCGACAGCATGAGCGGCGTCGGCTCGGTGTTTCGTCCCGAAGGCAATCTCAGCCAGGCGCTCGACGCGGCGCTGTCGGCGCCGTCGGGGGTGGGTGTCGCCGTCGACGACGGGGGCAAGGTCATCGGGGGCGTACTGGCCGCCGACGTGCTGGCGGCGGTGGAAGCCCGACGAGGGGTTTCAGAGGCCTGACGATGCACTATCTGCTCACCCACTTCGACGACGCCTGGGCGCTGACAGTCGTCCACCTGCGGCTGTCGTTGGTGCCGGTGCTGATCGGGTTGGCGATCGCGGTGCCGCTGGGCGTGCTGGTGCAGCGCGCACCGATTCCCCGACGCCTGACTACGGCGACCGCCAGCGTCGTGTTCACAATCCCGTCGCTGGCGCTGTTCGTGGCATTGCCGATGATCATTGGAACCCGGATCCTCGACGAGGCCAACGTCATTGTTGCGCTGACGGCCTACACCGCCGCGCTGCTGGTGCGGGCGGTGCTCGAGGCGCTGGACGCGGTGCCCGCCCAGGTGCGCGACGCCGCCACCGCCGTCGGCTACCCGACGATCAAACGGATGTTGAAAGTCGAACTGCCGCTGTCGATCCCGGTGCTGATTGCCGGGCTGCGCGTGGTCGTGGTGACAAACATCGCGATGGTCTCGGTGGGTTCGGTGATCGGCATCGGCGGCCTGGGCACCTGGTTCACCGAGGGGTACCAGACCGACAAGAGCGATCAGATCGTTGCCGGCGTCATCGCGCTGTTCGTGCTGGCGATCGTCATCGACGCGCTGATCGTGCTCGGCGGCCGGCTGGCCACGCCCTGGGAACGCGCCGCGCGCACCACCCGCCGACGTTCGGTGGTCGCTCCGGTGGTGGGCGGCGCGCGATGAACTTCGTCCAACAGGCGTTCTCCTACCTACTGACCGCGGATAACTGGACCGGCCCGGTCGGGCTGGCGACGCGCACCCTGGAACATCTGGAGTACACGGCGATCGCGGTGGGCGCATCGGCCCTGATCGCCGTCCCGGTCGGGCTGATCATCGGGCACACCGGTCGCGGCACGATGTTGGTGGTGGGCGCGGTCAACGGGTTGCGCTCACTGCCGACGCTGGGCGTCCTGCTGCTGGGGGTGCTGCTGTTCGGGCTGGGCGCGGGGCCGCCGCTGGTTGCCCTGATGCTGCTGGGCGTCCCGTCGCTGTTGGCCGGCACCTATGCGGGCATCGCCAATGTCGAGCCGACGGTGGTCGACGCCGCGCGTGCGATGGGCATGACGGAGGCCCAGGTGCTGCTGCGCGTCGAGGTCCCCAACGCGCTGCCGTTGATCCTCGGCGGGCTGCGCAACGCGACGCTGCAGGTGGTCGCCACCGCAACGGTGGCCGCCTACGCCAGCCTCGGCGGATTGGGCCGATACCTGATCGACGGCGTCAAAGAGCGTGAATTCCAACTCGCGCTCGTCGGCGCGCTGATGGTGGCCGCGTTGGCGCTGATCCTCGACGGCCTGTTGGCGCTGGCGATCTGGGCGTCGGTGCCCGGCACCGGCCGGTTACGGGGGCCCGTCGGCCGGCGCGACCGCGTGACGCCGACCGCACTTGTGGACAAACTCACCGCCGTCGGCTGAGACGTCTTACGGTAGGAGGGTGAACGCAGCGGCCTCTGATCCCGCCCGGCGTGTGTGGCAGGCGATGTTGACCTGGCGTGCACCGGACATCTCCCGGATGGAATCGGTACGAATTCAGGTGTCCGGCAAGCGAATCAGAGCCAACGGCCGCATTGTCGCCGCTGCCACCGCGAATAACCCGGCGTTCGGTGCCTACTACGACCTGCAGACCGACGAGGCCGGTGCCACCAGGCGCTTCGGGTTGACCGTCACGCTGGCCGAGCGCGAACGCCAGCTCGCCATCGCCCGTGACGAGGAGAACATGTGGTTGGTGACCGATCATCAGGGTGAGCGGCGCGCGGGGTACGACGGCGCGCTCGACGTCGATGTGGTGTTCAGCCCGTTCTTCAACGCGTTGCCGATCCGGCGCCTCGGCCTACACGAACGGGCGGACTTGGTCGCGTTGCCGATGGTCTACGTGAACGTGCCCGACATGTCCGTCACCGCGGAGACCGTCAGCTACACCAGCGAGGGGCGTCTCGACGGGATCAAGTTGCGCTCTCCGGTCGCCGACACCACGGTGAGCGTCGACAAAGACGGGTTCATCGAGGAATATCCAGGATTGGCAGAGCGGATCTGATCACCCCGCCCGCCCGGCCGGCGGCGGCGAGTTCTTCCCGCCAGTTCTCGTCGCCGATGACGACGGTGAAGATGTCGGAGCGCGGGAAGCTGTCGTAGCGCGTGCGCGCGGCGTGGCCCGCCTCGACGAGGTCGGCCACCGAGTCTTGGTGCGCCAGCGACTCGCTGGCACGGCCCAACAACTCGATGACCCGGTCGAGGGCCGGCACCAACTGCCCGGAGTTGCCTTCGCACATCGCGCGCACCAGGTCCGGGGCGGTGCCCGCCACCCGGGTGCCATCGCGGAACGACCCCGCGGCCAGCCCGAACGCCAGCGGGACTTCCCCGGCGATGACGGCCAGCGCCTCGGCCAGCAGGTGCGGCAGATGCGAGATGGCGGCTGCCGCGGCGTCGTGCTCGTCGGATTTCGCCGGCACCACGAACGCACCGCAGTCCAACGCCAGCGTCATTACCATCGCCCACACGTTGGGGTCGACGCGGTCGTCGACGCTGATCACCCACGGGGCCCGGGTGAACAACCCGGCGTAGCCGGCGGCCCAACCCGAGTCCGCGGTGCCCGTCATCGGGTGGCCGCCGACGAAGCGTTCCTGCAGACCGGCCGCGGCGACCTCTTCGACCACCGCACTTTTGACACTGGTGACGTCGGTGAGCGGGCACTCGGGGGCCGATTCGCTGATGTGGGCGAGCATGCCGCCCAGTGCCGGCATCGGCACGGCCAGCACG